>Ga0181524_10001682_pt1 | contig 24729 bp, 20 predicted proteins | sample PEATcosm2014_Bin_34_FD_119761 | JGI IMG/M metagenome (GOLD analysis project Ga0181524, IMG submission 119761) | Peatland microbial communities from MTU Mesocosm Facility, Houghton, MI, USA - PEATcosm2014_Bin05_60_metaG | ecosystem: Environmental > Terrestrial > Soil > Wetlands > Peat | place... | reverse complement strand
CACCGACTTTGGAATCGAGAACCTCGTCGACCTCATCAAAATCCATAGAGACGACCCCACGCTGCTCAAGCGCGGGGACAGAGCCGAATAGGCACCCTGCGGCCTATGCCGGATGCTTACCGTCCGGCCGGCGATGAACGCCGAGCCGCTCCCTGCCCCGAACATTACCTTTCGGAAAAACGCAAATCGCGCTATTCTTCCATCAATGGCCGGCGCCGCGCCGTCTCGCCGGCGGGGCAGGGCGCATCCCTTGGCGCGAGCGGCGAAAAAATTTGGCGGACGACGAAAATTTCCTTTTTCCGCCTGCAAGCCCTTGATTTCTCACGAAACGGACGAAGGAATCTTTGGAAAAGCTTGGAGAAAAGGGCCGCAAATTTGGAAATGTTTGGCCTGGGGCTACAAAAGCTTGGAGGGTTTGAGGCCCGGCGAAGCCGACGCTCCGGCTTTGGCGAACTCCGGCTTCAGCGCGCGATAGAGGCTGACGAAGCGCTCGCGGGCGCCGGCGAACGCCTCGACGAGCGCCGGCTCGGGCGGCGTGACGTCGGCGATGGCGGGCGGCTGGCAGACGTCCTCGGGCGCCTCCCCGGTCGCCGCGAGCCGCGCCAGGCGGGCGGCGCCAAAGGCGGGCTCGGCCTCGCCGCCGCGATAGCGCACGATCTCGCAGCCAATCGCCGCGGCGATCATGCGCGTCCACAGCGCGCTCTTCGCGCCGCCGCCGATCAGGCCGACGCGGCCGAGGCGATCGCCGGCCGCCGCTAGGCAATCGCGCGCGTCGGCGAGCGTCATGGCGACGCCCTCCATCACGGCGCGCGTGAGATCGGCGCGCGAAGCGCTTTCGTCGAGGCCGAAGACGACGCCGCGCGCCTGCGGATCGTCGTGCGGGGTGCGCTCGCCCGAGAGATAGGGAAGGAAGATGGTCTCGCCGGGGCCGCGATAGCCGCTCGCCGCCTCGGCCTCGAGCTCGGCGACTTCGCGCCCGACGAGGCGCGCCGCGAAAGCCAGCGCGCCGGCGCCGTTGAGCATCGCCGCCATGCGGTACCAGCGCTTCGGCAGCGCATGGGCGAAACTGTGCACCAGCCTTTCCGGCGCGGCGCGATAGCGGTCCGAGGCGACGATGAGCTGGGTCGCCGTGCCCAAGGAAACGAAGGCGTCGCCGGGGCGCACGGCGCCGATGCCGATCGCCCCGACCGCCGCGTCGCCGCCGCCGGCCGCGACGACCATGTCGCGCGGCAGGCCGAGTTCGTCGGCGACGCCGCGCGCCAGGCGCCCGGCCGCTTGCGACCCCTCGACGAGCGAGGGAACCCAGTCCGGATCGACGCCGCTCGCCGCCAGCGCGTCGGGAGACCAGCGCCGCTCGGCTTCGTCGAGCCACCACGTTCCGGCGGCGTCGCTCATGTCGGTGCGCTTTTCGCCGGTCAGACAGAGGCGGAGATAGTCCTTGGGCAGCAGCACTGCGGCGATGCGCGCAAAGGTCTGCGGCTCATGGCGGCGCAGCCACATCAGCTTGGGCGCGGTGAGCCCCGCCATCGGCTTGACGCCGACGACACCGGCCAGATGCGGATGCTTCGCCCAGAGTTCGCCGGCCTCGGCGAAGGCGCGCGCGTCGTTGTGCAGCATCGCCGGCCGCAACGGGCGGTCGTCGCGACCGAGGATGACCGCGGAGTGCATCTGGCCGGAAAAGCCGATCGCGCGCACGCCGCCGAGGGCTTCGGGAGCGCTTCGCGCGAGGTCGCCGATCGCGGCGAACATCGCCGCTCGCCAAACGTCCGGGTCCTGCTCGGACCACAGGGGGTGGGGATGGTCCGGCCGATAGGCGCGCTGGGCGGAGGCGAGGACGGTCTCGTCCGCGTCGACCAGCACCGCCTTCAGCGCCGAGGTTCCGCAATCGATGCCGAGCGTGACCATGGCGGGAATGTCGCGGAAAAGTCGCGCCGCGACAAGCGCCTGCCCGCCCGGGCGGCGGGCGCCGGCCTATTCGCGCCAGAGCCCCGCGCGCGTCGCGCAAATCGCCCACGCCGGCGGGGTTTCCTCGGGCAGGTCGTCCGCCTGCCTCGCCTCGGCGCTGAGGGCGCGATCGAGAATATAACGCAGGCCCGACAGGACGGGCTGATCGGCGCCGCGCGTCGCCTCGGCGACGCCGTCGCAATCCTGGTCGTCGGCTTTCATCGCGAAGGCGCGGACGAGCCGGGCCGCCAGGACGCCGCTGGTCAGATCGCGGCGCCAAGCGTGGGCGGTGAACCGGCGGGCGAACTCGCCGCCGATCGAGGCTACCGCCGCCTGCGCGACATGAGGGTTGGAACAGGTGCGAACGATCTCACGCAAGGCCGTCACGGGCTCCTCCTGTCGCTCCTCGCCATCAGACGAACGTCTAAAGAGCGATCGCGTCGAAGATATGGCGGCGGGGAAGGAAGGCGCGGACGCCGAGTCTCGGCGAGAAAAAAACGCGGCGCCCTCGGGCGCCGAATCTGGGCGAGAAAAAACGCGGCGCCCTCGGGCGCCGCGTCGGGTCCGGCGAATCGAAGCGAGGCGAACGCCTTGCTTCGATTCGCGCCGTTCGCTCGTTACTTGATGCCGGCCTTGTCGACGATCGCGAAGGTGTAGGCGCCGACCGGCTCCTTGGAGATGACCGGGTCGGAGCCGCCGGTGAGCAGCGTCTTGACCGTGCGGTCGTAGTCGGCCTTGTCCAGCCGGCCGTCCGAGCCGGTCGTCAGCTTGTTGATTTCGCTCAGCATCTGCGTCTGGTGATGTTCCGTCTGCGCGCCGGTCGAATCGTTGTCGAGCACGATCTTGACCGCCTCTTCCGGATGGGCGCGCGCGTAGGCCCAGCCTTGCATCGATGCCTTGACGAAACGCGCCATCTTGTCGACGAAGGCGGCATCCTTGAGCTTGTCCTCCATCGCGTAGAGGCCGTCCTCGAGAGTGGCGACGCCCTGATCCTCGTATTTGAACACGACGAGCTGGTCGGGCTTGTAGCCCGCGTCGATGACCTGCCAATATTCGTTATAGGTCATCGTCGAGATGCAGTCGGCCTGCTTCTGGATCAGCGGGTCGACGTTGAAGCCCTGCTTGAGCACCTTGACGCCGCCCGGCGAGCCGTCGGTCTTCAGCCCCAGTTTGCCCATCCAGTTGAGGAACGGATATTCGTTGCCGTAGAACCAGACGCCGAGCGTGCGGCCCTTGAGGTCGGCCGGAGTCTTGATGCCGGTCGAGGCGAGACAGGTGAGCTCCAGTCCGGAGTGCTTGAAGGGCTGAGCGATATTGACCATCGCCGCGCCCTTCTCGCGCGCCGCCAGCGCGGCGGGCATCCAGTCGACGACCACGTCGGCGCCGCCGCCGGCGAGCACCTGCTCGGGCGCGACGTCGGGCCCGCCGGGCTTGATCGTCACGTCGAGCCCTTCCTCCTTGTAGAAACCCTTGTCCTTGGCGACGTAATAGCCGGCGAACTGCGCCTGGGTGACCCATTTGAGCTGCAGCGTCACCTTGTCGGCCGCTTGCGCGACCGCCGCGGCGAGAATCGCCGCCGCGCTCACCAATGCGAAAACAGATTTATTCATCGGACCACCCTCCACTGCTGCAAGAACCCTTCGACTCCCAGGGAACGGCCGGGAACGCCGGCGCCCGCTCCCCCAACGCGAAACCGCTCAATTCTCCCTCGCGCGATAGGACGCGTGCCAGAACGTCGCGCGGCGCTCGACCAGCGCGACGATGGCGTAGAACGACGAGCCGGCGACGGCCGCCACGACGATCGTCGCCCACACCATGTCGATGCTCAAATGGCCGACCTCGGTGCTGATGCGAAAGCCCATGCCGACCGTCGGCGTGCCGAAGAATTCGGCGACAATGGCGCCGATCATCGCCAGCGTGGTGTTGATCTTGAGCGCGTTGAAGACGAACGGCAAGGCGGCGGGCAGGCGCAGCTTCCCCAGCGTCTGAAAATAATCCGCCGCGTAGGTCTTCATCAGGTCGCGCTCCATCGCGCCGGCGTTGGAAAGGCCCGCCGTCGCGTTGACCAGCATCGGGAAGAACGTCATCACCACCACCACCGCGGCCTTGGACTGCCAGTCGAAGCCGAACCACATCACCATGATCGGGGCGATGCCGACGATCGGCAGCGCCGAAACGAGATTGCCGAGCGGCAACAAGCCGCGCCGCAGGAAGTCCGAGCGGTCGATCAGGATCGCCACCAGGAGGCCCGCGGCCGAGCCCAGCGCGTAGCCGGCGAGAACGCCTCGAATGGTCTGCACGAAATCCGCGGCGAGCGTCGGCACGGAGGTCGCCAGGCGCAGGAAAATCGCCGAAGGCGCGGGAAGGATGATCGCCGGCACGCCGACGAGGCGCACGCCGACTTCCCACAGCGCCAGAACGGCGAGGCCGAAAATCAGCGGCGGGGCGAGATCGGCGGCGCGCGCGTTCATGACGTGAACGCCATGCGGCGCAGCACGAGGCGCGAGGCGAGCCCGATGAGGCCGACGAGCGCCGCCGAAAGCGCGGCGGCGGTGAACAGCGCCGCCCAGATCTGCACGGTCTGGCCGTAATAGGAGCCGGCCAGCAGGCGCGCGCCGAGGCCGCCGTCCTCGCTCTTGGTCACCTCGGCGACCACCGCCCCGACCAGGGCCGCCGCGGCGCCGATCTTCATGCTGGCGAAAAAGAACGGCGCGCTCGCCGGCGCGCGCAGCTTGACGAACGTCTGCGCCGGCGTCGCCGAATAGGTGCGCATCAGATCGAGCTGCAGCGGATCGGGCGAACGCAGGCCCTTGACCATGCCGACGGTGACCGGGAAGAACGAGAGATAGGCGGCGATCACCGCCTTGGGCGCGAGCCCGGTGATGTCGAACTGGTTGAGAATCACCACGATCATCGGCGCCAGCGCGATGATCGGCACGGTCTGGGAGGCGACGATCCACGGCATCATCGACCGCTCGAGGCTGCGCACCGAGAGGACCAGGATCGCGAGCCCGATCCCGAGCGTAGCGCCGAAGAAGAAGCCGATCAGCGTCTCCTGCAGCGTGATCCAGCCGTGATAGACGAGGCCGCGTTTCGACGTCGGCGCGGTCTGAAAGATCAGCTTGTCGAGTTCGGCGACGATCTGATGCGGCGCGGGCAGCTTCGGGCGGTCCATGTTGAGCGAGGCGGCGACGAGATCGACGGTCGAATAGTCGTCGCGGCCGGCGTTGGCGAAGACGTCGCGCTGCAACGGCGCATTCATCAGCGCCGCGGCGACGTACCAGAACGCGAGCAGCGCGATGAGCACGATCGCGACCGGAAGGGCCGACTTCATGAATCGATCCTTGCTTGCTCGCGCATCGGCGAGGCAGGCGGCCAATGCCCCAGCCCCTCACCCTGCCTCTCCCCGTAAACGGGGAGAGGAGAAGAACGGCGCCGCGCGCCCCTCTCCCCGCTTGCGGGGAGAGGCAGGGTGAGGGGCGGGGGGATTTGCCGCGTCCCAAGACGACGCTCACTCGTCATAGGAATGCCCCTCGCGCAGGCCGTGGCGGACGCGGTTGGCGACTTCGATGAATTCCGGCGTCTCGCGGATTTCTAGCGCGCGGTCGCGGGGAAAGTTGGTTTCGATGATGTCGTGGATGCGCCCGGGCCGCGGGCTCATCACCACGATGCGGCTGGAAAGGAACACCGCCTCGGGAATCGAGTGGGTGACGAACAGGACGGTCTTGCCGGTCTTCTCCCACAGGCCGAGCAGTTGCTGGTTGAGCATGTCGCGCACGATTTCGTCGAGCGCGCCGAATGGCTCGTCCATCAACAAAAGGTCGGGGTCGAACGACAGCGCCCGGGCGATCGAGGCGCGCTGCTGCATGCCGCCCGACAATTGCCACGGGAATTTGTTGCCGAATCCGGCGAGGTTGACGAGTTCGAGGCCCTTGGCGACGCGCGCGTCGCGCTCTTTCTTGTCGAACCCCATGATCTCCAGCGGCAGCGCGATGTTGCGCGCCAGGCTGCGCCAGGGATAGAGCGCCGGAGCCTGGAACACGTAGCCGTAGGCGCGCTTCACCCGCGCCTCGTGCGGGCTCATGCCGTTGACGCGGATGACGCCGCTCGTCGGGCTCTCCAGATCGGCGACCGCGCGCAGCAGCGTCGTCTTGCCGCAGCCCGACGGGCCAATGAACGAGACGAATTCGCCGCGCGCGATCGTCAGGGTGACGCCGCTCAGCGCCTGCACCGGCCCGTCGCGCGTTTCGAAGCGCAGCGACAGGTCGGCGATGTCGATCACGCTTTGCGTCGACGCGACGGCGCGCTTCTTGGCGAGCGGCTCCAACATCTCAGCGCGCGACTCCCTTGGCGGCGCTGTGCGCCTTGAACTTGGCCAGCGCGCGCGCGTCGGCGGTGAACGGTTCGCGCTTGACGAAGCGGCCGCGGCCCGGCTCGGCCTCGACCTTGCCCTCGGCAGCGACGACGTCGCCGCGCGACAGGGTGAAACGCGGCAGGCCCTCGACCTTGACGCCTTCGAAGACGTTGTAGTCGATGACCGACATCTGCTTTTCGGCGTTGATCGTCTTCTTCGCCTTCGGATCCCAGACGACGATGTCGGCGTCGGAGCCGGGCAGAATCGCGCCCTTGCGCGGGTACATGTTGAGGATGCGCGCGCTATTGGTCGAGGTGACCGCGACGAATTCGTTCATCGTCAGCCGGCCGGTGTTGACGCCGTAGGTCCACAGCACCGGCATGCGATCCTCGAGGCCGCCGGTGCCGTTGGGAATCTTGGTGAAATCGCCGAGGCCCAGCTCCTTCTGCCGCGTCGTGAACGAGCAGTGGTCGGTCGCCACCACTTGCAGCGACCCGGCGCGCAGGCCGTTCCAGAGATCGTCCTGGTTCTTCTTGTCGCGGAACGGCGGCGACATGACGCGCCGGGCGGCGTGGGCCCAGTCCTTATTGTAGTACTCGCTCTCGTCGAGCACGAGGTGCTGGATCAGCGGCTCGCCGTAGACCCGCATGCCGAGGGCGCGAGCGCGGGCGATCGCTTCGTGCGCGGCGATGCACGAGGTGTGGACGACGTAGAGCGGCACGCCGGCCTGGTCGGCGAGGATGATGGCGCGGTTGGTCGCCTCGCCCTCGACTTCCGGCGGGCGCGACAGCGCGTGGCCTTCGGGTCCGGTGACGCCCTTGGCGAGATAGTGCTTCTGCAGCGCCGCGACGAGTTCGCCGTTCTCGGCGTGGACGAGCGGCAGCGCGCCGATCTCGGCGCAGCGCAGGAACGAGGCGAACAGCTCCTCGTCGTTGACCATCAGCGAGCCCTTGTAGGCCAGGAAATGCTTGAAGGTCGTCACGCCGCGCTGCACGACCTTGGCCATGTCCTCGCGCACCTTGTCCGACCAGTAGGTGATGCACATATGGTAGGAATAGTCGGCGGTCGCGCGCTCGGCGCGCTTGTCCCAGTCGGCCAACGCCTCCATCAACGGCTGGCCGCGGCCGGGAATGACGAAGTCGACGACCATGGTGGTGCCGCCGGAGAGACCGGCACGCGTCCCGTGCTCGTAGTCGTCGGCCGAATTGGCGCCCATGAAGGGCATGTCGAGATGGGTGTGCGGATCGATGCCGCCGGGCATGACGTAGCAGCCGGAGGCGTCGAGTTCCTTCGCGCCCTTCAATCCCGCGCCGATCGCGGCGATCGAACCGCCCTCGACCAGGACGTCCGCGGCGTAGCTGCGATCGGCCGCGACGATCGTTCCGCCTTTGATGACGAGCGACATGATTGACTCTCCTCTTGCGTTTGCGCCGTCCCAGCCGGCGCGCGGGGCGGTGATGACGGCGCGCGTTTCCTCTTTGCCGTTCGGGCGCTGATTACGCCACGATCTCGGCCTTTTCCAACACGGCGTGCATCAGCACGTTGGCGCCCGCCGTCGACCATTCCTGCTTGATGTCCTCGCTCTCGTTGTGGCTGACGCCGTCGACGCAAGGGGTGAAGACCATCGACGTCGGCGCGATGCGCGCGATGTAGCAAGCATCGTGCCCGGCGCCCGAAACGATGTCGCGATGCGAATAGCCGAAGCGATCGGCGGCGCGGCGCACCGCGCCGACGCACTCCTCGTCGAAGGGGACGGGCGCGTAGTAGAAGACCTGCTTGAGATCGTAGGACAGACCGATCTTCCCCGTGATCGCCTTCACCCCTTCGTGCAGCGCCGCGTCCATTTCGCTCAAAGTCGCGTCGATCGGATGACGGAACTCGCAGGTCATGAACACTTCGCCGGGGATGACGTTGCGCGAATTGGGATAGGGGTTGAGCATGCCGACGGTGGACACGGCGAGCGGCGCCTTGGAGAGGCCGATCGCGTTGACGAGCTCGACGATGCGCGCGGCGCCGAGCAGCGCGTCCTTGCGGCGCGGCATCGGCGTCGAGCCGGCGTGGCTCTCGAAGCCGGTCAGGCGGATTTCGTACCAGCGCTGGCCCTGGCCGTGGGTGACGACGCCGACGTCGTACTTTTCGTCCTCGAGGATCGGCCCCTGTTCGATGTGAAGCTCGAAGAAGGCGTGGACCGGCCGCCCGCCGACCGGCTCGCTGCCCTTGAAGCCGATGCGCTCGAGCTCGTCGCCGAGCTTCTTGTTCTCGCCGTCGAGGCGTCCATAGGCGAATTCCTTGGTGTAGACGCCGGCGAAGACGCCCGAGGCGATCATCGCCGGCGCGTAGCGCGAGCCCTCTTCGTTGGTCCAGTTGGCGACCTCGATCGGGCGGCGCGTCTTGATCTTGAGGTCGTTGAGCGTGCGCACCACTTCGAGCGCGCCGAGCACGCCGAGCACGCCGTCGAACTTGCCGCCGGTCGGCTGGGTGTCGAGGTGGCTGCCCATCATCACCGGCGCGAGGTCGTCCTCGACGCCCGGGCGGCGCGCGAACATGTTGCCCATTTCATCGACCTTGACGGTGCAGCCCGCCTTTTCGCACCAGGCGCGGAACAACTCGCGCCCCTGCCTGTCGACGTCGGTGAGGGTGAGGCGCTTGCAGCCGCCCTTCGGCGTCCCGCCGATCTTGGCCATTTCCATCAACGCGTCCCACAGCCGCTGACCGTTGACGCGCACGTTCGACAGGTCGGACATTCCCCCGCTCCGCATTGAAAGACGGCCAACGCTATTATGAATTTGACCAAATGGTCAAATGCCGTAATTCTGCGCTGCGGGCGCCCGGTTTTCGGGCGCCGTTCGAGACGCCGATGGACAAATCGATCGCCAAGCCGAGCATACGCGAGGAGAACGAACGCGCCATCCTCGCGGCGGCCGAAGCGGTGTTCGCCGAGCAGGGCTTCGGCGGCGCGACGATGGCGGCGATCGCGGCGCGGGCCGGGGTCCCCAAGCCCAATGTCCACTATTATTTTCCCACCAAGGAGCGGCTCTATCGCGCGGTGGTCGAGCGCGTGCTGACCGCCTGGCTCGAAGCCGCCTCGTCCTTCGACACCAGCGAGGATCCGACCGACGCCCTGACGTCGTACATCGGGGCGAAAATGGACCTCGCGCGCACCATGCCGCTGGGATCGCAGATCTGGGCGAGCGAGATCATGCGCGGCGCCCCGGTCATCCAGGATTTTCTCGACACCGCGCTGACGCAATGGGTGCGCTCGCGCGAGCGCGCGGTGAAGAAATGGATCGCCGCGGGCAAGCTCAAGCCGATCGAGCCGAGGTTCCTCTTCTACATGATCTGGGCGACGACCCAGCAATACGCCAACGCCGCGCACGAAATCGCGACGCTGGAGAAGGGCCCGCTCGACGACGAGGCGTTCGAGCGGGCGAAACGGCAGGTCGTGGAGACGATTCTGGGCGGGGTGGTGGCGCGGTAGGGGCTCGGCTCGGGCCGCTTTTCCCCGCCCGGCGACGACCTGCGCCAAGGCGGTGGCGCGCGGTGGTCGCGCACGAAAATCGCCTCGCTCAGGCGATGACGAGGCGCAGGCTCTTGGCGCCGTCCTTGACGGCGAGCGTCGAGAGGCGTCGGTCGAGCGTGGCCAACATGCCGCCCTTCGAGGCGGCGAGAGCCAGAAGATAACTGTCGGTGATCTGTCCCGGCGTCAGGATCGTGGCGGCGGCGAAGCGCGCCGCGTCGCGTAGGCTGATGTCGTCGGGCCAGAAAACATGCCCCCGCAGGCTCGCCAATCGGGCGAGGAGCTTCACGGCTTCCGCCGGCGTCGCCACGGCGTTGGGATATTTGGGATTGGCGACGATCCGCACGAGGCCGTTCTCGGTGATCGGGCAGGTCGCCCATCGCTGCCGGCCTTCGCGCGCGAACCAGGCGTGCGCCGTCTCGTGGCTGACGTGCGAGCCGTCGACGAGGGCAATCAGGACGTTGACGTCGAGGAGAAACGTCACGGCGCTTCGTCGCGAAGGGCGTTGACCATCTCGAGCGTGACGCGCACGTCGGGGTTCTTCGGCTGCAGCACCGGCACGCCGCCGCGCGAGCGCACGCGAACGGGCTTGCGAAGGCCGCTCCTGGCCAGCTCGGAAACGACCGCGCCGGCCGTCTTGCCTTGCTCCTTGGCGATGGCCTTGGCGGCGGCCAGGACGTCGTCGGCGATATCCAAGGTCGTGCGCATCAAACATCTCCGCATCACGCATCAGATATAGCGGCGAGTCGCTGCGGTTTCAAGGCCGCCCGCCTCTCTCTCCCTATTCCCCCGGCGCCGTCCGGCGATGGCGCGCTCGGCGCGAGAGGCGCTCGTGGCCCCATTCGCGCAGCCGCTGGAACACGACGTAGAGCATCGGGATCAGGAAGACGCCGATCGAGGTCGCGCCGAGCATGCCGGCGAACACCGAAGTGCCGACGTCGCGCCGGCTGATCTGCGCCGCGCCGTGCGCGACGACCAGCGGCGCCAAGCCGAACACGAAGGCGAGCGAGGTCATCATCACCGCGCGAAAGCGCATGCGGGCGCCGAGCGCCGCGGCGTCGCCGATCGCCAAGCCCGACTCGCGCTGCTCCTTGGCGAACTCGACGATCAGAATGCCGTTCTTGGCGGCCAGCGCGATCAGCACGACGAGCCCGATCTGCGCGTAGAGATCGAGGGTCAGCCCGGCGACGAGGACGCCGATGTAGGCGCCGAACACGCCGACCACCACCGACAGCAGCACCGAGATCGGGATCATCCAGCTCTCGTAAAGCCCGACGAGGAAGAGATAGGCGAAGATCACCGCCATGGCGAGGATGGGGCCGGTCTGACCGCTCGCCTCGTGCTCCTGGTAGGCGGTGCCGGTCCACTCGAAGGCGTAGCCCGGCGGCAGCGTCTTTTCCGACACCTGTTGCATGGCGGCGAGCGCGTCGCTCGAGGAGGCCCCCGGCGCGGGGCTGCCGTTGATGGTGACCGAGCGATAGTTGTTGTAGCGGGTGATGACCTGCGGCCCGGTGACGTAGCGCACTTGCGCGATCGAGCGCATCGGCACCATCTGGCCGGCCTTGTTGCGCACGTAGATCCGCCAAATGTCGGAGATGTCGCGCCGGTCGGCCGCCTCGCCCTCGATATTGACCTGCCAGGTGCGGCCGTAGAGGTTGAAGTTGTTGACGAAGAAGCCGCCGAGCGTCGACTGCAGCGCGGTGAAGACGTCGTCGACGACGAGGCCGAGCGCCTGCGCCTTGTCGCGGTCGATGTCGAGATAGACCGACGGCGCGCTCGCGGTGAAGGTGGAGAAGACGCGCGCCAGGCGCGGGTCCTGGTTGGCGGCGGCGACGACGCCCTGCACGACGCCGCCGAGCTTGGCGGGGTCCTGTCCCTCGAGCGCCTCGAGCTGGTACTCGAACCCGCCGCTCGTCGACAGGCCGATGATCGGCGGCAGATTGAAGGGCACGACGATGGCGGTGCGGATCTGCTGCGCCTGGGCGAACATCCCACGGATCAGCGCCTGCGCCGAATCGGCCGCGCCGACTCGGTCCTCGAACGGCTTGAGCTTCGCCACGAGGAAGGCGGTGTTCGGTTCGTTGGCGCTGTCGAGCAGGGAGAAGCCGATCACGGCGAAGGTGTGCTGCACCTGCGGCATCGCGCGCAGCGTCTGCTCGATGGCGCGCACCGTCTCGCTGGTGCGCGCCACCGAGGCGCCGTCGGGAAGTTGCACGTTGAGGAAGAAGGCGCCTTGGTCCTCCTCGGGCAGGAAGCTCGTCGGCGTGATCTTCGACAGCCCGTAGCCGCCGAGCGCGAAGACCGCGATCGCCAGCAGCGACAGGACGGCGACGCGCACCAGCCGCCGCACCGCCGCCGCGTAGCCGTCGCGCACGAAGTCGATGCCGCGCAGCACCCGGTCCATGATCCTGTGCGGCGGCTCGTGGCGCAGCACCAGCGCGCACAGCGCCGGCGACAGCGTCAGCGCGTTGAGCGCGGAGATCAGCATCGCGGCGCTGATGGTGACCGCGAACTGGCGGAAGAGCTGGCCGGAAATGCCGGGAATGAACGCCACCGGCACGAACACCGACAGCAACACCAGGGTGATGGCGACGATCGGGCCGGTGATCTGGTTCATCGCCTTGATCGTCGCCTGCGCCGGCGTGAGATCCGGCTCCTCCATCAGCACGCGCTCGACGTTCTCGACCACGACGATGGCGTCGTCGACGACGATGCCGATGGCGAGCACCATCGCCAGGAGCGACACCGTATTGGCGGAGTACCCCATAGCCAGCAGCACGGCGAAGGCGCCGATCAAGCTGACGGGGACCGCGACCGCCGGGATGATCGTGGCGCGCAGGTTGCCGAGGAACAGGAAGACGACGGCCACCACCAGAGCGAAGGCCTCGGCCAGCGTCGTCAGCACTTCGCGGATCGTGTCGCCGACGAACACGGTGGAATCGAAGACGACCTGCGCCTTGAGGCCGGGGGGAAAGCGCGCGGCGAGCCGCGCCATGGCCTGATCGACCAGGCCGGCGGTGCGCACCGCGTTGGCGTCGGGGGTGAGATAGAGCGCGACGCCGACCGCGGGTCTGCCGTTGATGCGCGTCTGCACATCCTCGTTCTGAGCCCCCATTTCGACGCGCGCCACGTCGCGCAGGCGCACCACCGAACCGTCGGGGTTGGCGCGCAGGACGATGTCGCCGAACTGCTCCGGCGTCGTCAGCCGGCCCTGCGTCTGCACGTTCATCTGGAACTGCTGGTCGTCGCCGACCGGGCGCGCGCCGATGCGCCCGACCGGCGCCTGGACGTTCTGCGCCTGGATCGCGTTCACCACGTCGGAGGGCGACAGGTTCAGGCTGGTCAGGCGCTGCGTGTCGAACCAGACGCGCATGGAGTAGTTGAGCCGGCCGAACAGCAGCGCCTGGCCGACCCCCGGCACGCGCGAGAGTTCGTCGAGGATGTTGATCGTGGCGTAACTGGTGATGAAGACCGGGTCGAGCTTGCCGTCGTCGCTGTAGAGCGACATGAACCGCAGCACCGCGGCCGAACGCTTCAGCACGGTCAGGCCCTGAAGCTGCACCTCTTGCGGCAGTTGCGCCAGCGCGCTCTGCACCCGATTGTTGACGTTGACGGTGTCGGTGTCGGCGTCCGTCCCCGGCAGGAAGCTGACCGTCAGGTTGTAGCTGCCGTCGTTGCCGCTCGTCGACTTCATGTAGATCATCTTGTCGACGCCGACGATCTGCGCTTCGAGCGGCTGGGCGACGGCGGCCTCGACCACCGCGGCCGAGGCTCCGGGATAGTTGGCGGTGACCTGGACCCGCGGCGGCACGATGTCGGGAAACTGCGCGACGGGAATGCGGGTGATCGAGATCAGCCCGGCCAGGGTGATGACGATGGCGACGACGATGGCGAGCCGCGGGCGGCGGACGAAGACGGCGGAGATCATCGCGTCGCGTCGCGGCTGAGGAGCGACTGCGTCGCGCTCGTGCCGCCGGCGCTCGCCGCGGGAGCGGGCGCGACGAGCTGGCCCGGGCGGACGCGCTGGACGCCCTCGAGGACGACCCGTTCGCCCTCGACGAGGCCGTTCGAGACGACCGCCAACTCGGGCGAGGGCGAGGACGGGGCGAGCTCGATGCGTCGCTGCTGCGCCTTGTCGTCGGCGCCGACCACGAAGACATAGTCGCCGCCCTGGTCGGTGAGCACCGCGGCGCGCGGGATGATGAGGGCCTCGACCGGCTGCGCGTCCTCGAGGATCGCAGTCACCAGCTCGCCGTCGACCAGCCGGCGCGCGGTGAGGTCGCTCTTCGCGTCGGACAGCACGGGGTTGGCGACGACCGCGCGCAGGGTGATCGTGTCGGTGCCGGCGGCGACGGTGTTGTCGAGGAAATCCAGGGCGCCGGCCTCATCGTACGTGCGCCCGTCCGGCAGCCGGATCTTGACCACGATCGAGCGGAACCCGCCCTTGGCGGCGGCGCTCTCCATCAGCGCGATCACGGTGCGCGCCGCGACGGGAAAGACGACGTCGATCGGGTCCTGGCTGACGATGGCGGCGAGCAAGCCGGAACTCGGGGTGACGTAGTTGCCGACGGTCACCGCGGTGCGGCCGATCTTGCCGTCGATCGGCGCGCGGATGTCGGTGTAGCCGAGGTTGATCTTGGACTGCTCGAGCTGCGCCTGGGCGCCCGCCATCTGAGCCTGAATCGACAGCTGGTTGGCGAGCGCGGCGTCGACGGTCGACTGTTGTCCGGCCGGCGTGTTGAGCAGCGTCTTGGCGCGGCTCAACGTCAGGTCGGCGTTGCGCAGTTGCGCCGTGTACTGGTCGACCACCGCCTGCTTCGCCTCGACGTCGGCCTGGAACGGGCCCTGCTCGAGGCGGTAGAGCAGGTCGCCCTTCCTGACTTCGGCGCCCTCGGTGAAAAAGCGCCCGTCCAGGAACGCGGCGACGCGCGCGACGAGATTGACCCGGTCGGTCGCCTGGATGCGCCCGATGTACTCGCTCGAGGGCGTGATCGGCTGGCGCGCGACCGGCACGACGCCGACGGCGGGCGGCCGCGCCGGCTCCTGCTGGGCGCCGGCGGCGACGGGCGCGGCGCAGAGGGCGAGGGCGAGAAGAATCCGGGACCACCGTTCGACCAGCATGCCGCCCTTCCTTGCCGCCGGCGCCGCCGCGGGATTGCAAGACGTTGATCTCTTAACTGGAATCAAGCGTCGGCAAAACCTCGGTCGACAAAGCTCGCGACGAACTTCGCCTCGTGCCGGATAGGAAGACATACGGTCCCGCGCAGTCCGTTCAACCCCCTGGCGCTTCACGATGTCGCGCGCGGGCCGGAGCTCTCAGCGGCCCTACCGTCCCGGATACCAATATTCCGCCTGCGCCTTGGCGCGGTCGAGCACCACGAACTGATCGGCGAAGACGCGGTAGGGGTAGCTCCATTCGCCGTCGGGCCATTGCACGCGGATTTCGGCGCGCTCGGCCGTGCCGAGGCCGACATGGATCCAGCCGGCGTGGCCCGAGGCGTCGCCGCCGCCGACCTGCACGGTGCGGATCAGCGTGCGCGTGCCGATCTTGACCGCGATTTTCGCGCCGACCGCGTCGCGGTTGGGATTGGGCTCGACGAGGCGGATTTCGCTCCAATTGCCCATCGGCTTCACGCCGCCGGCGCCGTCGTCGGCGCCGAGATTGCGGAACAGACTCGCCGACCCGCTGCGGTTGACGGCGAGGATGTCGAGCATGCCGTCGAGATTGAAATCGGCGATCAGCGCGCCGCGCCCCTGCCGGTCGAGCGCGATGCCAGCCAGGTCTCCGGCCTCGGCGAACTTGCCGTTCCATTGCCCGAGCAGCAGGTTGTCGGGATCGAAGGCGGCGAAGTCGGGCATCTGCGCGAGATTGCCCTTGGAGATGAAGAGGTCGAGCAGACCGGCGTTGTTGAAATCGGCGAATTCGGCCTGCCATCCGGTCGAGGGGCGCCGGTCGCCGCCCGCGTAGGGAATGTGCGCGGTCGCGCCGACTTCGCCCGCAATGTCGCGATAGACGGGAAACTCGCCGCGGCCGGCCTCGTCGGGGTCGAGCTTCTGCAACTTGGTGTCGCCCATCGAGGTCAACGCATATTGCGGGAAGCCCGAGCCGTCGACGTCGCCCTCGGCGATGCCCATGCCGAAGATCGAGACGTGCCGCCAGCCGTCGGCGCGTCCGTAGAGGCGCGGCGTCTTGTCTGGCTCGATGCGCCACATCTGCTCTTCGCCGCCGCGATAGTATTGCCGGTCGTTGGAGACGCGCAGTGACGGCGTGCCCGAGCGGTTCCAGTCGGTGAACAGCATCGACAGCGCGCAGAAGCCCGGCGCCAGCGGCGTGCGCTGGGAGTAGTCGGGCTTGTCGCCGGGTTGCGGGCGATAGAGCGAATTCTCTTCGCAGGTGCCCCATGGCGAGCCCGGCGCGTTGCGGTCGACGTAATGGCCGATGGCGAAGGTCGGGAATTTCTGGCCCTTCTCCCATTCGGCGGCGAACGACGTCGTCCAGCCGGCGTCGCCGTCGAAGCCCCATTCCTTGTTGGCGAGCGTGAAGGTGCAGCCGGGCCCGCCCTTCAGCAACAGGTTGGTCCCCACCCGCAACACGAACAGGTCCATATGGCCGTCGCCGTCGATGTCGATCGGGTAGGCCCCGATGACGTTGTCGAGCAGGCTCGGGTCGGCGCCGATGTCGAGCGGCTTCTCCTCGAACTTCAGAGGCCCGCCGGCCTTGGATTTGTTGACGTAGAGCTTGGCGCGGTTCTTGCCGCCGGCGAGGAACACCGAGGGGAAGCCGGAGCCGTCGCAGTCGAACGCCGCGCCGCCGCCGCCCACGAAGAACTCCCACGGGCCATCGTAGACGCTGTTGATTCCCGCCGCGAGCGCTTCCTCGTGGAAGATCGGCACGTCGCCGAGCGGCTTCGCGCGGGGGTCGTCGGCGTGGGCGGGGGCCGCGGCGCAGGTCAGCGCGCCGAAGAAAACGACAACGCCGAGGCGGAAACTCCCCCGGCCCCTCACCCTGCCTCTCCCCGTAAACGGGGAGAGGGGAAGAAAGGCGCCGCGCGCTCCTCTCCCCGCTTGCGGGGAGAGGCAGGGTGAGGGGCCGGGGGATTGGCCGCGGCCGGCGAAGATAAGAGGCAAGCCCGTTTGCAACGCTTCCATCACGGCGCCTCGATGATGAGCGAGCGCAGGAACGCGATCACGCAGTCCCGCGTCGGCTTGTCCAGCGCGAGATAGGCGTCGCGCGCGAAACGCGCCTGGCCGCCGTGCGCGGCGATGACTTCGTCGAGCATGCGGAAATCGCCGCGATGGCCGTAAGGCGCGGTCGCGCCAACCCCCCACAGGCGCGCCGTCTGGAACACGTCGCGCTCGACGAAACGCTGCGCCTGCAATTCGTTGCCGAGCGCGTTGACCTGGTCGTCGACGACGAGGTGGCGCTTGAGGTCGCTGTAGAGCGGGATGAGCCACTCGCCCTTGTCGTTCTTGACGAGGCGGCGCGCGAACGGCTGCTGAGCGAGGTCGATCACGATCGGCTTCTTGACCTCGCCGGCGCGTAGCGTGCCGGCCATGTCGTAGGGCGCGGGATCAGTAAAGACGAGAGATTTCAGCGGCAGGGCCGGAACGTGGCAGGACCCGCAGCCCAGCGACGCGAATTGCTTCGCGCCCGCGGCGGCGGCGGCGCGCCAATCCTCGGGCAGGTCGGCCTTGACGGTCGGCGGCGGCAGGGTCGCCTGGAACGCCACGAGCGCGGAAACGTCACCCTCGCTCACCGCATCGGGCACGCCGCTCTCGTCGAAGTCGTGGCTGCCCGTCCAGCGAACGCCGAAGCGCTCGACCGCCTCCATGCCCAGATGCGCGTTGAGGGCGTTTATGGTGAACTGCCTGAGCGAGGTGAACACGCCCTTGCGGCTGAACGGGCGCACGATGAGATCGGCGTCGATCCCGTCGACGCCGTCGAGATCGACGACGCCGTCGGGATGCGCGACGAGAAAGCCGTAACGCACGCCCTTGGCGACGAGGTCGGCGCGAACCTGCGCGCCGCCCGTGCGCGCCTGCGCGACGGCGTCGGCGCGGATCGCCTGCAAATCGGCGGTCATTTCGCGCCCGAGCATTTCGACGAGGCCGGCGCCCATCAGCGCGATCGTGTGCCTTTCGCTGGAAAACGACGGGTCGGTGTTGTCGAACTGCGCGCTCTCGAAGCCTTCGGAAACGAAGGCGTTGGCGACCACGTCGCCGCTGCCGCCCTCGATCGGGTCGTTGTGACAGCCGAAGCAGGAATCGGAGTCGGGGCCGCTGGTGCGGGTGAAGGGGGGATTGACGCCGTTCTTGCGCCGGGTCGGGACGATCGCCTGCGTCGCCTTGGGACGGCCGGCGCCGTCGGCGGTGGTGAATTTCGACTTGAAGAGGACGCGGCCGCGCTCGATCAAGGCGGGGATGGCCGAGGCGCCTGCGACGGCGACCGCGTCGAAATCGACGTGCGAGGAAAAGACCTTCTCGTCCCAGCTCGCGCCCGGCGCCGCGCCGGCGCCGGCGAGCAGCGCAAACATCGCCATGGCTCCGAGGCTCGCGAACCTGCCCGTCACGCCGCTCTCCCTGCCGGCCGAACGGCGCTGGCGCTGCGTTCGGATCGCCTCGCCGCAATCTCGCCGCGGGCAAGGCTCTCGATACCGAATTCCCGGCGCGGCGTCGAGCCCGTCCGCAAACGTGTCCGCAAACGAATCTCGGGCGCGGCGCGGGCCTCGTTTCTTTCTAGGGCAGATTGTCGCGCAGATAGATTTCGATGCGGATGCGCTCCTGACCCGGATCGATCGCGACGCCGTCGGCGAGCGCGCACAGGATTCGCATCGCGCTGCGCGCCTCGTGGCCCGGGTCCTGATTGAGGATCGCCGCGAAGGCGCCGTCGTTCAGCGCTGCGCGAGAATGCGTCGTCAATTCGTGCGCGATGACGCAAATCTTGCCCGCCAGGCCGCGCTTGCGCAGCGCAGCGATGACGCCGCGATTGCCCGCGCCCAGGCTGTAGACGCCGACGATGTCGCTGTGCCGATCGAGCAGCGACCCCAGCGCCTCCTCGGCGACGGCGGCGTTGTCCAAGCCCTCGACCACCGGCAGGGGAACGAGGTCGGGAAATTCGGTGCGAAGAACCTGCTCGAAGCCGAAGCGCCGTTCGGCGTGATCGCGCAGCAGCATGGAGCCCGCGACGACGGCGACGCGCCCTTTCTCGCCGCGCAGAAACCTGCCCATCAGCGTGGCGGCGGTTCGGCCGGCGGCGCTGTTCTCGATGCCGATGTAATGCGCGCGCTTGGACGCCGGCACGTCGGAAACGAGCGTCACCACGGAGACGCCTCGCTCCGCGAGCCGGTCGATCGCGTGGCGAACCGTCGAATTGTCCGTCGCGACCACCGCGACGCCGGTCAGCGACTGCGTCTCCAACCGCTCGAGCGCGCCGGCGAGCGCCTCGCCGTCGAATGGAGGAATCTCGGCGATCGAAATGAAAACCCGATCGGCGCGATTGAGGTCGGCGAGCCTGCGGACTTCGGCGGCGAGGTTGCTGAGGAACGTGTTGACGCCCGTCGGGATCACGAACGCGAGGCGGTATTCGTGCTGCTTGGCCAATTTCGCCGCGGCGGCGTCGCGACGATAGCCGAGCCGGGCGATCGCCTGTTCGACTTTCTCGATCGTCGCGGCGCGCACGCCGCCGCGTCGGTTCAGCACCCGGTCGATCGTCGCGAGGCTGACGCCCGCCGCCTTCGCCACATCGTGCACCGTCGCGCGAACCATCAGCGGCGAACCTTCCCTCCGTTGAGGAGCGTATATCAAAAGGCCCTTGCCGAGGCAAGCCGACGCGCCGCGCCGCGCGAATGACGAACGGCGCGCTTTCTGGCGCCCATTCATCGCACAATCGCGATCGTCACGACGACGATTTCGTTATCGGTCCGGTGACGGAGCGAAGCTCCTCAATTAGGATGATTGACGCACATCAGCTTGTCGACTATCTCTTGACGAGGAGATCGTCGTGGGAGGAGCGTCCGTGAGCGGAACCGGGTTTTTCGGCGACGTCGAGCCGATCCGCTACGAAGGGCCCCGGTCCGACAATCCGCTCGCCTATCGCTATTACGACAAGGACAGGCGCGTTCTCGGCAAGCGCATGGAAGACCATCTGCGCGCCTCGGTCTGTTACTGGCACAATTTCGTCGCCAACGGATCGGACCCGTTCGGCGGCCCGACGTTCCTGAGGCCCTGGTTCGGCGACGACATGGCGAGCGCCCGGCTGAAAGCGGACGTCGCCTTCGAGATGTTCGATATTCTCGGCTTTCCCTTTTTCGCCTTCCACGACCGCGACATCGCGCCGGAAGGCGATTCGCTCGAGCAATCCAATCGCAACGTGCAGGAAATTGCCGACGTCTTCGCGGCGAAGATGGAAACGCGCAAGGTGCGCCTGCTGTGGGGCACGGCCAACCTCTTCGCGCATCGGCGCTACATGGCCGGCGCGGCGACCAACCCGGATCCGGACGTCTTCGCCTATGCGGCGGCGCAGGTGAAGAACGCCATCGACGTCACGCACCGGTTGGGGGGCGCCAACTACGTCTTGTGGGGCGGCCGCGAAGGCTATGAAACGCTGCTCAACACCGATCTCGAGCGCGAACTGGCGCAGCTCGGCCGGTTCCTTCGGCTCGTCGTCGAATACAAGCACAAGATCGGCTTTCGCGGGACGATCCTGGTCGAGCCGAAGCCGCAGGAGCCGACCAAGCACCAGTACGACTACGACGTCGCGACGGTGTTCGGCTTCCTGAAGGCGAACGGCCTGGAGAAGGAAGTCAAGGTCAACATCGAGGTCGGCCACGCGGTGCTCGCCAAACATACCTTCGAGCACGAAGTCTCCCTCGCCGCGGCGCTGGGCATTCTCGGCTCGCTCGACGCCAATCGCAACGACTACCAGAGCGGCTGGGACACCGACCAGTTTCCCAACAACGCGCCGGAGACGGCTCTGGCGCTCCACGCCATCCTCAAGGCGGGCGGCTTGACGACGGGCGGCTTCAATTTCGACGCCAAGGTGCGGCGGCAGTCGTTCGACGCCGTCGATCTCCTGCACGGCCACATCGGCGGGATCGATACGCTGGCGCGCGGCCTCCTCGCCGCGGCGGCGATGATCGAGGACGGCAAGCTCGATCGCTTCGTGGCGGACCGCTACGCCAAATGGGATCGCGGCGAGGGCGCCGAAATGCTCGCCGGCAAGCGCGACTTTGCGGCCATAGCGGATCGCGTTCGGCGCGAGGGCCTCGATCCGCAACCCCATTCCGGTCGCCAGGAGTATCTGGAAAACCTGGTGAACTGGTATCTGTGACCGCGCGCGTCGCGCGGTCGTGTTCGACGTAATGAACTGGCGAAGCGGGTTTGTCCGAGTCAGCGGCAAACTCATAAATGGGAGAGGAAGTAATATGAGGAAAGCCCTGTTGACGACCGCTGCTCTTGCGGCGTTGTGCGTACCGAGCGCCGTTATGGCCAAGGACATCGTCGTAGGCGTGTCCTGGTCCAACTTCCAGGAAGAGCGCTGGAAGACCGACGAAGCCGCGATCAAGGACGCGCTCGCCCCGTCGGGCGCCAAGTACATCTCGGCCGACGCGCAGGCTTCGCCGACCAAGCAGTTGACCGACGTCGAAGACCTCATTTCGAAGGGCGCCAACGTCCTGATCATTCTCGCGATGGATTCGGAAGCGATTCTTCCGGCGGTCAAGAAGGCCAACGACGAGGGCATCCCGGTCATCGCCTACGACCGCGAAATCGAAAGCCCCAGCGCGCTCTATCTCACCTTCGACAACGTCGGCGTCGGCCGCATGATGGCGAAGGCGGTCGAAGCGGCCAAGCCGGCCGGCAACTACGCCTTCATCAAGGGCGACAAAGGCGATCCGAACGCCGACTTCCTGTTCTCGGGCATCGCCGAAGTCCTCAAGCCGGCGATGGACGCGGGCAAGATCAAGAACGTCGGCGAAAGCTACTCCGACGGCTGGAAGCCCGACAACGCGCAAAAGAACATGGAGCAGATCCTCACCAAGAACAACAACAAGGTCGATGCGGTCGTCTGCGAGAACGACGGCATGGCCGGCGGCGTCGTCGCCGCGCTCAAGGCGCAAGGCCTCGCCGGCGTCGTGCCGGTCTCGGGCCAGGACGGCGACAAGGCCGCGATCAACCGCATCGCGCTCGGCACCCAGACCGTCTCGATCTGGAAGGACAGCCGCGATCTCGGCAAGCTCGCCGGCCAGTCGGCGGTGGCCCTCGCCCAGGGCAAGAAGATGACCGCCCTTCCCGGCGTGAAGCCGTTCTCGGGCGGCGCCAAGCACGTCACGGTCAGCGGCGTCCTGCTGACGCCGCTCGCGGTCACCCGGGCCAATCTCAACGTGATCGTCGACAAGGGCTGGATCACCAAGGCGGAAGTCTGCGCCGGCGCGAATCCGGCCGTGGTCCCCTACTGCAAGTGAGTTGACCTCGCCGAAAGGCAATGAAACAACTAGGGCCGCGTCGCCGAGAGGCGGCGCGGCTTTTTCGAGGGGCCATGCCGCGATCGCGGCAGTGAACCGACGACGAGAGACTAGGGCAAGGACAAGGGGGGAGCATGTCCTCAACAGCGCCGGGCGCAGTGGGCGGAGCGCCGGTCGAGCCGCTGATTCGCAGACTGCTGCGCGCCACCGAGATCGACACCCGCATGATCGGGATGATCGGCGCGCTGGCGCTGATCTGGGTCGGCTTTCACATTTACACGATCATCCTCAACGGCGAGGGCTTGTTCCTGACGCCGCGCAATCTGTGGAACCTTCTCGTCCAGACCTCCTCCGTCGCGGTGATGGCGACGGGCATGGTGCTGATCATCGTCATGCGCCATATCGACCTCTCGGTCGGCGCCATCCTCGGATTCGTGTCCACGATCATCGGCGTGACGCAGGTTCACATCCTGCCGCAGTATCTCGGCCTCGACAATCCGGCGATCTGGATCATCACCCTCATCCTCGGCCTGGCCGTCGGCGCGGCGATCGGCGCGCTTCACGGCTCTCTGGTCGCCTATCTCGGCATCCCCGCCTTCATCGTTACGCTGGGGGGACAATTGTTCTGGCGCGGCGCGGCGTGGTGGGTGACGACCGGACAGACGATCGCCCCGCTCGACGATCGCTTCTCCCTGATGGGCGGCGGCCCGCTCGGCTCCATCGGCGCCGTCGCGAGCTGGGCTTTGGGCTTTCTCGCCTGCGTCGGCATCATGATCGGCCTCTACGCCGGGCGGCGGCGGCGCATGCGCTACAATTTTCCTCTGCGTCCGATGTGGGCGGAGGTGACGCTCGCGGCCATCGGCTGTTTCATCGCGCTTGGCGCGACATGGGTCGTCAACGACTATCCGTGGCCCGAACGCGTCGCGGCGAACTATGCGGCCGCAAATAATATCGTCGCCCCAGAAGGCGGCCTGTTCATCCCGACCGGCTATGCGATCCCGGTGTTGATGGCGCTGGTCGCCGGCGTCGTGATGACCTTCATGTCCAAGCGCACCCGCTTCGGCCGCTACGTCTATGCGATCGGCGGCAATCCGGAAGCGGCGGAGCTCGCCGGCATCAACACCAAGAGGATCACGGTGCTGGTCTTCGCCGTGATGGGCATGCTGGCTGCGATCTCCGGGTGCATCGAGTCGGCGCGTCTGGATTCGGCGACCAACGTTCTCGGGCAGTTCGAGGAGCTTTACGTCATCGCCGCCGCGGTCATCGGCGGCACTTCGCTGATGGGCGGGATCGGCACGATCTACGGCGCGTTGATCGGCGCGCTGGTCATCCAGTCGCTGCAGTCCGGCATGGTGCTGCTCGGCTTCGACTCGGCGTTCCAGCAAATGGTCGTGGGCGTCGTGCTGGTCGGCGCGGTCGGCCTCGACACTTTCTATCGCCGCAGAACCGCCAAAGGGTAAGCCATGGAAGCCAACGGGAAGACGCCGCTCGTCGAGATGAAGGACATCTCGCTGGCCTTTGGCGGCCTCAAGGCGGTCGATCACGCCTCGATCGACCTTTTTCCCGGCGAAGTCGTCGGCCTGCTCGGCCACAACGGCGCCGGCAAGTCCTGCCTGATCAAGGTTCTGTCCGGCGCCTACAAGCGCGACGGCGGGCACATCTTCATCAACGGCGAGGAAGCGACGATCAACAACCCGCGCGACGCCAAGCATTACGGCATCGAGACGATCTACCAGACGCTGGCGCTCGCCGACAACGTCGACGCCGCGTCCAATCTTTATCTCGGCCGCGAGCTTCTCACCCGCTGGGGAACGCTCGACGATTCGGCGATGGAAGCCGAAGCGCGCAAGGTCATGGGGCGGCTCAATCCGAACTTCCGCCGCTTCAAGGACCCGGTGACCTCGCTGTCGGGCGGGCAGCGCCAATCGGTGGCGATCGCGCGCGCGATCCATTTCAACGCGCGAATTCTGATCATGGACGAGCCGACGGCGGCCCTCGGGCCGCAGGAGACGGCGCAGGTCGGCGAATTGATCAAGCAGCTCAAGGCCGACGGGATCGGCATCTTCCTCATCAGCCACGACATTCACGACGTCTTCGATCTCGCCGACCGCGTCGCGGTGATGAAGAACGGCCAGATCGTCGGCACGGGGCGCGTCGAGAACCTCACCAAGGACGAAGTGCTGGGCATGATCATCCTCGGCAAGTGCCCGCCCGGCGCGACGCCGGGGCCGGGGGCCGTGCCGAGCGATTGACGTGCGGCGCTGGCGCGCGCGGCTTACACAACGCGTCGGTCCTTAGCGATCGCCGCGAGAAAAGCGAAGCAGCTCGGACTTAGTGTCCGTCCGGGGACTTTTCGAGTCATTTGAGTCGGTTGTCGGCGGTTGAGAAAACCGCTTGAAGAGTGCGACTCTCTTATGATTCTCTGTGGCGTCGATTCGTGAGGCGCCCGATGT
>Ga0181524_10001678_pt1 | contig 24774 bp, 29 predicted proteins | sample PEATcosm2014_Bin_34_FD_119761 | JGI IMG/M metagenome (GOLD analysis project Ga0181524, IMG submission 119761) | Peatland microbial communities from MTU Mesocosm Facility, Houghton, MI, USA - PEATcosm2014_Bin05_60_metaG | ecosystem: Environmental > Terrestrial > Soil > Wetlands > Peat | place... | reverse complement strand
TGTTCCATCATCACCACCACCCCGAATGCGCTTCTAATCGACATCCACGACCGCATGCCGGTCATCCTACCCGATGACGCCTACGGCCTGTGGCTCGATCCCGGATTTCAGAAGCCGGACGCCATCTGCGACCTGCTGAAGCCGTTCGACCCGGCGCTTATGCGGCGATTTGAAGTGAGCAATCGGGTGAATTTGGTGAAGAACGACGACCCGGAATGTGCGGAGCCTGTGGTTCGGTTGAGTACAGCGAATGCGTAATGGCGGAACGAACGGGGGACGGAACTGGCGAAAGCAGGGGCTGCAATAGTCCGAGTCTGCTTACATGATATAATATAGATGAGGTGGTTACCACCTTCTCCTCTTTCAGGTTCCCTGAACTAAGTCAGCCCATCTGAAGTTTTCTCTCCTTAGCCTCTCAGGAAATAGGCGCTACTTTCATTGTATTGAAGTGACGACTTTAGGAGGTAATACGGCCATGGTTACTATGAAACGAACTCCCAAGAATAAGCCCAATAGTGCTCCTACAAAAAGCGCAGTGCCGGTGGTAAGGGCGAGCACTCATAATCTGGCCTCTCAGGATACCATTCGCTCCTACGCTTATAGCCTGTATGAGCAGCGTGGCCGCGAGCATGGTCACGACCTTGACGATTGGCTACGGGCTGAGGGCAAGGCGTTCACTCACATCGGTACATAATTCGTTACTTTGCGGCGAGATATCTCCCTCTCGCGTAAGCGAAGCTGGAGACGTAAGCTCGGAAAGGAACCACGGAATGGTAGGACAATGCCTAAATCCGCTCTGTGCGGCCACATTTCATCGCTTGAGGGGCGGAAAGCTTTTCCTTGTAAATTCTCGTGACTACCGTGGCGGACGTACAAGTATCCGCCATCGCGGGACTGAGTACTTCTGGTTATGCGATTCGTGCGCTCAGAGCATGACGTTGAATTTAAAGGGAGCCAAACCCGAGGTCATTCCACTCCCAAACCAAGACGGAGCGGAGGAGTCTCCTCTAAGTGGGTACGTCAATTGAATATCTTTGTGCATCAGGGAATCTGCACGGCTAATGGGGTATAGGTTATGCTTGCAGGTTTGTTTCAGCCAACGCATCTGCTTGTAATTCTCGGTATTGCCCTGCTTATATTCGGGCCGAAGTAACTTCCCGAGCTGGGTAAGAGACTGGGCGAAGGGATTCGCTCTTTCAAGAACAACCGAGCAAGCCTGCCGATAATCCAGTGGCCAAGACGGAACCAGACTCCAAGGTGTAATCAGCCTTAACACGGGAGGTTGATATCGAAGTGAGGGACTGACCATGGATCACTTCTTATTACAAGAAATGAGTAGCTCACAAGAATTGAGCAGGGTGCTTAAGGAAGGCGTGTGCGACCTGAATCAGGCTGCTGAGCGCTTGAGCTTGCCGCTGCATGTCGTTCAGAGGACGTTTCATGATGGCCTGTTGAAAGGCTACTGGAAGGTAGCTGACGGCCAGTTGTTTATACAATCGTAGTCTGACATCGCCGCCATAGGTCATTAACAAAGGTGCCGGATATTAGGAAGCCATTGCCCTGCCTGTAGGCACTTCACGACTGGTCTTATGCCTTTCAAAACCGAGGGTCGCACATGGCGACCCGGCGAATTACCCAACGCAAGTACGCCTACAGCGTCGATTGAATCTCGAAACCCCACGCCTCAAGAAGAGATTCGGGAATGTATTTCGAGTTTTTGTTGCGATTCGCCCATTCGCGAAGACGATTTGAGTAAATGTACTGATCGGGTTGCAGATTGAATTTGCGAACGATCTGCGCGAATTCAGTGATCGGCGGAGTCAACGGCCCAAGCGGCTCCGGCTTGCCCCAATTAGGATTGCCGCGTCTCTTTGTCATAAACTCAGTCCCACCTCTGCATAGGATCGATCAAATTAAGTTATTTGGGGATATATACCAATCGGCGCTCGAACTGCCATGCCATGAGCGCCTAGTTTTCTTTTTACATTGTATGAAATGGCTGCATGTCGTGAACAGCCACTAGTCATGAAGCACGATGCTGACGAGCGAGCTGTGAACGTGCATGCCACCGCCGTTGTAATCGATGTAGCCAAGGTCCCTGAACCGATTCATAAAGAAACTCACTCGTGAGCGGGTTGTGCCGATCATTTCGGCGAGGGTCTCCTGGCTCATTTTCGCGATGAGCGGTATCGGCTTGGATTCCTGGCCAAAGTTGGCCAACAGCAGGAGAAGCCGAGCGAGGCGTTTTTCGCTGGAATTGAAGAGGTGATCCACCAAGTCCGCTTCCATGCGAATGTTCCGGGAAAGCACGTAGGCGAAAAAGCTCTCGGCAAATTCCGGGTCCTTATGCAGCAGGCCTATCATTACCGACTTCTCCACCCGAACGACGGTGGCACATTGCACCGCCGTGGCGGTGGCCATGCGAAGCGGTTGGCCCGCCAGACAGCCTTCGCCAAAGAAGCTAGCTTCCGGCAGGATGGCAACGACGGCTTCTTTGCCACGCTCAGATACAGCCGTGAGCTTCACCTTGCCGTTTTGGATGTAGAACACCGCATCCGCCGCATCCCCTTGCGAAAAGACGGACTCATCACCTTGGTACTCTTGGCTGCTTTTTCCTGCGCCAAATTTTGCCAAAAAAACGCCGGGGGCAAAAGTGGCAGCCCCATTTTGTGACGCATGGGCCTTGGCTGGGCTGACCGCCACGTTGTGAGTTGTCTCCGGGGCGAGGGGACGAGGTTGTTTATTTCGAATGTTCCCGGCTATTCTTCTGCTGCCGAGCTTTGGGCCAGTAGCGCTCGGATCAAGGGAGGGAGGACGTTTGACGGCCATGAAAATCTCCCACTCGGAGAGTGTATGCGCGGGCCCTCGCGGATGGTTGCGTGGAATGCAGGGGGAGCAAAATCGCGTCTCTTCTTAGCCACCGCACGGGAACCCACAAATTACCCCCGTTACTGTAGTATCACATGCCAATTTTGATCGTCTGTTGGGTATCAAACATACGCAGAAGAGCTTTGTTCGTTCGCACGCCCGATTTAGGGCCTCCTGTATGAAGTAGCGGAATCGCTTAAGCGTGGATCACGTTTCGTGCATCGCAATGCTTGCGCGTACCAGAGGTAAAGCCAATGTAGGATGCCCTACAGAAGGGTCGTGTTTGGGGGAACACTGTATAATTCTCCGAGTGGCGCGAATAAGCAGGGTTCCTGTTCCCCTATCTGGGAGAGAATTTCGACTGTAATTCTAGTGTCTTAAGGCTTGTTTGTGGAACGCAAAGACCTCCAAGTCTTGAAGTCCGGCGAGCGCACGAATGCCGCAGGGAAGCCCGTCAGCAACATAATTCTTCTATCGACCTCCGATAGCGACTACCGCTCCCTTCGTCCTCATCTCGAATACGTAAACCTGCCAAACCATTTTAGTTGACGACTCGAAAACGTTGTTGGTGATAAATCCCCTTTACACCAACCACCATTCAATCGAAGTGGCCATGCATGCTCGTGGCTTACTCGCACCACATCAGGACGGTTCTGGGCGGATCGTCGGCAAACTGGAAACTGGGGGCCGAGCCATTTTGTGCCGATGCGGCCACGGGAACCTCGGATAGGGTGGCCGGGAATTGTGCCATTCGCCCAGAGCCGTTGTGTTCGCTTGCCGCACGTCAGATAGAGCTATACGCCTCCCGCACATATGCGGACGCTACCGCCTCTCCCGTCGCAAAGACCTTTTCGCCGAACGCTTCGACGTCGAACCTGATGACGAATGGGTGCCACGCTACAACATCGCGCCAGAACATCCCGGTCATCCGGCAGCACCCTGAACAACCCAAACGCTTGGGTTCATGAATGCGGTGGGACTTGATTCCGTTCTGGGCGGGTGAATCTGGTCAAGAACGACGATGCCGAGTGTGCGGAGCCTGTGTGTCGTTTGAGTACAGCGAATGTGTAAGGGCGGAGAGAACCGATGACGGAAGTGACGAAAGCAGGGGCTGCAATATTCCGAGCCTGCTCACGTGGTATAATGCAGTTGAGGTGGTTACCACCTTACTCCTCTTTCAGGTTCCCTGAACTAAGTCAGCCCATCTGAAATTTTCTCTCCTTAGGCTCTCAGGAAGGCCGTGTACCCCATGCCGACTGCGATCCTGCACGAAGTCCAGCAACTCAATAACGTGAGTGACCGTCTCGACTCGCTGGCGGAACAGCATCCCCTCGTCGAAGAAGCACTCCTCACCATCTCAGGAAGCGTTCGTAACACCGCCACGGTGTTGGAGGTGCTGGTTGCGATGAAGATAGCGCCCACTTCCGGATTAGGCCCAGCAAGTGCCTGAACGGCGCGGCCACTAGTCATGAAGCACGACGCTAACAAGCGAGCTGTGGACGTGCATGCCACCGCCGTTGTAGTCAATGTAGCCAAGCTCCTTGAACCGATTCATAAAAGAGCTTACTCGTGAGCGGGTTGTACCGATCATTTCGGCGAGGGTTTCCTGACTCATTTTCGCGATGAGCGGTAACGGCTTGGATTCTTGTCCAAAGTTAGCCATCAGCAGGAGAAGCCGAGCGAGGCGTTTTTCGCTGGAGTTGAAGAGTTGATCCACCAAGTCCGCTTCCATACGAATGTTCCGGGAAAGCAGATAGGCGAGAAAGCGTTCGGCAAATTCCGGTTCCCGATGGAGTTGGCCTACCATTACCAGCTTCTCCACCCGAATGATGGTACTTCGTTCGACTGTGCTAGCGGTGGCAATGCGAAGCGGTCGGCCCGCCAGACAGCCCTCGCCAAAGAAGCTATCTTTCAGCAGGGTGGCAACCACGGCTTCTTTGCCATGCTTGGATACGACCGTGAGCTTCACCTTGCCGCTCTGGAGGTAGAACACCGCATCCGCTGCGTCCCCTTGCGAAAAGACGAATTCACCAGCTTGGTACTCCTGACTGGTTTTTCCAACCGCGAGTTTTGCTAGGAAGAGGCGGGGATCGAATGCGGCAGCCCGTTTAGGTGACGCGCCAATCTCTACCGGACCGATCGTCATTTCAGAAGCTGTAACCGGGTGCGAAGGGGTGATCTGCTTGCCGGGATGCTTCCGACTCTTCTTCCCGTGGATGACTTTTGCTAGCACAGTGCCGGGATTAGCAACGACGGAACGTTTGACAGCCATGAAAATCTTCCCCTTCGGAGATATACCGCATGCAATAGCCATTGTTATTATCGAAGTGCTGTAACGGCAAAGTCTGGTCAAAAGTGAACACTGGGGTTAAATATTCCCAAGTCGTTGATGCGAATGCACTTACCTCACACTTAACCTGCGCGTACATTCGGGGATCGAATCGCGGTAGAATGCGCTCCACAATCACGTTCGGAGGTGGATGCGTATGCCTATTTACGAGTACCTGTGCAAGGATTGCCGCAACTTATTCGAAAGGATTCTGACATTGGCAGAATACGACAAAGAGCCCATTGCCTGCCCGAAGTGCGGCAGCAAGAATGTGGAACAGGAACTCACGGCTTTCTATGCCGTCACTTCGAAGAAAAGCGCATGAGGTTACACTCGGGGTTGAATCTGAATTAACGACGAGCAGCGATGTCGCCAGTAGAATGGTCACTCTTGCCCTCACGGGACTTCGAATGACGGGCAAGATGGACAAGCCGGACAAAATCGGCAGGAGCCCCAGTTTGCCTCGCCCCAGCTTTGTTTATAAGATTCTGGCGAACGGACTGACCGTTTCCACTTGTCAGCATTGTTTCTACCACGCTCACAAGCGCATGAGGTAGAGAAATATGCCCTCATCCGATTTGTCACAGCAAGAGTTTAATGATCTGCTGCTCAAACTGATTACAGAGTCCACAAAAGTGCAGGCTATGTTTTCACATGCCTCTGTTGGGGTGCGAGCGATTATGAGCGGGTCAATCACCATTGCACCTTTTGGTGGATTATGGGTTGTCGAACGACCGGGCGATTCAATGGGCTCGACTTTGACGTTTGATCCGTCAATGGCCGTGCTACGTAAATACGGGGACGAACGCTCCATAGACGACGCAGGGTTATTCGGCGCTTTCCAGCAGCATTTCTCCTCAGCCCTCAGCTTCGCCTTTGCAGACGGATCAAGTTTCATTATTTTTGAAGTCAAGGAGTGATGCTTGCCCTCATTCGGCGGTGAGGATATCCGGCTCTTGTATGTTTTCGGAGGCAGGACAGGTGACAACGTATCAACAGCAGATTTCCATTCTCACCAGCGGTCATGGCGATATGCACGATCTCACTGAGCAGGTTCTTGCGGTGGTGGCTGCCTCGGCGATTCAGACTGGACTGGTCAATGTTTTCAATGTGGGCAGCACTGCCGCCGTCGGCACAATTGAGTTTGAGTCCGGGCTACTACATGATCTTCCGACTGTGCTCGACAAACTCATTCCCCCCAGCCGCGAATATGGGCATGAACAGACATGGCACGACGGGAATGGGCACTCGCATCTGCAAGCGACGCTGCTCGGGCCATCGCTGACGTTGCCGATCGCCGCCGGCAAACCGATCCTCGGAACATGGCAACAGATCTTTCACCTTGAATGCGATGTGCGCGGGCGCCAGCGCACGGTCGTAATTACGGTGAACGGCGACTAGCAAGTGAGCCGCAGCTGGGGCGCCTTCTAAATCAAGCGTGACTGACGTTTCGCGGCCGGGGAATATCCAGACAGATCACTTTACCTCTCTTCCATCCGTCTTGCGATCGCGTCCTTGGCCGACGTAATTGGTGAGGATATCCAGCCCATTGGGCTGCCGATGAGCAAGTTGCCCAGGCCGGGCCAGATTAAGTTGCCGAAGCACATCAGGATGAATTTCCCGGTGTCTACCACCATGGTTAGTCTCCACGTAGAGTAAGAGATTCTCCCAGAGTCGCGCGCCTTGCAAGTGACGAGAGTAACTTACAATGTTCGTTCTTCTGCCGCTGGTTCTTTGCAGGATGTCATGTGAGATAGCGCAAGGCGCTTCCGACAACTCGCGTTTGTGGCCTCCTTTTGACAATGGTGTTACACTCGCGCGCATGCTTCGGAAACTGAGTTCAGTGCTGCTATTCGTTGCCTGCGCCGTCGTCCTCGTCGGCGCTCGTGTCGTTCGTGTCGAAGTCACATCGCGCAACGACGTCCTCAGCGGCAAGCCGTTTGGCGATGCGGGGTCTTATGAACGTATCCTTGGCCGCGTCTACTACGCCGTGCCGGTTACGAACCCGCACAACCAACGCATAGTCGATCTTGATAAAGCTGTAAACCTCAAGAACGGTGAAGTCGAGTTCTCGGCAGAGTTTGTCGTGGTTCGGCCAAAAGACCCGAAGCGTGGTAACGGTTCTATGTTGCTCGAGATTCCCAATCGAGGTCGTGCACGCATTATCGCTTTGGTTGACGGCGGCACCATGGATTTAACGGACGTGGGTGACGCCTGGCTCCTTCGAAACGGCTACACGATCGCAGCGCTCGGCTGGCAGTGGGACGCCACCGGAGAAGATGCGCTTCATCTGTACGCTCCGATCGCTAAAGATCAGGGGAAGCCTATCACCGGATTACTCCGGGGCGACTTTACCTTGGCAAAGCCATTGGAAGATGTTCCGCTCGGACACTACTTTCCCGCAACGGCTGGCGGGATAGGTGGTAGCGAGTATCCGGTTGCGGCGCCAGATGACCCGCGCAACGTGCTCACCGTACGCGATCGGCCCACCGCGAAACGAACTCTGATTCCGCGGTCCCAGTGGCAGTTCGCGCACATAGTCAATGGCGTCCTCGAGCCGAGCAATCGCCACATTCACCTGAAGGGGGGCTTTGAGCCCGGCAAGATCTACGAGTATGTGTACGTGGCGCAAGACCCAGTGGTCGCTGGCCTCAGCTTTGCTGCCGTGCGCGACTTTGCATCGTACGCCAAGCATGATCCGGAGGCGATAGCTCCTGTCGTTCGCGTGCATGGTGAAGGCATCTCGCAGAACGGACGCTTTCTGAGGGACTTCCTCTACCAGGGTTTCAATGCCGACGAGCAGGGTTGGATCGCGCTTGACGGTGTGCTCGCCCACGTAGCGGGCGCTGGGGTCGGCAGCTTCAATTTCCGCTTCTGTCAGCCCTCGCGGGACTCGCAGCCAATGTCATCAGTTTTCTGGCCGACCGATATCTTCCCATTTACTGATCTGCAGGAGACCGATCCAGTCACCAGCGAGAAAGCAAGTCTGCTCGACCGTGCCAGGGCTGAAAACGCCGTGCCCAAGATCTTCTTCTCGCACACTTCATACGAATACTGGGGCCGCGCCGCATCGCTGATCCACTCTACTGCCGACGGCAAGCGCGACATGCCGATCTCGGATAATGTGCGCATCTACATGTACACCGGCCTACAGCATTTCTCGGGTCCATTTCCGCCTGCGAAAGGCACCGGCGATCTACTTGGGCAGCAGCCACAGTCGCCACTTCCAATTCAATACTTCTGGCGGTCAATGATAGCCAACATGGATGCCTGGGTACGCAGCAATACACCTCCGCCGGCGAGCAAGTATCCGAAGATCGCGGATGGAAACCTGATACCACTGAGCAAGAACAAGTTCCCGGCAATTCCGGGCGTAAACCGCCCGAAGGATTTTGTCGAAGCATGTCACCTCGACTTTGGCCCGAACTGGCGCGCCACCGGCGTTCTGACGGTGCAGCCGCCGAAGGTCGGCAAGCCATTCCGTACATTAGTTCCGCAGACTGATGCTGACGGCAATGATCGTGGCGGCATTGAACTGCCCGCTATCACTGTGCCACTCGCCACCTATACGGGGTGGAACTTACGTGATCGGTCGATTGCCGCAGCCGACCAGCGTGTCTCGTTTGAAGGTTCGTACCTCCCGTTTCCGAAGACGGCTGAAGAACGGCAAAGCACCGGTGACCCGCGCAAGTCGATCGCGGAACGCTATAGCAGTCGGCAGGAATATCTCGACCGCTACAAGCAGGCGCTCGGTGGATTGGTGCAGGAGCGTTATATCCTCGATGAAGATCGAGGAGCTTTACTGCATCTCGGTGAGCAGGAGTGGGATCTGGCAACGAAGTAGTGGATGAAGCCCGGCCAGTACCTGAACGCCGGCGCTTGGGTGGTGAATAGTTCGGAATAGGGTTACGGAGTTCATTGAACACCGTCCGCACCTTCCGCTACGAGTTCGCACATGCCCTCATTTGGCGGCCGTGGTTCTGGCGGCTACCGGGTTCGATACAGACGCGTTGGCCTCATCAAGAGTCCGCAAGTCTCGCCCGCGTGTTTCCGGAAGGATGAGGGCCGCGATTACCACGAGCACATATGCACTGAGTGCGCAGATTCCCATTGCCGGCCCCAGCGCTATGCTTGCGCTCGCAATGCCCACGATGGTCGGCATCAGAGCCCCGAATGCGCGGCCAGCGTTGCCGCAAAAACCCTGCGCAGTGCCACGAATCCTCGTCGGGAACAGTTCTGAAAGGTAAGCTCCCGTACCTCCAGCCATCCCTCCTTGCATGCACCCCAGCACAAAACCGAGCATGAGCGTAAGGTTGGCGGTGATCGGCGCCATCGTATAGACGGCAACGGTTGCGGCCTGACAAAAGGCACAGATGATAAAGGTTTTGCGGCGTCCGACCCCGTCAGCCAAATATCCGTTCACAAATGCGCCTGCGAACGAACCTAGAATATTTATGGCAAGATAGCCGCCTGTGTGCAGAACGGAAAGATGCCACACGAGCCTCAAGTAGGCCGGCAGCCACGTGATCATCACATAATTGCCGCCGTAGATGCCGCTCGTCAGCAACGTGGCCTTCAGCGTCGTCGCGATCTGTTCGCGCCGGAAGATGTCCCACAGCTTCGTTTTGTCGCTTTGTACCGCCTTACTCCTGTCCTTTTGCGCATCCACGAATACGTCGGATTCCTCGACCGATCGACGAATCCACAGCACGGCAAGAGCGGGCAACAAACCGGTGAAAAACAATACCCGCCAGGCGTATGCCTGGGGCAGCCAGGTGAACAATCCGGTCGCCAGCAACACCGCAAAGCCATAGCCGAATGCCCATCCGGCCTGGATGGCGCCTACCACGCGCCCGCGTACTCGAGGATTGATTGTCTCGCTGAGGAGCACGGCGCCAGCAGCCCATTCCCCACCGAATCCCAGTCCCTGCAAGCTTCGCGTGAGCAATAGCTGCCAAAAGGATTGCGTAAAGCCGGAAAGAAAGGTGAACGCCGCAAACCACAGGATGGTCAACTGCAACACGCGGACGCGACCGATACGGTCCGCAAGCACCCCTGCCATCCATCCTCCGATTGCGGCAACAATCAGAACGGCAGTCGCGAGAATCCCTGCCTGACCTTTGGTCATTCCCCACAGCGCAATGAGCGCGGGAATTGCCAATGGATACATCTGCGTATCCATAGCATCTACACTCCACCCCCCAAGGCACGCCCAGAAGGTTCGCTTTTCCCGCTTCGTTAGCTCCGTGAACCAGTCAAACATACATCCTCCCACGCTTGGTTTACAGGAACGACATAATCCTCACTTCCCGAATATGAGCGATTACGACTCAAGCATTCATCTGGCTTTGAATCGCACGAATTGTACTGCATGGAACGGGATGTCGGATTATAAATAATCACCCTTTTGCATTCCTGTTGGAGGGGCGGCTCTTTCCTTCTTTCTGAGCATCACATCCCCTTCAGATTTATTCTGAGGAATGTTTTCAGGGTTGCGCAAGCCTCGACTCGGTCGGTGCTTTTCTTGGTACTGGATTCATTGCCGAAGGAAAGGCGGGATGAACACGGGCTTCTTCGCACTACAACTTCGGCGAGTGGCTGGGTACTAGGAAAAGAGTTCTAAGCGCCTCACGCCTACTCCTGCTTCACAATCAGCTTCAGCGACAGGGTCAGGATGGCAGCGATCACCAGTGTGCCGGCCATGCCGATCATGCCGGCGGCATAGGAACCGGTCGCATCCTTCAACCAGCCCACCATGATCGGACCTACCATTCCGCCGAGATTGCCGACCCCATTGATAAAAGCGATGCCGCCGGCCGCGGCGGCGCCGGTCAGAAAGCGTGACGGCATCACGTAAAATGAGGGACGAATTGAGCTGAGTCCGATGACTGCAACCGTGATGCCGATCAGCGCGGGAATCAGCGACGAGAACCAAACCGAGAAGACAAACCCGGATGCGGCAAGCAACTGGGCCAGCGCGAGATTCTTAATGTATTTTCTACTCCGGTCCACCTGTCGCGCCCAAGGGATCATGGCGATGCTGCCGACGATATAAGGCACCGAAGAGAGGAATCCTATCTGCAAGTTCGAGAGCCGCCCGTGGCTCTTCAGTATCAACGGCAACCAGACGCCAATTCCGAGGATCCCTATGATGTAGAAGAACAGGATAGCCGTCAACATGAGCACGCGCACGTCTTTAAGGGCGGGAAGGAAGCTTCGTCTCTCCTGTTCCCGGCGCTCCTGTCCCAGCATCGCCATCAGCGCGTTACGCTCTGGTTGCGTCAGCCATTTCGCATCCTTGGGTTCGTCGGCGAGCAGGAACAAGGTAAATAAGCCGCACAGACATGCGGGCATTCCTTCGATAATGAATATCCACTGCCAGCCCGTGAAGCCAAGAAAGCCATTCATCTGGAGAATCAGCGCCGAAATCGGACCGCCGACAACTTGGGAGAGAGGAACCGCAACCAGGAACCACGCCAGCACACGCGTGCGCGACTGAACCGGGAACCATATCGAGAGATAGTAGACGACGCCGGGAAAGAAGCCCGCCTCGGCCGCCCCCACCACCAGGCGCAGCAAAGAGTACGTTTTCGGTCCGGTGGCAAGCGCCGTGGCGGCCGCAGCCAATCCCCAAGAGAGCATGATCCGAGCCAACCAGCGTCTCGCACCAAAGCGGTAGAGGGCAAGGTTGCTCGGAACCTCGAAGATACAGTAGCCAATGTAAAAGACACCAGCGGCCCAGCCGAATTGCGTCGCGGTCAGCCGCAGATCGTGGTTCATTGTCAAGGCAGCGAAGCCTACGTTGGTGCGGTCGATATAGCTGAAGAAGTACGCCAACGCCAGTATCGGCACCAGTCGCCGCGTGTTCTTTCGGATCGCGCTCTGGCCAAGGGCCTCGATATCGGAGGCATGTTCCCCGGGCGGCGTCTGCGAAACACTACTCATCTCCCAACCTCTCTAGCTGGAGTCCTGTGCTGGCCGCAAGTGGCGGACGCCGGCGTGCCACGGTCCGCGTACAATGTCCACCGGCCTTTAGCCGCTGCGCGGAACTAAGCCGGGCGGCTCCGAGTGCCGTCTCAGTCCTTATCAGTTGCGACAGAAGTGGTGGCTTGCTCCGCGACGGAACCGGCTGTTGCCTGCAAATTGATTCCATGCGAGGCGGCCACCGCTGGCCGAATCGCGTCGGCGCTCTGGGCGGCCAGAAAGCGATAGAACTTGTCGCGATCAAAAGCCTTTTCCCATTTCGCAATCGCAAGGACCGCCACCGTGTTGCCGATCATGTTGGTAAGCGCGCTGCCGGTCGCCATGAATCGGTCGACTCCTAACAGCAGTCCAAGCCCGCCCAAGGGAAGCGTACGCATCGACTGCAAGGTCGCGGCCAGCTTGATGAAAGCTCCCCCGGCGACCGTGGTTCCTCCCTTCGAGGTGAACAACAGCACGGCGAACAAAGCGAGTTGCTGTGAAAGCGGAAATGGCGTGTCCGTCACTTGCGCGATGAACACGGCCGACAACGCCATTTGAATTCCAGTTCCATCCAGATTGAAACTGTAGCCGGCCGGAAGCACGAAACCGACCACGGCCTCCTCGCAGCCCGCCTTCGGCAGCTTCTCGATGAGGCGTGGAAACGCAACCTCGCCTGAAGCGGTACCGAACACCAGCAAGATCTCCTCCTTGATGAGTTTCAATACCTGGAAGATGGTGATCCCCGTCCACTTGGTGATGATGGCGAAGATCACGAAGATGAAAAACAGGCAGCTCGCGTAGTACAGCAGAATCATCCGCCCGAGATAGACGAGGGTTGTGCCTCCAAAGCTCCCGATCGCCGCCGCCATCGCGCCGAAGGCGCCAAGCGGGGCCAGGCGCATGATGAATCCGAGAATCTTGAACAGAACGGTCTGGAACTCGGCGATGCCGCGCAAAATGACCGAGTCCGGCTTTGCCGTGAGCATCAAGGCGATGCCTACCAATAACGAGATGAACAGTACCTGGAGAATCGCCCCACTGGCAAAAGCGTCTACCATCGTGGTTGGAATGATGCTCAACAGGAAATTTACCACCGTAAGCTTGCCGGCGACGGCCGATACTCCGGCAATGTTCGGGGCCATGGCCATATCGAGTTTGGCGTGCAGGCCCACCCCCGGCTTAAAGACGTTGACGGCGATGGCGCCCACCACAATGCCGAGCGTGCTGACTACCTCGAAGTAGAGGAGAGACTTCGCCCCGAGGCGACCCAGCCTGCGCATGTCCTTCACACTGGCCAGCCCGTGAACTACTGTGACCAGAATGATTGGCCCGAGAAGCATTCGCAGCAGCGCGATGAAACCATCGCCCAGGGGTTTCATCTTCACCGCGGTCGCAGGAGCCGTAAAGCCCAGCACGGCAGCAAGAGCGAGGCCGATGAGGACCTGTATATAGAGCTGCTTTAGAAGCTTCATCTTCCTTCTCCGGGATCCCCGGCAGGTGTCCCAGTTGCGCTCCGATCACATCAGGGTCTCGCCGAGGAAATGCCACCGTCGACGATGAGCTCCGTCGCGGTGATGTAGCGTGCTTCATCGGAGACCAGGAACAGCACGGCATGGGCAACATCCCACGCATCTCCCATGCGGCCCATCGGAATCCCCGCGTTACGCTTCGCCATCAGCGCGGCAGCGTCGCCGCCTCCGATCTGCTTCACCAAGCGAGCTTCGACAAGCGGGGTATGCATGGTGCCGACGACCACGGTGTTGCAGCGAATACCCTTCTTCACGTAGGCCATCGCCGTGGCCTTGCCGAGCGCGATCATCCCCGCCTTGGCAGAGCTGTAGGCGACATAAGTACGCCCCGCCGAGTGGTGCCGCAGTCCGGCGATCGATGCGATATTCACGATCGCTCCGGAACCCTGTTTCTCCATGATCGGCAGCACGTACTTGCAACCCAGGAATGCGGTTTTCAGGTTGAAGTCGATTTGGTTGTCCCAGACTTCTTCGCTCATGGACACCGGATCGCCCGGCGCCGAGCCGCCGACGTTGTTGATCAGAATATCGATCTTGCCGAAGCGCTCCATACAGGCGTCGACCGCGGCTTTTACGTCTTTCGAATCCATCATGTTGCAGTGGTGTACGACGCAGGTCCCGCCTTCTTTCTCGATCAGCTCGCGAGTTACGCAAGCGGCCTCGTCGTTGACGTCAAGTCCGAAGACTTTTGCCCCTTGTCGCGCGAGCAATACCGCGGTTGCCTTGCCATTTCCCCAACCGGGCCCGACGGAGCCCGCGCCGGTTACAATTGCGATCCTGCCAGTCAAGTCGTGCATTGCTTTCCTCTCACCGGCCTAGCGGCCGGAGCAACCATCCGATGCAACATGGCCGTGCGGCTCTAAACTACCGCTCGAGCGGGCCGCTCGCGACCCAGGCGAGAGCTCTTTGTGGCCACCACACATAATTCTCAGTTATCCAAACTATGAAGCAATGATATGCAAACTGTTCAGGACCGCAAGTACTGTGTTCTCGGAATCCCCAAATTCGTCCTCATGCGACGGAGTTACTGACCCGCATCGTGGATGGAAATCACTGTTTTTCAGTCATTTGCCCTCTCGCGTCGTCCGCGATACGCCCACAATCGGCTGAAGCACGCGGCGGACGCCTGAGATCCTGTAGCGGGAGTCCTGTCCTGGAGCCACCGGGAGATCGAGTTCTCCGGAGCGCGCTGCCTCATAATGACTTTCGCTCTATGCACCGTAACCTGCTGAAAATACGTGACATATTAGTGTGGCAAGCGATAAACAGCGTAGGGAACGACATTCGAGAATTTATTTGCCTAACTCTGACTTGTGGTGTCGGTTGGACGACAAACGCCGGTCGAGCGCTACCAAGTCAGAGGGCGAGACGTTTGGGTGAAGCGCGATGACTTATTCGCCGAGTGGCCTGCACCTCCGCTTGGCAAGTTGCGTGGAGCTTTGCCGCTCGTCAAGAAGCTTTACGCGAACGGCGTGCGTTTGGTGGGCTGCTGGGACACGCGGATCTCGGCTCTCGGCCATCCGCGGCGTTCCTAGCAACTTGTGGATAAGCTCTGCAGGGGAGGAGCTGTGTTTTCGGAACAGTTGCAGCAACTCAATCGTCACTTCCGGCTCACATTCCAGAAGCACCTTGCGAAGCGAGTTCAACTGGCTTTGGTCCGGGTACTAATCCACAACTGACTATTACTTGCCGTTTGACCGTCACTCGAAACAAATCCCCCGTCAACTCATTTACTGAGTTCGAGCGATAGTTGTATGCCGGCTGGAGGAGGTTCCACCACAGGCCATGAGGAGGCCACGATGCCGCGCCTCCAAGATCTGCTGGCGGTACGCCGTGGGCGACTTCATAAGAGATGTTGACATCCGTTCTGAATGAGAGTCGCCACCTTCAGCAATGTTTTTGCCAGTTGCTTGCGACGCTTCAATTCCATGCGCGACGCAATTGCGGCGATACTCAAAGCGGCTACCGGCCTGCCTTCGGAATTCCGCACCGGTACTCCGACGCCACCCATACCCTTAATCAGTTGTTCACCAAAGGTGGAATAACCGCTCGTGCGTGCAGCGGCAATCATTTGCCGTAAACTCTGGTCGGAGATCCCAAAGCGTTTACGTGCCTCCGCCTGCGTCTGTATGAGCCGGTCGATCTCAGCATCGCTTAAGAATGCCATGATTGCAAGAGGACCGCTGCCGACCCCCAGCGGGCGCCTGTCTCCGATATTCAGAGTCAGCGTTTTGATCGGAAAACTTCCTACCGCACGGCCGTAACAGACAGCTTCGTCCCCGCGACGCAAGAGGAAATAGGCGGTGTCCTCCGACTCCTCCGCGAGCCGGCGCAGATACGGCATTACCCGCTCGGCGAGTTGGTAACGTTCGCCCGCCATCACCGTCCAGGCAAAAAGCCTATCGCCCAAAAAAAAGCGGCCCTCGTTCTGCTCGAATATGGCGAGACGGTGAGCTGTCAGCCCGGCAAGGCAACGGTGTGCCGCGGTTTTGCTCAGAGCTGTAATCCGCACGACGTCGGTAAGCCGCAAGCCATTGTTTCCGCTTTCCGCCAGCGCCTCGAGCACCAGCGCCGCCCGAGCTATGTTCTGGTGTTTTCCGTCCGCGCTGTCGGTAACATTCAAAGGGTGTCTCTCACGGTCGCGCATCTACTCAAAGCCTCCTGAATTTGCTTGCAAAAAAATTATGACAAAACCCTTGACAACCGAAAAGCAGAATGAGTAAAGTTTCCTTTGTTCTGATTAGTGTAACATATATTCCGATTAACGGAACACATAAAAACTTACAATCGACCGGTTCCGGCGCACCATCGAGAGCTGAGGACCCCCAAAGGAGATCATGACTTCTACAGTGTTGGATAGCGATGTGATCAGCCCGGAAGCCGCTGCCAGGATTCTGTCTATCTCCGGTGGCGAGGCCATAGCCCGCATGATTGCGGCCTCCGGCGGAGGTCCGATGTTTGGCATGGGAGGGTTCCAACTCCTGCCGTTCTACGATGCCGCGCGCCGTCTGGAAATGCCGCACTACCTGGTAAATGACGAGCGGACCGGCGTCTTCGCCGCAGATGCGTATGCCAAGGTCTCCGGGCGCGTCGGCTTGGTCGATGCGACTCTTGGTCCAGGCTCGACCAATCTTCTCACGGGATTGCTAGAGGCGTTGAACGCGGGAACGCCGTTGGTGGCGGTGGTCGGCGACAGCCATCGCGATCATTCGTGGAAGAACATGACGCAGGAAAGCAGGCAGGTGGAAATCCTGCGTCCGGCATGCAAGGAACTGATACGCATCGAGGCCATCCAGCGCATCCCCGAACTAATGCGGCGCGCGTTCGTGGTCGCCACCAGCGGCCGTCCGGGCCCCGTGGTGGTGGACGTGCCGGAAGACGTCGCTCACGGGGTGCACGACTTCGAGGCGGCTGAATTTTACGTGAACTCCAACTATCGGCATGCGCCCGCGCTGCGTTGCCGGCCCGACGGCAGCTCGATTGAGAAGGCCGCCGAAATGATCCGCGCAGCAAAACGACCGATTATTCTTGCCGGTGGAGGAGTTCACCTATCCGGAGCTGCCGGCACATTGACCGAATTTGCCCATGCGCTGAACATTCCCGTCGCGCATACCCTGACCGGCAAGGGGGCCATTGCCTGCAACGATCCGCTCAGTGCGGGCCTGTTTGGCCGCTTTGACCGGATTGCAAACGGCCTAATAGCGGAGGCGGACCTGATTCTGGTGGTCGGCTGCAAGCTCGGCGAAATCGCCACCAAGCGTTATACCGTCCCGGACCGCGGTAAAGCGATTATTCACCTCGACATTGTGGCCGAAGAAATTGAGCGCACTGCCCGGCCCCAACTGGCGCTTTGGGGCGACGCATTGCTGGGCATTCAGGACCTTGGCGCCGCACTTGCTGCGGACGCCACGGAGATCCGGTCTCGGCAGGCAGCGTATGCGGCCGAGGTAGTGCGGCGGATGGAGAAATGGCGCAACGACGTTGCAGCGCGTCTTAACTCGGATGAGATACCGGTGAATATGGCGCGACTGATGACGGAAATAAATCGCGTGCTGCCGCCGGATGGTTATCTGGTGGCCGACGGCGGGTTTGCGGCGCACTGGGGCGGCCTGTTGTTCGATACCAAGCAGCCTGGGCGGGCGTTCATTCCCGATAGGGGCTTTGCCTCGATTGGCTACGGACTGCCGGGTGCCATCGGTGTAGCGCTTGCTTCTCAAGGACACGCGGTGTTCAGCCTGACCGGAGATGCGGGATTCAACATGTCGTTGGGAGATTTGGAGACGGCTCGCCGTCTCGGGCTGACCTTCACGGTAATCGTGGTAAACAATGGAGCATCGGGCTACGTTAAGGCGCTGCAACATTTGCTGTACGGCGCGGGCGCATATCACGCCTCTGATCTGGCCGAGACGAACTATGCGGAGATCGCCAAGGCGTTTGGCTGCAACGGCATTCGCGTCGACGACCCTGGCCAGCTTGACGCCGCACTGCGGCAGGCGCTGGCCAGCGCTGGACCAACGGTAGTCGATGTGGTGGTTACGCGCGATCCGGCGCAGATGTTGCCTGCGGTAGATAACCGGACCGTCAAAATTGCCAAGGGGGACCGCATCGCCTGACGGAGCTGCCGTCGAACTCGCGCCGCCTCATTACAGGTTGGGAAGCAGTGAGGAGTTACGCATGCGAGGTAGCGCGTATCAAGTACTTAACATGGTCGACTGAAAGGTGACTCTACATGCCATGGACCCAAGTTTATAACCCCTTGCATAACATGGTGCTTTCTGTTCTTGCGGCGGCCATCCCGTTGGTAGTTGTCGCTTACATGCTGGGGGTCAAGAAGATTCCCAGCCATAAATCGACCGGCGCCGGCGTGATTGCGGTCCTGATTGTCGCATTCACCGTGTTTCACATGCCCGGCATGCTTCTTTTCCACTCGGCGGCCTCGGGTGTGGTGGTCGGCCTGACGTTTGCCGACGTAATCATCGGCGCCATCACCTTCTACATCACGATCAACAAGACGGGCCACTTTGCTGTCATCCGCAAGTCGATCCTGATGGTCACGCCCGATCCGCGGGTGCAGGTGCTGCTGATTGCATTCTGTTTCGGCGCGTTCCTGGAAGCGATTGCCGGCGGCGGAACTCCGGTGGTGATCACGGTCGCGATGCTGGTGGGAATCGGATTCCTGCCGTTCCATGCGGCCAAGATTTGTCTGTTGGCCAACAGCACCCCGGTAGGGTTCGGCGCAATCGGCCTGCCGGCGATTGTTCTGGCGATGGTGACCAAGTTGCCCCTGATGGATATTTCCCGCATGGCCGCCAAGCAGATCCCGGTGATATCGCTGATCATTCCGACTTTGCTCGTGGGCATTCTCTTCGGGTGGAAGGGAATCAAGGGAGTGTGGCCTGCAATTGCGGTGACGACAATCGTTTTCTCCGGGGCACAGTTCTTGGTGGCCATGTATCTTGGTCCGCTGCTGCCTGACGTTATCGCCAGCATCGCGGCTCTGGTTGCGCTGGTGGTTTTGCAGCGGTTCTGGAAACCGAAAGAGATTTGGAAGTTTGAGCCGAAACCTGAATCTCTCGGCGCGATGGCGGCGCGCTCTCCGGCTGCTTCGAGCAGTCAGGCGGCCCAGGCACATGGTGCACACATGCCGCCGGCCGACCTGGGCGGCGACGACAAGATTCCCACGCGCAAGGAAATCCTGGCCGCATGGTTTCCCATGCTGGTTCTGGTCATCGTGGTCGGGTTGTGGGGATATCCGTCCACGTCCGAGTTTTTGCGCTCAACCGACATCGCCTTCCGCTGGCCGGGTTTGCACAATCTCGTGGTTGCGGTTCCACCCATCGAGCCGAAGGCAACCGCGATTTCCGGCATGACAAGAATCACCTGGCTGTCGAATTGCGGAAGCGGCCTGATTATCGCCTCGTTTCTCGTGGTGGTGCTTACCAAAGGGATCTCACATGTCGGCATCGCCTGGCAGGCAATCATACAAAGCTGCCGGCAGTTGAAGTACGCCATCGCCACCGACATCTTCGCCACCAGCTTGGCTTGGGTTATGAACTATGCCGGCCTTACCGCCACACTGGCCTTGGCGTTTGCGGCGACCGGGGTTGCGCTGCCCTTCTTCTCAGCCTACCTGGGATGGATGGGAGTGTTCATTACCGGCAGCGACTCGAAGGCGAACGCGCTGTTCGGCAATCTGCAGGCACTTACCGCCCGGCAGGCTGGACTGCCGGCGATTCTGACCGCGTGCACAAACTCGACTGGCGGAGCGATCGGCAAAATGGTTTCCCCTCTTGAGCTGGCGGTCGCGACCAGTGCCGGCGGTCTGGCCGGCAAAGAAGGCGATCTCTTCCGCGCTGTTCTTGGTTACAGCCTGGCGCTGACAGCCGTTGCAGGCACTCTTGCCATGCTGCAAGCGTACGTATTTCCCTTTGTGATTCCAGTGGTAAAGTAGGGCAGCCCAAAAGGAGAGACGAATGAAATTCAAGGAAAACAAAGTAAAGACGCTACTCTCTTCCGGAGCAAAGGCGCTGGGCGCCTGGGCACAAATAGCCAGCCCCGACATCGTGGAGATTATGGGGAATACAGGTTTCGATTACGTAATCATCGATCTCGAGCATGGGGCCTTTTACTTCGAAACCGCGGTACAGATGATCAGGGCAGCCGAGACGGCCGGCATCACTCCAGTTATACGGGTTCCGGATAAGAATCCCAGCTTCATTATGAGAATGCTTGATGCCGGCGCAATGGGCATTCTTGTGCCGGGTGTTGAAACCAAAGAAGATGCTCAGGCTGTCGCCGCTGCTGTGAGATACCGTCCCTTGGGAAGCCGCGGTGCGTGTCCGGGGACGAGGGCGGCAGGGCACCAGGCGGAGAATTGGCCGGAGTTCGTGAAGTGGTCCAACGACAACGTAATGCTCTGGCTGCTGGTCGAGGGGGCCGCCGGTGTGAGCAACTTCGATCAGATTATTGAAGCGCCGGGGATCGACGCCGTCATGATGGGGCCTTTCGATCTCTCGCAAGCGCTCGGATACCCCGGGCAACCCGGCCATCCGGCGGTCGTGGCCAAGATTGAAGAGATAGTTCGCAAGGCGCGGGCAAAGGATATCGACATGGTCGCCGCAATTTTCTCCAAGACGCCGGAAACGATGCAGAACGAGGTGCGGCATTGGGCCGACCTCGGCTGCCGAATCATCGCCGCCGGCAGTGACCGGCGCATCATCTCAGCGGGCTTCAGGTCCGTTGTTGACGGACTGAAACCGCTGTGCGCGCGGTCACAAGTGGCTTCGCGCTGAGCTTTCGCTCGCCATACGGAAGGGATGGGGACGATCAGCGCTGCAGGCGTCGCGCCCGCGCTTGAACAAATGGTGTGAACTCGGGAGGACAACACAATCTCCAGTTGATGGAATCCTCCGGAATGCGTGGCGAGACACGGCCCACAAGGGCACGTCAAGGGAATCCCAGACGGGCATGAGCTTATAATGTTATTCCCTTACCGGCCGCCCGATGCCAACCACTTGGTTGCGAACGCCATTGGGGCCTTGGGATCTATGGCTTCCCAAAAGCGTTTGCGGTCGCGGGTGTCTAAATCTCCGAACACCTGCCCTGCTTGCCGCCACCATCACTCCGCCAGCGTAGGACCAGCTTCTGACGCTTGGGTGCCAGCGATCCGACAACATAGAATCAATGCTGCAACGCGGCGTTCCTGGGCTGCTGTTCGTTTTCTGAACGCGGAGTAAGACTCAATAAAGTCTTGCGTTTTCGAGGCGGCGAACGACATTCGCTGCGCACGTAACAAGCACACAATGGGGGCCGGTCACACCTCATCGTTTCCATATTTAGGACTATTCTGCGGCCGAGATAGCTTCGGTTGCCCCATGACGATCCGTCTGCCCATGCTCCATGCACCAGCACTACATTTGTTTTCGTTTCCATGTTGATCTGACCGTGAATACGCTCAATTCTCATCGCATTCAGCCATTTCGAATAGGCTCACGCTTGCGGCATGGGGCGCCGTGTGCATACTCGCGAGTATCCCACTGTTCTGGGGGACTGGGTATCCGAAGGTGCACGCATCTGGCCTACAATACTGCGTCAACGTAGTCGTTGCCGGGCTTCGCTTCCTAACTTGGGGTCTTGGTTCCCTGGACAGCCTGCGGATATGGTGATTTGATCTCGCTGAGTGGAGCAGTGATCACCAGCAGACGATGCGGGCAGCGACTCGCCAGTCTGCTTCACATTTAGCGGAACAGTCGCAAGTCTCTACTGCTAGCCGGTCGCGCATTGGGAAGCTACTCACCTGTATTCCCAGAACGAGACTTCGGGCCCACTTCAGCGGATTCACTTCTGCGAAACGGGCGCAAGAGGTCAAGTAGCGCTCGCTTGCTTAAAAGAGGCCGGATTGTTTCCGAACCCGTGGTCCGAAGCTGCCGCGCGGGGAACGGTTGCTGTTTCTACGCCCTGATGTGCGGCCTAGACCGATCGTAAGGGCGATGATGCAGATCACCGTGATGTGCCGACATATGCCACAACCGGTCGGGGCACAATCCGGGGTCCAAACCCTTTCACAGAGCCCGATCCAGGGGCCCGAATCATCGTTGATTCTAACGGGTTGATTTTGCGGAACTCCGGGCAGAGTACTTGGTCCCGAAACAACAACCGATTTGCTAAGTTGTTGTCCCGCTTAGGTTGGTGCTGCGTCTTGTTAGGTCCAATTGCATGGTTTTCGGCAGCGAATGGACCCCAATTGGACCCAAATTCTGACGCCTGTTTTCGGATTTCCCCTTTTTGTGGCTTTGCTTTTCTGTTCTTCTCAATGGGCATCAGCGCGATGTTCAGGCGTGGCGGCTTTACCGCCACACTTTTGAGAAGATTAATTAAACAGCTTCTCGCCTAGCCTTGTGTTCGGAAAACAGGCGCTCGGCTGCGGCGGCGGAACCAAACACGGGCGGTGGTCGAAACAGTGCGAAACTATGATATTATAGTAGTTGAGGTGGTTACCACCTTCTCCTCTTTCAGGTTCCCTGAACTAAGTCAGCCCATCTGAAATTTTCTTTCCTTAGGCTCTCAGGAAGGCCGTGTATCCCATGCCGACTGCGATCCTGCACGAAGTTCAGCAACTCTATAACGTAAGTGACCGTCTTGACTTGCTGGCGGAACAGCATCCCATCGCCTCAGAAGCACTCCTCACCATCTCAGGAAGCGTTCGTAACACCGCCACGGTGTTGGAGGTGCTGGTTGCGATGAAGATAGCGCCTATTCCCGGATTAGGTACAGCAAGCGCCTGATTTGTTCATCGCTGTCCTGAGATAGCTGGTTCATATGCGCGTCCAGATGCCGGGTTTTTCGGCGAAGCGGCAGCTATGAACCTGCCCGCGGTTGTGTTGAAGCATCGACTCTAGGAGGCAATACTGACTATGGTTACTATGAAACGAACCCGCAAGACTAAGTCCAACGGTGACCCCGCAAAGGCTGCAGCGCCCGCTGTAAACGTGAGTGCTCGTAATCTGGACATTCAGGGTGCGATTCGCTCCTATGCCTATACCTTGTATGAGCGGCGTGGTCATCAGCATGGTCACGACCTTGATGATTGGCTACGGGCTGAGGGCGAAGTGCACACCCACATGGGTACATGATTCGTCGCTTTGCGGCGAGATATCTCCCTCTCGCGTGAGCGGAGTTGGAGATGTAAGCTCGGAAAGGAACTACGGAATGGTAGGACAATGACTAAATCCACTCTGCGTGGCTTCATTTCACTACTTGAGGGGTGGTAAGCTTTTTCTTGTGAATTCTCATGATTACCGTGGCGGACGAAACTATGTCCACCATCGCGGGGCTGAGTACTTCTGGTTATGCGAGTCGTGCGCTCTGAGAATGACGTTGAATTTGAAGGGACTCAACCCTGAGGTCATTCCACTGCCAAATCAAGGCGGAGCGGAGGGGTTCTCGGTTGAGCGATATCCGGTGGCGAATGCTGCCTAAGAATTTTGACTCTAATGCAGGAAAAGCCCAGTTGATGCTCTCGCGTTAGTGCGCAGTGAGGGAGGGAAAGGTGGATCACTTTTTGTTACCAGAATTGAGCAGCTCACAAGAATTGAGCAGGGTACTTAAGGAAGGCGTTTGCGACCTGAATCAGGCTGCTAAGCGCCTGCACTTGCCGCTGCATGTTGTTCAGAACACGTTCCATGATGGCCTGCTGAAAGGCTACTGGAAAGTTGCTGACGACAAATTGCTTATACGGTCATAGTCGACACTACCACCACGGATCACAATTATCTCGACCCACGCCAGTGCAGGGTGAATCTCCTTCGCAGCATGGGCACAAAACTAAGCCTCTCTTAAGCAGCTGCACCTCTTTTCTTGGCTCCTTGCTCGGAAGCAGCACTTTTTTTATTGGCTCCTTGCTCGTAAGCGATTGTCACAGAGCTTTCGCAGTGCTCGACATGCAGGAAGTGATCGGCATGCAGTTTCGCCGCTTCAGCATCGCAATTAATCGCGTGTTGAGTGTGCCCGTGAGCGAGGTAGGCGTGGTGCGCAGCCTTCTCGTGCTCCCCGGCCTCCTCGTATTTCGCCGCCTCTTTGTAATGGTAAGCCGCACGCTCATGATGACGAGCCGCGCATTGGTAAGCCAGTTCCCAAGTCTTTGACATGCGGTTCTCCTTTGTTAGATTCTCGCAAGTTTCTGGGCTCGACCATGACCCTCCCAGAGCAGGGACGGGAATGGATCATGTAGTGACCAACCCCAAAACCGCCTCAGGTTTTCTTAGTTCGACGAATCATAATGTCAAACATGCGTTAATCATGAAGCACGACGCTGACAAGTGAACTGTGGACGTGCATGCCGCCGCCGTCGTAGTTGATAAAGCCCAAGTCCCTGAACCGATTCATGAAAAAGCTGACTCGTGAGCGGGTTGTGCCGATCATTTCGGCGAGGGTTTCCTGACTAATTTTTGCGATGAGCGGTATCGGCTTGGATTCCTGACCAAAGTTGGCCATCAGCAGGAGAAGCCGAGCGAGGCGTTTTTCACTGGAGTTGAAGAGATGATCCACCAAGTCCGCTTCCATGCGAATGTTCCGGGAAAGCACGTA
>Ga0181524_10001677_pt1 | contig 24797 bp, 20 predicted proteins | sample PEATcosm2014_Bin_34_FD_119761 | JGI IMG/M metagenome (GOLD analysis project Ga0181524, IMG submission 119761) | Peatland microbial communities from MTU Mesocosm Facility, Houghton, MI, USA - PEATcosm2014_Bin05_60_metaG | ecosystem: Environmental > Terrestrial > Soil > Wetlands > Peat | place... | reverse complement strand
GTGCGGAAGCGGCACATCACTTTCTGCGGCATTTCGCCGGGGTTCAGGCGCGTGGCCTCGCCGACGGGGATGAGCTGCTCCTCGCGCACGACCATCTCGCGCTCCGCCGCGAAGTACATCGGCACGACGGGGATCTGCTCGATGTGGATGTAGAGCCAGACGTCAATCTCGGTCCAATTCGAGATGGGGAAGACGCGGATGCTCTCGTCCTTGTTGATGCGCCCGTTGAACAGGTTCCACAGTTCGGGCCGCTGGTTCTTCGGGTCCCACTGGCCGTAGACGTCGCGGAAGGAGTAAACGCGCTCCTTGGCGCGGGAGCGTTCCTCGTCGCGCCGGGCCCCGCCGAAGGCGGCGTCGTGCCGGCCCTGCCGGAGCGCCTCGAGGAGCGCCTGAGTCTTCAGTTGCGCGCAGCATTTGATCGTGCCCCAGTCCCAGGGATTCGCGCCCTGCCGGACGGCCTCCTCGTACTTGAACACGCGCAGGTCCGCGCCGATCTCCCGGCAGAAACGGTCGCGGAACTCGTACATCTCCGGGAACTTCATCCCCGTATCCACGTGGAGGAGCGGAAACGGAATGCGGCCGGGATAGAAGGCCTTCTGCGCCAGGCGGACCATCACCGAGGAGTCCTTCCCCATGGAATAGAGCAGGACCGGGCGCTCGAACTCCGCCGCCACTTCGCGGAAGATATGGATGCTCTCCGCCTCCAGCGTGCGCAGATAGCTCAGCGAATATTTCTCGTCGCGCGCCACGGAATCGTCTCCAGCGAAAATCGTTTCCGGTATGATATCATAAGTCCAAATTGAATAGAAAGTAAGGTGCCATACTATTTGACAGCGGCAATCGGACCATACGATAATCTCATGTCATAAAGGAGGAACGGATGAAGCTGGCCTTGTCAGGACGCCTGTTCGAAACCCCGGCCGGTTACACGCTGGACCTGGAAGCATTCCTGAAGTTCGCCCGAGCCTGCGGGTATGACGGCGTGGAGATTCGATACCCGCAATTGCCGCTCGAAACTCCATCCGCCAAACTGGACGAAACCGCGGCGCTGCTGAAGACGCTGGGGCTGGCATGGAGCTTCGGCGCGGTCGAAGGGATCGCGGGCGAGGCGGCCTTCGAGCGCGCCGTGCGCATGCTGGAGGTGCATCGGCGGTGCGGCTGCCGGTTCACGCGCTTCACCGTTTCCCGGCCCGACGACATCGCCTGGGCGCAACGGTTTGCCGACGAAGCGGCGCGTCGAGGGCTGCGGCTCATCACTCAGCTTCACAACGGCACGCTGACGGACAACGTGCCGCACACCCTCGAGACGCTGGAACGCATCGGCCGTCCGAATGTCGGCCTGGCCTACGAAGCCAACCACCTGCGCTTCGACGGGAATGAGCAATATGCCGAGGCCATCCGGCCGCTTCGCGACTGCATCTTCTCCGTTTCGATTCAGAACTTCAAGCCCGCCGTCCAGACGGACCCCAGGGAGCTGCGCGTGCAGGTGAACGGCCGGGAGTATCTCCGCGCCCTGCCGGGCGACCCGGACGGCCTTGACTTTCCGAGAATCTTCCGTGTCCTGCGCGAAGTCGGCTTCGGCGGCTTCGCCACGGTCATGGCGGATGTGGCGCCGAACATGGACCAGCGCGAGGTGGCCCGGCTCTATCAGGCGGCGTGCCGCCCATTCATGCAAGCCATGTAGCTGAAATAACGCTTGACGCCGGCAACTCAACCGTCTAGTTTCATGTTTGAAAGCCGACCGTCCCTCGGCGGACGGCCCAATGGAAAATTCCTGGTGAAACCATGCGACCGATGAAATGGCGCTCCCTGCGTCCCAGCATGATCTATCTGCCGTGCCTGGCCATGGCGGCCACGGCATCCGCCGCCGACACGGCGTCCGGCGATTTCGCCATCAATTTTGATCCGGCGAAAGTGACCACGACCGACGCGACCGTGTCACCGGCCGAACTCGGCGGAGCGCCGGCCCTGCGCGTGGCCACCGGCCACCGGGAATCCTGGCCGGGCATTGCCCTGCCGGCGCCGGGCGGGCACTGGGACCTTTCGCCGTTCGCCCAGGTTGCGCTCGAAGTCAAGAACGCGGGCGCCGTCCCTGTCACTGTCCATTGCCGCGTGGATAATCCGGGCGCCGACGGCGTGAACCATTGCCTCACCGGCTCCGTCACGCTCAGCCCCGGCCGGACCGGCACATTGAAGGTGCCGCTCCATCGGACGTCCGACGATACGCTCGGCGGAAAACTCTTCGGCATGAGAGGCTATCCGGTCGCGGCCGGCGGGAAGGGCACGATTGACCCGAGGAACGTCACGCAACTGCTGATCTTCGTGGGCAAGCCGGAGGCGGACCACCTGTTCGTGGTCGCCGGCATCCGCGCCACCGGCGCTTACACGCCGCCGACCGCGTGGGTGACGGACGCCGATCCGTTTTTCCCGTTCATAGACACGTTCGGCCAGTACCTGCACAAGGACTGGCCCGGCAAGACGCATTCGCTCGCCGATCTCGCGGCCCGGCGCGACCAGGAGGCGAAGGAGCTCGCGGCGCAGTCCGGCCCGAAAGATTGGGACCGGTACGGCGGCTCGCTGACCGGCCCGCAGCTCAACGCCACCGGTTTCTTCCGCACCGAGAAGGTCGGCGGCAAGTGGTGGCTCGTGGACCCGGACGGCCGCCTGTTCTTCTCGCACGGCATTGATTGCGTGCGCCCGCTGGACGCCACGGCGATCGAGGAACGTGAAGACTGGTTCGCGGATTTCCCCGGCAAGCAGCCGGAGTTCGCGCAGTTCCTTTCGCACGGCTACGCGCTCAAAGGCCATTATGAGGGGCGTTCGCCCCAGACTTTCTCTTTCGCCTGCGCGGACCTCCTGCGCAAATACGGCCCGGACTGGCGCGCGGCCAATTCCCGGATCGCCCACCAGCGGCTGCGCAGTTGGGGACTCAATACCATCGCCAACTGGTCGGACGAGCGCACGTTCCTGATGCGGCTTACGCCCTACACCGATTCCATCGGCAGCCGCGGGACCAAGATGATCGAAGGCAGCGAGGGATACTGGAGCAAGTTCCCCGACGTGTTCGATGCGAGCTTCGCCGCCGCGCTGCGGCGCGACATGGAAGCCAAGCGCGGCAAGAGCGCCGGCGACGCGTGGTGCATCGGCTATTTCTCCGACAACGAAATGTCGTGGGGCGACGACGTCTCCCTCGCGGTCGCCGCGCTGAAATCGCCGCCGGAGCAGGCCGCGAAGAAGGCCTTCATCGCCGATCTTCGGGCGAAATACCGCGACATCGCAAAGCTGAACCAAGCCTGGGGCACGGCGCACGACTCCTGGGACGCGCTGTTCGAAAGCCGCGACGCCCCGGACCGGCAGAACGCCGAGGAGGACCTCGCCGCGTTTTACTCGAAGGTCGCCGAGCAGTATTTCCGCACCGTGCGCGACACCGTCAAAGCGGTCGCGCCGAACCAGCTCTACCTGGGCTGCCGGTTCGCGTCGGTGAACGACCGCGCCGCCGCGGCGGCCGCGAAGTACTGCGACGTGGTCAGCTACAACCTCTATCGCCGCAGCGTGGCCGATTTCAAATTCAACGGCGGCGCCGACGTGCCGCTGATCATCGGCGAGTTCCACTTCGGCGCGCTCGACCGCGGGATGTTCCACACCGGCCTCGTGCCGGTGGCCGACCAGGCGGCTCGGGCGCAGGCCTACAAGGACTACGTCCTCGGCGCGCTCGCCCACCCGCAGTTCGTCGGCTGCCACTGGTTCCAATACCAGGACGAGCCGGTCACCGGCCGCGTGTTCGACGAGGAGAATTACCAGATCGGGTTCGTGGACGTCTGCGACACGCCGTATCGCGAAAGCATCGAGGCCAGCCGCGCCGTGGGCGCAGCGCTTTATCCGAAGCCGTGATCAAAGGATCAAGGACGAAGGGCGAAGGATGAAGACGGCTTATGAACGACGGCCGCCGTTCCGCTTTTCTTCTGCCTTCATCCTTCATCATTCATCCTTCATCCTTCATGCTTACGCCCCGTTCCAGGCTGAAGCTCATGCCGCAGAATAACGCCGCTCCGGCTTTCAACTCCGACCTGGCCGCGTCGCTGCGCGCGGAGATGGACCGCTGCGCCAAGTGCGGCCAGTGCCGCTCCATCTGCCCCGTATTCATCGAGACCGGCGACGAGGGCGGCGTCGCGCGCGGCCGGATCAGCCTGGCCGAGGCGCTGCTCGACGGCCGCATCGGCTGGTCGAACCGGTTGCAGGAAAGCTTCACGAAATGCCTGGATTGCCTGCGCTGCGACGCGGATTGCCCGAGCGGCGTCGCGCACGAGCTGATCCTTCAGGCCGTGCGGCAGGGAATGGCCAGGGACATCGCCGCGCCGCGGCTCGCGCGCTTCGCGCTCCGGCATCTGCTGCAGCGGCCGCGGCTTTTCGAGACCGCCCTCCGCGTCGGCGCAGGAATCCAACGGCTTCTGCCGGCGACGCACCTCCCGCCGGTGCGGCACCTGCCGCTCTTCCTGGCGCGCGGGGCGCGGCTCCCGAAGCTCGCGCCGAAAACCGCGCGGCGGCAGTTCCGGGAAATGCCCGCGCGGAAGGGACCTTCAAAACCGTCCAAAGGGCGCGTGGCCATCTTCACCGGCTGCCTCATCAACGCGGTCTACCCGGAGGTCGCCGCCGACCTCGCGGTGGTGCTCGAGCGGATCGGATACGAGCCGGTCCTGCCGCAGAGCCAGACCTGCTGCGGCGCGCCGCTGCTGAATTTCGGCGAGGTCGCCGCCGCGCGCCGCGTGGCCGAAGTCAACCGCCGCGCGCTGGCCGGCAGCGGCGTGGAAACCGTCCTCACGCCCTGCGCCGCCTGCGGTCACACGTTGAAGTCCGCGTATCCACGGCTGCTCTCGCCGGATTGGACCGGCGGAAAATTCCGCGTTCTGGACGCGTTGGAGTTCCTCGCCGGCGCGGAACTCGGGCCGCTGGCGCCGCTGGCGAAAAAGGTCGCGTATCACGATCCATGCCAACTGCGGTGGGGACAGCAGATCGCGCAGCAGCCGCGCGACCTGCTGCGCCGGTGCGCCCGTTACGTCGAGATGCCCGGCGCGGAGCGCTGCTGCGGAGGCGGCGGCGCGTTCAGCCTGTTCCATCCCGACATCGCCGGCAAAATCGCCGCGCGCAAAGTTCGCTCCATCCGCGAAAGCGGCGCCGAGGCAGTCGCGACCGCCTGCCCCGGCTGCATGCTCCTGCTCTCCCAGCACCTGCCCGAGCCGCCCGTTCATGTTATCCAGATTCTGCGCCGCGCGATGGATGATCGCAAGTGACTGGTGTACAGTCAGTTAGGACAGTTACGCGCTCCGGGGGCGTAACATGTCTCGGCACAGCGTCTTACTACAAATTGGATTCGTTTTTTCAAATCGTCTTTTACGCTTTATGTCGCTGTCTGCCTGCATGTTGCGACTGCTCGTACATGGCAGGTGGTATTATAGCATAATTTTTCTTATTTGTCAAGAGGCTATCGCTCATTTGACGGTGCCGGGCTGCTTGACGCGACGGGAGCCAGCCCGTACGATGGCGGCATGAGCGAGCCGCCCGAATTGATCGTCGAGGAGCTGACCGCGGGACCGGAGCACGAGAGGCTGCGGCTCGACAAGTTCCTCAGCCTGGCGTTTCAGGACTACTCGCGCTCGTTCCTCCAGCGCGCCATCCGCGAGGGCCGCGTCACGGTGGGCGGGCGGGCGGTCAAGCCGAGCTGCCTGGTGAAGGCCGGCGACGCGATCCGGGTCGCCATCCCCGTCCTCGTCGAGGACCACCTCGATCCGGAGCCCATCCCGCTCGCGATCCTTTACGAGGACGAGCATTTCCTGGCCGTGAACAAGCCGCCGGACCTCGTCGTCCATCCGTCGCGCGGGCACGCACGCGGGACGCTGGCCAACGCCCTGCTCTACCATTGCCGGCAGCACGTGTCGGACCTGAACGGCCCGCTGCGGCCGGGGATCGTGCACCGGCTCGACCGCGACACCTCCGGCGTGATCCTCTGCGCGAAGACCAACGCCGCTCACGCCGCGCTCGCGGCGCAGTTCAAGGATCGGCGCGTTCGAAAGGAGTACGTGGCGGTGGTGCGGGGCGCGATGGAGCACGACAGCGGCGAGATTTCGTTCCCCATCGGCCGCGATCCGCGCCTGCGCGAGAGGATGCGCGTGCGCCTCGGCGCGGGCGCGACCGGCGCGCGGCCGGCGGTCTCGCGGTTCTTCGTGGAGGAGCGGTTCGAGCGCTTCACGCTGGTGCGCGTCGAGCCGCTGACCGGGCGCACGCACCAGATCCGCGTCCACCTGAGCGCCGTCCGCCACCCGGTGGTCGCCGACGCGCTCTACGGCGGCGGCGAAGCGCTGTACCCTTCGGAAATTCTCCGAAAGGGAAAGCCCGCCGAGGGAGCCGCGGAAACGCCGCTGATCGCCCGGCAGGCGCTCCACGCGCGCTCGATCCGCTTCAGCCACCCGGCCACCGGCGCGGCGATGACCTTGACGGCCGACCCGCCGGAGGACATCCTGGCGCTGATCGCCGCGCTCAAATCCGCGCGCTCCGGTTGATCAGGTGTCGCCGCGGTCCATCGCCCGACGCTCATTTGACCGCGCCGCGCTCCTCGTCGCGTTGCAACAGGAGCATGCCGAACTGCCGCGTTCGCTGCAGCGGCATGTTTCCGAGGAGTTCAACCGGCCGGTAGTGGCTCATAATCCATCGGCCAAGCTCCTCGCCGTAGTCCCTGCCGAAGAATTGCCGGCCGTATTCCGTCGTGTCGCGGTGGACCAGGAGGATGAAATCGGGCGGATGGCGCTCGTAGGACTCCGTCATGCGTTCTTCGCCGAAGGCTTCCAGTTCCACGCCCATGTAGGTCGTGTACGGCGTGGGGTTGGGCCGGCGGCTGAGGTAGTTGATGAGGACGCCTTCGGGCAGCACGGCCAGCGTCTGCGAGCGGCCCGCGCGCTCGTCAATCATCTTCAGGGCGCCGGTGACGGCTTTCCCTTCGCTCGGCAAAGCGCGGAACTCATCGGCGGCCGCGCCGACCTCGTTTGTGCAGTGCGAAAGGATAATTCTGCTGAAGCTGACGTGCCAATAGGCGGCGGCGACAATCAGCGTCAGCGCCAGCGCGCGAAACCCGTTCCCGAAACCGCCCATGCGGTCCAACAGCCGGGGCATCCACTCCAGCAGGGCCATGACTACGAGGACGCCCGCGGGCAGCGCGAGCACGAAACCGTAATGTTTTATTCGGCTGGCGAGAAGCATCTTGGACAGCAGCACGAGGGCAAAGGCTGTGGTCATTACAGCCAGGGCCGCCTGCGCGCCGCGGTCAGGAGAGCGGCGGCTTCTGACGAACCAGACGAGGGCGGCCGCCGCAAGGATGACCATGAACAGCGGCCAGGGGCGCGCGGTCCAGAGCCAGAAGATCCGGTCGTATTTCCACAGCATCAAGATGACCGCAGCAACGACCAGGACCGCGGCAAGCGGCAGGTGGTACCGGCGGGATCGCCGGCAGGCCAGCATCAGCAGCGCGGCCGGGATGAGCAGCGCCGCATACACGGCCGCCGATCGCAGCAGGATGGCCAGGTTGTCCGCGACGTCAATGGTGCCCAGGACTATTTTGTAGAACGGCAGGCGGAGGATCTGCGCGTTGAAGACGTACCACCAGGATCCGAGCACTCCGCGAAGGGCTTCGTGCGGCGGCATGGCCGTGCAGAGGAGCGCCCACGCGGCCAGCGCCGGCAGCGCCGCGCACCCGGCCAGGGTCCCCGCCGCCCGCGCCAGCCGCGCCGCGGTGAACCCGTGCGCCCAGGCGGCGAGGAAAAGTCCCGCCGCCGCGGCGAGGGCCGCGCCCGCAAACATCTCGGGCTTGGTCAGGAACGTCAGGCCGAGAGCCAGCCCCGCCGCCGACGCCCAGGCCGGCGACGGCCGCCCGTGGTAGCGCGCCATGAAGTAGATCGCGGCCACGCCGAGGATCAAGCCGTGCGTCGCCGAGTGCGTATAGGGGCAGATGAAGTTGAAATTGGTGATGCGCTCGTACCGGCCGAAGGCGAAGAGCAGCAATACGACCACGCAGCCGACCGTCGCTCCAAGCCGGCTGCCCATGCGCCTTAAAATGGCGTAGAGCAGCGCCAGCAGGACGACCAACAGCGCCAGATTGGCCAACACCAGCGTCCGCAGACTCACGCCGAACAGGCGGAAGATTGCGGCGTTGAAATAGGGCGACAGCGGACCGAAGATCGAGGCCAGGTCCCGGTACAACACCTTGCCGGCGATGATCTGCCAGGGGAAGTACAATTCCCTGCCGAAGTCTATCAGCGGGTCCGGCCACGTGCCCCAAGTCCACGAGGTCATCACGGCCATGGTCGCCGCGATCAGCGCCGGGCCGGCCCAAACCGAGATTTTCTGGAGTTGGACCGCGCTGATCTTCGGGGCTTCGAATTTCATCATCTTCAGTCCGAGCTGGCCCTCACAAGCGCCCGCGGCGCAGCGGAACCCGGCCGGCGCGGCGATGACCTTGACGGCCGAGCCGCCGGAGGACATCCTGGCGCGGATCGCCGCGCTGAAGGAACCGAAGAAGTACGAGTGATGAGTGATGAAGTACGTCTTCATTCATCATCCGGACTTCTGAGTTGCCCTCAGCGCGGAAGACTATTTCAGGGGGTCTTTTCATAAAGGCGCATTTCCTGGTAATCATCTATCCACAGGATGCGCAGGTCTTCGGGCGAGGTGAACAGGACCAGAATCTTGCATTCCCTGCTCTCCAGAATGAAAAGAGGTTCCTGGAGGTCAAATGGATACATCGCCCACAAGAACTTCAACTCAGCCGGATTCAGTTTCCGAATGGCGAGTTTTGAGAAGTCCGTTTTCCGAGATAGATATTTCCAAAAAGCCAGTAATGTCTCCGATGACTGGAGAAGTCTTCCCTCCAATTTGTCCGTGCGCTTGACTTTTCCGTCGGAGCCAAGTACAGGCACTTCGAACGTTGTGGGCGCGCCCCTCTTCGCCAGGTCGGGATCCTTCTTGATTTCGCGGCACAGGCACGGTCCGCAAATCAGGCTGTCCTCGAACAGCGAGAGCACATCCTTGTCCGTCGCGTCGGCGGAAAACACTTTCGTGAGCTTCTGGCGGGCCTTGTTGTTAAGTTCGGCGGAAGCCCTTTTGTAGCGTATCCCTGGCGGAACGACCGGGTCACTCTCGGCAAAGCAGGCGAAAGAGAAGCAGCACGCAGCGAGGATCAACAGCGCGCGTCTCATGTTCCTCTGTCCCTTCACCCGGAAAGGGAATCGAAGAAGTGCGAATGATGAGTGATGAAGCACTTCTTCATTCATCACTCGCGCTTCTGAGCTACAGCCGGATGCGCACCGGCTTGCCGGTCTCGGCCGAGGCGATGCAGGCATCCTGGTATGCGCGGGCGCGAGCGCCGTCCTCGAACGTCGGCGCCTCGGGCGTGCCGGAGCGGATGGCGCGGATGAAGCGCGTGAAAACCGTCGTCTCAGGGACCTTCGCCGGCAGCTCGTTCCAGAGCAGGTTGCGCGCGTGGAATTTCTCCAGGCAGACCTGGAGCTTGTTGGCGCCGGAGTCGGTGTCCACCACCAGGCCGCCGCGGTCGCCGAAGACGCGCAGCCGCAGGCAGTTCGCGTGGCCGGTGGCCCAGCGCGTGGCGTGGATGACGCCCAGGGCGCCGGAGGTGAACTCGGCGGTGGTGAAGAAGCTGTCGTCCGCGTCGAGCCGGTAGCCTTTCCACGTCTCCCGCGGCACGCCCTTGGGAAAACACTTCATCGAGCAGTGCAGCGACGCGATGCCGCCGACGACGTACGTGGTGAAGTCCAGGATGTGGCAGCCGATGTCCGCGAGCGTGCCGCCGCTGTGGCTGCGGCTCATCCGCCAGAGCCACGCGGACGAGTCATGCCAGTCGCCCCAGATATCGTTGGCGAGCCAGCACTGCAGGTAGCTGGCCTCGACGTGCCGGATCTTGCCCAGCTCCCCGTCGGCGACCAGTTGCCGGGCGCGCTCGAGCGCGGGAAGGGAACGGTACGAGAAGTTGATCATGTGGATTTTCCCCGAGGCGCGCGCGGCGCGGAGCATGCGCGCGGCTTCCGCGGACGAGGTCGCAATCGGCTTCTCGCAGAGGACGTGCAGCCCTTTCCGGAACGCCGCCAGGGAGACCTCGCAGTGCGCCGCGTCGCTGGTGACCACCGAGACCGCGTCGAGCGATTCCTTCGCGAGCAGTTCGCGGTAGTCCGCGTACACCGCGGGGACCGCGTGCTTGGCGGCGAACGCCTCCGCCGTCTTCGGGATCACGTCGCAGCAGGCGACGATGCGCACGTCCTGTTCCTTCTTGAAAGACATGGCATGGTGGTTCGCCATTCCGCCGGTGCCGATAATTCCCACGCGGATTGCGTCCATAATCTTTTTCTCCTTTGGGTCGTGAACTTTAACCACCAAGGCACCAAGTCACCAAAAACGACCTGACTCGCGTCAGATGCAGTTCTTCAAGTCGTTCTTGGTGTCTTGGTGCCTTAGTGGTGAATATAGGCCTCAGCATTTCTCCAGAGGCGTCACCGCCTGGCCGAACCGGGTCGGCGGGCAATCGGCCGGCGCGGCCCATCGGCAGGCATTGGCGATCACGCGCTGCACTTCCGGCTGATGGTAGATCGGGAACGTCTCGTGGCCGGGGCGGAAATAGAAGATCCGCCCGATGCCCCGGTTGAAGCAGCAGCCGCTGCGGAAGACGTCGCCGCCCTGGAACCAGCTCACGAACACGAGCGCGTCGGGCGCGGGGATGTCGAACCGCTCGCCGTACATCTCCGTGTGCGGGATCTCGAAATGCGGCGGCAGCCCGGCGGCGATCGGGTGGTTCGGCTCGACGACCCAGATTCGCTCCTTCTCGCCGATCTCGCGCCAGCGCAGGTCGCAGGTCGTGCCCATGAGCTTCCTGAAAATCTTGCTGAAGTGCCCGGAGTGCAGCGCAATGAGCCCCATGCCGCCGAGGACGACGCGCTGGTGGACGCGCTCGACGATCTCGTCCCTCACCTCGCCGTGCGCCGCGTGGCCCCACCAGATCAGCACGTCGGTCGCGTCCAGCGCTTCCGTCGCCAGCCCGTGCTCCGGCTCGTCGAGCGTCGCGGTGCGCACCTCGAAGTCCGGCTCGGCGGACAGCGCCTTGGCGATGACGGCGTGCATGCCTTTCGGATAGACCTCGCGCGCCGGATGCTTCGCGTCGCGCTCGTGGCGGAACTCGTTCCAGACCGTGATGCGGATTTTGCGATTCATGGCGATTCTCCTTGTCCAAAACGAGGCGATATTACGCACTTTGCACCGCGCATGTCAACCGAACTTGCGCGCGGGCGCCGCCTCCGATAGAATCTGTGGGTTGCGCCGCGCGGCGGTTCCCGGAGCTCAAGGGCCATGAAGATCGGCGTGATGTCGGATTCGCACGACAATCTGCCCGCAATCCGGCGGGCGCTGGCGCGCTTCGAGGCCGAGGGCGCGGAGGCGGTCATCCACGCCGGAGATTTCGTCGCGCCGTTCTCCATCAAGGAATTGCTGAAATTCAAAGGCGCCCTTTACGGCTGCTTCGGGAACAATGACGGCGAGAAGGCCGGCATCCGCGCGCTCTGGCCGGCGGTGGCCGAGCCGCCCTGCGAACTGCAACTCGGCGGGCGGCGCATCCTGCTGACGCACGACGAGGCGGCGCTGCGGAAAACGCCGGAACTGCTCCGGCGCGCCGAGGTGGTCATCTTCGGCCACTCGCACCACGTCGTCCGCGGCGAGCGCGTCGGCGGCGGCCCGCTGCGCCTGAACCCGGGCGAATGCGGCGGCTGGCTGACCGGCTCGAGTACGGTGGCGATCCTCGATACCGCGACGCTCGAAGTCCGTATCATGGAGATTTGACGGTCTGAGCTGATAACCGATGTCCGGCTGCTCTGTATTGTGAGGAAGGGCCGTGAAGCCGCAACGCATTCTGCTCTCAGGTCTCGCCATCGCGGCGCTGCTCACCGGCTGCGTCGAGCGCACGCTGATCCTGCGCTCCGATCCGCCCGGCGCAACGGTGGTCGTCAACGGCGACGAACTCGGCGTCGCCCCGGCGAAGATTCACTTCGAGACCTACGGCACGTTCGAGGTCGTCATGAGCGCCCCGCGCCACCACCGGCTGCGCGCCCTGGTGCCGGTAAAGCCGCCCTGGTTCGAACAGATTCCGTTCGACCTCTTCTATGAAGCCCTCTGGCCCGGCACGCTTCTCGACGAGCATCTCGTGACGCTCAAGCTCGAGCCGCTCTCGGAAGGCGAAGCCGCCGGCGCCGGCCTCGATGAGCGCGAGCTGCAACTCCAGCAGCGCGTCCTCGAAGGCGGCCCGGCCGCGCCGCAGCCTCCGGCGGAAGGAAAGTGACCTTGCCGCCGCCATCCGACCGCGAACTGCTCCGTTCCATCTACCGCCGGCTCGACCTGAAAGGCCTGCTGGAAGATCATCCCGGCCTGACGCAGGAGAACGTCGTTGACCTCTTCCGGCGGCTGAGCGCGCTGCCGGAGCCGCGAGGGAAAACGGCTCCGGCGCGGCGTGGCTCCGGCGCTCCCGCCCGCGACGAAAAGGTCGGCCCTCCGCCGAAGCCGGGGCGGCTGATCCTCTGCACCGACGGCGGCTCGCGCGGCAATCCGGGGCCGGCCGGCTTCGGCGCCGTCCTGCTCGACGACTCCGGCCGCGTCGTGCGCGAACTCTCGGAATTCATCGGCCGGGCCACGTGCAACGAGGCGGAGTACCAGGCGCTCATCGCGGCCCTGCAGGCGGCGCGCGAACTCGGCGCGCGCGACCTGCTCATCCGCGCCGACAGCCAACTGCTCGTGCGCCAGCTCAGCGGCCAGTACAAGGTCAGGAGCCGCAGCCTGATGCCGCTGGCCCTTCGCGCGCGGCGGTTGCTCGAGGAGTTCGCCTCCTGGAAGGCGGAGCACGTCCCGCGCGAAATGAACTCCCGCGCCGACGCCCTCGCCAACGAAGCGATGGACCGCGGCGTCGCGCCCCCGGTTGAAACCCAAGCCGAATTTACTCTATTATAGATGGACTTATCCTCGCGTATTCTCTTGGAGACAGGCCAAAGCGATGAAGAAGTATTCGGTGGTGGTCGTGGGCATCGGGCTCGTCGGAACCCGCATTCTGCAGGTCCTGCGCGAGCGGCATTTCCCGGTCTCGAGCGTCAAAGTGCTCGCCCGGTCGGCGCGCACGGAGACGGTGGACGGCGTGGATTACCCGGTGGTGCCCGCATCGGCGGAGGCGTTCGACGCGGCGGACATCGCGCTGTTCGCCGGCACCGAGGGCGCCAAGGGCGCCTCGCAGCTTTACGGCTGGGAAGCGGTCAAGCGCGGCTGCGTGGTGATTGACAACGGCGACGATTTCCGCATGGATCCCCGCGTGCCGCTGGTGATCCCGGAAGTCAACCCCGAGGCGTTGCGCCAGAGCCAGGGGCTGATCAGCAACCCGAACTGCAGCACCATCCAGATGGTGGTGGCGCTGGCGCCGCTCCACCGCGCGGTCCGCATCCGGCGCGTCGTGGTGACCACGTTCCAGTCCGTCTCGGGCACCGGCAGCGCCGCCGTCGCGGAGCTCGAGCGCCAGGTGCGCGACGTGCCCGCCGGAAAACCCGCACGGCCCGAGCAGTACCCGCATCCGATCTTCGGCAACGTGATCCCGCAGGTGAGCACGCTGAGGGACATCTATCCGGGCTATTACGGAGAGGAAATCAAGATGATCCGCGAGACGCGCAAAATCCTCTCCGAGCCGGACCTGGCCGTGACGGCCACCTGCTCGCGTGTGCCGGTGGCGCTGGCGCATTCGGAGGCGATCAACGTCGAGTTCGAGGGGAAACTCTCAGCCGACCGCGCGCGGGAAATCCTCGCCGCGTCGCCCGGCATCATCGTCGTGGACGATCCGGCGAAAAGCCGGTACCCGATGCCGCTCGACGCGGCCGGACGCGACGAAGTCTTCGTCGGCCGCATCCGCGAGGACCCGTCGCGCGCGAACACGCTCGACCTCTGGTGCGTCGCCGACAACATCCGCAAAGGCGCCGCGACGAACGCCATCCAGATCGCCGAGAAGATGATCGAAATGAAGCTGCTGAAGGGCAAATGACGTCAAGGATGAAGGATGAAGGCGGAAGACGTTCTTCATCCTTCAGCCTTCATCCTTCATCCTTCATCCTTCAGCCTTCCTCAAAATGATCTCCGCCGCGCCGGCGAGATCGGGGGTCTCGAAATCGGCCCTCGGATCGGACTCGGCCCATTCCGCGTTCCCTACGCGGATGGTCCGGCATCCGGCGGCCCGGCCGGCGCCGATGTCGGCGGGGCGGTCGCCGACCATCCACGACTGCTCCAGGTCCACGCCGAACTCGCGCGCCGCGCGCAGCAGCAGGCCCGGCTGAGGTTTGCGGCAATCGCACGCGACCGAGTATTCCGCCACCGTTCCCTCGGCATAGTGCGGGCAGTAATAGATGCCGGCGAGCCGCACTCCGCTCCGCTCGAACCGGCGCAGGAAATGCTCATGGAAGCCGCGCAGGCTCTCCTCGCTGAACCGCCCGCGCGCCACGCCGGACTGGTTGGTGACGACGATGAGCAGATAGCCGGCCTCCTGAAGCCGCCGCAGCGCCTTCAACGCGCCCGGAAGCGGCCGCAGCCCGGCGCGGTCGGTGGAGAACTCCATGTCGGCGATGACCGTGTTGTCGCGGTCGAGAAAGACGGCCTTGCGGAAGTGAGAAGGATGAGCGATGAGTGATGAAGTGCGGCCGGCGGCAGGGCTTCGTCTTTTCATGCTTCGCGCACTTTCCTTGCCGTCTTGACGGAAGCGACGAAGATCGCTGTGAGCTCATCCGTCTCGCCGCGCAAGGACGCAAGGCGCGCGCTCTTTACGATGCCGGACTTATCCATGAGCTCCAACCAGTACGCCGCCTCCTCGAGTTCCTGCAGCGCGGACTGCATCTTGCTCGCAAACTCGGCGCGCGACCGCGCCCGAAACGCTTCGCGATATTGCGCTCCGACCGATGTGCCGCATTTCAGCGCCTGCATGCCCAGAACGCGCGCCTCAGCTGATTTCGGGAGCGCTGCGTACATTCGGATGAAACGGAGGCCGAAGTCCAACGTCCTCTCGCGCAAACCGTCCCTGCTGTTTTCAACCATCATTCATCACTCATCATTCATACTTCTGACTTGAAGTACCGCTTCTCCACGAGATCACAGAGCACGTGCCCGCAGGTGATGTGGAGTTCCTGGATGCGCGGCGACTGGTCGTCGGGGGCGACCAGGCAGAGGTCGGCGGCTTTCAGGAGCTTGCCGCCGCCGCGCCCGGAGAAGCCGATCGTCACCGCGCCGCGCTTCTTCGCCGCGGCGACAGCGAGCAGGACGTTCGGCGAGTTGCCGCTGGTGCTCAGCGCGAGGAGCACGTCGCCCTTGCGGACGTGCGCGTTCACCTGGCGTTCGAAAACCCCGTCGAACGAATAGTCGTTGGCCAGGCAGGTCAGGACCGAGGTGTCGGTCGTCAACGCCACGCACGGCAGCGGCGCGCGCTCCATCATGAACCGCCCCACGAACTCGCCGGCGATGTGCTGGCTGTCCGCGGCGGACCCGCCGTTGCCGCAGACGTAGACGCGCTTCCCTCCGCGCAGCGCCTTCAGCACCGCCGCGGCCATTTTCTCGAGAATCTTCGCTCCGCCGGAGGCGAGGAACGCCTGCTTGACCTCGATGCTGCGCCGGATCTGCTTTTCGACGTCGTTCATGCGTAGACTCCTTTTCCCAATCGTCCTCGTCCTCGTCCTCGTCCTCGTCGTCGTCCTTGAACTGGTTCTAACGAACGAGGACGAGGACGACGACGAGGACGAGTACGATGGATAACGCCCTGTCAGGTTTTTCCATACCGCTCCACGATCTTCTTGACGATGTCCGTCGTACTGAAGCCCTCGATGAACGGCGCGATGACGACTTTGCCGCCGTAGGACTTGACGACTTCCCAGCCGACGACCTGGTCTTCGCGGTAGTCGCCGCCCTTGACGATGACGTCGGGGCGGATGACCTTGATCGCTTCGAGCGGCGTGTCCTCATCGAAGATCACCAGGCCGTCCACGACGTCGAGCGCCGCCAGGAGCCGCGCGCGCTCCGCCTCGCCGGTGATCGGCCGGTTCGGGCCTTTGAGCCGCCGGACGGAGTCGTCGCTGTTGAGCCCGACGATGAGAAAATCCCCCTCCTGGCGCGCGCGCTTGAGATATTCGTAGTGGCCCATGTGCAGGATGTCGAAGCAGCCGTTCGTCCAGACGACCTTGCCGTTGCGGCGATGCACCTCGCGCGCGGCCTCGGCGGCGGCCTCGACGGTGTGGATCTTGGACTGCGGCCCGCCGCCGAGAAGCTCGTTGCAGATTTCGTCGCGCGAGACCGGCACCGCGCCGACCTTGGTGACCTCGACGCCGGCGGCGACGTTGGCCAGCATCGCCGCGTCGCGCACGTCGGCGCCGCAGCCGAGCAGCCAGGCCATGACGCTCACGATGATGTCGCCGGCGCCGGAAATGTCCACCACGTCGCCCTTCGGCCGCGACGGAATTTTCAGGCCCTCGATTCCCGGGCCGGCCAGGTAGAGCCCGTCGCGGTCGAGCGAGATCAGCACGTAAGGCAGCTCGGCCATTTGGATGAGGGCGTCGGCCGCGCGGCGCAGGCTCTCGTCGTCGCGGATGGCGATGCCGGTCGCCGCCTGCGCCTCGTTGCGGTTCGGCTTCAGCAGCGTGCTGCCGCGATAGACCGAATACGGGCGCGCCAGCTTCGGATCGGTGACGACCGGGATGCCCGCCTTGCCGGCCCATTCGGTGGTGCACTTCAGGAGGCGGTCGGTCAGCAGACCCTTGTCGTAGTCGGTCAGCACGACGCATTGCTGCTGAGGCAGGACCACCTGGATGAAGGCGAGGAGCTTTTCCTCGGTCTCCTGCGTGATGGGCTGCCGGCATTCGCGGTCCACCCGCAGCATCTGCTGGACGCCGCGGTGCGCGCTCTGCACGTAGCCGATGAACCGCGTCTTCACCGTGGTCGGCCGGTCGGACACCGCCAGGATGCCGTCGCAGCGCGCGTTCAGCTTCTTGAATTCCCGCACGATCAGCTCGCCGTCTTTGTCCTCCGCGCCGATGACGCCGCAGACGGTGACCTGCGCGCCGAGGTGCGCCAGGTCCGAGACCACGTTCCCCGCGCCGCCGGGACGGCTTTCCTCGGTCGTGACTTCCAGGATGGGGATCGGCCCTTCGCCGGAAATGCGGCGCGTCTCGCCCCAGACGTAGCGGTCGAGCATCAGGTCGCCGACGACCAGCACGTGCGGAGTCCCGGCCGTCTCAACCAGCCGAACCAGGTGATCCGACATGCGCTTTCCCTTTCTCCAAGACCTCCGCCGGCGGCGTGCGCCAGCGGCGGTGCATCCAGAGCCATTGATCCGGGAACCGCCGGACGTAGCTCTCGAGCCGGCGGTTGACCTCGATCGTGGCGTTCCGCACGGCGGCCGAACGGTCGCCCGCAGGCCGGACGAACAGCGGCTCGTCGCAGAGCACTTCGAAGCGGTACAGCCCCGGCAGCCGGCGCGCGTAACCGGTGACGATCGGCGCGCCGGTCCTCAGAGCCAGAAGCGCCGGCGCCGGCGTCGTCGAGGCCGGCCGCCCGAAGAACGGCACCCAGAGGCCCTCGTCCTTCGCGTGCTGATCCACCAGGAGAGCAATATATCCTCCGCGCCGGAGCACGCGCAAGAGCGCCGGCGCGGCGCCGTACTTCGGTATGAGGGTTTGGCCGTGCGCGGCCCGGTACCGCCACATGGACCGGTCAATGTACGGGTTCTTCATCGGCCGGTAAACGCTGGTCCACGCGACGCCGTAGTGGCGCGCCAGCAGCCCGAATATTTCCCACGGCCCGAGGTGCCCGGTGACGAAAATCGCGCCCTTGCCGGCGGCCATCACGTCGCGCAAATAGTTTTCGCCGCGGAGCACGATGTGGTCGTTGAACGTGGAAGGCCTGAGCAGCCGGTCGCCGAGCGCCACCTCCACGGTGGCCCGGCCGAAGTGCTCGTAGACGCGCGTCGCCAGCGCTTCCGCCTCAGCGCGCGACATGCCCGGGAACGCCCGGAGGAGATTGTCCACGCCGGTGCGGAAACTCCGCCGCGACCAGAAGATCATTCGGCGGCCGGCCCATTCGCCGAATTTCATGGCCGCCGGCAGCGGCAGGCTCTGCGCGACGGTCATGAAGGTCTTGCCGCTTAGATATTCGGCCAGGTACCTCGGACACTGCCACCAGGTTATCTTCTTCAAGACCCAACCGCCTTCAGCATGCTTTCGAGCTGCGCCTGGCCGGCGGTCAGCTCGATCTCCACTTTCAGGACGCGCAGCGGCGCCATACCCGGCCAGGCGCCGATCTTGACGGCGTCCTTCTCGGTCGTCAGGGCGCAGTCGGCCCGCTCGCCCACGCATTCCTCCGCCAGCGCGGCCACGTCGCGCGCGCGGTAGGCGAAGTGGTCCGGAAAAAAATGCGCCCCGGCGATCTCCGCGCCGAGTTTCGAGACCGTGTGCAGGAACCCGTCCGGGTTGCCGAGGCCGCAGAAGACATAGACCCTGCGGCCGGAGAGCCACTCGACCGGCTCGGCCTCGACGCCGGTTGCGAGCGTCAGCGCGACGGCGCGATGCGCCGCCTCGATGACCGGCTTGCCCGGGATCAGCGCCCGAGTCTGCTGGCGGACCTTCTCCAGCGCCACGCGGCCGAGCGCGTCGGCGCGCGTCAGCACGATCGCGTCGGCGTCACGGAGGCAGTCGAGCGGCTCGCGCAGGGCGCCGGCGGGCAGCACGCGCCCGCGGCCGAGCGGGTCCAGAGCGTCCACCAGCACCAGGTTCAAGTCGCGATGGACCCGCAGGTGCTGAAAACCGTCGTCGAGCAGCAGGCAGTCCGCGCCCGCCGCGACCGCCTTCCGGCCGGCCGCGACGCGGTCCGGGTCGGCGTAGTGCGGCGCCTGCGGCAGCGCCCGGTCGAGAAGCAGCGCTTCGTCGTTCTTCCTCTCCGCCGCGCCGCCTCCGCGCGCGCGATACCCGCGGCTGAGGATCGCCGGCTTGCGGCCGTTGCGCAGGCACCAGCGCGCGATCCATTGAACCATCGGCGTCTTGCCGGTGCCGCCGACGGTGACGTTCCCGACGCTGATCACTGGCGCGTCGAGCTTCCGGACCCGAAAAGTCCCTTCGCGATACGCTTCTCTTCGAAGCCGCATCGCGAAACCGTAGACGAGCGCGGCCGGCGCCAACAGCGCCAGCAGCGCCGCCGGAGGGCCGCCGCTCCGCCGAACCGCGCGCGCCCAGAACTCCCTCGAATCGGTCAACCGCATGGCGCCCTTGTGGCCGGGTGGTGGATAATCCGAGCCCAAGCCAGTGGAAAATATCCGGTCGAGCGCAACCTGTCAAGGCCACCCATCGCCGCCGCGCGACGGATGCTTTGACAGTCATCCGGCGCGGACGTAGAATCCGTGCCAGCTATGAGCGATAAGGCCGCCTCGATTCCCGGCAGTCTCCCGAGCAGGAAACGGCGCTCCGCCTGGACCGCGGCGGCGTGCATGGCGCTGGTCCTCGCCGGACTGGCGGCTTACAGCGACAGTTTCCGCGGCCCGTTCATCTTTGACGATACCACCTTCCTGGATGAGGCGAGCGCGAGGACGCTCTGGCCGATATGGCCCACGCTGGCCGCACAGCGGCCGGTGGTGCAGTTCACCCTGGCGCTCTGCCGCTCCATCGGCGGGCCGGGCGAATTGAGCTACCACATTTTTAATGTGGCCATCCATCTGCTCGCCGCGCTGGCGCTCTTCGGGATCGTCCGCAGAACGCTGATGCTTCCGGCGCTGAAAGGCCGGTTCGACCTGAAGGCCGCCACGGCGATTGCGTTCTGCGCGTCGCTCCTCTGGCTGCTCCACCCGCTTCAGACCCAGGCGGTGACGTACATCGTTCAGCGGTCCGAGTCGCTGATGGGGCTGTTCTATCTCCTGACGCTGTATTGTTTTATCCGCTCAGGCTCCTCGGCGCGGCCGGTCAGGTGGCACGCGGCGGCGGTCGCTTGCTGCCTGCTGGGAATGGCCAGCAAAGAAGTGATGGTCTCGGCGCCGCTGACCGTGCTCCTCTACGACCGGATTTTCTTCGCCGGCTCCTTCGGCGAGACGCTGCGGCGGCGATGGGGACTTTACCTCGCGCTGGCGGCGACGTGGCTGGTTCTCGGACGCTCGATCGGCGAGGCAGTCGGCGCGCAGGCGGTCTCGGCCGGGTTCAACCTCCCACAGGCCACGCCGCTCGAATACGCCCGAAGCGAGTTCGGCGTCATCCTTCATTATCTGAGGCTGGCGTTCCTGCCGGTCGGCCTGTGCCTGGACTATGACTGGCCGATTGCCAAGGGAATCCGGGATATCGTTCCCGGCGCGGTCGTCGTCGGCGGTCTCCTGGCGGCCACGGTCTGGGCGCTCGCGCGGCGGCCGATGTGGGGGTTCGCCGGCGCGTGGTTCTTTCTGGTCCTGGCGCCGACGTCGAGCATCATGCCGATCCGCGACCTGGCATTCGAGCACCGGATGTACCTGCCGCTGGCGGCGTTGATTGTGCCGGCGACCGTCGCGGCGTACCTGCTCGTCGAGCGGCTGACGCGCCGGCCGCCTGGAGGCGAAGCCGCAGCCGTGCGCGCCGGCGGCGTAATCGCGATCGCCCTGGTCGTCGCGATCGCCGGGACGTTCGGCGCCCTGACGTTCCTTCGCAATCGGGATTACCGCAGCGCGGTCACGATCTGGAAGGACACGACCGATAAGCGCAGGGATAACGCGCGCGCATGGACGAACCTCGGCGATGCCTGCCTGAACGCCGGCAACTGCGATGAGGCCATCCGCTGCCTGACCCGCGCCATCGAGCTGCAGCCTCGCTGGTCGTGGCACTACAGCAGCCGCGCAACGGCATACCTGCGCCTGCGCCGGTTCGACGAAGCGATGCGCGATTGCGATCATGCGATCGCGATGGAACCGGCGCTCGCCAGGGCCTGGTGCAGCCGCGGGAGCATTTATCTCCAGACCCACCGCTTCGCCGAGGCGATACGCGATTTCACCAGCGCTATCGAATTGAAGCCGGACTTCGCCGAGGCTTACAATGGGCGAGGCCAGGCGCTGACGGACGCCGGCCGGCCGCTGGAGGCGCTCGCGGATTTCGACAAGGCGATCGAGTCGAATCCCGGCTATGCCGAGGCTTACTTCTTTCGCGGAATCGCGCGCGCCGACGCCGGCCGCCTCGACGGCGCGCTGAGCGATTACGACAAGGCGATCGAGCTGAACCCGCGCTTCTCCGAGGCCTACAACAACCGCGGCAGAATCTACGGCGAGGCGAACCGCGTGACCGAGGCGGTGCGCGATTTCAGCAAGGCCGTCGAGTTGAGGCCGTCCAACGCGGAGCCCTACTTCAACCGGGCCGTGATGTATGCCCGCCTCAACGAGTTCGACAAGGCGCTGGCGGACGTGAAGGAGTTTCAGCGGCTCGGCGGCAAGCCGGACCCAGAATTCATCCGGGCGCTGAACCAGGCCGCAGGACACGCGAAGTAGCGAGGGTCCCGATATCGCAACTGAGAGCCTTCTCGAGCGACGGCGATTTCCGTGGGCGGCGGCGCTCGCCTGCGCGCTGCTGCTCCTCGCGGGATGGGCCGCCTACAGCGACAGCTTCCACGGGCCGTTCATCCTCGACGACACGGTCACCGTGGATAAGCCGAGCGCGAAGCACCTGTGGCCGATCCGGCCGATACTGGCCGGACCGAGGCCGGTGGTGGAACTGACGCTCGCGCTCAACTACACGCTCGGCGGACCCGGCGTGAAGGGATACCACGACTTCAACTTGGTCATCCATCTGCTGGCCGGGCTTATACTCTTCGGCGTCATGCACCGGACGCTGACAATGCCGCGCCTCGCGGGCCGGTTCACTGAACAGAACGCCACCGCGCTCGCGTTCTGCACCGCGCTGCTTTGGACGCTCCATCCGCTGCAAACCGAGTCCGTGACGTACGTCATCCAGCGCGCGGAGTCGTTGATGGGACTGTTCTATCTCCTTGCGCTGTATTGCCTTATCAGATCGGCGTCCTCGTCGCACCCGGTCGCTTGGGCCATCACCGCGGTGGTGTCCTGCGCGCTGGGAATGGGTTGCAAAGCGGTCATGGCCTCCGCCCCGCTGATGCTGCTGCTCTATGACCGCATCTTCATCACCGGCTCGTTCCGCGAGACGCTGCGGCGGCGATGGGGACTATACCTTGGCCTGGCAGTGACGTGGCTGGTTCTCTGGCGCTCGATCGCCGAGGCCTTCGGCGCACACGCGGTCTCGGCCGGGTTCAACCTCGCCAGCGTCACGCCGCGCCAGTACGCGCAGAGCCAACCGGGCGTGGTCCTCCATTACCTCGCGCTGGCATTCTGGCCAACCGGCCTCTGCCTGGACTACGACTGGCCGGTGGCGGAGAAGCTGGCGGATATCCTGCCCGGGGCGATCGTGATCGGAGTCCTCCTCGCGGCCACGCTCGTGGCGCTCGTGCGGCGGCCGACGTGGGGATTCGCCGGCGCGTGGTTCTTCCTGATCCTCGCACCGAGTTCGAGCTTCATGCCGATCAAGGACCTGGCGTTCGAGCACCGGATGTACCTGCCGCTGGCGGCGGTCGCGGCGGCGGCGGTCGTCGCAATCTTCCTGGCCGGCGAACGGCTGGCGCGCCGGCTCGGCGAGACCGAAGCGGAGCGCGCGCTCTCGGCTGAGTTGCTGACGATCGTACTGGCGATCTCCGCCGCCGCGATGCTCGGCGCGCTGACCTGGCGCCGCAACGGGCAGTACCAGTCCGGGATCGCGATCTGGCAGGACACGGTCAACAAGGCAAGGGACAACCCGCGCGCGTGGAACAATCTGGCCGATGCGTTGATCAATGCGGACAAATACGACGAGGTGCTCCGCTGCTGCGAGGAGGCGATCCGGCTGAGGCCGACGTTCCCGGAGCCCTACAACAATCGCGGGCTCTGGTACGCCAAGCAAGGGCAGTTCAAAGAAGCGGTGGACGACTACAGCATGGCCATCGAGATGCGCGAGAACTTCCCCATGGCTTACAACAACCGCGCGGCGGCCTGCATCCACCTCGGCCAGTACGAGAAGGCCATCCAGGACTGCCGCCGCGCCATCGAGCTGGACCCGGAATTCGCGATGGCCTATTACAACCTCGGCGAGGCGTGCGCCAAGACCGGCGACGACGCCGGAGTGATCGCGGCCTGCAGCAAAGCGATCGAGTTGAAGTGGAACTACGCCGAGATTTACAACGACCGCGGCAACGCGTACCTGTCCGAAGGACAATACGCCGCGGCCATCAGCGATTTCGACAAGGCGCTCGAAATGAAACAGGACCTGCCCGAGACTTACAAGAGCCGCGCCAAGGCGCATTATTACGCGAAGGAGTACGATGCGGCCTGGGCCGACGCCCAGGCGTGCGAGAAACTCGGCGGACGGATGGAACCGGATTTCATCAGCGCGCTCAGCCGGGACTCAGGGCGGTCCCGATAGACGGGTCGCGCGACAAGATGGGCCACCGGTTCCGCAGTTCATGGCGCGCGCGCTGCGGATTGACGTCGCGCGCAAACAGTGCTATATTACAATTTGTCGGGGGATTAGCTCAGTTGGGAGAGCGCTAGAATGGCATTCTAGAGGCCAGGGGTTCAACTCCCCTATCCTCCACCAGCTTAAGTGAAGGCTCCTGAGCGAGTTATGCTCAGGAGCCTTGATTGTTCTGCCAGATCACAACCCAGCCCGCGGCACCATAACGGCACCATAGAATCACTTCTTTCTGCCATCGGTGCCCCTGGGCTTCAACTTCAGGACTACCGCACAAACTGTTTTGGGGTCAACGTACTGGTAGTACCGCGTGGTCACTCTCGGGTCTGAGTGGCCGAGCACTTCGCTCGCAACGCGCTGGTTGAAGTATTCCTCGTTCGAGAAGGCCAAGAGCTGCCCGAGCTTTACTTCGGTGCCCCGCCCCCTGCGCCACCGATAGATAAAAAGAAGCCTTAGTCTTCGCCGCCCGCAGGCGGCTCATCGTGTACTGAGCACATCGGGGTGGACGAGATGTCCTCAGCCTCATGTGCGCGTTGGATGCGTCGCTGCGGGCGCTGAGGCCCGCCCACTCGGCTATGCTCTCTTCGAGCGTGGGCCTCAGAGCCGAGGGCGGGGCGGTCCGGAGCGAAAGTCGAAGGGCCGCCGAATTTCGAGCCGGGGGCTTTCCATGAGTCCGCAGGGGACGAGGTTCCAGGCGTCGGCCCACTGTTCGCCCTGACTGATGAATTCCTCCGGCCCGATCCAGGCCGGTGACTTTTCGGCGAAGTGAAGCGGGCCATGGCTATTGCGCCGATGGCCGAGGACCTCGATGCCCAGTTCGAAGGTGTCCCCTTCGATGAAGTCCGTGACGTCCGCCTCGTTTGGTTCCCAGCCGATGAACCCGGCTTCCCTGCCGTTCACCAGGACGCGCGCCGCCACGCCGTGGTAGCTCGGCAGGCGGACGAAAAGCCGTTCGCCATCCAACAGCCGGGGCGTCGCCACGGCCCGCCGGTAGCAGACCGAGCCGGAATAGAACGGCAGGCCCTGTGCAGTCCAGTCGCCGATCTCCAGCCGCTCCGGCGCGGCGACGATCCGCGCCTCGCCGCCGACCAGCTTCACGCCGAAGTCGCCCAGGAGATAAATGATCTCCAGCCCGTCGTCCTCCGTATAGGCGATGTCCAGGCGGAGCCGGTTCTCGCCGAGGCGAAGCCACGCAGG
>Ga0181524_10001671_pt1 | contig 24834 bp, 19 predicted proteins | sample PEATcosm2014_Bin_34_FD_119761 | JGI IMG/M metagenome (GOLD analysis project Ga0181524, IMG submission 119761) | Peatland microbial communities from MTU Mesocosm Facility, Houghton, MI, USA - PEATcosm2014_Bin05_60_metaG | ecosystem: Environmental > Terrestrial > Soil > Wetlands > Peat | place... | reverse complement strand
TGGGGCCGGTCCGAATTCAATCGCCTGGCGCGTCAAGACCGACGACGCCGAATAGATGTTTGGGAAATCCCGCTATCGTCCCGTTTCCGACTTGACAGGCTTGCTCATAGATGTCCCGATTTATTCGAAGGGTCGCCGCGCGTCTACTTCAGCCGCCGAATCCGCACCTCGATCTCCTTCTCTCCGGCCAGCAGCCGGGCCAACTCCGCCGGATCGGTCTCGCCGTAGTGATAGGGATAAAGCATCTTCGGCCGGAACGCCTTGGCCGCATGCGCCGCCTGCTCGGGGGACATCGTGTAGGGCAGATTCATCGGCAGAAAGGCGATGGCGATGCCCTTCAGCTCCTTCATCTCCGGAATGTTCTCCGTGTCTCCGGCCACGTACACGCGCGTGGCGCCGAACGTAAGGACGTAGCCGTTCCCCTCGCCGCGCGGGTGGAACGGCTCGCCGGTGGGACGCTTGTGGACCAGGTTGTAGGCCGGGACAGCCTCGATCCTGAACCCGGCGACCGTCCGCGTCTCGCCGTTCTTCATCACGATCCCGCCGGGTATCTCCTCGGCGGCCTTCTCCGTCAGGACGACCGTCGTTCCCTCCTTGCGCACCGCCGCGATGGCCTTCGGATCGAAGTGGTCGCCGTGGGAGTGGGTGATCAGAATCACGTCGGCCTTCGGCAGCGCCTCGTAGTCCGCCAGGCGCGAATACGGGTCAACGTGGAACACCTTGCCGCTCTCCGTCCCGTCTCCGTCACGCGAAGCGGGACGGGAGCGGGGGAAGGTGAAGATCAGCGTCCCATGCCCCACGAAGGTCATCTTCAACTCCCCGGCGGACGTCTGAATCCGGTCCTCTTCGAACATCACTTTCCCTCCTAATCTACCACGGCAACCTGGACGCCTCTCTCCCTGTGCGGCAGACGGCGCAGCAGCAGCGTAAAGGGGGCGCAAACCAGCGCCAGGATTGCCAGAATGCGGAAGTCATCCACATACGCCCACAAATTCGCCTGGCGCGACAACTGCTCGCCCATGATTGCCTGCGCCTGCTGGCCGGCCGCATACGAGCCGCTGACGGGCGCCAAGGCCGTCTGAACCGTGTGCAACTGCTGTGTGTACGCCGAATCGTAAGGGGTCATGTGGGAGACCAGGAAGGTCTGGTGGACCTGCGCTCCGCGGGCCAGGAAGGTGGTCATCATGGCGATGCCGGCGGCGCCGCCGATGTTGCGCATCAAGTTGTAGAGTCCGGTGGCGTTGCCGATTTCCTCGTTGCGCAACATCCCCATGGCGCTGGTCGTCAGGGGCACAAAGATGAATCCCGTGGCCATGCCATTGATGAGGGTCGCCCAGACGACGTTCGTCGGGCCGATCTGAAGGTTGAGGTTGCCGAGGGCAAATGCCGAGTAGCCGAGGACGAGGAAGCCGCAGGGCAGCAACCGCCGCTCCTCCACGACTCCGAGCAGCCGCCCGACCAGGAACACCGAGACGAACGCCCCGAGACCTCGCGGGCTTACGGCCAGGCCGCTCTGAAGGGCTGGATAACCGAGCAGCGTTTGCAGGAACAGCGGAAGCAGCGTGACCGTGCCATAAAGGATTATGCCCACCGCGGTGACGAGCGTCATGCCTATTGCAAAATTCCGGTTGCGCAGGACGCGCAAGTTGACAATCGGTTCGGGCGCCCGCAGTTCCCAGATCACAAACGCCGCCAGCCCGAGCAGCGCCAGGACCAGCAACGCGCGGATCATGGGCGAACTGAGCCAATCTTCAATCTGACCGCGGTCCAACATGATGTGCAGGCATCCCACCCCGACGGCGAGCAAGCCGAGGCCGAGGTAATCAATGCGAGTGGCGCGCGCATTGCGGATGTACGGCGGGTCTTCGACGAAAGCCTGGATCATCATGATGGCGAAGATCCCCACCGGCAAGTTGATGTAAAACACCCATCGCCACGAGTAGCTGTCCGTAATCCACCCGCCCAGGGTCGGTCCGACGATCGGCGCGACGATCACGCCCAGGCCATAAATGGCCATCGCGACGCCGCGCTTGGCCGGCGGAAAACTCTCCAGCAGCGTAGCCTGGGCGATCGGCTGCAAGGCGCCGCCGCCGAGCCCCTGGACGACTCGCGCAACGATGAGGAAACTCAGCGAGTGGGCCGCGCCGCAAGCCATCGAGGCCAGCGTGAAGATGACGATGCAGCACTGTTGGAGTCTCACGCGCCCGAACATCCGGCTCAGCCACCCCGTCGCCGGCAGCATAATGGCGTTGGCCACCAGGTAGCTGGTCAGTGCCCATGTCGCCTCCTCGGGCGTCGCCGAAAGGGTGCCGGCAATGTGAGGCAGGGAGACGGCCACTACGGTGCTGTCCAGGACCTCCATGAAGGTCGCGGACATCACCGCGGCGGCGATCAGCCAGCGGTTGGCGCGGGGTTGCCAGGGTTCCGCCGCCAGCGCGGGCAATGGACTGGATGCCTGGGACATGGGGCTCCTGATGAACTGCCAGCCGTCCGCCTGCACCGCGACTTATCGTAATCGTACTCGTCCTCGTCGTCGTCCTCGGCCGTTCAGAACGTCAATTCGACGACGAGGACGAGGACGACGACGAGGACGATACGCGCATCGTTATCTTTCTGGCTCGCTTGCCGCACGAACCGCCGGAGGCGTGATCGGCCCGGGATGTTCCTTTTCGCCGCCTACGTGCACCCTGGGAATGACGGACATCCCGGGCGCCAACAGCCATCCTTTCGTCACGTCCGGGTCCAGCGCGATTTTCACCGGCACGCGCTGAACGACCTTCACGTAATTGCCCGTTGCGTTTTCGGGAGGCAGCAGACTGAAACGAGCTCCGGAGCCGGCCTGGATGCTGTCTATCTTGCCGTGAAAAGTGCGCCCCGGATAACTGTCCACCGCCACTTCCACGTCCTGGCCCGCCCTCATGTGGGCGAGTTGCGTTTCCTTGAAGTTCGCCGTGACCCAGACCTCCGGCTCGACCAGCGCCAGGACGATCTGCCCGGTCTGGAGATACTGTCCCTGGCGCGCCATCCGGCGAGTGACTCGACCGGCCACCGGCGCGACGATCGTCGTGTAGGACAGGTTCAGTTTGGCCTCCTCCACCGCCGCGCCGGCCTCGTCCACGTCGGCCTGGGCGGTCTTCTCCTGCGCCCTGGCGACGGTCACCTGCTGGGGTCCCGTCTTCGCGACCGCCAGCGTGCCTTGGGCTTGGACCTCCACGGCCTGTGCTTCCGTGACCGCGTCCTCGGCTGCCGCGGCGCGCATGCGGGCGGCGATGAGGTTGGCCGAACTGGCGTCCGCCTCTGCCTGCGCGGCGTCCAACTGCTGCTGGGATGTCGCGCGCGGGTCCAGGGACTTGTAACGCTTCAAGTCCGCTTGACGGCGAACGGCATCCGCCTCGGCCGCCGTCACGTCCGCCCCGGACGAAGCCAACCGGGACTGGGACGATTGTATCGCGGCCCTGGCCCGCTCGACGCCGGCCTGGGCCTGGGCCAGCGCCGCCTCCGTATTCGCGCGGATCAGCTCCACGTTGGTCCGGGCCGCTTCCCGCTTTGCCTGCGCGGCCTCCACCGCGGCTTGGGCCCTGTCCAACGCGGCCTGAAGGTCTCTCGGGTCAATCCGAACCAGCACCGTCCCGGTGGCAACGTCCTGGTTGTCCTGCACTTCCACGCTCTGGATCAGCCCGGCCACCTTGGCGCTGACCTGCACAATTTCGCCGTCCACGAAAGCATCGTCCGTCTCTTCGTATCCGCGGGTATAGAGCCAGTAGATTGCGCCGCCGGCGAGGATCAAGAGAAGGACGGCGATCCAGAGGACTGGCCTCTTGTGCAACGCCTTTGTCGAGGGCGGCTTCCCTTCGATTCCTTCTTGGTCAGGCCGATCGTTTTTCGGCGACGGTTTGTCCTGGACTCCGTTGCGTTCCGGTACGGGAGCGCTTGCGCGCCCCTCTTGATGGCCAGCCATAGCGTCAGATTCTCCGTTCCATGGGGCCGAGTGCGGTCGGCCGACTATTTCTGCGTCTGCCCGGGCTTTCCTTGTTGAGTTTCCCAGCCGCCGCCCAGGGCCTTGTACAGGGCGACCAGCGACGTAGTGACCGTGGTCTCGCTCTCCACCAGCGCTTCCTGGGCCTGGTACAACCGCTGTTCCGAATCGAGCACCGTCGTAAAGTCCGTCAGGCCCTTCCGGTAGAGGTCCTCAGCCAGGTCGGTGGATTCCTGACTGGCGCGGACCGCCTCCTGCAGGGACCTGCGCCGGTCCTGTTCGGTGATGAAAGCCGCGATGGCGTCGTGAACTTCTTCCAGCGATTGGAGGACGGTCTGCTCATATCGAACCAGCGCCTGCTCCTGTTGGGCGTCGCTCGCCTGGACAACGGCTCGAAGGCGGCCCGCATCGAAAACCGGCCATAGAAAAGCCGGACCGAACCCAAAGGTGCGGCTGTCCCACCTCGACAGGTCGTTGAAATTGGAGCTTTGCAGGCTGAAGGAGCCGGTCAGCGAGAACCGGGGATAGAGGTCGGCCGTTGCCATGCCCACTCGCGCGGTGGCCGCAGCCAGATCGCGCTCGGCGCGCCGGATATCCGGACGGCGGCGGAGCAGTTCCGCCGGCACGCCGATAGGGACTTCCGCCGGCGGCACCGGAACCGGCTTCACCGCCGAAAGGGTTTTCACCAGGGCGCCGGGCTGTTGTCCGATCAGCACGGCGAGGCGGTGCATCGCCTGCCATTGGAGGTTGCGAAGGAGAGGAAGCTGTGCCTCGGTCGTGGAGACCAGCGCGGCGGCCCGGGAGACATCCAATTGCGTTGCGGCGCCTTTATGAGTCCGGTCCACGGTCAGTTCGAGCGTCTGCCGCTGCGTCTGGAGGTTGCGGTCGCTGATTTCGAGTTGCTGCTGGTACCCGCGAAGTTCGACATAATTGCGCGCCACCTCCGCCACCACGCTGACCAGGACGGACCGCCGGTCTTCCATGCTGGCTTCCAAGCCGGCGTCCGCCGCCTCGACGCCCCGTCGAACCGCGCCGAAGACATCCAGCTCCCAGGAGGCGTCGAAACCGGCTTGATAGAGGTCGAACCCCCAGGGGAAACCGGGCAAATTGAAAGCGCTGTACGGCGCGGCAGTCTTGCTGAAGCGGTTGCGGGACTCAGCGGCGTTGACATCCAGGTAGGGATATTGCCCTGCGCCCGCAACCGCCCGCCTGGCGCGGGCCTCCCGAACGCGAGCGGCGGCCAGGCGCAAATCGTGGTTTGCCTTGACCGCCTGCTCGATCAGAGAATTCAGGTCGGGGTCGTTAAGCGTGGTCCACCATTCCGCCGTTTGACTTGAGCCTGCCGTAAGAACATACGGCTGCGCCGACGCTTTTTCCGGCAAGGGTCCGAAGGCTCCGTCCACCGCCGTTTGAGGCGGGCGGTAATCCGGCCCGACCTTGCAGCCGGCGAGAATCAACGAGAGCGACAACGCCATGATCAGGAGTCGCGCCATGAAAGTCTTCCCCGATGGTGGTTCTATTGAACGGAAATTCGGAGATTGGGTAATTAGGAAATTAAACACCCGGCTTTTCCTAATCTCCCAATCTCCCAACACCCAATCACCCAATCCCTCAATCGCCGGCCAATCCGTGGACAAAGAGATCAACGAGGGCTTCCTTGCCGCCGGGCCCAGCGGAGAGTTCCTGGAGCTCGTTTGACCGAGTGCGGAGCATGCCCAGGAAGTACTCGGCGAGCACTTCCGGGGCGATGTCGTCGCGGACCTCGCCGCGTTGAACACCGCGAGCGATGATTTCAGCTACGGCTTGCGTCATCTTCTTGCGGTGCCGGTTCCACCGCTGCCGGAGCCCGCCTCCCTTGCCCAAGGCGCGCTCGCCCTCGGCCAGAATCATGCGGAACAGCGGCCGGCGCTTCTGGAAGAACGCGCTGATCGTTTCGCAGGCCTGCTGCAGTTCCTGTTGGACCGAGCCTTCCGTGACAGGGTCCCGGCGCAACAACTCGCACATATCGTCGAACCCGGCCACGGCGGTCTGGAAGAACAGGTCGTTCTTGTCCGCAAAATACAGGTAGAGCGTCCCCTTCCCCACCTCGGCGACCCGGGCCACCTCGTCCAGCGTGATCTCGTGAAACTGGCGGGTCTTGAACAGCCTCTCCGCGGCGACCATGATCCGCTGTCTCTTGTCCATCGTTCCCCTGGGCCCTTTCAAGAGCGACTGACCAGTCAGTCATACGAGCGCATACTATACCGCGAACGCGCCTCTCTTGCAAGCGAGATCCGCCGGGCGCCCGGCCAGCGGCGGTTTTTCGACTTGACGGGAGCGGCAAGCGGCGTATACTTGATCGGCTGAATGTTCGCGGAGAAAACGCGCACCCGTCGCGCAGGCGATGGCCGTTCTGCGGTAGCTTCTCACTTCCGGCAACGAGGCCGATGCCGGGTCTGCGAGGTGATGCCGTGTGCATTCTGAAGACTGAGGCGCTCACCCGCTGCTTCGGCGCGCTGAAGGCGGTGGACGCGGTATCGCTCGCCGTGGAGGCCGGCGAGGTGTTCGGCTTGCTCGGGCCGAACGGGGCGGGCAAGACGACGGTCATCAAGATGCTGACGACGCTGTTGCCTCCCACTTCGGGCAAAGCGAGCGTCGGAGGCCTTGACGTGGTCCGGCGAGCGAGCGACGTCCGGCGCATCATCGGGTATGTGCCGCAGATGCTTTCGGCGGATGGGACGCTGACCGGCTACGAGAATCTGCTGATCTTTACCAAGCTCTACGACCTGCCGCGCGCCGAACGCAAGCCGCGCGTGCAAAAAGCGCTGGAACTCCTGGGCCTCACGGAAGCGGCGGACCGGCTCGTTCGCACGTATTCCGGCGGCATGATACGGCGATTGGAGATCGCCCAGTCCATCCTCCACGAGCCGAAGGTGCTGTTCCTCGATGAGCCGACGATCGGCCTGGACCCGCTGGCTCGCGAGGCAGTGTGGGATCGTATGAGGCAGCTCAGGACTGACTTCGGCGCAACGATCCTGTTGACCACGCACTATATGGATGAGGCCGACGACCTGTGCGACCGAGTCGCCATCATGCACCAGGGCTCCGTGCGGGCGGTCGGTGCGCCGGATGAACTCAAGAAGGGGATCGGCGGAGACGGCGCGACGCTCGAGCAGGTCTTCGCCCACTATGCCGGCGCATCGGTCGCATCGGAATCGGGAGGCAGCTATCGTGAAACCTCAAGAACCCGGCGTGTCGCCCGGCGGCTTGGCTAGCGCAACCCTGCCCCGCGCCGGATGGAACCCGCTGGCTTCGATCGCGGCTTTCGCCCGGAAGACCGGCGTCATCGCCGAGCTGGAAGTCCGCAAGCTGCGCCACGATCCGACGGAGTTGGTCGCGCGCGCCATACAGCCGGCCCTGTGGCTGTTGGTGTTCGGACAGGTGTTCAGCCGCGTTCGGGCGATTCCCACCGGCGACCTGCGCTACCTGGACTTCATGGCGCCGGGCATCCTGGCGCAGAGCGTACTCTTCATCGCGATCTTTTACGGCATCGCGATCATCTGGGAGCGCGACCTCGGGATCGTCCAGAAGTTCCTGGTCAGTCCGACTCCTCGCGCCGCGCTGGTGCTGGGCAAAGCTCTCTCGGCGGGCGTTCGCGCCCTGGCGCAAGCGGTCATCGTCTACGCGCTGGCGCTGCTGCTGGGAGTCAAGTTGCGCTGGAACCCCCTGGACCTGCTGGGCGTCGTATGCGCCATCCTCCTGGGCGCCGCGTTCTTTTCCACGCTCTCGCTGATCATCGCCTGCATCGTCAAGACGCGCGAACGGTTCATGGGGATCGGCCAGATCCTGACCATGCCGCTGTTTTTCGCCAGCAATGCCATCTATCCCATCGCCATCATGCCCAATTGGCTTCAGGTCATTTCGAGGGCCAACCCGTTGACGTACGAGGTGGATGCGTTGCGGGCGCTGATGGTGATCGGGGGAAAGAGCAGCTATGGCGCAGGGCTTGATTTGGCTGTCCTGCTCCTCGCGACGAGCGCTTTGGTGATCGTCGCTGCAAGACTCTACCCGAACGTGGCGCGGTAGGGCAGCGCCCTTTCCCCTTGCGGAGAAGCCGCGTTCGGATTATAAAGGCGGCTGAAGGGATTGGAGGAAACCGCGTGACGGCGCAGGACCGGATTCAAGTCGGGATCAAGCGGAAGCCGGGGACGGAGGACATCGCGCTGCCGGCTTACATGAGCGAGCACGCGAGCGGGATGGACCTCCGGGCGGCGGTCGAGGCGCCGGTGGCGATTCAGCCGGGCGAGGTGCGGCTGATCCCGACGGGGATCTACATCGCCGTGCCGCCGGGCTACGAGGCGCAGGTGCGTCCGCGCAGCGGCCTGGCGCTCAAGAACGGCGTCTTCGTAGTCAATACGCCCGGGACGATTGACGCCGATTACCGCGGCGAGGTGGCGATTATCCTCGGCAACATCGGCCGCGAGCCGTTCACGATCGAGCGCGGGGCGCGCGTCGCGCAACTGGTCATCCAGCGCGTCGCGCGAGCCGAATGGCAACTCTCCGACTCCCTGTCCGAGACCGCGCGCAACGACGGCGGGTTCGGACATACCGGAACGTAAGGATGAAGGCGGAAGGATGAGGACGAACAGCAAAGCGCCGTTGTTCTTCCCTCTTCATCCTTCCGCCTTCGTCCTTCATCCTTTTCTTCTCTAGGGCTTTTGCATGGACCGCCGCGAGATTTATCGCAGAGCGCTCGGGGTCGTGCTGGTGGCGCTGGCGCTGATCCTGTTCATGAGCGTGGCCAGCTACACTCCGCACGACCCGCCGCACCCCGCCTACCCGGTCAACCGGGAGGCGGCGAACCTCTGCGGCATCGTCGGCGCGTATCTCGGTTACGCATTCCGGCTCCTCATCGGCACGGGGACCTACCTGCTGTGCTTCGCGCTGGCGGTGGTCGGCGGGTTGATGGTCATCGCGGAGCCCATCGAGGACGCGCTCGTGCGCGGACTGGGTGCGGGACTGTTCCTGCTGGCGTGGTGCGGTCTGCTCTCCATGATCGTCGAGAGCGGCAGCATTCCCGGCGGCTGGGGCGGCATGGTCGGACACTTCCTCAGCCTCTGGCTGCTCAAACCGCTCAAAGTCGGCGGATACGTGGTCGGGCTGGCGGCGCTGGCGCTCGGCGCGCTGCTGGCGGCGGACGCCTGGGTGCTTTGGCTCGGCCGCAAGGGCGTCGAGATGGTAACGATGCACGGCGAAGAGGCGGCATCCTCCGTTTCGTCCGCGGGGACGGAACGAACCGCGGCGCTGCCGGAGAATGCCGCCGACGCGACCGCGTCCAAGCTCTCCGCGGAAGAGCGCATCGCCGAGCAGAAGGAGTTGCTGCGCAAGCGCCTGGCGGAACGGCAGCCCGCCCGCGAGACGGACCTGTCCGCCGAAGCTCCCGCTCTTCGCAGCTCCGCTGCTTCGGCGGGCGTAGAAGAGTCAGCGAAGGCGGAACCTACGACGGCGGCCGATTCCGAAGAGCGCGCGCCGGACAAGCCGGGCCCCACGCCGGCGTCCGAAGCGGCGACGGTCATCCTTCGGGAGAAAGAGGCGCGAAAATCCGTCCCGCAGGCCGCTCCGGAAAAGCCGCCGCGTCCGAAGGAGGCCGCGCGCAAGGAGCCGGAGACGGCCGGCGATTACCGCATGCCCGGCCTGGAGGTGCTCGACCCGCCGGAGCCGGCCGACGCGCGCGGATCCGACGAGGACATCGAGGGCAAGCGCGAGGTGCTCGAACGGACGCTCGAGGAGTTCGGCATAGTCGCGCAGGTCGTCGAGGTGGATCCCGGCCCGGTCATCACTCAGTTCGAGCTCGAGCTCGCCGCCGGAATCAAGATCGGCAGGATCATCGGCCTCTCCGACGACATCGCGCGCGCGCTCAAGGCGCAGAGCGTCCGCGTCGTCGCGCCGATCCCGGGCAAGTCCACCGTCGGCGTCGAAGTGCCCAACAGCACCCGCCAGATCGTGCGCCTCCGCGAACTCTTCGAGAGCGGCATCCTCCAGCGCAAGCGCATGACGATCCCGCTCCTCCTCGGCAAGGACGCCAGCGGCGAGCCGCTCGTCGCCGACCTCGCGCAGATGCCGCACCTCTTGATCGCCGGCGCCACCGGCTCCGGCAAGTCCGTCTGCATGAACTCGATCATCATGACGTTCCTGCTGACCCAATCGCCCGAGGATGTCAAGCTGATCCTGGTGGACCCGAAGATGGTCGAGCTCTCCGCCTTCCGCGACATCCCGCACCTGATGACGCCGGTGCTGACGGACATGAAGAAGGCCAGCGCCGTGCTCGAGTGGGCGACGCACAAGATGGACGAGCGCTACTCGCTGCTGGCGAACGTCGGCGTGCGGAACATCTCCGCCTACAACGCGCTCGGCGAGAGGGAAATCCGCAAGCGGCTGGACGCCGCCCCCGAGGACGACCTCGAAGGCGTGTCCTTCCATCTGCCGCACATCATCATTATCATTGACGAACTGGCCGACCTGATGATGGTCTCGGCGAAGGAGGTCGAGAACACGATCACGCGGCTGGCGCAGAAGTCGCGCGCGGTGGGCATCCACCTGATTGTCGCTACGCAGCGGCCATCCGTGGACGTCGTCACCGGACTGATCAAGGCGAACCTGCCGTCGCGGCTGGCGTTTCAGACCGCGAGCAAGGTGGACTCGCGCACGATCCTCGACCGCAACGGTGCCGAGAAACTTCTCGGACGCGGCGACATGCTCTTCCTCCCGCCCGGCTCCGCCAAGCTCATCCGCGGCCAGGGCGCGTTCACCAGCGACGAGGAGATCCGGCGCGTGACCGCGCTCATCGCCCAGCGCGCCAGGCCGCACTACGACGCCGAACTCGCCAATCCGCAGGGCCTCCAGGAAGGCGAAGGCGCCGCGCAGGACCCGCTCTTCGACGAGGCGGTCCGCATCATCCTCGAGAGCCAGCGCGGCTCCGTCTCGCTCCTGCAGCGCAAGCTCGGCATCGGCTACGGCCGCGCCTCGCGGCTGGTGGACCTGATGGCGGCGGCGGGCATCGTCGGCGAATACAAAGGCAGCCAGGCGCGCGAGGTGCTCTTCACTCTCGAGGATTGGGAGGCGCAGCACGGCGGCGCGGAAAGTGAAAAGTGAAAAGTGCGAAATCGGGACACAATATGATTACGATAATTATTTTATGTCCCGATTTATGCCGAAAAAACGAACCCAATAAGCAACGACAACCCGACACGGCCCCTTGTGGCAGGCATAGGAGCCTTGAGTCGTTGAGCGCGCGCAGAAGAATCTGAAGGAGTGAGCTGAATGGACGAGAAGAGGCGGCGGGAGATACTGAAACGCGGCAAGCCGGAGCGGTTCTATCCGGCCGAGCCAGGCCTGGGCAGTTGGTACACCGAGGAGGAAGTTCGGGCGGCCGTGGCCGCGATGCGGGTGGGGATGGACTGGCGGATCGGGCTGCTCACTTTTCAGGGTCTGCGCCAGATCCGGCCGGAGATGTGGGACTTCGAGGAAGCGTTCGCGAAATACTGCGGCACGGCGCATTGCCTCTCCATCAACGGCGCAGGGACCGGCCTGGACATGGCGATGATGTGCCTGGACCTGAAGCGCGGCGACGAGGTGATCGTGCCCGCAATCAATTTTCACGCGGCGCCGCTGTCGGTGGTCGGCCAGGGCGGCAAGGTGGTCTGGTGCGAGGTGAATCCCCGGACGCTCCAGACCGACCCGGAGGACGTCTTGCGGCGCCTGACGCCCCGAACCCGCGCGATTTATCCGGTCCACATGAACGGCCTCTCCGCGCCCATGGACGACCTCCTCGACATCGCCGACCGGCATCCTCACCCGAAGCGCGGGCCGCTGAAGGTCATCGGCGACGCGGCCCGCGCCTGCGGCGGCGGGTACAAGGGCGGCAAGATCGGCAAGAAGGGCTGGATGACGGTGTTCAGCTTCCACAGCATGAAGCTGATCACCACATTGGGCGAGGGCGGCGCAGTAACCACCGACGACCCGGAGGTGGCCGGACGGATCGCGGCCTACCGGCAGTTCGGACGCGGGGACCTGTGGGGCACGAACTACAAGATCACCGCCGTCCAGGCGGCCGTGGGATTGGTGCAGTTGCGGCGACTCGACGAGATGATCGCGCTTCGCCGCAAGCGTGCGCAGGAACGCAACGAGATGCTGAAGGACGTGCCGGAGCTGACGCTGCCGTACGAGCCGCCCGACTGCCAGCACACTTACTACCTTTACACGTGCCTCGTGCCGGAGGCATGGGCCGGCGCCAAGCGGAACCTGCTGATCCGGATGATGCAGGACGATTTCAACATCGGCGTCGGTACGCATAACCGGCCGGTCTACGTCGAATCGAAATTCCTCGCGCGCCGGACACGAGGGCAGCGGCTGGCGGTCTCGGAGAGCATTGGCGAGCGACTCATCACCGTATCGCTTCACCCGCTGATGACGCCCGAGGAAAACGAATACATCGCCGCCGCGCTGTGCGAGGTGGTAGCTCGGCTGCGCACGGCGTAGCGGCTCATCAGGCGCGGTGACGGCAGTCAAAGAGAAGCGCGCGGTGTCCCTGCGGGATCTCTCCCCGAAAGTGGCATGAACGGCTTAAGCTTTCGTCCCTTGTTGACGATCGGGACTCTCCTGGTGAGAGGCCACTGAAAAAACATTCGGCTCGGAAACTTCCTTGACAGGCGGAGAGGAGGAGATGATAATTTGCCTGGCGGGCGGAATCGAGGTGGGCATCATGTGGCGAGATTGGGCTATCGGACAGGGTCGGGCCGGTGCTCAATTTCCACCAACTTTTGGGACGCGACCACATGGCAACTTATGATGGGAAAACAAAAGAACTCACTAATGGAGGGATAATCGTGAACCGCGTCATGTTTTCCGCAGTATTCGCAGGAGCAGTGGCACTGGCGCTCACTACCGCCGGTTGTGTATCCGGTCAGGCAAGAGGAAAAACGTGCGATGGTTTTGCCCTGCGCATCCACTGCGGCTCCGAAAAGGCGTGGATCGATCCGAGGGGAAATGTGTGGCAGGCAGATCGGACATTTGAAGAAGGTAAGTGGGGCGCGGTGGACGGGGAGATGGTTGATCGCGGCAACATCCAGATTGATGGCACCGACATGGAGCCGATTTACCGGACCGAGCATTACGGCATGAGCGCGTACAAGATCTGCTGTCCTCCTGGGAAATACAACGTGACACTGCATTTTGCCGAAACGTATGACCAGATTACGGCGGCCGGCGAGCGGGTGTTTGCCATCGCCATCAACGGCAAGGAAGTTGTTTCTGATATGGATCCTGTCAAAATGGCCGGCAAACCATGCAAGGCCGTAGTGAAGCCTTTTGAGACCGAGGCGCCCGAGGGTATGCTGGTCATCGCTTTTACCGAAAAAGAAGAATCGCCGGAAATCAACGGGATCGAAATCATTCGGCAACCGTAAGGCAGTTCTCCAGCCGAGTCAATACGGCACGATTGTCCTTGTTCTGCTGGAGATGCAATTGATGTATTATCTCCCCGGAATAGGGCCGAATAAGGCCCGAATACTGCCGGAATACTGCACTGGCAGGTTCGCTCAGGGCTAGGAGATCAGGCAGTGTTAGTCGTTTCCAACATAAGGCACCTGTGCGGGCCTGATTTCTTCGATCTCCAGGCTGACATTGCCGCTGCGCCACATATCGCTGATAAGCAGACCATCTGGTTTCGGTTTCCCACATCGCTATACGACTCATCCGCGAACATAGCGAACGGCTTCCTTGCTGCCTGCTTGCTCCCAGCTATGAAGATGCACCTGCCGCTTCACATCGAAGGAGTCGTGTCAAAGCGGCTTCTATCTAACATGCGAACATTTATGGATATTGCGAGTGCCTGGATTCCCGGCTTGATCAATGTGGACATTACCACGGCAGGCATAGAGGAGAGCGTCCGAGGCGGGAAAGCAGTGGGCTGTTTCTTCTCGGGCGGGGTTGACTCATTCTACTGTCTGATGAAGCATGAGACCGATCCAAGCGGCGGGAAAACGGGGAAAGTCTCCCATTTGATCTTCGTAAAGGGATTCGACATACCTTTATCGAAGAAATCGTTTGCGGACGGTGTGACGGCTATGGTGCGGGATGTCTGTGCTTCCTGCTATAAAGCGCCAGTAATCGTAAGCACAAATTTGCATGCGATGCTCGGCCGCTTTCTCCCATGGGACTGGGCGCACGGAGCAGCTCTTGGGAGCGTGGCCCTTGCAACTGGTCCCGCGTTTCAATCAGTGCTTATCCCGGCATCATACGGATACAAGGACCTTTTCCCATACGGTTCGCACCCGCTTCTGGACCCGTTGTTCAGTACTGAAAGCCTCAGCATCGTCCACGACGGTTGCGAATGCACTCGGCTGGAGAAAATAGGAAGGATAATGAGCTCGCGCATCGTGCTGGACCACCTACGGGTCTGTTACCAGGATATTTCCGAGGGGTATAACTGCGGCAAGTGCGAGAAGTGCCTGCGAACCAAGGTGGAATTGGCTCTTTCAGGAGCCCTTCAACAATGTACGACTTTCGACCATGACATAGATCACCGCATCATCCGCGATTTGAAACTCAAAGAGATGATGTTGCCATGGTGGCAAGAGAATTATCAAGCGCTTGTGGCGCGAAATGGAGACCGGAAGCTTGCGAAGGCCGTAGAGACGTGCCTCCGGAGAAACGCGCAGCTCTCACGTCGGTCCGAAATTCGACGTTTTGCTCGGCGCCGCCTGCGGAGAACTTTTCACAGATTAGCGGAGGGTCTGGGCCTTAGAGTGCAGAAACCGAATGGTGGCGGCCCGGCCATGGGCGATGCGGCCACGCGCTTCTGATGCGTCTACAAGGAGGGTGTTCCGGGTGTTCTAATTGATGTATTATGTCGCCGGAATATCGCTACTTCAGCATCGCCTGGGCTTTAATAGCAACGCTTCAATCGGGCGGTAGTCGAGTTCCTTCCTGAGAATTTTCTTGGCGAGAACGATGCCCTTGTGATTGCCGTCGTACATGTAGTAACTGCCGCGAGGCGTCTCCTTCTTTTCATTTTCGTCGGCACAGGTTAGTACCAAGAGGCCAAACCGCGCGTAACAGAATCCCTCATCAATCAGACTGCATCGCTTGAACCAGGGATAGCCCTCGACTAACTGCGCAAACGGCCTATCAATTGACGCGAGTCGACGTACGCAGTCGCCGAGGCTCCTGGGTTTGCTTGGTGGTGTCAACGGTCTGGCTTCGGGGATGGAATGCCAGATCAATGAAAGAAACGACTCGGAATCCTGGAGGTTCAGCGTATATCTCACATAACTCCCTCCTTCTTTCCGTACCTCCTCGAACACACGAGGATCAACTTGCCCGCATGATGCCTCGTGAGCCTTCAGTTTGGCAATTGCTTCGTCGACGCTTAAAGGCCTCATCGTGATCCTGCCTTTCCATTTCCTCCTCTATACTTTTCGCCGCAACTGTCAAAGGGGGACCCGCCTGCAGGTCACGCTCACCACCAGCCGACCTGCCCCCTCCGATTCACTCTTCCTGTTTGTCCGTTGGCGCTTCCGGGTCATCCTGAATTACACATGTCCCCGGAATATCCAACGTTATCGCATCTCCCCTTTTCTACCATGTGGGATTACCGACCTCAGTGGTCAATGATTTGCCCATCACTCGCATCAAGGCTTCGCGTGTGCCAGCAATTCCGTTCCTTTTTTCGTAATCGAAGAGAAACCTGGCCGCTCCTTCATATCTATCGTTCCGGTGCACATTCGATTTTGTGAAACGACCCGAAGGTACAGGCATTCCCAAGGTCATCAAAAGGTTTGTCGGCAGTAATCGCACATGCCACCGCCCCTTGGTCCTAAGTCATCCACCAATCGCGCCTCATGGAAGAAATCTTCGGACGATTCCTGGGGCATAATACATCAATTGCTCTTGGCGGAACGCGGTCCCATGAGTTGACGTATTATGGTTCTAATTAACTCCCTTCAGAAACATTCGACGGAGACGATCTTGCCGAGTTTATCCATGTTCAGCTTGATCTCGTTTGCGATGTTGCTCTTGCATAATGGGTAAATTGGGGCTGCTTACGAAATCGTCGGTCGAGGGCGCCCGAACTAGGATAAACGGAATGCGCCCGCAAATCAGGTAGTTCGGCCGCCCTGGGCCGACAAATTCGTTCCTTGGCAGGACTCTGTCAAAAGCCCCACTATCTTTAAACATAGTTGCCTCTATTTCTCATCCATCCCTAGCTCTTGGGCCTTGGCGAGGAAGGCCCGCCACTCCGTATCAACCAGCAACTTCAGAATTGTGTCGGGAGTGGCCTCCATTTGCGACCTAGCTTTTCGTATGGCCCGATCGAAACGAATACTGAGCGTGCCACCGCTGGCTTGTTCATGCAAAGCGTTTGAAAGGCCGAGGCATACAATTTTGCTTGTTGTCGTAGCGAAAGCGCGAGCGCGCATGGACAGTTTCAGACGCGTTACAATTCCGCCGCGGTCCTCGCTGCTTCTATCGGTGCCGCTGAATATGTGCTGCATATTGTCGATACCGTACCAGTTCGCCAAGGTCATGGCGCAATCCCAAAACGAATCGAGCGCGTTGGGCGTGGCGGCAGCCAAGCGACCGTATTTATCGAACCGCCTGCCGATGTCGTTCGTTATTTCTGGGCTTTGGACTGCATGTTGCGCTAGCCTGTTCTCGATCCAGACCGTGGCGTGTTTATAGAAAACTTCATGTACTACGTCGGGTTGGCGGCCAGCGTCAAGGGCAATGTGAAGTATGAAGTGGGAGAAGTTGTCGCACTCGAAGCAGAGGAAAGCCTTCTGCATTTCGCCGAAATGGGCCGCCATGCCGAGGTATTCATACATGGCGTCGCTATGAACGGCGAAGCCCGAAAAGATGCTTTCAATTTCATCTTGATTCCAGTTTTCGGCTATACGCCCAAGCACGGCCTTTTTTTGGCGAAGCATATTAAATGGCCACATGATGTGCCGCCCCTCCCTTAGCTTGGAACGTCGCTATTTCACGCGGATATCCCGGCGACACCATACATAATTATCCCGCTATATTCTCATTCTCCGTTAGAAATATTCCACGCCCACAATCTTCCCCATTTTCTCCAGGTTCAGCTTGATCTCGTTGGCGATGTGGCTTTTGAGGCCCAGCTCGCGCGGGAGGTTGGGGTTCTGGTGCGCGGGGTTCAGGGCGCGGCCGACCAGGAAGGTGACCTCGTCCGAGCCGAGCAGGAGGCGCGTCAGGGCGCTCGCGCCATCCACCTTGAACTGGATCTCCTTCGCCGTCACGCCCTGCCTAAGGTTCTCGAGCGTGTGCGCGAGCGTCAGGACGCCCTCGGTCACCAGGTCAATCCCCTCGATGCGGCCGAGCGGCGGGATTTCGGCCGAACCAGTCGTCAGGTCCACCTCGTGCGGGCGGTTCAACGTGCGCGCGAGGATGTTCGCGGTCGAGCCGCCGCAGCAGGCGTGCGCGCCGCGGCCGGCCATGAACCGCGCCACGACCGCGGCGTCGTCCTCCGGCCGCAGCGGCGGGCCGGTGAAGATGGTGGTGAAGCGGCGGCGCCGGACCTTGATCACCGCGATGGAGACGTCGTCGCCGGGCTTGCCCTCGTAGAGCCTCATCACCTTGTCGGCGAGGTCGTCGGCCACCTCCTGCGCGGAAAGTTCCGGGTGCGCGTGTGATTCGAGGTACGCGGCGATCGCCTCCCAGCCCCAGCCCAAGTCCGAGGCCGCGCCGATGCCGGCGTTGATGACGCCGTCGGAGACCATGACGAGCCAGTCGCCCAGGCCGAGCTGGAGCTTCGCGTCGTGGATGCGCCTGTTCTGGATCATCCGGTCGCGGTAGCGCACCGGGCGGATCTTGCGGTCCCGCAGGACGAAGAGGTGCGGGTTGTCGAACTCCATCAGGTGCGTGCGCCCGGCGGGGAAGAACTTGGCGACCGTGAAGGTGCTGTAGGCGAGGTTGCGGACGGCGCAGACCGGGAGCGTTTCGCTCATCGTCTCGACGACGACCCGGACCGGCAGCCCTTCGGCGACCATGCGGCTGGCGATCTTCGAGGTCAGGGTCGCCAGGATATTCGCCTTCACGCCGTGGCCGAGGCCGTCGGCCAGGACGAGCGTCAGGAAGTCCGGCTGCACGGTGAAGACGACGCTGTCGCCGCACAGCTCCTCGCCGTGCTGATTGAGCTGCCGGCAGCCGAATTCGTAATGCAGCCTCATTCGAGCTGTTCCTGCCGCGCGAGGTTCATCAGCTTCACGAGCAGCGCCTTCGTCTCGGCGGTGGTCTCGCCGAGCAGGCCGGCGATTTCCTGCGCGGTCTTCATCTGGCGCGTGATGACCTCCTGGGCGCGGTCGAGAGTCGCCTCGCGCACGCGCTCGAACTCCTGCCGCGCCACCGCCTCGCGCGAGATGTCCACGATCACCGCCGCCAGCAGCGGCTCTCCCTCGATGGGAAAAATCTGCGCGCGATAGACCAGGTTGCACGCCGGGGCCTCGCCGCGCCCGGCCCAGGTTCCGCCGGCGGCGGCGGCGCGCTCGAAGAGGTCGTTCTGGAGCACCTCGGCGACCGGCCGGCCCTTGATCTCGCCCGACTCGCACTGGAACATCCGCCGGAAAGCGGGGTTGGCGAACTCGACGCGCATCGTGTTGCGGTTCACCTGCACCACGCCGTTGGCGGTGTACTGGAGGATCAGGCTGATGCGATGCGCCTGTCGCCGCATGAACGGCATGCACATCTCGACCTCCGCCATGCCGTCGAAGACCGCCGCGGCCAGCTCGCGGCATCGGTCGTAGCCGCAGGCGCCGCAGTTGAGTTCGTCCTCTCGGCTCGCCACGCCGATGCGGCCGAGGACCTTCACCAGCTCCGCCTCGGTGGGCTGCGGGCGCGTGGTGTAGCGGTTGCTGAACGTCCGCGAGAGGTCGAGATCCTCCCCTTCCTCGATGCCGTCCGGCGCCAGCGGGCTGCCCGTGGGATAGAGGAACGCGCTGGCCTCGGGCACGCGGGCGAGGAGGCGCGGCGAGCCGATCGCGCATCCGTACCGGCACGTCGCCATCTCCACCACCGTGCCCGGCGCGATGCGCCGCGACGACTTCAGGAATTCCACGCACTCGTCCACCCCGTACACCGGCAGGATGTCGCGCACCCATTCGAGCGGCGGGCCGGCGTCATCCATCCGCAACCGCCGCTTCCGCTTGCCCGCCGCGGCTTCAGCGCCGCCGCGCGGGGCCGCCGCTTCAACGAGCGAGCGCCACTGCCGCACTTCCTGGAAGGTGAGCGCCGCGTCGAGCGCGCCGCCGCCGGCGCTATGCAGCACTTCCCCTTTGCTCGCCGGCTCCGGGCCGATGTGGACGACCTTCACTTCGCCCAGCCCCCGCGCCCGCGCGCGCGCCTTGATCATGCGCGCGTGCGCCTCGGCGTGAGAGACGATCGGCGCGAGCGACGGCAGCGCTTCCGGATGATAGCGCTCGACCAGCGCCACCACCGAGGGGCAGCCGCTGGCGATGACGAAGCTCCCGCGCTCCCGGGCGAGCCGGCGGTAACGGCTCCAGACCAGCCGCAGCGCGCGCGTCGTCGCCTCGGCCCCGGCGAAGCCGAGCCGCAGCAGCGCCGGCATCATCTCCGCCACCACCGGCCGGATGCGCGCGCTCTCCATCAGCGCCACGCTGGCGATGACCGGCGTGCCCGAAGCGATCATCTCTTTCACCCCCGCAAACCCGCCGCGCACTCGAATCGCCCGCCGCGGGCACTCGCGGACGCACTGGCCGCAGTACAGGCAGCGCTCCGCCACGACCCGCGCGTGACCTTCCTGCACCGTGATCGCGTGGACCGGGCACTTGCGCAGGCAACGATAGCAGTCGCGGCAGGTCTTGGAAATGATCTCGACGACGGGCATGTGGGATTCCTTAGAACAAGTTACAAAACCTCGTAATCGTAATCTTACTCCTAATCCTAATCGCCGATTCCTTCCCAGACGGACGAAGGCCGAGTACGATCAGGATTACGATTACGATTATGAAGAATGACAGCACTTCGCACGTTGCGTGGGTTATGAAACAAGCTCTCAGTGCGGCATTTCGCAAGTCCGACCGGACTTCTGAAACGCCGTACTAAGGGCGCAGCTTGCTCAGGACTTTGTCGTGGAAAATGCGCTCGGCTTCCTTCAGGCTATGGGCGCTCAGCGGCTCGCCGTCAATATCCATATTGACGCCCTCCGTGCAGCGCTCCATGCAGAAACTTCCCCGGAGGCTTACCTGTTCCTTGAGGCGGTGCTCGGCGATGATTTCGCTGTAGCGTTGAAGGATCTCATGCGAGCCGCGCACGTGGCATGAACTGCCGACGCAGACGGTTATAACCACTGCGTTTCCTCCACCGATCCCTGCTCTATCCATTTTATCACGCCCGTCGCGAAAAACGAAAAGTGAAAAGTGCAAATTGCAAACTGGAAAGTGTAAAATGACGCGGTGCATGCGCCGCCGTTTGTCATTTTTCGGCTCGCAACCGAGGGTTCGATCCGCCATGAACGCGCCCCGCCGCGCGCTGATCCAGGGATTGTTCCCCGCGCTCGAAGCGGCGCTCTTCGCGCAGGCGCGGGAACTGAGGGGCGCGCCGCTCTGCGACCGGCTCCAGCCGCTCGCGATCCTCGTGCCGAACGCGATGCTCCGGCTGCACTTGAGCCGCGCGCTGGCCGAGAGCGGCTTGGCGCACGCCAACATTCATTTTCTCACGCTTCGCCATCTGGCCGAACGGCTCGCCGGAGCGCGGCTGGCGATGGAAGGCCGGTCGGCGCTTCGAGACGAAGGCGTCGAGATGGGCGCCGCGATCGGCGCGGCGGCGCGCGAGCTGGAATCGCGCCTCGAATACTTCCGCCGCGTCGCGCACCAGGAAGGATTCCACAGCGCGCTGCTCGAGACGCTGCGCGACCTGAAGAACGCCGGCGTCCGGCCGCGCGAGATGCAGCGCGCCGTCCAGCGGATGTCGGCGCGTCCGGACGGCGTCCTGAAGAGCAAACTCGCCGAGGTCGCGCTGCTCTGGGAGCGGATCGAGCGGACCAAGGAGGAGCGCAAGCTGTACGACGAGGCTGACCTGCTCGAAGCGGCCGCGCGCGAGGCGGAGCGCTCGCCGTGGCTGAAGGAGTTGGCGCAGTTCATCGTTTACGGGTTCTACGATCTGACCGGCGCGCAGAAGCGGCTGCTGGCGGCCTGCTTCTCTCGCGCGCCGGCGACGGTGTATTTCCCGTTTGCCGACGCGCCGGCTTACCGCTACGCGCGGAGGGCGCTGGACTGGTTCCGCGAGCAGGGATTCGAGCCGCGGGAGGCTTCAGTCCGTCGCGCGCGCGCCGGGGCGTCCGGGGAAACGCCTGACGGCGCCCTTCCAGACGAGGTGCTCATCATCTCCGCGCCGGGCGAGGCGCGCGAAGTCGCCGAGGTCGCGCGCGAGGTTCTCCACAGCGCGCCCGGCCGTGCGGGAGCTTCGGCGGACGAGTCCGCCTCCGCCGGCGCGCCGCGAATCGGCATCCTGCTTCGCTCGCCGGGGCCCTACATTGAGCTGCTCCATGAGGCCTTCGCCTCCGCGCAGGTCGGCGCGCATTTTGCGCGCGGCGATGCGCCGCCGCTCTCCCGCACGCCGGCCGGGCGCGCGCTGGTGAACCTCGTCGGGCTCGTCGCCGGCCCGCTGCGCCGCGCGGAGGTGATGGACTTCCTGACCGGCGCGCCGCTGAAGCCGGTGGAGTCGCTCTTCGATGCGCCGCCGGTGGCGGAATGGAACGCCCTGACCATCGCCGCCGGCATCGTCGCCGGCCGCCGGGAGTGGGAATCGCGCCTCGACAACCTCGTCCGCGGCGGGCTGTCCGGGGGAACGGGCGCCCGCGCCGAGACGGTCCCTGTCTTCCGCGCGTTCCTCAAGCGCCTTTTCGACGGCCTCGAAACGGTCGCCGCGCAGCCGACCTGGCGCGGGCGCATGAGGGCGCTCGCGGAGCTTTACCGCGCCCTGATCGTCGCCGACGACCCGGCCGAGGCCGCCCTGGCCGCGCTCGACACGCTTTCCGGGCTCGACGACCTGGGCGAGCCGCCGACGCCGGACCGGTTCCGCGCGCGCGTCCGCGACCTCCTCGCCGACGCGCGCCCCGCGATCGGCGCCTTCGGGCGCAACGAGCCGACCGTCGTCAGCCTCATGGCGGCGCGCGGCGTGCCGTTCGACCTCGTCATCGTGCCGGGCCTGGTCGAGAAATCGTTCCCGCAGCCGGCGCGGCAGGATCCCATCCTGCTCGATCTCGAGCGCGAACACCTCGCCGCGCAGCTCGCGCGCGAGGGCAACCCGGCCGATATCCCGCTCAAGGCGCGGCGCCGCGAGGAGGAAGAACTGCTCTTCGCGCTCGCCGTGCAATCCGCGCGCCGGCGGCTGGTGCTGACCTTCCCGCGGCTCGATGCGGCCACGGCGCGCGAGCGCGTGCCCTCGCACTTCCTGTTGCGCACGCTCGAAACGCTCTCCGGCAAAGCGCCCGACTACCGCGATCTGGACCAGTTCATCCGACGCCAGGGCCGGTTCGTCCGCACGACGCGCTTCGACCCGGCGGCGCGCGACCGCGCCGTCACCGCGCTCGAGTACGACCTCGCCGTGTTCAGCAAGGCCGAGCACGACCGCGCGCCCGACGCGCTCCTCTATTTCCTGAACGGCGAACGCCGCTTCTTCGCGCGCGCGATGGAGGCGGAATCGGCGCGATGGGGGGACGAAAAATTCTCGATGTACGACGGCGTCGTGCGATCGCCGGGCCTGGCGCGCGCGCTCGGGAAGCGCCTGTACGACGACTCGCGCCCGGTCTCGCCCACGCGGCTGGAGGCTTACGCCGCGTGCCCCTTCTCGTACCTGCTCCGGCACGTGTTCGGCCTCGAGGCGACCGAAGAGCCGGAGCGCGCGGCGACTCTCTCGCCGCAGGACCGCGGCTCGCTGGTGCACGAGGTCCTCCGGCAATTCCTCTCGGACGCGGCGCGCGACGGGGCGCTGCCGCTGACCGAGGCGCACTGGCCGCGCTTGCAGGCGGTCGCGTCGGCGCGCTTCGCCGAATTCGAGCGGCGCGGCGTGACCGGCTACCCGATGCTCTGGCGGATCGAGCAGGAGCGGCTGCTCGCGGACCTACGCGAATTCCTCGGCCGCGAGGTCGCCGGCCAGGACTCGTTCATCCCCGCGCACTTCGAGGTGCGCTTCGGCATGCCCGCGCGCGACGCTCAGGAAAGCGGCGCCTCCACCCGGAAGCCGGCCTTGCTCCAATTGGAGACCGGCGCGCCGATCCGGTTCTGCGGCAAGGTTGATCGCGTGGACGTTGACCTGGCCGCGCGCCGATGCCGCGTTCTCGACTACAAGACCGGCAGGAATTATCTGGGACCCCGAAACGATTCCTTCCACGGCGGGCGGGCGCTGCAACTGCCGATTTACCTCGTCGCCGCGCGCCTCCTGTTCCGGGACCTCGATCCGGAATACGCCGAGTATTATTACGCCGGCGGGCGCGGCGACTGGCAAAAAGTCCGGTTCACGACCGAGGGCTGGAAGGAAAAGGCCGAGACGCTCCAGTTCATCGTGCAGACGATCCTCGACGGCATCCGCGCCGCCAAATTCTTCCCGGCGCCGGTCGAGGCCGATTGCGACCGCTGCGAGTTCCGCCTCGCGTGCGGTCACGGCCGTTTCCTGGATTTCAAGGTGAAGGCCGACGCGCAGACGACGGCGGACTTCAGGGCCATGGCGGAAATCCCATGACCGACAAACCAGCGGCAACGCAACGATTGGCCGACCAGAGCCAGCGCGATCGCGCGGCGAACGTCCTGGACAGGACGTTCCTCGTCGAAGCGGCGGCCGGGACCGGGAAGACGAGGCTTCTGGTGGACCGCATCCTTTCGGTCCTCCGCGCGGGAGAGGTGTCGCTGCGGGAGATCGCGGCGATCACGTTCACCGAGAAGGCGGCGGGCGAGTTGAAGGTGCGCATCCGGCAGGCCGTCGAAGAGGAACTCCGCGAGCGGCCGCGGCAGGCGGACGCAACGCGGCCTTCAGCGCCGCCGGTTTCCGGCCGCCGGCCCCAGGCACTCAGCGACGCGCTCACTGACCTCGAGGGGATGTCGGTCAGCACGATCCACGCCTTCTGCGCGGACCTGATCCACGAGCGGCCCGTCGAGGCGCGCGTCGAGCCGGGCTTCGTTGTCGCGGACGAACTGCGCGCGTCGCTGATCCTCGAAGAAGCGTGGGAAGACTGGCTGGCCGAGCAGATGTCCGGCGACGCGCCGGCGATCCGCAGGGCCGTCGAGTCCGGCATCTCGTTCGAGGCGGCCGGCCGGCGCGAAAGCCCGGTCTTCGGCCTGGCCTGCGAGCTGATCGAGCAGCGCGACGCCGTCCCGGACGCGCGGGTCGAGACGCCCTGGACCGACGCGCGGTTCGCCGAGGCGGTCGAGGCGCTCCGCCAGGCGATCGCGGAACTGGCCGAGGCGCGGCGGCGGGATTGCCGCCGGCCGGAAAGCGACTTGTGCGCCGGGCAGATCGCGGCGCTCGAAGCCTGGGCCGCGGAAAGGCCTGAGCCGGAGTTCGACGCCATCCGCGCCTGGCTCGCCGACGCACCGCCCGTCAAGGCCCAGGCCGGACAACAGGGCAACTGGTCCTCGCCGGCCGCCCTCAAGTCCGCGAAGGCCGGCTGCGCGCGCGTGAAGGAGGCCAGCGCGCAACTCTCCGGCGAAACGGATCACCGCGTTCTCTGCGATCTCGTCGAGTGGCTCCGCCCGTTCCTCGACCGGTACCGCCAGGCCAAGGAGCGGCGCCGCGCGCTGGACTTCACCGACCTGCTGCTCAAAGCGCGCGACATGCTCCGCGACAGC
>Ga0181524_10001670_pt1 | contig 24838 bp, 15 predicted proteins | sample PEATcosm2014_Bin_34_FD_119761 | JGI IMG/M metagenome (GOLD analysis project Ga0181524, IMG submission 119761) | Peatland microbial communities from MTU Mesocosm Facility, Houghton, MI, USA - PEATcosm2014_Bin05_60_metaG | ecosystem: Environmental > Terrestrial > Soil > Wetlands > Peat | place... | reverse complement strand
GATCGATCGCATTGCGCACCGCTGTGTCGGCCGAGCCTGCCCCTTCGGTCCCCATGTCCCGCTCTGCCGTAAAGCCCGCCATCAGGTCGTCCCGTGCCGCGAGAGCCGCGGAAATCGTGCGCTGCGGCACCGACTCCTGGATGGTCTGCAAATCTTCAGCGCCCGGATGCAAAAACAGATGTACGTGAACATCAATCAATCCGGGCAATAGCGTTCGATCACCTAAATCGATGACCTCCGCTCCTGCCGGACGCTTGACCGCCGAACCCACCTCGGCGATTCGGTCCCCTTGCACCAGCACTTCGCCGGGCGTGATTATTTTCCCGCTCTCGATATCCAGCAGCCGGGCGGCACGCAACACCACCGCGTGCTCCGATGTAGGCGGCGGAGATTGAGCCAATACACGGGCGAAAAGAATGCAACATACGAAGAACCCAGACAGCATTGCGGAGATGGAAGATTGTGTTTTCATAATGCCCACGATAATACCACTAGCGAACGAAAAACGCCCTTCGCTGAAAAACTGGACGTGACGATGGGTTGGTAATCGGAAACCTGCAACCCGTTTTCCTCCGAGTCAGGGCGCGCTGGGAAGAAATCTTGCCGCTCTTGGGGCGGCGGACCTTGTAGGACCGCGGGTTGCCTCGGCCAAGGGCGCGTAGGGGCGAGCGGCGCTCGCCCCGCTGCGGGCCGAACGCCGTTCGGCCCTACACAAGCCGAAGAATCCTTGCCAAAAGAACAAGAAATTACCACCTTGCATTGCAGAGTCCGACCGTTTTCGAACTCTGCAGCAGTTTTGCCTCGAACCGGCGAAAACTCTCGGCAAGCTTCCATTCAATCTGGCAGGCGCAGACCGCTGATTTTTGCGGCCTTCGGTTTCCGTCAGGCGACGGACTCGCAAGCGGGATGACTCGTCTCTCCCTGCGGGAAATCGCAGACCCCACACTGCACCGGTCTGCGCCAGCCCGGGGATTAGAAGGGAACTGTGCGCCCTAATTCCCGAACACATGCTAAGATAGCCGAACGAGGAGCATGTAAGGCGCACTGTCGACTGTTTTCGTGCCCCGATCGAATTATGGTCAAGGACAGGCGACAAATCGGGCTAGCTTGCTCGCGGGAATCGAAGTGGCAGGATGATGTTATCCAAAATGTCTAGATTCGCTTGGTTGTGCGCGTTGGTCATGTTCATCCCCGTGGGGATGGATGGGTCATCGCGGCGCACTCTGCCAGATGGCTACACGCGGCGGGTGTGGCAGACGCAGGACGGCCTGCCTGAGAACATGTCCCAGGCATTCGCCCAAACGCCCGACGGCTATTTGTGGATTGGGACGACGGGCGGACTTGTGCGATTCGACGGCGTGCGCTTCGTAGTTTTCGACCGCGGAAACGCCTCCCAGATTAAGGAAAACAGCATTTTTTGCCTGACCGCTTCGCGCGATGGAAGTTTGTGGGCCGGTACGGATGGCGGAGGGCTGCTGCGTTATCAAAATGGAGTGTTTCGTCACTACTCTGCGGCAGATGGTTTGAGCAATGATTTCGTGCGCGTTGTCTATGAAGACCATCAGGGAATCCTGTGGGTGGGAACAGATGACGGACTGTTCCGGCTATCCGGGGATCGCATCCTCCGCGTGGACGGGCAGGGCAACATTCCCTCGCTTGCCGTCCACGCGATACGCGAAGACGACACCGGCGGTCTGTGGGTCGGTGGATCAAAACTGGTGGTGATCCATAGAAGGGATTGCAAAGAATACCCGCTCAAAGGTTATCCCAGTGCCAGCCGCGTCAAGTCCATTCTCCAGACTCGTGACCGTATTATTTGGGTGGGAACGGTCTCGGGGCTACAGCGGATGCGCCTCAATGCAACCGGCAACGCTCGCTTTGAGAGAATTGCGGAGATTACCAGCACGGTGCGGACCTTGCACGAGGACAATGCGGGCACTTTGTGGATCGGTACCATCGGAGGCGGGTTGCTTCGCTATCGCGATGGGCGCTTCTCGCGAGTCAATACCCCCGAGGACCCGCCCAGCAAAACGGTCCTCGCTCTATACGAAGACAGCGAAAGGAACATCTGGGTGGGGCTCCAGACTGGATTGTTGCGCCTCAGTCGGACGCCCATGACTACCTTTCCATTGCCGGGCGCACAAAACGCCGATTTTGGGACTGTCTATGCGGACAAAGACGGATCACTCTGGGTGGCCAGCGCAGATCTTTATCGTATTAATCCGCGTCGTAGCGCCTCCGAATTGATTCCGCCACTCAGCCCCGGAATCCGAGTTCGCGATGTCCTTCGCGACCACACGGGAAGCCTTTGGGTGGGCACGGAAGGTCACGGAGTCTTCGTTTCAAAAGGGGGAACCCGAGTTCACTACACGACCCGTAATGGCCTTACGAACGATTTCATTCGTGCCTTCCTGGAGAGCCGCGACGGCAGCATTTGGATCGGGACCGACGAGGGGCTCAACCGCTGGCACGATGGCGTATTGACGAACTATCGTATGTCGCAGGGCCTCTCTTATTTCAGCATTCGCGCTTTATTGGAAGATATGCAGGGCGACATCTGGATTGGAACCGAGCAGGGTGTAAGCCACTGGCAGAATGGGAAATTTGTCGAGGATGCGGTCACTGAGCGGCTACGGTCCGAGAAGGTTTGGACCATGCACCAGGATCGCGATGGCGGGCTGTGGTTTGGAACTCGCGGGGGCGGCTTGTTTCGGTGGCGCGCGGGGAGACTGTCCGCCTTCACCAGTGCACAGGGGTTGGCGAGTAACAGCATCTATCAGATTCTGGAGGACCAGCGAGGGACCTTCTGGATGAGTGGGCCGAATGGAATCGTGTCCGTTGCCCGTGGGGATTTAGACAAGCAGGCCGAAGTACCCGAATTTCGCCCGGCAGTGACTCTGTACGGACTCTCGGACGGTGTGGAAGCGACCCAGATGCACGGCGGGGTGGCGCCCGCTGGTTGCCTTACCCCCAGCGGCGAACTGTGGTTCCCCAGCAATCGTGGACCGGTGCGCATTTTGCCAGACCAGACGAGACCGGGTGTTTTGCCTCGGGTAGTGATCGAACAAGTGCTGGTTGACGGCCGCGAGGTGCGGAATTCAGGACATCTGGTCGTGCCACCGGGGGAAGGGAAGCTCGAGATCAACTACAGCGCCATCCGCTTGCGATCCCAGGAACGCATCCGTTTCCGCTGCAAGTTGGAAGGGTTTGATCGCGAGTGGACGGAAGCGCTAAGTACTCGGGCCGCTTACTACACGAGTTTGCCGCCGGGACAATATCAATTTCGGGTCCAGGCGTTTGAGATGAACATGCCGGAAAAGGTAACGGAAGCGTCCTTGCCCATTGAATGGCGCCCCCATCTGTACCGCACCGCATGGTTCCTGGCGCTATGCGCGCTGTTGATGGTTGGCGGCATCCTGCTCGTCCACCAGCTTCGGTTGCGGCAGGTGCACGCCCGGTTCGAAGCCGTGCTGGAAGAACGAAATCGTATCGCGCGTGAAATGCACGATACAATCATCCAGGGCTGCGCGGGCGCCTCGGCATTACTCGAGGCTGTGGTAGTACTCGAGCCAGAATCGAAGGGGCCGCGAAAAGATCTGCTGGACTCCGCGCGCCAACAGATTCGCGTCACTGTCGATGAGGCGCGGCAGGCAGTCTGGAACCTCCGCCAAAAGGGAACTGCTTCGCCTGAGATAACTCAGTTGCTGGGAAACATGGCCCAGCAAGTTGGCCATATGTCTCGCGTACCCGTGCGATTTGAGGCTTCAGGCAAGCCCTTGCCGCTCGACCGGATGGTGGAGTATGTGCTGTTGATGGTGGCGCGGGAGGCCGTCTCCAATGCCGTGCATCACGCCCAACCTGAGGAAGTGCGCATCAAGGTCAATTTTGACAAGGACAAAATGCGAATGCAGGTGGTGGACAATGGCAGAGGATTCAACCTGGACGAGGCCCTCGCGAGTCAGAGCTCCCACTTCGGGATGGTCGGGATGCGCGAACGAATCGAGCACTTGGGGGGCCGCTTCGAGATTGAAAGTGCGCCGGGAAGCGGGACGCGCCTCTGTGTGGATGTGCCAGTGCGTCCTTCCGTCTCCTAATTCAAGGGCAGATGATATCCATGAACCCCGAACAAAGAACCCGCATCCTGGTGGTGGATGACCATCCGCTCCTGCGTTTGGGGGTCGCCGCAATCATCGACGCTCAATCGGACATGCGGGTCATCGCGCAAGCCGGGTCGGGGGAGGAGGCGGTACGGCTCTTCCGGAAGCACCGTCCCGATATCACGATGATGGACCTTCGCCTGCCAGGGATGAGTGGCCTGGAAGCACTGCGCGCCATCCGCCAGGAGGACCCTCACGCAAAGTGCCTGGTTCTCACCACCTACGAAGGGGATGAAGACATACATCAGGCCCTCGCCGCCGGCGCGCTTGGCTACATCATCAAAGGAATGTCGCACGAAACGCTCGTCGACGCATTGCGCCGGGTGCGTTCCGGATATCTGTTTCTCCCGCCACCGGTGATGCGCAGTTTGGCGGATCGTACCCCAAACTTGGATCTGAGCCCGCGCGAGCGCGAAGTGCTTTCCCTGATGGTGCGGGGAGAGAGCAACAAAGAGATTGCCAACGAGCTCGGGATCACAGAGGCGACGGTGAAGTGCCATGTGAGCGTAATCCTGCAGCGGTTGGGCGTCAATGACCGTACCCAAGCCGTGATAGCAGCTCTCCAGCGTGGCCTCGAGCATCTCTAAGTCAAGCACTTCCCGCCGCATCGAAATACGACCTTAGTCGGATGACAAAGCTGCCCGCCAGCTATAAAGTCATAGGCGCCTGCGGCGAAACATCGCAAAAAGATTTGCGATTCTGAGTTGGCAGGCCTGTGCCGGTCGCCGCTGCCTACGGTCCAGCGATCTTAACGGCGGGCGACCCTCGGAGTGCTGTCGTACTTCCCTGTTTGGTTCCGGCTATGCCGGGTTAGGATTTTGGTGATGAGAGACAACCTTGGAGTCCGTTTGACGTTCGCGCTTCTGGCTGGCATCGGCGTCCTGTTCACCACTCCCTTCAGAGGACTGTGCCAAAATGCAGATTCATCCCTATTCATCGACGTAAGCCAACCTCCCGCTCCACCAGAACCTCTCCCCTTTGCAATCGGTGGACGAGCACCTGACGGACACGTGCTTTCGGCGAACAGCCGCTATTTAATGAAGGACGGAACTGCGTGGTTTCCCGTGATGGGGGAGTTCCATTTTTCGCGCTACCCCGAAAGTGGTTGGGAAGAAGAAATCTTGAAAATGAAAGCCGGTGGCGTGCAGATTGTTTCTACGTATGTCATCTGGATACACCATGAAGAGACTGAAGGTCAGTTTGATTGGACGGCTCAGCGCAACCTCCCTCGGTTTGTCGAATTCTGTGCGAAACACGGAGTTTACGTCTGGATCCGGATCGGACCGTGGGCTCACGGTGAGGTACGCAATGGCGGCCTTCCTGATTGGCTGATTCAGAAATGCCCCACGCGCCAAAATGATCCGGTCTATCTTCGCTATGTTCGTCGTTTCTATGAACAAATCGGCCAGCAAACGAAGGGATTGTTCTGGAAAGATGGTGGCCCCATTATCGGTGTTCAGATCGAGAACGAATATCACGAGCGTGGACCAGGCAAAGGGCCCGAGCACATGCTGACTCTCCTCCAGATAGCGCGCCAAGCAGGCCTCGACGCACCCTTTTATACCGCCACCGCCTGGGATGCCGCAGAAGTTCCGCCGCAGCAATTCCTGCCGGTGTTCGGGGGATATGCAGACGCTTTTTGGAGCCGTAGCGTGCAGGAACTGCCACCTAACGCGAACTACTTCTTCACCCCCATCCGGTGCGACGAAAATGTGGGCGGCGATCTGCGTTCAAAACGCCCGGACATTGACGCCCGTTTCGCTTCCTATCCTTTCCTGACGGCGGAGATGGGTGGTGGCATGGAGCTGTCTTATCACCGGCGGCCTCTGCTCAGTGCCGATGACGTAGCTGCCATGATCCTGGTGAAATTGGGCTCGGGCGTAACGTTGTACGGCTACTACATGTTTCATGGAGGAACGAATCCGGACGGCAAGCGCACAACTTTGCAGGAATCCCAGGCAACGGGTTACCCCAACGATCTCCCCGTGAAATCGTATGACTTCCAGGCTCCCCTCGGTGAGTTTGGCCAGATGAATCCTTCGTTTCGAGACCTGAAGACGTTTCACCTGTTCCTTGATGATTTCGGTTCCAGTTTGGCCACCATGACTCCGTATTTTCCTGAGCGCATGCCCGCCAGCAAAAGCGATACCGCGACTCCTCGGGTGGCAGCGCGGTTCCAGAAGGATCACGGCTTCGTCTTCATCAATAACTACCAGCGGAATTATCCGCTTCGCGCACGAAAAAATTTCCAGCTCCGCTTGAAAACAATAGCAGGAGAAATGAAAGTGCCGCGGCATGCGACGGAAATTCCGAGCGGGGCCTATGTCATGTGGCCTGTGAATCTCAATCTGGGTGGAACCGTGCTCGAGTATTCCACCGCGCAACTCCTCTGCCGATTGGAGAACTCAATACTTATGTGTTCTTCGCCTGGCCGGGGTTGCCTGCGGAGTTTGCCTTCGAATCCGCTGTGGATGAAATTATCGAAGCTCCCCGTGCCAGAATCGAACGTGAAAATGGTCACGTCTTTGTCGACCGAGTCGAGCCCGGAAAGCAGACCGCCATACGCATCCGAAAGGTCGGGGGCCAGGAAATCCAGATCGTCCTACTCTCCAGAGGAATGGCCCGCGATGCGTGGAAGGCCAATCTGGCTGGCAGCGAGCGATTGTTGCTTTCTGCCGCTGACCTCTATTTCACTTACAACGCCGTACATCTCAGCAGCGTCGACCCCAGTCAGTTGAAGTTCGAGATTCTCCCGAAGCTCGATGTCACGCCGCCGGGATTCACCGCCTCCGGTCCTGATGGTCTCTTTGAGCAATACCAGACCCACGTGAAGCAAGAAAAGATTAAAGCGCTGGTCGAAAAACTCCGGGATGCGGACGTGCGCCCACCGGTTCGTATGGGCAAGGAAGTGGCCGAGGCGCCGGAGGCCGAGGCATTCCAGGGCGCCGCCGAGTGGAGCATTCAGGTTCCAACGATCACCTCTCCCGCAGTGCGAAATGTTTTTCTGCGAATCACCTACATTGGTGACATCGCCCGCGTCTATGCCGATGGCAAGCTGGTGGCCGACGACTTCTATAAAGGAACGCCCTGGCAGGTTGCGTTGCGCCAGCTTTCGGCCCAAGAAACCGACCCGACCCTGAAATTACAAATCCTCCCGATCCGGAAGGACGCGCCGATTTACTTGCCTGCCCGAAGCCGCATCTCTTTCCCTCCCTCTGGCCAAGTTGTTGAATTGAAGGAAGTTGAAGTAGTCCCGGAATACCAGGCCGTGGCCGAGTTGGGCAGGTGAGGGAGCCTCCAAGCGGAGAAACCCCTGCCACCCGGGCAGGCGGATAACAATCTCTTGCGAACACGAACGGCCTCCCGTAATGCAACAAAAATCGATGCGCGTTATCGGTAATCCTACTTTAGGCTGATTTCAACCAGGTGCTGAATTCGTACCGTGGAGAGGAAAAGGAGGGTCAACATGCAGTCTTCAACAAGCAAGTTCTTGCAAGCCACAATCCTGCCCTTGATCTTGTTGCTGGCGCCCGCAGCGTCCGCTCAGGTCGCCAGCTCAAGTTTGACCGGGCAGGTGGTCGACACAACCGGTGCGACCATCCCAAAGGCAACCGTCACCGCGCAGAACGTCGCTACAAGTCTCGCTCAATCAACTACGACCGATGTGGAAGGCATTTACTTAATTCCTGCCTTGCCCCCGGGCCAGTACACGCTCAAGGTCGAAGCTCCGGGGTTCCGCGGCTATGTCCAGTCGGGAATCGTGCTGACGGTGAGCCTCACGACTACGCAAAACGTTGTCCTCCAGGTTGGAAAACAGACAGAGACCATCACCGTCACCGAAAGCGCGGAGGCGATCAATACCACCTCCGCCGAGTTGGGAGCGACCGTCAACCAAACCACCGTTACGCAACTTCCACTCAATGGCCGCGACCCATCGAGCCTCGTCCTTCTTGCTCCCGGCGTGACCAACGTGCTGAATTCGAACGGTTACATCCAGCCGGGTTTTTCCTTCCCCACGGAGGCAGGCGCCTCCGCCAGCGGCGGGCGTCAGGGCAGCACCTACTATTTGCTCGATGGCGTGCCGAACATGGACAACTATCTGGGCCTCGATGCGCCGTTTCCCAACGCCGACGCCACGCAAGAGTTCCGCGTGATCACCAACAACTTCGATGCGCGTTACGGCTTTGCGCCTGGCGCCGTGGTCAGTATTGAGACCACATCCGGCTCGAATAGTCTCCATGGGAATGCGTTCGAGTTTTATCGTGACAAGACCCTCAATGCCGCCAACCTCTTTTCTAATGCCGTGGACCCGCTCCATCGAAACCAGTTTGGCGGCTCGTTGGGGGGACCCATCCTGAAAAACAAGCTCTTTTTCTTCGCCAACTATCAGGGCACCCGGTCCTCCAGTGCCACCACGGCGAATTACGCGCAGACGCCTACTGCCGCAATGCTGAATGGAGATTTCAGCGGGATCTGCTCGCCCGCGCCTTGCACTTCGGAAACTCTCAACGCGCCCTTTGGGCCTGCCAACGGCAAGTTCAACCAGATTGATCCTTCCCTGTTTAATCCGGTATCGGTAACCATTACCAAAACCGGGCTGCCCCTCGGGCAGCAATCCAATGGAGCCCTCTACTACGCTGGGGCTACCATCATCAATAGTTTCAACGAATATACCGCCAAGTTGGACTACAATATTTCCGACAAACAGCGCGTTTCCTTGCGGAGTTTCGTCAATTACTTCACACAACCTTCCGGCGATGTGAACGGCAACATCCTATCCGTTCTCATTTTGAGTCCTTGGAGTTACGCGTTCAATGAGCGCATGGAATATTACAACGAAGTGTTGACCCATACCTGGACGCTCAACCCAACGACTATCAATACGTTCTCCCTCTTCTGGACGCAGATGTCTGCTCACAACGCCGCGGCGACCAACGACAGCAGCGGCCAGCCCATGTGCTGGTCCCGCTACATAAACATTAACGAGCTCGGCTGCTATTTCGAAGGCTTCAACGTCAACGGCCAATTTCAAACGGGCTGGACCGAGCCTTCCCAGGAAGTTCGCACCACCTATGGCCTCTATGACACGTTCTCCAAGACGCTGGGCAAACACTTCTTGTCGTTTGGGGCGGACTTGCAGCATCAGTTCGCGGAAGAGTTGACGCAGTATCCGACGCAGCCCATCCTCACCTTTTACAACACCTTTACCGGGAACAGCTTGGCCGACTTCCTGCTCGGCGACTTAGGTAATTATCAGCAGGGCGCGGGCGAGATCTCTCGAGTGGCAGGCTGGCAGCCCGGCTTTTTTGCGCAAGACCAGTTCAGGCTGCGGCCTAACCTCACGCTCACCTACGGCCTCCGCTGGGATCCGAATATCCCTCCCTCGACCGGCGGACGGGGCGCCGCCTTCGTTGCCGGAGATCAAAGCACCGTGTTTCCCAATGCTCCCGCCGGCTTGGTCTTCCCAGGCGACAAGGGCGTGACGAACGGGCTCATGCCGACAACCTACGCCTATTGGGAGCCCCGTTTGGGTGTGGCGTGGCAGCCCTCCTCCCTCTCCCGCACTTCTATACGCGCGGGCTTAGGCACATTCACTTCACCCCTGATGTATTCGATGTACAACCACACCGCCGATATCGCTCCGTATAGCCCGTACTACAACTTCTATGCCTCAACGGCGGGAGGCCCCATTTCCTTGGATAACCCTTGGTCCTACTTTCCTGGAACTGGCGGCGTGAGTCCGTTCCCGCCGTTTGCTTCACCGAGTTACAAACCGCCAGCATCCAGCACTTTTTCGACGCCAATTTCCCTTCCGATGATTTTCGAGAATAATTTCCACGTGGGAACTACGCAGAGCTGGAACCTCTCCATCGAGCATGAGTTTGGCTTCAATACGCTGGTTCGCGCGGCTTATGTCGGCAGCCAGTCGTATCACTTGTCAACCATCGACGACCTAAACCCGGGTATCTACGCCAACGGTGGCAACCGCACAACCTACCCCAACTTTGGCCAGATCCTGACGGATTTGAGCAACGGCACGGCCAGCTACCACGCCTTGCAACTCACGGTCGATAAGCGGGTTTCGCATGGACTCCAGTTCCAGTCCAACTTCACCTGGTCGAAGGCAATCGATGATTCGTCGTCGGGGAATATATCCTTCAGTGAGACCGGCAACGCGCTGCCCGATCCTTTCAACATCACCTACAACCGGGGCATCTCGGACTTGAACTTCCCCTTTATTTGGGTGTCCAACTTCGTTTACACCACGCCCTCTCTTTCACGCCAGAACCCGTTCGTCAAGCAGGCGCTGGGCGGTTGGGAACTGACCGCGATCGTCACCCTGCAATCGGGAAATCCTTTTAGCATCGCGAGTGGCGCCAACAATAACTCCGGTACACAGCAATATAACGACCGTGCCGATTTTGTGTCTGGCCAAGCTTTCGACATGAAGCAGGGCCCCAAATCGCACTGGCTCAACGAATACTTTAACACCGCGGCCTTTGCCAACAATGCCCCCGGTACTTTCGGAGACACGGCCCGAAACATGTTCACGGGGCCATACAAGAACACGATGGACCTGGGCATCTTCAAAGACTTCCCGATTGTCGAGCGTTACAGCCTGCAGTTCCGCTGTGAGATGTTTAATGGTCTCAACCACCCGAGCTACAGCACACCCGGTGGCACCGTGACATGGGGCAACTTTGGCGAGATTACAGGCCTCGCCGTTAATCCTCGCGTTGTGCAGTTCGGAATGAAGTTCACGTTCTAGCGCTCGTCAACAGCTCACGGGCTGTTGAAAAGGACCCGCTTTATCCTCCGGCGGGTCCTTTTTTTTCAGCACCGAAACTAGCGGTCCCGGAGCTCCCTGGCGGGAAAGAAGATGCGGTCAGCCCGAGGTGCTAGTGTCCTGTCATACTTAGGTATTGACAGGCCCCGTGCGCTCACCACACCCTTGCCCCCTCCTCTGAGAGGAGGGGAGTTGGCGGGCTGGGTCCCCTTCTTGGTAAGGAGGGGGCAGGGGGTGGTTGTTGTAAACAACCAGGCGGGAGGCACACTAGACTGCCTCCTCCACGAGCAATCGCTGATCGGCCGTTACTTCGCCCAGTCTTTGCACGCTTCCGGACGGCCAACGAATTTCTACCGTTGCTTTGTCATCCGCATCGAGTCCAAAGTGCACGGTGAGGTCCTTGCTGGAGGCATAGCCGACAGAGTTGGTTAGGCAGCGAGTCTGTGTGCGGCTGGCGGACTTGCATGTCACCTGTGCGCCGATTGCGGATCGGTTGCTGCGCTTCCCCTTAAGCTGCAACTGAAGCCAGTGCCGCTCTGGGCTCCGGTTCCACCACAACTCGATGGGCTCGTTCAGTGCGGTCACGGCCATGTCGATCCGTCCGTCACGGTCAAAATCCGCGAAAACCACGCCCCGGTGCAGGCGCGGTGTTGCGAAGTCCTGGCCTACGCTCTCCGATACGTCGGTAAACTTACCGCCCAAATTTCGAAAAATGCGGTTTGGCTGAGCGTCGGGGGTATCCAGACCGCCGCCGGCAACGAACAGATCCAGCCAACCGTCGTTGTCGAGATCCACCAGGCCACAACCCCAGCCATTCCAGGACCGGCTCAATCCCAGCAACCCAGTGCTGGCGCTTCCATCATCAAAAACAGCGTCGCCACGATTCAAGAAGACCTCCCACGTCTCGTTCCGCAGGCCGGTCATGACCAAGTCCGGCCGGCCATCCCCGTCAATGTCGCCGAAATCCGCACCCATACCGGAGATGTTGCGGCCGTCCCCGTTGTAGGCGACCCCTGCTTCGATTCCGATCTCCGTAAACCCGTGGCCGGTAGAGCGCAGCAGCAGGTTGCGCGCATTGTCATTCGCAACGAAAAGTCCGGGGCGGTGGTCTCCGGCAAAGTCGGCCATCGCAATCCCCATGCCCTTGCCCAAAAGATCGGGAAAGCCGTCCTTGCGCGTAACTTCAGTAAAAGTTCCATCACCATTGTTGTGAAAAAGCTGCATCGATTCCGCGCGGTAAAGATCCGGGTGGCAATACACGCGCGAGGCGGTCGCCAAGCCGCCACAAACCGGGTCTGTCCCCGCTTCCCAGTCGCAATAATTGGAAATGAAGAGATCCAGCCACCCGTCGTTGTCGTAATCGATCCAGGCGGCAGCAACCGACCACATTTTTTGGTTTGCCGGGAGATTCAGCCCCGCTTTTTCCGTAACCTCGGAAAACGTTCCGTCGCCATTGTTCCGGTAGAGCTGATTCCCGTGTACTCCCACCACAAACAGGTCCTCGTGACCATCATTGTTATAGTCGCCGACCGCGACGCCCATTCCGTACCCACGACCCGCCAGGCCCGCTTTCGCTGTGACATCGGTGAAGGTTCCGTCCCGGTTGTTCTTGTAGAGACGATTCCAGTACTCCGGGCCAGTTTTGGTGAGCGAAGGTAAAGATGCGCCATTCACGCAGAAAAGATCCGGCCAACCGTCGCCATCAAAATCAATCACGCCAAGTCCGCCGGGCATGGTTTCTACCTGATACCTGCGTCCTCGCGCGTCATTCCGGAGCACAAAATCCAGCCCGGTTGACGGTGCGCCTCGCTCCAAGCGGATGGGCCCTTCGGTTGCGCCCGACCATCCGAGATGGCAAGCCACGCCCCAAGCGCCGAGGCTCGCAGTGCTCCGCAGAAAACTCCGCCTACTGGTGATCATCTGGACTTTTCTGGCCCCGTGCCTGAAAGCTATCGGCAAGCCTGCTCGCCTCAGCAGCGGCAGCCTTCGCTTCTTCCACGCGGCCCAGCTTGCGCAACGCCCCTGCCAATTCCGCGTGCAATGCACCCTTTTCATCGGGGTAACCCGCTGCCAGCGCGGGCTGCAGATAGCGGACAGCCTCGTCCGGCCGGCCGGATTGTGCGTAGGCCGTCCCCATCTGCACTCGGGCCCAGGCATTCGTGGGATTCATGGCGACCATCTTCTTCAAGACCGCGAGCGCTTCAGCATAGTCCCTCTCACTCATGGCAACCAGGGCCAGACGTCGCAGAGCGAGCATGCGGTGCGGATCCCCCGCCAGGGCATCGTTCGCGGCCTGTTTGGCACGGGCCATATCCCCCAGGGCTAAGTAAGCCTCGGCCAGCCTTTCCGATAGATCCGCATCCTTGGGTCTCAGGCGCTGCGCCTCGGCGTACTCCGCCGCTGCGGCGGCAGCATCGTCCTTCATTCTCAACAGCATGTCGCCGCGGAGTCGATGGATCGCCGCCTCGTTGCCTTCCAACCTTAATTGCGCAGCGGCACGCCCCGCTTCGGCCCCGTAGCAAATCTCCAACCAGAAGCCAGCCGTCTCTGCTCCATCCTTCAGTCCGCGTTCCAACGCTGGAATGGCTTGTGCGCAATCCCCAATTTCGCCGAGCGCCGCCCCGCGACGGAACCACGCGGCAGTTTGGTCCGCAGCCGGTGGAGGCACCGCAGCCAACTGTTCCCAGCGTTCCTCCGCGAAGAGCTGTTCGGCGCTCTGACCCACGCCAGCTTTCGGCGATACGGTTGCCGCCACGCAGTTGGTGGAACGTTCGCGAACGCACTGCCAGAGGGACCCGTCTGCGTCGTGATCGGGTAAGAGACCCCGCGGCCATGCAGCGATGGCTCTTCGAAGTGCTGCCGGGGAGCGCTCTCCCACAGCACGCAGACGGGCCTCCGCTTCGGGCCAGTTCCCAGCGGCCGCTTCCATCAAGGCTTCCAGTTGCCAAGTGGTGGAAGCTGTGGGTTGTCGCTCGTGCGCGATCTTCAAGCTTTCCTCCGCGTCTGAACGCATGCCAAGCTGCACCTGCGCCACTCCGAGTTCACCCCAGATTCCCGGTTGCTCCGGGTTTTTCGCCGCGGATTGCCGAAGTAAATTCTCCCGAGGCTTTGTTCCATCCTCCATGCCTTCGGCTTCGACCCTGAGCACAACGGCCGTGCGCTTTTCTGTACCCCGTAGCCAAGTGCCCAGAGCGCGGAATCGCTCCAAACCGAAGTCCGCCCATCCCAGTAATGTTTCCTCGGAATGCGGTGCGCGTGAAACAGCGGCCTGAAAGGATTCCGCTGCGCGCGCAAAGTCGCGCAGTGCCGTCTGCGCCTCCCCAAGGTAGCCCATCGCCGCTGCGTCGTTGGGATTCACTTCCGCAGCTACTTGGAGAGGGTCAATCGCTTCTGCCGGACGCCCGGTACGCAACAGATCCACGCCCAAGAGCAAATTAGCCAAGTAATGCCGCGGAGCAAGTTTTCTTGCCTGCTCGAGCGCGGGAATTGCGCCCGCATAATCTGCCTGTTGGCTCAGGGTTACGCCTTTTTTCAACAGAACTTCGAAGTCTGTTTGCGTCGCGGTCCGCGCAACCAGACAGAAAGCGAACATCGGGATCAGGCAGATACGTCTGAAGCGCACAAGCATGTGTCAATCATAACGCCCGGTCGGCAGGGGCAGTGAAAAAACATTCCGGCCGACGCGTCTTTTGGATTGCGGATTTCACGGCCGTGGGCCATTCTTTCTATACCATGCTGTTGAGCAACAGCAATCCTACCCAGGTAGGATTACTGCAAGAAAACGGTCCTGTACGATTCTGGGCAACATGCCCGTTTGCTTGAATCGATGATAGCGGATTCGACCCGTGTCCTGTACTCGGGACGCGTCAGGGGAGTTGCGGATCTCCGGTTCCCCGTTCAAGAACCGCAAAACAGCGGCAGCATGACGCAGCAATGGCAAATCGTTCCGGTTCACTAGGATTGGCTCGGCCCAACGCGAGGAGCGATGCCCAGCGGAGGTGGAACGGTATGAGGAAGATCATAGCATTTGCTTTTTTGTTGGCGGTTTGGCCGGGATTCTCCCGTGCGCAGGTTCGAAGGTCAGAATACGCGATTGGCGCGGACCTGTCGTTCGCGAAGGCGGCCGAGGATGGCGGTCGCATATTCAAAGACGGCGGCAAAGCGGAGCCGGTTCTCGAAATCCTGCGGGATCACGGATACAACTGGGTGCGCTTGCGGTTTTTCCATACGCCCAAGGAGTTGCCCAATAATCTGGAATACACGATTGCGCTCGCGGAAGCCGCTAAGAAACTCGGCTTTCATGTTCTGCTCGACTACCATTACTCGGACACCTGGGCCGATCCGGGGAAGCAGTTCCTGCCCAAGGCGTGGGAAGGCATGCCTCACGCTCAGCTTGTCGACGCGGTGTTCGAATACACCAAGCAAACGATTGCGGCATTCGAGCATGCCGGTGTCCTTCCCGACATGGTGCAGATTGGCAACGAAATTATAAACGGCATGCTCTGGCCGGATGGCCGCCTGCCCGGCAACTGGGATAACTTCGCCGATCTTGTGAAAGCCGGGATCGCCGGTGTTGAAGCGGGAAAGGGAAATGAGCCGCGCCCAAGAATCATGATCCACATAGACCGCGGCGGCGACAAAATTCGAACCAAGGACTTCTTTGACAAGCTCAATTCATATCACCTGAACTACGACGTCATCGGACAGTCCTACTACCCGTGGTGGCACGGAAGCTTGAACGACTTACGTGAAAACATGATTTTTATGGCGCAAGAGTACAAGAAGGACATCATCCTGGTTGAGGTCGCCTACAACTGGAAAACCGCTGAGTACCTGAAACGGCCGCCACCCTTTCCCGAAACTCCGCAGGGACAAAGAGAGTTTCTGGAGGAAGTAAATCGTGTTGTGCAAGAGACGCCGGGCGGGCTCGGCAAGGGCGTCTTCTGGTGGGAGCCTGCGGTGAGCGGGCCGCTTGGTTCGCGAAGCTTTTTCGATGATGACGGCAATGCGCTGCCGGTAATTAGGGTTTTCGATAAGTTTACGAGGCATTAGCGCTGGACGTAAGAAGCTGTTTGCGGTCGCTGGGTTGGTTCTCGGTTTTAGAATTCATAATTCAGAATGTTTCCCACCCCCGTTGGTTCAGCAGGCAGTAGGCAATGAAAGCTGTGGCGCTCAAAGCGCAGGAAGGCTGAAAGCTGATAGCTGATAGCTGAGAGCCGAGAGCTGAAAGACACAAAGAAAACGCGCTTTCTTCTCAGTTCGGCGCGCCTCTGTGTCTGTGTGATGAGTCTGTATGAGCTTCCATCGAGTTGCTTTCCTGTTAGAAAGACCGGATAATCTGTGCGGTCCGACCCAAGACAACTAAATTCAAGAGGAGGAGCGCCATGCCTCGAAACAGTGAAGCAAGCAAAGGGAACGCTTACAAGGCGTTATTGCAAAGGATAATGCTTTTTCTAGCCGTGCTGGTTATTGCCCGCTTCGTGTTGGAAGTTACCGGTACGCCCGCGGCAGTGACTCGCTACCTTTCGAGCACCGCCGGCTTGGTTCTCGCGGCTATATACCTTGCCGCTATAGCGCCATTGAAAAGAGGTATGCTGAAGTTTTCCCAACTCTTTCTGCCCGCCTTGGTGTTGTCCGCCTGGACGGTAGGCTGGGTGATTCTGGCCACCTTGGTCTCCGGCGTGTTTCGCCTGGAGCGGAGCCATTTTGCGGGAAGCGCGGATTACGGGAGCTGGGGGCACCTGGGCTATCACATCTTTGAGCACCTGGTCGAGATTGGTGTTCTCTTCGTTGTGGTGCCCGTCCTCATGGCTTTGGTTCACCTCCTGTGGCGCTGGCCAGTGACGGTTGGGCCAGGAGTGATCTTAGGCGCGTTGGTCATTATCCGTTACTGGTCAGAGGCGATGGGAATGCCCTGGTCGAGCACTGCCGCTTGGAGCTCCACGGTGGGGATTCTGATTGCCGGTTTCTATTTGGGGGGCGTTGGGCCCCGCCTGGGGTTGGCCGGGGCCCGACAGCTTCTCGTCCCGGCGCTGGTGCTTGGTTGGACATGGAGGCTGTGGGTCTTCATCGCTACGGTGGTGAGCGCCCTCCTGCCCTTTTATAAGACCCACTTCTTCGGTCCCTCCAGGGCCAACTTGCCGGTGCGACTGCTGGGATCCTTGGCCGGTACCGTAGTGGAAGGCTTTATTGCGGGGTTAATCGTCTGGGGAATTGCATCCTGGATCGCTTCTGCCACTCGTGAAGCTACAGATTAGCTTCGTGATATCGAAATAGAAATTCTGGCTGGAAATTAAATGGGGTATGAAATGGCAGACACGTCCGGCAATGCTACGGCCCTGCGCAACGGGCAGCCGGCTGCTGCCACCCGCATGTTGTTCAAGCTGCGCTGGGCCATATCCGAGCAAGGCTTTGGGGAGTAGACTTTCCGCTATGTCGGATTGCGGGGATTATTTCAACTTTGCGTACTCCGCCTTGGCTTCCTTCAGGATGGGGATGTCGGGGTCGGCGTCTTTCCACAGCGTGAGGAAATCCTGATACGCGGCACGGGCTCTGGCCGTGTCGCCCTGCGTGGCGTAAGCACGCGCCAGTCCGAGGCGAGCCAGCGCACCTCAGGGAAAGTTCATCACCAGTCCTCGGTGGTCGATGAATTTCTGGAATTCCGCTGCCGCTGCGCTGCCGTCGTGGAGCATGAGATAGGCTTCCCCACGCAAATAAACGGGCGCGAGGTTCGAAGCCCCGCCAAGTTCGACCGTGCTCGCCGCCTTCAATAGTTCGATTGCCCGGTTCGGGTCTTTGCCTTCCAGGGCGACCCCAGCCCGGATGGTGGGCAGCCAATACCTCTGCACCAGGGTGTCCAGCGGGAAGGTCTTGTCGAGTTCGGCCGCCAGCTTTTCCGCCCCTGCCGTGTCGCCTGCCCGTGCCAGGGCCAGCGCCGCCATGGCCCGAACATCGCGGTTCGGGGCCAGCTTCAGCGCCGCATTGGCCTCGGCACGCGCCTGCTCCCGGTTTCCCGCTTCCACCTCGCGCAGCGCTGCCGCCGCCTGATAGGCTGCGGCCGCCTCTTTAGCGTCGTTGTGCTGGGCTGAATCCATCGCCCGCCCGGTCAGCTCGTGCGCGTTCTTCAGCTTGCCGTACCAACCTTCCGTGTCCGCTTGCTCGGCCAGCAACATGTCTTCCGCGCCCGGCTTGCCCATGGCGGCTGAGGCCAATTGCGCCATCTGCGCCGCATCGCCCTTCAGAAAAGCCAACTGGTAGCGGTTCGCGAGCAGAGCCTCGTTCTCCAGCTTGCGCTCCTGCGCCTGCTTGTACACCGCCTCCGCCTCATCCAGCCGGTTGAGGCTCATGTAGGCCTGACCGAGGTTGAGATAGTTGGCCCCATCATTTGGCTCCAGGCGCAGCGCCTCTCGAAATTCCTCCAATGCCTTTTCCCAGTTTCCTAGGTAGGTGGAAATACATCCCAGCTGATTGCAAGGCACGGCGTCTCTCGGGTAGGTCTGCTGCCACAGCTCGAAGATCTGCGCCGCCTTCTCCAGCTCTCCCGTCCCAAACTGGTAGTAGTCCCCCTCGATGCCGAAGCGTTCCCGTTCGCTTACCTTCTCCCGCAGGTCGTAAGCCTTGCGTGCATTTTCGGCCGCCCGCTGCGCTTCGTTTAGGCTCGAGTAGAGACCCGACATGGTGGCGTAGACCCTGGCAAAATTCGGATCAAGGTCCACCGCCCGCTTGTAGAAAGGCAGAGCGGCTGTTTCCCCTTTCGCATATTCCGTCTTTACTCCCAGGCTGTAGGCTTTCAGCGCCTCCAGGGATGGCGTGGTCGCCTCCTCCACCGGCGTGGCGTACTTCTGCACCGAGCTGAGCGACTCGCCCAGCTTGCCGCGCAAGCTGACCGCCGCGTCGTCCAGAGCCTTGAGCACCGCTTCCTTGCCCGCCGCCTGCTCCTGCGCCTCCGCCAGCACGTCCCCCGTGTTGCAGTTCACCGCCTTCAGGCCAATCACGTACTGGCTGCCCAGCCCCGCAATCGAGCCGGTCAGCATGGCCTTGCTCCCCGTGCGCTGGCAGACCTCGTGTGTGACCTCCGGCGTCAGCCGGTCACCAGCGGGACGGCCCATCAGCTTCAATGTCTCGTTCACCCTGCGCTCAGACACCAGGGCGAGAAAGGGCGATTGCTCAAGCTGCACCGAGAGCCCCTGTTTGAGCGTGTCGTCGAATACGCTGTCACCGGTCTTGTTGTCCAAATCGGAGAGGACGATGGTGTCCTTGTCGGTCAGGCGGGCCGTGGCCTGGCGCGAGCGGAAGTAGAGCGTTCCCCCGATGGCAGCCGCGACAAGCAGCAGGGCGGCGGGAACAAGAACCTTCCAGCGTTTTCGTAGGGCCCCTGCTCGTGGGCGCTCCCGCCCCGGCGGGACGGGCACCCGCCGCGGCGGGCCCGCCCCTACAGCGGGCGAGACGCCCGCGCTCCGCCCGGATTCCGTGTCGCGCTTCAGGCGCTTCAGGTCGGCGCATAGCTCGGCGGCGCTCTGACAGCGCAGGTCGCGATCTTTCTCCAGCGCCTTGTTGATGATACGTTCCAACTCGGCAGGACACTCGGGATTCAGCCGCACTGGTGGGGTCGGGGCCTGGGTGAGGATGGCCGTGAAAATCATCGCGGAAGTGTTGCCCGTGAAGGGCTGCCTACCGGTCGCCATCTCATACAGCACCGCGCCGAAGCTGAATAGGTCCGTGCGTGCATCGAGCTCTTCTCCTCGCGCCTGCTCGGGCGACATGTAGGCGATGGTGCCCATCACCTCGCCCGGGCTGGTTAATTGCTCCTCCACGGTTCCGTAAGTCGCGGTTGGCACCTCTTGCAGGGCTTCTTTCCCCAGCCCCCGTCTTTCCGGCGTCAGCTTGGCCAAACCAAAGTCCAGGACCTTCGCCTGGCCACGCTGGGTCACGAAAATGTTCGCTGGCTTGATGTCGCGGTGGATGATCCCTTTCGAGTGGGCAGTGTCCAGCGCATCGGCAATCTGGATGGCAAGGTCGAGCAGGGTATCGATTTGTAGGGGCGAACGGCGTTCGCCCTGCTCCGTTGGGCGCGTGCCGCGCGCCCCTACATCCACCAAATGCTTCAGCGTCTGCCCTTCCAGGAATTGCATGACGATGAAGGGCTGGCCTTCGTGTTCGCCGATGTCGTGGATCGTGCAGATGTTGGGGTGGTCGAGAGCAGAAGCCGCGCGCGCCTCGCGCTTGAGCCTCTCCAGGGCCTCATGATCCTTTGCCAATTCCTCGGGCAGGAACTTGAGCGCCACGAAGCGGCCGAGCTTGGTGTCCTTGGCCTTGTAGACCACGCCCATGCCGCCGCCGCCCAGCTTCTCCAGAATGCGATAGTGAGAAATGGTCTTGTCAATCATGCGAGGAACCAGCCGCTGCACGCCATCTTAGGCTGCGTTTGCAGCTAAGTCAACGCGATAGCATTATCCGCGACAGTTCAAGTAGCGGAAGGCGCTGAGCCGGCTCTTGCGTCGCCGTGACAGAGCGTCTCCGAATTATTGGAAGTATTTGACAAGGTGCCACCACGCCCCCTAAAATCACTCCCGTAATCGAGGTTCACTTCAAATCAAGGTTTGGAGGAAGTAAGCGCCGCCCGGTTCTCGGGTCACCTGCCATGCCTCCTGCTAAAACCGTAGGCAAAGTCGGGATCGTCGAGAGCGACGTCGAGGAATGCTCCAAGATCGCTTCCGCGCTTAGGCGGGCTGACTTTGAAGTGCTGGAAGCCAACGACTACGACGGGGCGTACGAGATGCTCCGCGAACGCCAACCGGACGTTCTCCTGCTCGAACTCAAAACTTCCCCGCAAGGTATTCGAAAGTGCCTCGAGCTTCTCGAGGAACTGGAAGAGAGCGAACTTGATACGGTGGTCATCATCCTCAGCGAAGACAGCACGAAATCTACAGCGCTGCGGGTGATGCACGCCGGCGCTTATGACTACTTCCAGAAGCCCGCCGATCCTGACGTGCTGCGCATCATCATCCTCCGCGCCATCGAGAAACTCCAAATCGAGCGGGAGCACCTCATCCTGCGGGAAGAACTGCGCCGCAAAGACGCGCTCGGCGACTTACTGGGTTCGACTGAGGCCATGAAAGGTTTGTTCGACACCATCCGGCGGGTGGCGCGCACCTCAACGACCGTGGTGATTCGCGGGGAAAGCGGCTCCGGCAAGGAGCTGGTGGCACGCGCCATCCACGAGGCCAGCCAGCGGCGCGACCGGCCGTGCGTCAGCGTCAACTCCGCCGCCCTCCCGGAAACCCTGATGGAGGCCGAGCTTTTCGGGTATGAGAAAGGGGCCTTCACCGGGGCCGTTGCCACCAAAGAGGGGCGGATCGAGCTGGCACACCGCGGCACACTCTTCCTGGATGAGATCGGGACACTAAGCCTGCCGCTTCAGAGCAAGCTCCTTCGGGTCCTCGACGAACACGCCTTGACGCGCCTGGGGGGAAAGAAATCCATCAAGGTGGATTTCCGGCTGATAAGCGCTACCAACGAGGACCTCGAGAAGGCGGTGCGCGAGCGCCGCTTCCGCGAAGACCTTTACTACCGCATCCACGTTATGCCGCTTTTTGTGCCTCCTCTCAGGGAGCGCGTGGATGACATCCCCCTGCTCGTCGAGTACTTCATCAAAGTTTACTGCGCGGCGAACCATTGGCCCCCAAAGCAAGTGGCCGATGAGGTGATGGAGGCCATGAAACGTTACCCGTGGCCGGGGAACGTTCGCGAGCTCGAGAACCTGGTTCAGCGCCTGGTGGTCATGACGGATGAAGATATCATCCCGCTGAAACAATTGCCTCGCGACATCCGCGAAGCTGTCCCTCAATCGTCAGCCGATGGATTTCGCCTCCCCGACTCCGGCATCCGGCTGGAAGAAGAGTTGAAAGCCTTCGAGAGGCGTTGGGTTGAGACGGCGCTCAAGGAAGCCAAGGGGGTTAAAGTTGAGGCCGCTCGCCTGCTTGGGCTCAACAAAGACAAGATGAAGTACCTTTGCCGGAAACACGGGATCTAGCACCATGCTGGCAAAGCGTTTTGGCATGCCTTTCACACGGAAGTCAGGAAGCAGAAGGTAGGTAGTAGATGGGGGAAGAACCCCAGCCTCCAGTCCCCAGCCCCTAGCACCGTTCTTTCAAGCCACCACGGACCCACCGCGGCGGGACGACGGACGACACTTAAGGGGAATAAATACCCTAGGGGTAGGAATTACCCCTCTGCTTTTTCCTCGCACCACAATTTACTTCCGTAGCGGCTACAAATGCACGCCGCAACTTATTGAAACCACGGGGCACGAGCCCCGGCCCAGAAAAATTTTCAGATTGGTGCGCAACGTGCAGTCTCCATAAGCGAAAAGGCGGAAGCGAACAAAGCCAGCCGTCCAGATCGAGGATCAAGCATGCCGGAAAAGAAGAAGCAAGTGAAAGCAGCGCCCAGGATGGATCTCAAGAAGACCCTCCAGGGAACCAGGAAGGTTGGCGAAACAAAGCTGATGGTGACGCATCCCGGGACTTCGTGAGGCCTGGGTACTGCTAGCCGTGCGGCCGCAAGTTCAGAAGTTCTTTATCGATGACCGCCACAGGGGTGTGGCGTAGCAAAAATCAAAAGAAGGGAGAATAAAACCATGGCAGAGAAGAAGAAGGTAAAAGCTGCCCCCAAGAAAACTCTGAAGGGCAGCAAGAAGCTGGGCGAAACAAAGCTGATGATACATCCCCCGACCCATTAGGCCTGGATACTGCCGCCTGGGCGCGAGAGACCTGCTCTTGCGCCCAGCGGTGGTCTGTTATGCTGTCGCATTGCGCCGGGAGCAATCACCAGATGAGGCTGCGTACCCCTCGCCACCCCGCGCGTAGCGCCCGTATGGCCACCGGATAGCGCTTCCCATAGATCCGCGCCGTTCCGGTCATTCCTTCCTTTAGCCCGCCGTTAGGATTGGGGAATTCCATTACAACCTCGAAAAAGTTGGTCAGTTCCTGACCCTTGCGTTCAACCTTGTTGGGCTCTGCCAGGGGGCGTTCGGAAGAGGCGGCCGGCATGATCTGGCGAATCGTTCCCGAAAAGGTCTGGAAGGGATAGCTTCGGAGTTTCAGCCCGACCGCCGCACCCTGGTGCACATCCTCAAGTTCCCAGTCCCGCACCAGCACTCGCGCGCGCATAGCCTGGCGGTCCACAAGAAGAGCCAGCGGCTCCCCTTCAGTCAAGTATTCGCCCACCCGCTGCTCGATTTGTGGGGTGGCGATTACCCCCGTGAAAGGGGCGCGCAGGACCAACTGTTCGCGCTTCCGGTCGGCTTCCGCCTTTTCGGCTCCCAGACGCTGGATTTCCTGGAGGTATCTCTCGCTGGCGCCGAAATCCGAGCGGGCCAAGGCTGCCCGCTGGGAGCTTTCGGCTAAACTCAACTGACTGGCAACTATCTCGGCCTGGGCTTCAATCTCTGGGTTGTGTAGCACGGCCAGCACTGAACCGGTCGGGACGGTCTCACCTTCCCGGACGGTTACCTCGCGGACCAAACCCGAGACCGGGGTCTTCACCTCCAGCCTCCTTTGAGGTTCCAGCAAAAAATCCGACGTTGTCTTGACCGCCGTGGGCGGAAGGAAGAGCACAAGAAGCGCCGCGGCCCCTGCCACTGGTTGCCACCAAGTCATCCTCCATGCCATGAACTCCTCCTTGAGTTTTTGCAAGTGAGCCCGCACCGCAGTCTGCCATTGCCCGAGCCGCTTGCGGAATGCGAAGCACAGCACTCCAACGGTTGCGAGGTGCCCCCAGGCGCCTAGCCAGCCTATAAAGGCGTTGTCCACAAATCCCAGCAATAACAAGAGGATCAGCAGGGAGTAAAGCCCCGCCGAGAAACCGTACGCCAGAAAAATCCGCTGCTCCCTGCGGCTGGCCGGGGGCAGTTCGACTGCCTGACGAAGCACGCTGCGTCTTAACCAAGCCGCGGAATATGCAAACGATTGCTCACGAAGGTTATCAACCTGGAGGTACTGGCTCAGCACGTAGTAGCCGTCGATCTTGAGCAGCGGGTTGAGTTTAAAAAAGCCGATCACACCGCTCATCAGAGCGAACTGGTACGTCAGGTCGCCGGCCACGGAGCCCGGCGGCGATAAGGCCCAAACGAAGAGGGCAAAGCAGCACTGGAGCAGGGTGACCCATATCCCCGCAATGATCGTCCAAATGCGCTGCGAAGTCTTGGCGAAAACGTGCATGTCGGTGCAATCGGTGTAAAAGGACGGAGAGAAATACAAAAGCATGAAGCCCATGTGGTGCACTTCGCCGCCGAAGTGCTTGCAGGCCAGGCCGTGAGCGAACTCGTGAGGTCCGACGATGATAAACAACATCAGCCACATAACCAGGAGGTCATAGCCGCTCTTATGTCCAGGACCGTAGATCGCCAGGGCTTCCTGGCTGACGCGCGTGAAGTCACGGGCCACGATCACCCCGGCCAGGGCGAAGAGGCCGAGCGAGAAGAGGACAAACTGCTTCGTGAACATCCAGCCCAAATACCTGTCCAGGCGTTCCAGCGCCCGGTCGGGATCAAAGGCTGAAAAGTAGATGTAAAGCAGGCTGGCGTGGTTCACGCGCTCACGACGCTCGTCGCGGATCTTCTCCAAGATGCAGAGATTTTTTTGCGCAGCTCCGCGCTCCCAGAAGTTGGGATCCACGCCGTCCAGGTACTCGATCACGTCCTGTTCGCTCAGGTTCTGGTCCGAGTAGCGTTCGTTGAGCGCTTGCGCAACTTCGGCCGGAGCACGAGCGCCATTGCACAGCGAGAGCAGCTCCCAATCCAGCTCGCCCAGGCGATTGAAGGAGTCCGTCTCAGGGACTTTGACCACGAAGCTGGTTTCCCCGGCAAACGTCTGCTTGCCGACCTTCAGGTCGG
>Ga0181524_10001669_pt1 | contig 24843 bp, 12 predicted proteins | sample PEATcosm2014_Bin_34_FD_119761 | JGI IMG/M metagenome (GOLD analysis project Ga0181524, IMG submission 119761) | Peatland microbial communities from MTU Mesocosm Facility, Houghton, MI, USA - PEATcosm2014_Bin05_60_metaG | ecosystem: Environmental > Terrestrial > Soil > Wetlands > Peat | place... | reverse complement strand
CTCACCACCATTGACCCTATCGAGAAGTTCAAACTGGAGACCTCGCCCGACCTGATCGAGACCCGGGTCATCGATATGGTCACGCCTCTGGGCAAGGGCACCCGGGGGCTTATCGTTGCCCCCCCGCGCACCGGCAAGACGACGATTCTCAAGCAGATTGCCAACGCCATTACCGCCAATCACCCCGAAGTTCACGTCATGGTCCTGTTGATTGACGAGCGTCCCGAGGAGGTCACCGACTTCCAGCGTTCCGTCAAGGCCGAGGTTGTCGCCTCTTCCAACGACCAGGACCTCGAGACCCATGTCCGTCTCTCCCGGTTCATGATCGAGCGTTGCCGCCGCATGGTCGAGGCCGGCAAAGATGTCTTTGTCCTGCTCGACTCCATCACCCGCGTCGCCCGCGCTTACAACAGTGTCCACGGCGGCAGCGGACGCACCATGACCGGGGGTGTGGACGCCCGCGCCCTGGAGATCCCGCGCAAGATGTTCGCCTCCGCCCGCAAGATCGAGGAGGGCGGCTCCCTCACCATCCTGGCGACCGCCCTGGTGGACACCGGTTCGCGCATGGACGAACTCATCTTCCAGGAATTCAAGGGCACCGGCAACATGGAACTGATCCTCGACCGGAAACTTTCCGACCGCCGGCTCTTCCCCGCCATCGATATTCCCAAGAGCGGCACGCGGAAAGAGGAGAAACTCTTCCCCAAACACCAGATCGAAGCCGTGCGCAAGCTCCGCCGCACCATGGTTGACCTTAACCCCGTCGAGGCCATGGAGACCCTTGTCGCCGCCCTCAAGAAACACCGGACCAACGATGAACTGCTCTCCAAGCTGGTCTGAGCCAGCCCGTCCATGAGTCAGGCAGAGGCCGCATCCGTTGCCAATACTTTGCATTCCCGTCCGCCGCTCTGGCGGATGCTTCGAATCCACCAGGCCATCCAGTCCGGCAAACATCCCAACGCCGCCTGGTTCGCGCGCGAGTTCGAGGTCAGCGCCAAGACCATCCATCGCGACCTGGACTTCATGCGCTATCAGTTGGACCTGCCCATCGAATACAACCCCCAGCGATTCGGCTTCTTTTACAGCCAGAAGGTCGATGCCTTTCCCACCCTCCAGATTACCGAAGGCGAGTTCATCGCCCTGCTCATCGCCGAACGGGCCCTCGAGCAATACCGTGGCACCCACTTCGAAAAACCCCTCCTCAGCGCCATTCGAAAAATGCAGCAGGCCCTGCCCGATACCATCTCCCTGAGCCTGGCCGACATTCAACAAACCATCTCCTTCCGCACCCGCGCAGAGCCGATTCTGAACCTGGAAATCTTCGACGCTCTGGCCAAGGCGACCGCCGCCCGCCGGCAACTCCAGTTGACCTATCGCAAACCCGGCCAAACGGCGGGCGAACCCCGCGTCGTGGACCCTTATCATCTGGCCAACATCAACGGCGAATGGTTCCTCTTTGCCTACGACCACCTCCGCAGAGACATCCGCACCTTCGTCCCCGCGCGCATTCAGCGAGTCAAGCCCACCGGCAAGACCTTTGCCCGGCCGGAATCATTCTCCATGGAAAAACGCCTCCGCGACAGCTTCGGCGTCCACTCCGGCCAAGGCGTCCGGGACGTGGTCATTCGCTTCGACCCGCGCGTGACCGATTTCGTCCGGGAAAAACGCTGGCACCCCTCCCAGCAACTCCGTGAACTGAGAAACGGCGGCGTCGAACTGCGCATGCGCCTGTCCAGCCTTTCGGAAGTCGAACGCTGGGTCCTCAGTTGGAGTGGCAATGCCGTCGTTCTCCAGCCTCCCGAACTGGCCGCCGCCGTCAGGCAAGCCGCCGAAAAAATCCTCCGCGCCGCCCAGCCCGCCCAGGAGCCGGTTTGAAAAGCCCAGGTAACGATCCAGGTGTGGGGCGGCCCGGAACAATTATCCTCGGCGCGGGCCAGGAGATCGCAGCGGCGTCTCGGCAGAGCGCCGCCGATATTGGACCATCCAGGAGATCCGAAAAGCAGCAAGCCCGGATGGTGGAGCCGACGTGATTCGAACACGCGACCTTCTCGTTGCGAACGAGACGCTCTGCCAACTGAGCTACGACCCCAACCAGTTCATTACAAAGCACTTACGAAGAATAAAACACTGTGCGATCTTTTGCTTTCACGACTCCCTTTCACGGGGCAGGGTGAAGCGCATGAATGAATCGCATACGCGCAACGGCGAATTTCGCCGCGTCGCCGACAGTTTGTTCCGATATTCTTCAAGCGGTGTTTATTATGCCAGGTTTCAGAGCAACGGCAAGGATATTTGCCGAAGTTTGCGCACTTCCGACCGCGAATTGGCAAAGCGCCGCCTGGCGGGGACATCGCGACGGCGGGGTTCTCATCGCGAAGACATATAGCCATCTCCGGAGCGAGCACAGCACTGCTATGGCGGCGCGCTTGATCGTTGAGTGAGGAGTCTCAGGCTGGTTGCCTTCTGAGTCAAACTTAATTCATGGTCCCAATTGGTCCCGGCGCTGACAATCACCCGGTCCCACAATAAGTTACGCCTCTTGTCGCGGGGTGTTTTTAGGACCCAATTACCCCCCAAAAACGGCCCAAAAACGGACAGGTAGTATCAGATCGCAGTATCGGATCAGAGGTCGCCGCATTGATGAGAACATCGTCGCATATCCAGAGGCACGATAAGTTTAATCGCGGTTAGCGGATTCGACGAGACGGATCAGCCGCACCGCACCAGCGATGGCAATCATACCCGAATTGAGCTGAATGTCGCGCGTGAGGGCAGCCCGGTGCGGCGCCCGGCTCTCGGCGGAACGCTTCGTTACCTGGGCGGCGGCTGCCCGGAGTCCGTTTGTCCATCACCTTTTTGCCATTAGCGAGAATAAGTGTTAATATTACCCGCACTTTCCTGGTTCGCTCCTTGGACCGAATGTGGGAACCCGTGCTCATGAAATCGCCGTTCGCATTATCTGCAGGCATGTTGGCCGGGGTTGGGCTGCTCACCCAACTCGCAGTGGTCCACGCCCAGCCGGCTGCTCCGGCCTTCACCAACCACGTCCTCGAGCTCGATGGCACGGGCGGCTGCGTCGAACTGCCGCCGAACATCTTCAACGACCTCGACGAGGCCACCGTGGAAGCCTGGGTGCGCTGGGATGACTTCAGCGGGAGCTTCAAGCGCGTGTTCAACTACGGTGATGCCCTGCGGGACCTGTCAACCACTTCAGGTAACGGCACCACCAGCGCGGGTTTCGTGGTGGTCGAGCCAACCGGAAAATCCGCGGACCTGCACTGGATCTCGATCGGCGACATCTTGCGCTCGCAGCAATGGGTTCACGTGGCGGGAGTCGCCGGCAAAGGCGGGACGAAACTCTACCTCAATGGCGCGCTCGTCGGCACCAATGCCTACACCGGCAGCTTTTCAGGGGTCACGAATGGCACGCGCAACTACCTCGGCCAGACGGCCAGCACGAATGATCCGCCCTCGAACTTCAAGGGGGCCATGGATGAAGTCCGCGTCTGGCGGGTCGCCCGCTCCGCTGAGCAAATCCGCCAGACCATGTTCCAGCGGTTGACGGGGCGCGAGGAGGGATTGGCCGCCCTCTGGAATTTCGACGACATGGCGGATGGCGTCGTGAAGGATTCGTCATCACCGCGAAGGACCTCACCGCGGAAGACCGCCAGCGGTTGAGGGATCTGAACTGAGGCAGGGGGGGGGTCATCCGTCCGTCGCTCTGACTTGATTGTAGCTATTTTGCAAAATTATGGTAACTATTAATCCAGTCTCCCTCGACTTCCCTCGGCGGAGTTGGCGTGGAGCGTTGTGTTCGTGAAAGCTCGATTCGAGTCATCTTTAGGTCTGTTCGTCGGGGTTTGGCTGCTCATCACCCCGCCGGCGCTGCTTCATGCCCAGCCCACCTCGATCACCAATCACGTGCTCGAACTCGACGGAGGCGGAGGCTACGTCGAGCTGCCCCCGAACATCTTTAACGATTTCGATGCGGCCACGGTTGAGGCGTGGGTGCGCTGGGACGATCTGAGCGGAGCCGAAAAGCGCGTCTTCGACTATGGGGCCGCCCTGCGGGACATGTCGATCATGACCGGCTACCAAGCTGATAACACGGCGCTCACGTTCGTGACCGCTCCCGACCTGCACTATGTACAGGCGGAAGGCGTGGTGCGCCCTCACGAGTGGTATCACGTGGCCGCGGTATCCGGCCCGCGCGGGATGAGACTTTACCTCAACGGCCACCTGCTTGGGACAAACCCTTTCACCGGGAGCTTCTCGGCGTTCAAAAATGGAACCCTCAACTGCCTCGGGCAGACCGTGACCACCAACGATGCGCCCGTGAAGTTCAACGGCGCCATGGATGAAATTCGTGTGTGGCGGATCGAACGTTCCGCCGGCCAAATCCGAGAAGCCATGTTCCAGCGGTTGACCGGCCGCGAAGACGGGCTGGCCGCACTGTGGAATTTTGAAGACGTGGCCGGCGCGGTCGTAAAGGACTCCGGGCCCGGGGGCTACGACGGCAAATTGATCGGTAGCGCAAGAGTGGCGGCCGAGAGTACACCGGCTTCGCTGGCCTCTTTCAGAGCTTCTCGAGCGGTGGAACTTGATGGGACGAACAGTTTTGTCGAACTCCCGGCCGATGCCTTTACGAATTTGACCGTGGCGACGGTCGAGGGCTGGGTCAACTGGGGGCGGTTTGGCCGGATGACGCGCTTCTTTGATTTTTTGGTCGGCGCTCAGACATATAATGTCCAGAACCGCAGTTTCGGTCCGAACCTTTGGCTCGAGCGAGATGGGGCCGACGTTGTGCATATTCTGGAGGTGCCGGCGATGTTGTCCGCGGGCCGTTGGACTCACGTGGCAGCGGTGGTGGGGCCGAAGAATCTCAAACTGTTTGTGAATGGCGCGCTGGTTTCGACAAACGTCGGGACCTCGCAGAATTCGACGGCCGGCGTGGGGCGGAGCAACTACCTGGGCCGCTCCAACTGGCGAAGCATGTCGGGCACCCATGATGAGGATTTTCGCGGTCAAATGGCTGAAGTGCGGGTCTGGCGGGGTGAACGGACGGAAACGCAAATCCGAGCTGACATGTTCAGCAAGCTGAGCGGCAAGGAAGACGGGCTGGTAGGTCTTTGGGACTTTGCCGATGGCACGGTGCGCGACGCGTCGCCGGCCGGTCATCACGGAAAACTGGTGGGACAAGCCCGGGTGGTCGAGGTCGCCCTGCCGTCAGCGACTGCGCTCGCACCCTGGTCGCGGCTCCTCGTCCGGGTCACGGATCTTTCAGGCGCCCCTCTGCCAAATGTAACTATTGGTGCCCGGGTCAGCGGAACCGAAGTTGGGCAGGCGACCAGCGGCTTTGGGGGAATGGCCTATCTCACGGTTTGGACGAACGAACCGGCGGTGGACTTGGTCGCGTCCGGCACCAACGACCTCGGCGGATGGCAGTTGAGAGTTCCCATTTCGCCTTATACTGAACGCACCAACTTGTGGAAACTAGGGCGTCCCCTGCAACTCGCCGGGCGGGCGGTGGCGTTGGACGGCAAGACGCCGCACGCCAATCTGGTGCTGGAGTTGCTGAAAGTGGATGAGCCAGGCGGAAATAGCGGAAACGAGCGTCCTGCCTTGACTCAGAAGGCAGCAGCGGGAGGTCCCGCAGGTGATCACCGTGGAATGACGGTTGCCACCAATCGTGTGCTAACCCTGGATGGTCGAACTTATCTGTCGTTGCCAACAAACTTGTTCAACCACTTTACCGAAGCCACCGTCGAGGGATGGGTGAAGTGGGATAAGATGGAGGTCGGCGCGGATTTCTTCGATTTCGCTCTCACAGAGGGAGTGGGCAATTTATGGGTTACGACTGGGGCCTATGATTATCTGAATGGTAGCGGATCTCCCTCCGATATCCAGGCCGCGTTTGGTCAGGACAACACACCGCGAGGTGGCACCATTCGGGTGCCTGACGTTCTCCGGGCACATCAATGGATTCACCTGGCGTTCGTCACCAGTTCTGGGGGACTGAAATTGTATGTCAATGGAGTGCTCGCGGGGAGTGACCCGAACGCCAAGAGTTTCGCGGGCATTACGAACGTAATCGGGTTCAAGAACTTTGTTGGAAGGAACGTTTATCCAGGTGCGCACCCAATGACAGGTCAGATCGACGAGTTCAGCATCTGGAAGATGGCGCGCACGCCTCAAGAGGTTCTCGCGGACATGCTCACAAAACTGACGGGCTGGGAAGCCGGCCTGGCCGGTCTGTGGAACTTTGACGATCCCGCCAACCCCGGAAAGGATGCATCCACCAACGGAGCCGACGCCATAATCATCGGCCTGCCTCAAACTGTCCTCGCGACATTGCCGCCGATAGTGACGGGCCGGATCACCGACGCCAGCGGGCGCGGACTGACCAACGCCTATGTCGAGGTGCGCCTGGGGGAGGGAGCGAAGTTGCGCGCGCGGGCAAGTGTGGACGGGCACTACGCGTTCACCATTCAACCTTTCGAGCGCGCTGACCTGTTTGCCACAGATGGTGAACGGTCCGCTTTCCGTCTGGGTTTCCAATTCAGCAGTGAAAGCTCGCAGCGATTGGATTGGGTGCTGCGCGAGACCGGAGCCAACGCGGGCCAGCCAGACTCCACCCCGCCTCGGGCTGCTGCCCCAGATCTCGGACCGGGCAAGGCGGTTGCCACATTGGTTACTGCAGCCGATGGCACGTTTGAGTTCCCCAACGTTGCGCCCGGCGTTTATCAACTACGCTGCCAGACGCCCGGCGGTCGCACGTGGTTCGAGAATGGCCGGCCATTCCGGGTCGAGGAGAGTGGGACGGATGGTAATACCCGCAAGCTTAGGGATTGGACGATCGCGCCTTTCAGGAAAGGGCGATGGCGAAAGTTCAGCGTGTTGGATGGGTTGAAGAACAACGCCACGGGCTGGACGCACTTCACGAAGGACGGCGCCCTGTGGAATTGCGCCTGGGAAGGATTGGTGCGTTTCGACGGCAGCCAGTTCCGCAATCGGTTCACCGAAACTGGCGTCCGCGGCCTCACACCAGGTCCCCTGGGGGCTTACCTGGACAACACCGGTCTGTTTTGGGCGGGGACAAGCGATGGACTCTGGCGGTTTCGTGCCGAGGGCGATTCACCGGCGATGCGCTTTCCCACTCCGGACCTCCCCGGTGGAGACCTGATCCTGGAAATTACTGGTACCACTGACGGCGCGGTGTGGGTGCGAACGCCCAAGGCCCTGGCTCGCTATCACGGCACCCAGGCCACGATCTTCACCAATTTGTGGCGCCCGGAACCGTTTCCACTCACTACTTACGACGAGGCATCGCAAGCGTTATATTGCCCCAGGTGGCTGGCGGCGTCTGGCAACCAGCTCTGGTTGACGGGACCCGGAGCGGGCCTGGTGCGGTTTGACGGCACCAACCAGGTGCATTGGACCCGTCAGCAGGGATTGCCCTCGGAAGATACCGGACCGGTCACGGCATCAGCAGATGGCCAGGTCTGGTTCGCCGTCGGTGCCGCAGGTGTCCTCCGGTTTGACGGCACGAACTTCTTTCAACTCACCTCCCGGGATGGCCTGCCAACCGACAGGATCTCGGCTATCTACGTCGCGCCGGACCGACGGGTCTGGTTCGGCACCGTCCAGCCAATGCTGGTCCGATTTGATGGTCGAAGCTTCACTTATTTCGACGCCGCCGGCGAGCAGACCGTTCGCCGGAATGCTTCGCTCTTTACCCAATGTTGGGACATCCAGACTGGCCCCGATGGCGCGATCTGGTTCGGGACCGGGGACCGCCTGTGGCGTTTTGAGGAAACGACGTTGAATCACTTCGCGACCGAGGATGGATTGCCCGCGGAAAGCATCGTCGCGCTCTCTGCCGGCCTGGACGTTTCACTGACCGCCGCTTCCGCCACCAACATCATGACCCGGTTTGATGGCCGACGCTTCCGGCCCTACGCGGCGCCCATCGCCGCTCGGGACATCGTCGCCGGACCAAACGGGACCACCTTGGCTGCCTTGGTCTCGGCTCCGCCCGCCCCCGAACGCATCGCGGTTCTCCAGAATGAGAGAATCCTCTCGATCATGACGAATTCCCCCGGCCTGCCAGGAAGTCAGTTCGTCTGCCTGGCGCTCGCGAACGATGGCGCCATTTGGGCCGGCACGGCCTCCAACGGCGTCGTGCGCTTCGCCGGAACCAACGGGCTGGTCACGCTCGTGCGCACGAACGGGCTGCTGGCCAACCCGGTCGCTGCCATTCACTGCGACCCACGGGGCACGGTTTGGATCGGGGTCTACGGCGGCATAGTCCGGTTCGACGGCACCGACTGGAAGGAATTCCTGCCCGCCTATGGCGCCCCGGGGACACTCCTGTCCGCCATCGAGACCGGGCCCGACGGTAGCGTTTGGTTTGGCGCACAGGACGGTGGTCTTGCCCGCTTCGACGGGAAAACCATGAAGCCGATAGCGCCCAACTCGGCGGCGTTTGTCCCCAGCGGCGTCAATAAGATTTTCCGTGCGGCCGACGGCTCACTCTGGTTCGCTACTTTGTCGGGTGTAACGCGCTACGATGGGGTTGCGTGGGTCCCGTTGGACGAGGGCGATGGCCTGATGCCCGGGATGGTAAATGCCGTCGCTCAGGATTCAAGAGGCGCGCTGTGGTTCGGAGGTGATGCCGGGCTCACGCGCTATGAACCAGTGGTCGCCACCAATCCAGCCCCGATTCTCGTCGTGCAGACGGATCAGCTTCACACCGATTTGAACGTCCTGCCGCCGATTACCGCCGGAAGGTTGGTGACCTTCAAATGCCGCTCCGTGGATTTTCGCACCCGTCCCGACAAGCGCCTGTTTCGTTACGCGTTAGTAGCAGGCCATGTCGATTCAGCTCCAGCCAAGACGGCAAACGCTTGGGCGGCACCTACGCCTAGTGCAGACTTCACCTGGCCGGCCACAGCCCGTGGCGATTACACGTTCTTCGCGCAATCGATCGATAGGGACCTCAATTACTCTCAGCCGGCCATGGTTCATTTGACGGTCGTGCCCCCGTGGTTTGCCAGCGCCTTCATCGTGGTTCCAATCGGGGGTGGAGCGTTGGGTTTGGTGGGCTGGGCCTTCGTGGCGCGAGCGCTGGTGATTCGGCGCAAACGCGAGGCGGAGCAGTTGCGGGAACGCTTGTTCGAGGAGGAGAAGAAGGCGCGCGAGACGCTGGAAAGACAAGTCGCCGAGACGCGCAAAGCGGAAGCCGCCGTGCGTGAGTCACAGCAACTTTATCATTCGCTGGTTGAGAACATTCCCTATTTGGTCATTCGCAAGGACCTAGATGGAGTTTACACTTTCCAGAACAGCGCAGGAAAATCGCTGGGCCTTCGCTTCACGGAGGAGACCGTGGGCAAAACTGATTTCGACCTGTTCCCGCGCGAGGTGGCCGAAAAGATCCGGGCCTCTGATCTCAAGGTGATCCAAACCGGCCAAAGTCTCGAAGGCGACTATGAGTTCGAAAAGAGCGACACCTTCCAGGCGGCTGGCCTGGGCTCACCGGGACAAGTGTACTACCACTGGACCCGAGTGCCCATTCGCGATGCCGACGGCAGGATTACGGGCGTGCAAGTGATTGCCTGGGACGTCACGGGCGCCAAAGCGGCCGAAGAACAATTGCGTCGGGCCAAGGATGCCGCAGAGGCCGCGCACAAAGGGGCGCTGGCCGCGAAAGAAGCGGCCGACGCCGCCAACGCGGCTAAGAGCGAGTTCCTGGCCAACATGAGCCACGAGATCCGCACACCGATGAATGCAATCCTGGGCTTTTCCGAACTGCTGCGCACCCAGATGGCTGCGTCGCGCGAACGACAATACCTGGATGCCATCTCCTCCAGCGGCCGAACTCTGCTCGCCCTGATCAACGACATCCTGGATCTCTCGAAAATCGAAGCCGGCAAGCTGGAGTTGCAGTACGAGCCGGTCAATGTTTCGCGGCTGGTTGATGAGATCCAAAAGCTCTTTTCCATCAAAGCGGGCGAAAAAGGGATCAAACTGCTAACGGAGATTGATCCCAAACTCCCCCCCGGCTTGCTGCTCGATGAGGTAAGGTCGCGGCAAGTGCTGTTCAACGTGGTGGGCAACGCGTTGAAGTTCACCGAAAAAGGCCAGGTCACGATTCGCGCCGGTTTCACACGCCCCGAGGGAGACGGCAATCTGAAATCTGAGATCACCGATGCGAAATCCGAGCCGGACGAAACCAAGGTCAATCTCATCCTGGAAGTGCAGGATACCGGCATCGGGATTCCGAAGGATCAACAGGAACACATCTTTGGCGCCTTCTCACAGGTCGCTGGCCAGAGCACGCGCAAGTTCGGTGGCACGGGCCTGGGCCTAACCATCACCAAGCGGCTCACCGAGATGATGCGCGGCAAAGTCGAGGTACAAAGCGAGCCTGGCTGGGGCAGCACCTTCCGTTTCGTGTTCCCGAATGTTGCCATCACTGAACTGGCCGATTCAACCACCGCCATGACGGATGGCGAAGGCGATTTTACCCAGTTCGCGCCCGCTACCATCCTCGTAGCCGATGATGTGGCATTGAACCGGCGGTTGGTAGCCGGCTATTTCGAAGGGACCGGCCATCACCTGATCACGGCCACCAATGGCCTCGAAGCGGTCGCCCAAGCTGACCTGCACCGGCCGGATCTAATTCTGATGGACATGCGGATGCCCGACCTGGACGGCTACGAAGCGACCAAACGCCTGAAAGCCAGCGCCGCGTTGAAACACATCCCGATCATTGCGGTGACCGCCTCCTCCTTCCGCGAGGAAGAGGCGCGCGCGCGGAACGTCTGCGACGGTTTTATTCGCAAGCCATTCAATCGGGCCGAACTTATAGCCGAGTTGAAACGCTTCTTAAAACCCGCCATCGCTCAGCCGACCCAACCTGCCTTCACCCCACCGGGAGCTTACGCAGTAACGACTCCAGCGGCGACACCTCCCGAAGCCCAAGCCCGCCGCCCAGAATTGCTGGCTCGACTACGGGAGCAAGAGACTCGTGCCTGGACTCGGCTCTCGCAAACCATGTCAATCGGCGAAATCGAGGAATTTGCCCACCGGCTGTACACGATAGCCGACTCAGGGGAGTGGCAGGACTTACACGACTTCGCCGCCGCGCTGCGGCAACAGGCACAGGACTTTGACCTCGACCGATTACCAACCACCTTGCAACGGTTTCCGGAAGTTTGCCGGCAGCTCGAAAGGGACGCCAGTTTACCGACTGCATCTACCGCTGCATGAACGTCTCCCTCCCCAACTCATCAGCTTCCCGGACTCGCATTCTGGTCGTCGATGACATTACGAAGAACCTGCAGGTTGTTGGCACCATGTTACGCAATGCCGGCTATGAAATTATGCCTACCACCAGTGGGGCCCAGGCGTTGGAACGTGTCCGGGTGCAACCCCCCGATTTGATTCTCCTCGACCTGATGATGCCCGACATGGATGGGATCGAGGTTTGCCGCAGGCTTAAAGCGGATCCGGTTACAGCCCAGATTCCCGTGATTTTCCTCACGGCCAGCAACGAAATGGAGCACCTCGTCAAGGGCTTCGAAGTCGGAGCAGTGGATTACGTGACGAAACCTTTCAACCCCCCGGAGTTGCTCGCACGCGTGCGAACCCATATCGAGCTAAAGCTGGCCCGGCAGCGCCTGCGGGAGATGAATGATGAAAAGAATGAATTCATGGGCGTCGCCGCCCACGACCTGCGCAGCCCGCTCAACGCGGTCAAGGGATATGCCGAACTGATGCTCGACGAACCGGAGATGGAGCCCAAAGAGCGAGCCGAGCTGTTGGGCCGGATACATGATGCCTCGCGCCGGATGGCGGAAATGGTTCAGAATCTTCTGGACCACAATCGCATCGAACGCGGGGAAATGAAGTTGAATCTCACGCCCATTGATTTGTGCGCGCTCTTATCTGCGGTCGTGGAGGCGCAACGTCCGCAGGCGACACTGAAAAGCCAGACCATTCATCTTCAGGACACCGGGGCTGCGATTCAGGCCATGGCGGATCGAGACGTCGTGATCCAAGTTCTGGAGAATCTCGTCTCGAACGCCGTCAAATACTCGCCACCCGGAAAGAACATCTTCGCGCGAGCCCGGGAGGAGGCGAGGGCGGTTCGGCTTGAGATACAGGACCAAGGCCCGGGTCTAAGCTCCGAGGATCGAAGGAGACTCTTCGGCAAATATGCTCGCCTCAGCGCGAGGCCGACTGGCGGAGAGAGTTCGACCGGCCTGGGCTTATCGATCGTGAAGAAGATGGTCGAAGCGATGAACGGCAAAGTTTGGTGCGAGAGCGAACCGGGCAAGGGAGCCACTTTTATCGTGGCCCTGCCGGGCGCGAATACCCCGGAAAAGCCCGCCCCCGGGCCAGGCTGAAACTGGGCGGCGCGACAGTTTGATTTGGCTTATGGGAAAGATTAATTTGGTTTCCATTGACTTCCCTGGTTGGAATTGGGCAGGGACATCGTGTCTGTGAAATTTCGATTCGAGTCATTCTTAGGGATGTTCATCGCGGTTTGGCTGCTCCACCCGCTGACGCCGACTTATGCCCAGCCCACCTCGAACACAAACCACGTGCTGGAACTCGACGGCGGCGGTGGCTACGTCGAGTTGCCGCCGAACATCTTCAATTCCCTGACCCAGGCCACAGTCGAGGCGTGGGTGAAATGGGACACGTGGGAAGGCCGGAAATGGGCGGGGTTTAAGCGCGTGTTCAACTACGGCGCCCCCCGGCAGGATATCAGCCTCAGCTCGGGTCCGGATGGGACAAACACCCTCTGGTTCATTTTGGTCGATCCGCAGTCAGGAGGACACTCCATCCTGGCTCCGGGCCTGCTCCGATTGCACGAATGGTGCCACGTGGCCGGCGTGACGGGTCCGACCGGGATGCAACTCTATTTCAACGGTGTGTTGGTTGGGACCAACGGTTACACCGGCAGCTTCGCCAACCTGAAGAATGGCGCGCGTAACTTGATCGCAGGAACGGTCACGGCTACTGACCCGCCGACCGACTTCAAGGGGCAGATTGGGGAACTGCAGGTCTGGGAGAGCGCGCGCACGGGCGCCCAAATTCGAGAAGCGATGTTCACACGGTTGACCGGGCAAGAACCAGGGTTGGTGGGCCTGTGGACTTTCGATTCCGTTTCCAACGGCGTCGTCAAGGACCTCTCACCCGGCCACCACGACGGCAGGGTCATAGGTACCGCCAAGGTCGCGCCGTGCCCCTCGCCCAGCCCCGATTGGCTCGGGGACTGGACATACATTAGCGCCAGATTGACCGACCCCGGCGGACGCACCCTGGAGGGTGCCACCCTCCGTGCCGAACTCGACGGCCGGGAACTAGGCGGTTCCACCAGCAGCTTCGACGGCTATTATAACCTGCGGGTTGACACCCAGGCTCCTGCGGTGGACTTGCAGGCCAGTGGCCCCGGCGGCTTGGGTGGCTGGCGTCGCGTTCGGCTCGACGCCACCAATCATCTGGTGAACGCGGAATGGACGCTTGCTCCCGCGCTCCGTGTGGGAGGCAAGGTAACCGCCCTGGACGGCAAGACAGTTCTTCCGGAGGTCATGCTGGAGTTGGTCGAACCAGACGGGACGACCGGATCCATCAAAGCGCTCGCCTCTTCGCTCCCGGTTAACCCAACTCGGGAAGAAACTATGGAGATCGCGCGACCGGAATCGGTAGCCGCAACGGACAGGAAAAATGGGGCGGCCGGTCCTCCTGCCGCGGCCCTGGCGCTGCGGCTGCCCGGTGAGAGCTACGTCCGGCTGCCTCCGCACTTGTTCGAACAGTCCAAAGCGGTAACCATCGAGAGTTGGGCTAACTGGGTGCGGCCCGGGATGGCCGCATTTGCTTTCCTGGGAAGGCCCGGGTGGGTGCTTGAAGCCGGGGCGAGGAATACGACCAATCTGGCCACCGGTGCGAGCATCGTAGAGGCGCCCCAGATCGCGGCGGTCAACAGCTTTCGCACCAATGAATGGTGTCATCTGGCTCTGGTCGCCGGTCCGACCGGCACCAGGTTCTACCTGAATGGCGTCCTGGCCGGCATTCGGGGGGAGCCTGTCGCGTTTGACAAAGTCCCCCAGGCACCCGTGAACTTGTTGGGAAACGCGGCCTTCTTTGCGCCAGGCACGGCCATGATCGGGTTCCTTCGGCAGGCGCGCATCTGGGACGGCGAACGATCCCCGAGCCAAATCCATGAGGACATGTTTCAAAACATCCAAGGCAATCAACCTGGCCTGATGGCCGCATGGAACTTCGACGATCCAGCCAACCCGGGCAAAGATGCCTCCGGGCATGGCCGAGACGCCGCACTGATCGGCCGGGCAGATCTTGCTCCTGTAGTTTTGCCGACGCGAGTATTCGGGGAAATCATCGACGCGGCAGGGCGTCCCGCGGCTGGTGCTCGTATCGAAGTGCGCTGGGGCACCGGCCAAACCTCTTGGTTCACTGCCGATACTGATGGCGATTACGCGTTCATGCTCGACCCCGGCGAGAAGTGCGATCTGTTCGCCACCGACGGCCAAGGCGCCAATTACAGGCTGGGGTTTCAGGCCAACGGAAGCCGAGAGCAACGGCTGGACTGGAAACTGGCCGATCCGAAACAGACGCCGGTGACCTTGGGCCAGCGCAAATCGGGCGCGGAGGGCCAGAGTCAGACCGAACCTCGGCCTCCAACGTCCAATCCGACGAACTTTCCCGCAGGAAATGTCGTCGCCGTGACGCGCACGGACACGGATGGGTCCTTTGACTTTTCCAACGTCAAGCCGGGCGTTTACCAGGTGCGAGCTCAAATTCCCGGGGGGCGCGCCTGGTTCAATGGTGGCCACATGCTCTATGTTCCAACTGAAAGGCCAGGCGGTCAGCTCGACAATTCCGGAGACATTCATTTCCCTGTGGCGCCTTTTAGGAAGGGCCACTGGATCTCCTACACCTCCCTCGACGGCCTGCCAATCAACGAAGTCGGTCGGACCTTCTTCGAAGCGGACGGCGTGGCACGAATTTCTAGCGCGTCCGGCCTGGCCCGTTTCGATGGCCACCAATTCGACAATGTCGGCCGGGAGTCTGGCCTGCAATTCCTGGTTGGGCCGCTGAGCGTGCATCGCGACACGGGCGGCACTTACTGGGTCGGCACAGCGGACGGCCTCTGGCAGTACGATCCGACCAGCGGCAAAGGGCCGGTCAGATTCGCGCACCCAGGCTTAGCCACCGACTACGTGGTCGAGATCACGGGGACTGCCGATGGCGCGGTCTGGTGGCGCACGGGGCCTCCTCAGTTCCTGGTTCGCTACGGCGGCCAGCAGTCGCTCACGCTAAGTAATCTCTGGCGCGAGCTACCCGTCTCCTGGTTGGCCTACTTTCCGCAGCGGCTCGCCGCGGATGGCAAGCATCTCTGGGTGACCGGTCCGGATGCCGGGTTGATCCGGTTTGATGGGACAAACCAAATGCGTTTGGGCATCCGACAGGGCCTGACCTCCGAGGACACCGGCCCGGTCACCGTGGCGCCCGACGGCGCCCTCTGGTTGGGTGTGGGAGGTGATCGGTTGGCTCGGTTTGACGGCACTAACTTCACTTACCTGACTCAGCGCGACGGGTTGCCTGCCGGCGTAGTCACGGCTCTCTATGCGCCCGACAACGACACGCTATGGATCGGCCTGTCAACCCCCCACTCCACGGCTACGTTTAGCGGCTTCGTCGTGCGGTATGACGGACGGAGTTTCACCGTCTTTGGCGGGAGCCAGGAGTTAACCGGCGGACAAAACGACTACCGCAGCGGAGAGGTTTTCGAATTCCAGACCGGCCCGGATGGCGCGCTCTGGTCATTGACGGACAACGGGATGTCTCGCTACGAACCGAAGACCTTCACGACCTACACCGCTGCCGATGAATTGCGCCCTGGCCCCGTGCGACGTTTGCTGGCCGCCGTCGACGGCTCGCTTTGGTTTGAAAACACCAATGGTTTAAGCCGTTTTTCTGCCGGCCGGTTCACCGACTTCATCGGCGATGATTATGCGAAGGGCTTGGCCGCGCTGTACCCTTTGCTCAGTGGGACCAACCCGGCGCCCAATGGCTCGGCGTTACAGCAGATGACCTTCGGGCCGGATGGCTGCCTTTGGGTCCTCCGCCCGGGCTACGCCGGCATCGAGCGTTTTGACGGCAGGCGGTTCCGGCCTGCCCTCACCAATTTTCCCGGATTATCTACCAACGCCATCTCCTGTCTGACCCGTGCCGCGGATGGAGCGGTGTGGGCCGGCACAGTTGCTGGTGGCGTTGCCCGACTGGCTGGGCAGTCCGCAGCCGTCACTCTTGTCGCCACCAATGGGCTGCTCAGCAAAGTCATCAACGTGATCTATTGTGAACCGGCTAACGGCAAACTGTGGGTGGGCACCGAAGGCGGATTAGCCTGCTATGATGGTGCGACCTGGACCCAGTACACTCAGACCAACGGCGCGCCAGGTCGAATGGTTTCCGCGCTGGCCAGCGGGCCGAACGGCAGCGTTTGGGTGGGCACCTTCGATGGGAGCGTTTCTAGTTTTCAGGGAGGCGCGCTGGAGCCGATCAGCCAAAACAAAGACAAGTTGGTCCCCAACCAGGTCAGGAATATCCTGCACGCCGCGGACGATTCGCTTTGGTTTCTGACGATGAATGGCCTCACGCACTACGACGGCGTCAGTTGGGTTTCGCTTGATGAAAGAGACGGCCTCCAGGCGGGATACTTGTATGCCATCGCCCAAGATCTCTCGGGGGCCATCTGGGTTGGGGGTGTGAATGGCCTGACAAGGTACCAGCCATCGTCCGGCAGCAAGGTGCCGCCAAAGTGCGTGGTGCAAACGGACCAGACCTACGAAAACTTGGAGGCCCTGCCGCGCATCACCGCCGGGCGCTTAGTCACCTTTAAATGCCGCGCCGTGGATTACCGCACGCGGCCGGACAAGCGGCTCTATCGCTACGCCGTCCTGCCGGGACGGCTCACCTCGGCCCCGACCAGGAATGACCCCGCCTGGCGACCCGCCACGCGCAGCGCGGAGTTCGCCTGGCCGGCCAAATCGGCGGGAGCCTACACCTTCTTTGCGCAATCGGTCGACCGGGATTCGAATTATTCTCCGGCGGCGATGGCTCATCTGACCATCGTCCCCCCGTGGTTCGCGAACGCCTTCATTATGGTGCCGTCGGGCGGCGTGTTCCTGGGTTTGTTTGGCTGGGCCTTTGTGGCGCGTTCGCTGGTCGCCCGACGCAAGCGCGAGGCGGAGCAGTTGCGGCAGCAGATGCTCGAGCAGGAGCGTGAAGCCAGCAGGAAGCTAAGCGACTCGGAGGCACTTTATGCCTCGCTAGTGGATAATCTGGACCAATGGCTCGTCCGCCAGGATCTCGAAGGCCGCTACACTTTCGTCAATGAAGCGTTCGCCAGATTCTACGGCAGAACTGTCCAGGAGATGATCGGCATGACCAACTTCGATATTCTCGATCGCGAAATGGCCGAGAAACTCCGCGCCAAAGATCGACGGGTGATTGAAACGGGGCAGCCGGACCGATCGGACGCCGCGGTTCGGGATCCGCGGGATCCATCCAAACTGCGCTGGTTCGAGGGCTTCACGACGCCCTTGCGCGATTCGACCGGGAGAAACCTCGGGGTGCAAATCCTCGTCTGGGAGACGACCCAGCAGAAGCTCGCCGAACAAGAGTTGAAAGAAGCCAAGGAAGCTGCCGATTCGGCCAACACCGCCAAGAGCGCGTTCCTGGCTAACATGTCGCACGAGTTGCGCACCCCCCTGAACGCCATTATCGGCTACAGCGAGATGCTCCAGGAGGAAGCCCAGGACACCGGGCAGGGGTCGTTTGTGCCGGACCTGGAAAAAATCCACAGCGCCGGCAAGCATCTGCTCGGCCTCATCAACGATGTGCTCGACCTCTCCAAAGTCGAGGCCGGGAGGATGACGTTGTATCTGGAGGACTTCGATGTGGCCAAGCTTGTGTGCGAAGTCGCCGCCACGGTGCAACCGCTCGTCGCGAAGAACGAGAACAAGTTGGAAGTGCAATGTCCGCCGGACATCGGTCAGATGCGGGCTGACGTGACCAAATTGCGGCAGACGTTGTTCAACCTGTTGAGCAACGCGAACAAGTTTACGGAGAAGGGGGTGGTTCGTCTGAGCGTGGAGCAGGACGAGTTCAGCGGCGACGCACGCGCCGGCGCTCCCGCGCTCTTACGCTCCACGCTTCTCTTCCGCGTTTCCGACACCGGCATCGGGATGACGCCGGAGCAACTGGCCAAGCTGTTCCAGGCTTTCTCGCAAGCGGATTCCTCGATCAGCCGCAAATACGGTGGCACCGGCTTGGGCCTGGCGATCAGCCGCAAGTTCTGCCAGTTGATGGGCGGCGACATCACCGTCACCAGCGAGCCGCTCAAGGGCAGCACGTTCACCATCACGCTGCCGCGGCAGGTTCAGGACACGACCTCGAATACGGAATCTGTTTCGAGGTCGGTGGTGACGAGGACTGGTGTTGCCAGCAGCGGTCCGTGTGTGCTCGTGATTGACGACGATGCGTCGGTGCGGGACTTGATGCAGCGGTCGCTCAGCAAGGATGGCTTCCACGTAGAGCTCGCCGCGGATGGTCCCACCGGTCTGGCGCTGGCCAAGCAGCTCAAACCCGCCGTGATCACCCTGGACGTGATGATGCCCCACCAGGACGGCTGGTCCGTGCTGAACTCGCTGAAAGCCAATCCCGCTACCGCGAACATCCCGGTGATCATGCTGACCATCGTGGATGACAAGCAAATGGGCTTCGCCCTCGGCGCGACGGATTATTTCACCAAACCAATTGACTTCCAGCGGCTGCATCAGGTCCTGGAGAAATACCGCAAGCCCGCGGTGAAGCAGACCGTGTTGATTGTGGAAGATCACGCCGACACGCGCGAAATGTTGCGCCGCGCGTTGGAGAAAGAAGGTTGGGCCGTAGCCGAAGCGCCCAGCGGCAAAGTCGGCTTGGAACACTTTGCCGCAAGTTCGCCCGCGTTGATCCTCCTGGACCTGATGATGCCCGAGATGGACGGCTTTGAGTTCATGGACAGGTTGCGTCGCGAAGGCGGGCGTCCGCGCGTCCCGGTGATCGTGATCACGGCGAAAGATTTGACAGAGGAAGACCGTCGTCGCCTCAACGGCGGCGTGGAGCGGATAATTCAAAAAGGCGCCCACACCCGCGAACAATTGCTGGCCGAAATCCGCGCCGTGGTGGCGGGGCAGAACCACTACGAGGTGTGATCCCAGCTTAAGCGCAAGCGCAGGAGCAAAATCTTATGGCACGAATCCTATTGGTCGAAGACAACGAAATGAATCGCGACATGCTTTCCCGTCGCCTGGAGCGCAAAGGCTACACCGTGACCTGCGCGGTGGACGGCCAGGAGGGTGTTGCCAAGGCACGGAGCGAGAAGCCGCAGTTGATCCTGATGGATATGAGCCTGCCGGTGCTCGACGGCTGGGAAGCCACGCGCCGTCTGAAGGCCGACGCGCAAACCAAACCCATCCCTATCATCGCCCTCACCGCGCATGCCATGGCCAGCGACGAGCAAAAGGCACGCGAAGCGGGCTGCGACGACTTTGACACGAAACCCATCGAACTGCCGCGCTTGCTGGGCAAGATCGAGGCGTTGCTCTCCCCCGGCGCCGGATCATGAGCCAGCCCTTCTCCTGGGGTGGACCAAACCCAAACGGCCCCCGGCGCGTGGACTTGTCGCGCATTCGCCACGAACTGCGCACTCCCATCAACCACATCCTGGGGTACACCGAAATGCTGCTCGAAGAAGGCCAGCTTCCAGCTTGCTTTATGGGGGATTTGCGGCGCATCCACGCGGGCGGGCGGCGGTTGCAGACCTTGATTGGCGAGTATTTCGACGAGGAGAAGTTCTTCGCGGATCGCGACCTCCACCAGCTCTACCACGAGTTGCGCACACCGGTGAACCACATCATCGGCTATTGCGAACTGCTGCAGGAGCAGGCACAGGAGCAGAACCTTCAGTCACCGGTCGCCGATCTCAGAAAAATCCACACTGCGGCTGGCGATTGGCTGGCATTGATGGAGGCTTATTTGATCGAATCGCCGGTCGACGCGTCGGAAGTGGCTGAAGCAGGCAGCGGAGCAACGCCTCCGCTGACGCTGACTCCAGGTCTGGGTATTCAGGTGCCTTCACCGGAGACTGCGCGCGCCGATTTTTCCGACGAGGGCGCCCTACTCATCGTTGACGACGACGAAAAGAACCGAGAGATGCTCGCGCGGCGGCTGCGGCGCTACGGTTATGCCATCATGGTCGCCCCCAGCGGGATTCAGGCGCTGCAACTGGCGCGGAGTCAGAAGTTCGACCGGGTGCTGCTGGATATGGTGATGCCGGGACTCGACGGCTTCCAGGTGCTGGCGAAGTTCAAGGCCGATCCAAAACTTAGCGGAACTCCAGTGATCATGCTTTCCGCCCTGGACCAGGAGAACGGGATCGCGCGCTGCCTCGAGATGGGGGCGGAGGATTATCTGGCCAGACCGTTCAACCCGGTCTTCCTGCGCGCGCGCATCGGCGCGTGCCTGGAAGAGAAACGCCTGCGCGACAAGCAACGCGCCACGCGCGAGGCCCTCCAGCGCAGCTAAAAACATCTGGCGGAAGAACTGGCCAAAGCCGCCAGCTACGTGCGCTCGCTGCTGCCCGCTCCGCTAACGGGCCTGGTGGAAACCGAATGGTGTCTTCAGCCCTGTGAGCGACTCCGCAGCGATGCTTTTGGCTACCATTGGATTGATGAGGATCACTTCGCCCTGTATCTGCTCGACGTTTCCGGCCTGGGAGTATCAGATCACAGTATCAGATTTCGCAGATCGCGGTCTGGACCGGATTCTGGGCTGCAACAACCCGATGCGCAGCGAAGCGCGAAGGATGCGAGTTAGTCAGGCCGCAGTTTCGTCTGGCGACCGATCATCGGCTCCAACCGGAGCCGGAGGACAGAAACGTGTGCGAAGTTTCGCGAGGAGTTCGTAAAGAGGGTTGTCGCTTTTGGTAGGCCCGGCCCACCAGGGCAGGACTTCGAGCGCGGCATTCTTCAAGCGACGGTCCATTCGGCGGAGTTCGAGGCCGCCATCGCCAACGAACCCGGTCGGGGCGGGTTGGCCGGCGAGCCAGAAAAGGAAACTGCGTGAGGCCTGGCTTCCTCCGGTGTCACCGCAAGCTGCCTGGTAGAGCAGGTCCAACTCCTTTTCCGGCACTGGCGTCGGCGGCATTCTCACCATGCGTTTGAGCTCGGCAAGGATGGCGTCGGTTGTAGGCCTGGCCTGGCCGCTCGGAATATCTACGGATACTTTTGTCATCGTGGTCATGGTTTGTCCGGGGAAAGCCCAGTCAAGTTCACCGCCAGGGTGCCGGCAGAACCGCAACGTGGGGCCTCAGAAAAGGGTGAGGATTGATTTTGCGGCTCAATTCCTCGAAGGCCGTGAACCGTAGTAAGAACCGCGAAGGGAACTGGCCGAGGGCATCGGTCAGCTCTGCGGGTCATCCTGTTTCTCGGGGGCCTGCTCGAAGATCCACGTGTGCGCAACGTCTGCGACTTTGGCGACGAGAAGCAGATCGTCGCGGCCAAAGGAGGAAGTGGAAGCCCACTGGTCCTGCTCTTTGTCCTGGTAGAGTCGCGAGAACGTGACGTTGTAGCGGGTGCCATTCGTGGTCTCGTTGGCCCAGATGGCGGCCTTGATGGCGCCGATGCGGACCTCGTGTACTGGTCTGTCTTTTTCTTTTGCCATATACGTGTCTGTTGTTGCGAATGTTCCCATGTTCCCTCCTCGAAGAACCGTGAACCCGATTCATACCACGTTTTGCCGGCTAAACCAACTGGCACCGCGAGTGGCCTTCTGCGGCGAAACTGGGTGCTGGCGAATGGCCGCGTATGGCGAAAAGCGGGACGCTCGGGAATCGGGGCCGTTTTCAAGACGGTCAGCGACGCCATATCGCGGTGGTTGCCTGCGATTCCGTGGGGGCCTAAGTGGGGCACGGAATCGCGATGGGGCCGCGCGGCCCCCTCAGAGCGCAGAAGCAACTGGCTTGAAAAGCGCCGGGGGACGAGTCTGGGTGGGGGCGGGAGGCGCGAGGTCTTGCGCTAGGCCGGGATGCTACGGGGCGACGGCGCTTTTCCTTCTCGAAGCCGTGAGTGCATGAAACTGCACGTGCAGCGGAAGATGGGGCGGCTTGGCGGAAAAAGAGTGTCTTCCGGGGCAAAAGAGGGTGTCGCAAAAAGCGCTCGGCCGTCAGCCCTGGTCGCGGTGCATTGACAACGCCAATTCGAGCGATCCGCATACGCGATCGGTTGTCGCGCCACCGGATCGGAACTTCACGGCGACGGTGGCCTCGGGCAGTTCGATTACGGCCCTGGCCTTCTTCGGCTTGTCCGATGGGCCGTCTCGCTTGGCCGTTCGCGCCTGGCGGACGGTCAATTCCCCGTTTTGGGCCCGCCGCCAGAGGCTTTGCTGCCTGCCGGCATCGGTTTCCTTCGCGATTTCCAGCAGTACCGATTTGGTGGCGATCCGCCTCGGTGACGATCCAAAATCGCTGGCCGGCGCTGGATTGATACACGGAGAAAAGGCGTTTGCCGTTGCGCATCGCCTGGTCGTTTTGCTGCCAGGTCGCCTGGTCAACAAGCCCCCAGTCACCGGCCGCATGCCGTTCGAGGGCCTTGAGGATCTCATCCGCTGGCATGGTGTTGGCCACATTCTGCGTGATGCAAAGCCGTCCCAGGTTGAACCGGGTGTTCACGGTGATCTGGATTTTGAGCTTCGGACCGACCGGGGGCGGCAACAGGCCACTGAGGTCGGTTTCGTAGGCGTGCAGCACGCGCGAACAAAACTCCTCGTAAGGCAGCGCCGCCTCGCCGAGCCGCTCGGCCTGCAACTGGTGGACTCGATAAAGCGCATCTTGCGTCGCGTTCACAATGGCCTCCTTCTGAAATCGAACCGTCGATTTCGGTTTCATAACACGATTTTAGAACTCAAAGCAACCGGGAGGCGCAAAGGCGCAAAGGGTGCGAGTGGGGTTGCGGGTTCCCGCTCGGCATGCCCGGTCAACGCCCAGCAGGAGCGCGGGGAGGCGACCGGGGGGGCAACATGGCAGGCTCAAGAGCGTTCGGGAACGGGGTAGCGCCGCGAAGGGCCGGGGCTTCGCCCACCCTCGTCAGCGGCCCGAAGCGTAGCGCCTGGGTCCCGTTCTTGAGCGCTTCTGTATGGGCAACGAATACGCCAACACCTGAGCTCACAGCGGTGGGGTGTCAGCGTCACCGCCAACGTCCGGCAGCGTGCCGGAGGTTCCGGCATCAAGCTGACTGGGAGCCTGGCCTTTCGTCAGATCGAGTTCGTCCTCGATTTCCTGCTGCCGGCGCGCAAGAGAGGTCAGACGTTCGGCATACTCGAAAGGCGCTTCCACCTGGGCCTGGGTGTCGGCCAGGCGTTTGCGGCTGTCGGCAATGCTCTGAACCAAGTTCCCGGCTAATTCTTCAAGGTGCTGGATTGTGTGTTCAACGGAACGGATCGTCCCCAAAGCGGTGTCCGTGACCTTTGCGGTGTAAGTGGTGGCGCCTTTCAGGACGATTTCGGGGCCTTGCATGAAATTGTCGGATACGAAGACCTCAAAGCCGGCGATAGCGCCGACCACGCGGTCCGAGCGTGCCCCGCGCATCCGTTCAGCCCGCCGGAGCAACAACTCACCTGCGATGCCACGGTCGCGGATTTCCTGCCCCTCGATGACCATGACGATCTTGTCTCCGCTGGTGTCCTGACGGGTGGCCAGGTCGCGGCGCACGTCTTCGAGCCGCTTCTCCAATTGGGGAATATCGTCGGTGAGATGACGAACACGGCTGCGTAACTTGAAGATCGTCTCCTGGTGTTCGCAGTGCAGGCGGCTGAGGCGGGCAACTTCCGCGTCAATGCGGGCCTTTTCGATGACGAGCGGGTTGCCCGAAGCGATGGCCTTCACTTCCGCGTAGGTGAGCGCCGCCCCGTCAATGTCCTCGATGCGGCGCAAATCGCTTTCGGCCGTCATCACCTGGCCGATAAACTTGGCCTTGGTTTCCAACGTCTGCCACATGTAAGCGTCGAAGGACTCCTCGGTGACGTAACGGAAAACCTGCACTTCGGGATTGGTATTGCCCTGCCTGAGAATGGGGCCCTCTCGCTGCTCGACATCGGCTGGCCGCCACGGGGCATCGAGGTGATGGAGGGCGATCAACCGCTCCTGGAGGTTGGCGCCGGTGCCCATCTTCTGCGTGCTGCCGAAGAGGATGCGCACCTTCCCGGCGCGCACATCCTAGAACAGTTGCAGTTTGGCGGCGTCGTTGTCGTGGTCCTGGATGAACTCGATTTCGGAAGCACGCACTCCGCGCGCGACCAACTTGTCGCGCATGTCCTCATAGACCGAGAAACCTTTTCCGCCGGTGGGGATGGAGAGGTCGCAGAAAACGAGCTGGGCGGAGCGCCCCGCGGCCGTCTCCTTCCAAATGCGCTCGACCTCGGCGACGGCTTTGTTGACCTTGCTGTCCGGACGATCGGGCAACCGGGGGTCATGGAGGCGCAAGTCGAGGGCAGCCTTGCGGCCGTCGGTCGTGACCAGCAGCATATTGTCCTCGCGGGGGTCAACCTGGCCAGTCTTCAAGGCCTCCGCCCGCTCGACGAGTGATTGTAATGCCTCAGTGACGGCGGATTTGCGGGGCAATTCAAGATGAGTCGAACAACTCCCGGTATGGGTCGCGCTCTTCGTCCTCGGCCAACGCGTCCAGCGCGCGTTTGAATGCGCCGAACAGG
>Ga0181524_10001667_pt1 | contig 24863 bp, 22 predicted proteins | sample PEATcosm2014_Bin_34_FD_119761 | JGI IMG/M metagenome (GOLD analysis project Ga0181524, IMG submission 119761) | Peatland microbial communities from MTU Mesocosm Facility, Houghton, MI, USA - PEATcosm2014_Bin05_60_metaG | ecosystem: Environmental > Terrestrial > Soil > Wetlands > Peat | place... | reverse complement strand
CCGCTGGTCGACTTCACACTGCTCCGAGTGCTCGCGCCTGCGATCCCTGCGCTGACGCCGGGCGCCGGTAAGGCCGCGCTCGCCAAAGCGCCAACCGTGCCGCTGCCAGACGAGATCGTGACCCGAGCGAAGACAGGCTTCAACGTGCCCACGGGGGATTGGATGAATGCGGCTATTGTTAGAGGCTCAGACGCCGTGGGACGCGTACCCGAAGCCAAGGGCCTCATTTCTCGACGCTGGTCGCGCGCGGTGCTAAACGGCATGGCCCCGGCCAACGCGCAAGAGCAGTTGCATGCGTCATGAAGCCCCCACCCACGATGCTTGCTATTGTGACGGACGCCTTCGGAGGGCGCGGCGGCATTGCACAATACAACCGCGATTTTCTCGAAACGCTGGCCGAAACCGGTGGGGTGTCATCGATTACGGTTCTGCCTCGGCAAGCGCCCGATCTCTTCGTGCTGCCGGAAAGGGTCGAACAAACAACGGCCCGGCCCGGTTGGATTGGCTATTCGATCGCAGCGCTGCGAACGGTGTTGTTCCGGTCGGTCGATCTCGTCTTCTGCGGACACCTCTTTATGGCGCCGCTGGCAGCGCTCATCACGCGCCTCAAGGGAGCAAAGCTCATCGTGCAGACCCATGGGATAGAGGCTTGGCCGCGGCCATCAAGGACTCAGCGCGCAGCTCTGGAAGCGGCCGACCTTGTGTTGTGTGTCTCACGTTATACTCGGGCAGCCGTGCTCTCATGGGCCGCGATCGCGCCCGAGCGGCTTCTAGTGGTGCCGGACACGGTGAGGGAAGCGTTCACTCCAGGAGACGGCTCGATACAACGCGCTGCGTTGGCGCTCCAGGGGAAGCGCGTTCTCCTGACTGTTGGGCGGATGGATTCGCGCGAGCGCTACAAGGGCCACGACCGCGTTATCGCCGCGATCTCTAACCTTGTCGCGAAGGGCCATGACATTTGTTATGTGGTCGTCGGGGAAGGTGCAGATCGGATCCGCCTCGAAGCGCTTGCGCGTGGTGCTGGGGTTAGCGAGCGTGTGCGTTTCCTCGGCCGCGTTGGGCTGCAAACTCTTGTCGAGATCTACCGCATGGCTGACCTGTTCGTTATGCCGTCGACCGGGGAAGGTTTCGGCGTCGCATTCCTGGAGGCGATGGCGAGTGGCACACCTGCGCTTGGCCTCGGCGTTGCGGGCGCCAGGGACGCCCTTGCTGACGGTCGGCTTGGGATGGCCGTAGCGGAGGACGAGCTCGCAGACGCGATCGACCGTGCCCTCGCGGGGTCTAGGCCTGAGCCGGATGCACTCGCCCGCGAGGTGCGCGCCCTTTTCGGTCGTGAGCGGTTTGCACAGAGTGCCCGTGCGCCGTTGAATCGGTTGATGGAGGTTACTTGAACTTGAGGATGTACGCACCCAGTAAATCCGGTCTGTTGTCCCGCAGAAAAGTATCGGCGGAAATCTCAAGACAAGGGGGAAGGTCCAACTCTAAATAGATGCAGGAACACATAAAGAATTACTCGGAAAAACTCTCGCGCGCGCTGGGCTTGAGCGCTATGGACGAAATCCCGGAGCTTGGCCAGGCGCTTCGAGAATCCTGGATGCATGGCCGCACCATATACCTGTGCGGCAACGGCGGCAGCGCAGGTAACGCCATTCATCTTGCCAACGATTTTTTTTACGGTGCTGGAATTCGGAACGGTGGAGGCCTCAGGGTCGAAGCACTCAGTGCCAATCCTGCGGTTCTCACCTGTCTCGCGAATGATATCGGGTACGAAGAAATCTATGCCGAGCAAATCAAGGTCAAAGCAAACCCCGGCGATGTACTTATCGTCCTGTCAGGGAGCGGTAACTCCGCCAATGTTGTGAGAGCCCTGGAAATGGGAAACGCCAAGGGCATGAAGACCTTCGCCGTCCTGGGTTTTTCCGGCGGGCGATGCAAAAGAATCGCTCAACATTCGATCCACTTCGAAATCGACGACATGCAGATCGCCGAAGATATTCAATTAATAGTGGGACATATATGCATGCAGTGGTTGTGCGCAAACCCGATCAATCGCGACGTCGAAAATACTTTGGATATTTCAGCGCTGGGTAAAGCTGGATAAAGTCAAATGGCCAGGTGCTGAAGAACTTTCTGTTTTGCGCCCAATGCATCATTTTGTTACCGGCGTCGCAGGTTTCATTGGAAGCCATCTGGCTGACCGTCTTCTCGAAGGGGGCGACCGTGTCAGCGGTGTGGATGACCTCTCGTTAGGCAGGTCGAAGCACCTGGACCATGCGAGGATAAGTCCAAAATTCTATTTCGTTGAGCGTGACGTAAGTCGCCCTGAGCGAGCGATCGAAAGCCTTCACGCCGCCCTCGAATGGGGAGGGTTACCTGATATCATCTGGCACCTCGCAGCAAACAGCGATATTCCGGCTGGAACTGCCGACGCCTCGATCGATTTCAGGAGGACGTTGCAGACCACGTTTGCCATCCTCGAGGCCGCCAAGGCCGAAGGAGTAAAGAAGATTGCCTTCGCTTCCACCTCAGCGGTTTATGGAGAGCGGGCCGATCTGCTGACCGAGAATTCAGGTCCTTTGCTACCCATTTCGAATTACGGTGCCACCAAGCTTGCCAGTGAAGCCCTGCTCAGCGCCGCCGCGGAATTGTTTCTTGAGCGACTCTGGATCTTTCGCTTTCCCAACGTCGTTGGTCTAAGACCGACACATGGAGCGATCCTCGATTTCATCAGGCGTCTGGCCTCTCGCCCTGCCAGCCTTACGGTTCTCGGGGACGGATCACAAACTAAACCCTACCTCCATGTGTCAGAATTGATTGCAGCAATGATGTTCATCGTTGCCCATGCAACGGATCGTCGCAACGTGTTTAACATCGGGCCAAACGGTGCGGGCACGAGTGTCGCCTTCATGGCTAAGCAAGTAGTTGCCCGTACTTTGCCGGGCACCCCCATCGCCTACACAGGCGGGGATAGGGGCTGGGTTGGCGACGTTCCACGATTTCGCTACTCCACAGAACGACTGGCGCGCCTCGGATGGCAACCGTTGCTTAGCTCTGACGAGGCGGTGATTCGCGCTATTGATGAAATTGTCAGTTCGTGTAGCCGATAGACTCCATGAATAGCACTCTTGCCTGGTTCCAGATCCTTCGTGCGCACGTCCTCCCCAAAGCTTAACCACCTAGTCATTGTTGCAGGTGGACCAGGCATCCGTTTGGCTTCCGTTGCTGGGGATTTGCCCAAAGTGTTGGTTCCTGTTGGCGGCAAGCCGGTGCTCCAGCACCAGTTGGAACTGGCGGCGGGTGCAGGGATCGATGAAGTAACAATCTTTGCGGGTCATCTTGCCGAGAAAATCCATCACTTCGTTGGCGATGGTTCGCGATTTGGCCTCCGGGTTCGGATCTTCACGGAAAAAGAACCCATGGGAAACGCAGGAGCTCTTCTGCAGTCCTTGGATTTGCTGCCTGAGCATTATTTCGTCGTCTACGGTGACCTGATGCTCGCGGTGGATCTCCAGCGGATCGCGAAACGCCATCTCGACCGGAAAGCCGACTTTACTATGCTGGTCCATCCAAACGATCACCCGCAGGACTCGGACCTCGTGGAGACTGATGCGAACGACTGGGTGTCTGCGGTTCACGCTTGCCCTCATCCGCACGATCAGTTCTTCGGCAATTTGGTCAATGCGGCGCTTTACGTGGTGCGCCGCGAAGCGCTCCGGCCATGGGCTGCATTTCCCGGGAAGCAGGACTTCACCCAGGGCATCATGTTGGGGCTTGTTGCGAAGGGTGCCCGCGTACTCGCTTACCGGTCGAGCGAATACCTCAAGGACATAGGCACGCCCGCAAGACTGCAGAGAGCGGATGCTGATTGGCACGCTGGAAAGATCAGCCTGGAGGCATCGAATCGGTGCCGGCCGACCGTCTTTCTCGACCGGGATGGGACCTTGAATGTCGAGAAGGGATATCTGCGAACGCCGGAGGAACTGGAACTCCTGCCCGGAGTAGGCTTGGCTTTGAGAACACTCCGGCAGGCAGGCTTTCGCCTCATAGTCCTAACGAACCAGCCGGTTATCGCCCGCGGCGAGGCGACCGAGGCAGAGGTCGCTGCCATCCATCGGAGGTTGGAGTGGGAACTTGGAAAGGAAGGTGCCTACCTGGATGCGATCTATGTGTGTCCCCACCATCCGGACCGTGGCTTTCCTCGGGAGCGCACTGAGCTAAAAACACGCTGCAAGTGCCGCAAGCCGGGTACCGGCCTTTTCGAACAAGCCTGCCGTGATCTACGAATTGACGTAGCGAACTCATGGATGGTTGGCGATCAAACCAGAGATATCGAGATGGCCCGAAGGGCCGGCTTGCTCTCCGTCCTCGTTAAGACGGGAGGGGCTGGGCGCGACGGTCAGTTTACGGCGGCTGCAGATCACATTGTCGATGACCTCGCTGCTGCTGCGGGTGTCATCTTGCGACAAAAAGGATTCATGCCCGAGTGATTATTTCGCAGACCCCGTTACGTGTCAGTTTTCTGGGTGGCGGCTCCGATTTGCCTTGCTATTACCGACGACATGGGGGCGCCGTGCTCTCCACCGCCATCGATCAGTCTGTTTACGTGACGGTGAGCCGCAAATTCGACAATGCGGTTCGCGTCAGCTATTCGCGAACCGAGGAGGTTGCACACGCTTCCGAGATCGAGCATCCCCTCGTCCGTGAATCCCTTGCGTTGCTTGAGATTGAGGGCGGGATTGAGATCACTTCTATCGCCGATATCCCTGCCAGAGGAACAGGTTTGGGTTCATCCAGTGCCTTTACCGTGGGTCTGCTGAATGCCCTCCATGCCTACTGTGGGCGTCATGCTACCGCCACTAATCTGGCGCGTGAAAGCTGCCTCATTGAGATTGAACGTTGCGGCGAACCGATCGGAAAGCAAGACCAATATGCGGCAGCATTTGGGGGCTTCAATTTTATTCGCTTCCATCCCGATGACTCTGTCGAAGTGAACAAAGTTGTTTGCCCGCAAGCTTTGGTGGCTGATCTTCAGACCCGGTTGATCTTCTTCTATACAGGGATCACCCGGTCTGCCTCGGCTCTATTGCGTGAGCAATCAGCCTTCGTAGCAACTCCGGGTGCAAAATCGGACCTCACAGGGGTGCTGGTGCGCTTAGCCGAGGTCGCCTATTCGGATCTTTGCAAAGGAAACTTCGATTCGCTCGGGCCCTTGCTTCACGAGGCATGGTGCACCAAGAAGCAGCTCGCTAATGGCGTCACTACCGACAAAATCGACGAGGCGTATCAGTCGGCGATAGACGCAGGCGCCGAGGGTGGCAAGCTTTTGGGTGCGGGCGGAGGTGGTTTTCTCATGTTTCTTGCGCCTCCGGAGCGGCACGACTCCATCCGCCGCGCGCTTCAACCAATGCGTCAGACGCCATTTCGCTTCGCGGTTCATGGCAGTCGCATCATCTTCGTTCACTGAGAGAGCATTTTGTCGACGCCAATGGAAGTCATCATTCTGGAACCTGGCCGCACTGAAAAGAACTATTGGCGCGACTTGTGGCGCTATCGTGAGCTCTTTCAGGTGCTTGCCTGGCGCGATTGCGCAGTCCGTTACAAGCAGACGGTTCTCGGAGTGGCGTGGGCTGTCATCCGACCGGTTCTCGCCATGATCATCTTCACTGTCATTTTCGGGCGTCTCGCCAAACTGCCTAGTGAAGGCGTCCCCTACGCTCTAATGGTTTTCACCGGAATGCTGCCTTGGACGTTTTTCTCGACCGCCCTGTCGGATGCTTCGAATAGCCTCATCAGCAACACCAACCTCATCAGCAAAGTTTATTTTCCGAGACTGATCGTGCCTACAGCGACCATTGCTGCCGCATTCGTGGATTTCTTCATTGGGCTTCTGATACTGACTGGCATGATGATTTGGTATCGCTTTCTGCCTTCCTGGCCGATCCTTCTGCTGCCGGTATTTGTCTTCCTGGCGTTTCTCGCTTCGGTTGGGCCCGGTCTGTGGATTACGGCAGTCAATGTAAAGTATCGCGACTTTCGGTATGTGATCCCGTTCCTCGTCCAATTTGGGCTTTACGTTTCGCCGGTTGGCTTCAGTTCGAGCGTCGTGCCGCAAAAATGGCGTCTTGTTTACTCGCTCAATCCAATGGTTGGCATCATCGACGGTTTCCGTTGGTGCATCCTTCGAAGCCAGATCTACTGGCCCGCTTTTGGCCTTAGCATCGCTGTGGTCGCTGCTTTCTTGTGGATTGGGGTTCGACAGTTCAGGAAGTTGGAGAAGACTTTCGCAGACTTGATTTAGGCTCGTCGTGAATCAAGTCACATGGCACCCGACTAGTCTCGATTCTATGCAAAGCAACGAAGTTATCATCACCGCTGAAAATCTATCCAAGAGCTACTTGATCGGTCATGAGACTGGCAATCACAGGGGTCAGGAGTCTTTCCGCGAAGCGGTTGGGCGCAATGCCAGGAGCTTCGCACGTGCGGCGGTCAACGTAGCGCGCGGACGGCAGATCATCCGCGGAGAGGAAGTCGAAGAATTCTGGGCCCTCAAGGATGTATCGTTCGAGGTCAGACGGGGTGAAGTGTTGGGGATCATCGGCCGTAACGGCGCGGGCAAGAGCACGCTCCTCAAAATCCTTAGTCGGATCACCGAGCCGACGAAAGGACGCGCGACCATCAAGGGACGCGTGGCCAGCCTGCTTGAGGTCGGTACGGGCTTCCATCAGGATTTAACCGGTCGCGAGAACATCTATCTGAATGGTGCGATCCTCGGGATGAGCAAGGCAGAGATCAAGGCCAAATTCGATGAGATTGTCGACTTCGCCGAGGTCGACAAGTTTCTGGATACACCCGTCAAGCATTACAGCTCAGGAATGTATGTCCGCCTTGCCTTTGCTGTCGCAGCCCATCTCGAGCCGGAGATCCTAATTATCGACGAAGTTTTGGCTGTCGGCGACGTAATGTTTCAGAGAAAATGCATCGGGAAAATGCAGGATGTCGCTCAGGGGGGGCGGACTGTAATCTTCGTGAGTCATAACCTATCGGCGATCCTCGGACTGACCAATCAATCCCTCCTAATCGAAAAGGGCCGCTTGGTGATGGCTGGCACAAGCAGGGATGTCGTCTCCACATTTCTGCGAAGCACACAAGACGAAATACAGTCCTCTGGAGATCTTTCTGCATATCGCCGGACCTACCGCGCGGAGGGGTACGTCGAGATGCGATCAGTCAAGGTATGCGGGAAGGAGGCTGGTGTAGCCTCCATTGGTCTCGGGGATAATATATTCATCGACATCGGGTTGCGTGTACTACGGCGAGTCGAGCGGGCGATCATCGTAATTAACATTCTGAATGATCAGATGGAGGTTCTGACGTCAATCGCTTCCGCAGATAGTGGTTTTGACGTTTCGCTCGACTCTGGCTTCCATACGATACGCTGCGATATTGGTGTGGTGCCTCTAATGCCACGTGATTACCGACTTAGCGTCGGAATCGCTCAATCGCATGGCGTCCTCGCATGGGATGTTTTGGAACCTATCCCCGGTTTTCGGATTGAGGGTAAGCAGAACTGCGCTTGGCTTCAGGCATCAAATCGTCCAGGCGTTCTGCTTCTTGATTGCTGCAAATGGAAGGAGCAAGTTTGACTTTCTTGGTTCAGGATTCTTGTCCGTTACAGCCTCTATTCCGGAGAAGCTATGCGTTGCGTCACAGTTACGATGGCACTCGGTTGGATAGCATGAATCAAGAGTCAATCATCTCTCAAGGCGGGGAGCCGAAGAATGAAATAAATGCTCGGGGCAGGGGGCGACGATGGTGATCAAGCACGCTAAAGCAACAGTTGCCAAAGCTCTAAACGCGGTCGGATACAAGATAGAACGTTTTCCTGCCCCTCGAATCCCGCATTACCTAGAACAGGACGACCACTACGCACATATTATCAAGGCAGTCGAGCCGTTCACAATGACTCCGTATGAGAAGATTGGCGCTATGATCGACGCCGCACGATACATAGCTCAAGCTAAGATTCCTGGGGCGGTAGTGGAATGTGGCGTTTGGCGTGGAGGATCCATGATGGCCGCCGCATTAGCACTTCGCGAAGCGAATGATTGTCGAGACATTTATCTGTTTGACACATTTGCTGGGATGACTGCGCCGACGGAGCAAGATGTCGACTACAGAGGAATCCCGGCGGCGGGTCGGTATGTAGAGTCCATAGCCGTCGAGCACAATGAGTGGTGCTACGCCAGCTTAGAAGAAGTACGCAGAAATATGGCTTCGACCGGATATCCAGAGGCTATGTGTCACTACATAAAGGGAAGCGTTCTCGAAACGCTTCCTGGCGAGAATCCCCGCGAGATAGCCATTTTGCGTCTCGATACAGACTGGTACGAATCAACGCTTCATGAGCTGAAGCATCTTTATCCAAAGCTGAGCCATGGTGGAGTGCTAATAATCGATGATTATGGTTATTGGCGCGGTTGTCGGAAAGCAGTGGAAGAGTATTTCGCAAATGGCAGACCATTTTTTTGCCGACTTGATGAGACTGGGAGACTCGGAATCAAAGCGGATCTTGAATGAAAGTTGCGGCGTGGACAGAGTTCGGTCTTCCTGGGCTCCAGCCCGGGCGATTGCGGGACGCCGGGTCGGCCAATGAACTGGTGATCGCGACCCTGTTCCTAAACAATGCATCTTGTGCTAGCCACGCTGATCAGAGCTGGCCCTCTGTAGCGCCACGCGAATATGCACGTGGAGGAGTAGTGGCTCTCAAACAACGCGTCAAGCGTTTGTTCGGCCTCAGCCGAACTCTATCGACTGGTTGCCACGACTATCTCGGTTCGGAACGCTCTTTGCCCTTCGCTCCGCAACATAGGCGACCAGTTCAGGGTGACGGCCAGTGAACGCCAACGTCTTGCATCTTCATGGTTTGAACGGAACCGCAGCCAAGGTGGTTCATAATGCCCACGCCCCGACCCGCTACTTCTAAGCTAGCGGTATTCACCCCCGAACTCGGTGCTTCCTTCATCAATCGGCATATGGAAGACCTGCTGCCGGGACGAACGGTGGCGGTGGCACGTTATAGCGCCCTTGCGCAACCTAATGTATGGAACGGGTCGTGTCCGGTTTTTTCCCTCGACCGCTGGGCGCTAAGTCTACCCGTTCGCATGGCGCGGCGAGTGGGTATCTCCGAGGTCGGGCTGCGCGATGCGGCGGTGGAACGCTTTCTGCGGCGGCACGGCGTCACTGTGGTCCTCGGCGAATTCCTGGACCAGTTTGTGGATTTTGTCCCGCTGCTAGATCGAACGGGGCTGCCGTATGTCGTTCAAGGCCACGGGATCGACCTGAGCGCCGCGTTGCGCAAACCGGGGATGGCCGAGCGATACCTGGCCTATAAGTCCGCACGCGCGATCCTTACGCGATGCGAATTCCACCGCCGGCGCCTTATCAACCTTGGTCTGCCTGCCGAAAAAATACACGTGAATTTTGGCGGCGTGGATGTGCCGCCCCAGCAGCCGCAGCGCGGGCCCGACTCCTGCAAGCGGTTTCTCGCCGTCTCTTACTTCACGCCGAAGAAGGGACCGATCTACCTGCTCGAATCGTTTCGGCGTGCCGCGGCAGGGGATCGCGAGATCACGTTGGATATCGTCGGCGGGGGGCCGCTGTTTCCGGCCGTGCAGCAGTTCGTGCACGCCTGCGGCTTGGCGGATCGCGTCCGCCTTCACGGTATCGCGTCGGAGGAGACCAAGCAGCGCCTGCAGCGCGAATGCGGCGTATTCGTCCAGCACAGCATCACTGATCCCGAGACCAGTGATGAGGAAGGTTTGCCGGCAGCGATCCAGGAAGCAATGGCGCACGGCATGGCCGTCGTCAGCACGCGCCACGCAGGTATACCAGAGGCGGTAATCGAAGGCGAGACAGGTTTGCTCGTGGACGAGGGGGACGTTGAAGAAATGGCAGGGGCACTCCTCGAAGCGAGTTCAAACGCCTCGGTTCTGGGAAAGGCCGGCTACCTGCGAGCCGCCTCGGCGCACAGCCGGCTTTGCGAGAGAAGCCGCTTGATCCGCTGGCTTGGCGTGTCTCAGGCGACAGCACGCTCGAACGTCTCGATTGTCTATCGGGTATGGTCGTCTACGCCCCGACCTATCAGGTCAGCGGCCAAAGCTGCCGTCGGAGCGTTACTCTCGCAGCCGCTACTCCAGAAGATCGCGTGTCACGCCCCATCGTCGGACGAGTTCATGGGCGCTGCACCTGACAACGTTCCGGCGGTTGCGCAGAGTCTCGCACTCGCGTCTTCCCAGAACCTCGCCGGTGACTATTATGAGTTCGGGCTGTGGCGAGGCTATAGTTTCTGGCACGCGCAGCAGTCCGCCCGGGAACTCGGCCTGTCCCGCATGCGTTTCTGGGGCTTCGATTCGTTTGCGGGGCTGCAAGAGGCCGAAGGTACTGAAGCGCCTCCGCCGGGGCACGACGCGACCCGCGGCGGCGTCAAGAAGGGAGCCTTTTCATGCAGTAAGGACCAAGTTATCGCCAATCTGACCGAGTACGGCGTCGACTGGTCGCAAACCACATTGATTGAGGGTTGGTACGATCAATCACTGACCCCAGCATTAAAACAGTCTCTCGGGCTAAAGCCGGTAGCCGTAGCGCTGATCGATTGCGACCTTTATGTGTCAACAGTGCCAGTCCTTGCGTTCTTGGCTGACTTACTGCAGGAGGGCTCCATCCTGCTGTTCGATGATTGGAATTTATTTGATGCGTCGGATGCGATGGGCGAGCGCAAAGCGTTCCGTGAATTTCTCGAAGCCCACCCCGACTGGGAAGCTGAAACATATATTAAGTTCGGGTGGCACGGCCAGGCATTCATCATGCACCCTAGGTGAGAATTCGACTGGCGTTCTCGTACCTCATTTTCCTTCGATCAAGCGCCGACGAATCGCCTTACCCAAATGACTCACCTGTGACACGCCAAATAGGGTAGGCTTGGGTCACCACCGCGATGGAGCATTCAACAATCAAAGGCATGGGAATATCTGGATCAAAGCTTCAGTCGTTTAGCCACAAGTATTGGAGTGGAAAACGGGATGGCGGCCATCGGTACTCCACGGAGGAATGGTTTCAGAAATACGCTTCCGAGCTTCTCGCAATGCTTCCCTCCGGAGGCACATTGCTCGATGTGGGCTGCGGTGCTTGTCAGCTGACGACTTACCTCGCCGCAGAATTTGAACAAGTGTACGCAATGGATTTCTCTGAAACGATGCTGGCTACCGCACGCCAGCGAATTAAAAGTCGTGGTCTCACGAACATGCGATTGCTTTCTGGGACTGCGCAAGAATTCCCAAAAGTAATCAAAAACACGAATGTGATCCTGTCTTTTGGATTGCTCCAATACCTAACTCTTGCAGACATTAGGCAACACTTGCTTGAGTGCCGTCGCGTCTTAAGCAAAGGTGGAATGGTCTGCGCGGCAAACATCCCCAATTCAGCCCTGAAACACTTGTACTATTACGGGAGGCTGATTCCTAACCAATTTCAGACTGCTCGAGGCTTCCGAATGTGGATCGAGCTCACGCGCCGGCGCGTCGTCGCTTATTTTCACAGGGATTTGCTTTGGGACGCGATCGGAAATTGGTTTTCGCAAGCAGATATCGAAAGAGTGGCGAACGACGCCGGATTTGACGTCGAATTCCGAGATTCGTCGTTCTACGGATACCGATTCCACGCACTTCTGACGCCAAAACCAGCTCAAGCCACGCCGCAGCCTGTCGAAACCTTTCACTCGACGCAAACAGATTGAAGAAATTGTATGCGACTACTCGCAATTGCGATTGAAAGAGAACGCCGTGAAAAACCGGGGCCGCGCAAAAGTCGACTTTGCAGCGCCGTTCTTGAAGCGCCAGTGATCGTCCAAGGATAAGTGAGGTCAAACAATATAGGTATCGAGGCCGTCATCAGAAACACAGCAGCTGCAGGCGGGTGCGCGACACTCCCATCGACCTACGAAGAACTGGTGAAACGATCTCCCCAGGGGAGCATCTATGCTCATCGTTGGTGGCTAGACGCGGTGGCGCCTGGCATGTATGAAATTTTGGAAATCAGGAAGGGCGATAGGATCCAAGCTGCATGGCCGATTGTTCACCGGGGCGACGATGGAGCCAAGCATGTCTTCATGCCAGCTTTGACCCAAAAATTGGGCATACTTTTCCCCCTATCCGATGCAAAGCCGGTCGAAGTGCAATCGACGAACCAAAAGCTGACGACGGAATTGATGGAGCAATTAGGAGACACTGCCAGCTTTCATCAGAATTTTCACGAGAATTTCACAGACTGGCTGCCGTTTTGTTGGCAGGGTTATAACCAGACTACTCGCTACACATATGTTCTTAAGGATATCTCGGTCATAGACGCTTTATGGAACAACATGCGCGTGAATTGCCGGAACAAGATTAGAAAGGCTCAAAAACTGGGAATTACAGTCAAAGACAATCTGGAGTTGGCACAATTTCTAGACTTAAACCGCAAGACTTTTGCTCGCCAAGGCAGAGAGCCTTTGGCAAGCGATGAACTGATCTGTCGCTTGGATGAGGGTTGTTGTGCCAATGCTGGGCGTAGAATTTTTGCGGGCTTGGATTCTCAGGGAAGGGTACATGCGGCCGTCTACGTCGCCTGGGCAGACGACACGGCCTACTACTTGATGGGAGGGAGTGAGCCTGACCTTCGGGAGAGCGGAGCGCAAATGCTGGCTCTCTGGGAAGCAGTCATTTTTGCCAGTTCGGTTGTGAAGCGGTTCGACTTCGAGGGTTCGATGCTGCCACAAGTCGAGATTGTCTTTCGAGGATTCGGGGCAAAACAGATACCCTATTTTTCGATCACCAAGGTCCCCCCGACCCCGACATCTTTGGGCGGATTCTTAAAGGCGTCCATCGAATTTCGATGGAAGCGGGCGCGTAGAGCGATTGCGAGCCGATTTCAAACTGTAAACGGAAAATCCCGACCTTTTTGACAATGTGGTGCAGTCGGTGAGATCTCATGGTAAACATTGGCATTATTGGAACAGGGTTGATCGCCAGGGAACATGCCAGGGCGATCTCAATGATTCCGGCCTGCGCCAGCCTGGTCGCTGTTGCCGACATCAATCCCGAAAGACTTCAGGATTTCTGCGTTTCCTTCCAAGTGCCACGCAATTATCAAGACGCGGCGGACTTGATCGCGGATCCCGATGTTATTCTCGTGGCCATCACAACGCCGCCCTCAGCCCACGAAGCGCTGGCGGTGGCGGCGCTCGACGCTGGGAAATACGTCTTTTGCGAGAAGCCGCTCGCCCACTCGCTAGCCAGCGCCGTTCGAATCGCGGACGCCGAAGCCCGCCATCCCGGGCGATTGGCAGTCAGTCACCAACTGCGTTACGACGCATCGTTTCGCCGACTGGTCTGGCTGTGTCGTAACAATTGGATCGGAGATATTCAGTCGGCATTGATCGAGAGGCACAGCTATATTCCGCACGCCGATCATGGCGCGAACGGTTGGTGGGGCTCATGGGAGATAGCCGGAGGCGGCGTTCTTATCACGCAACTCATTCACGAATTGGATCTCCTGTTACTTGTAATGGGGCGTCCGTCGTCGGTCAGTGCGACGATGGACACCCGCTATACGACCATCGAATCGGAAGATTATGTCGAGGCGACAATCCGGTTTGAAGGCGGGGCCACCGCGCGCTGTGTTGCCTCCGTGAACTCAGGTCGTCTTCGGGGCGACTTTACCATTCAAGGAAGTTCTGGAACGGTCGGCTTGCCATGGAATTTCACGACCAAAGACCCGAGCCGTATGCCCAAAGCCCTAAAGGAGCTAGATAGAGCGCTGCCGGACACGCGCCCTCAATCCCCGTCCCTTGTTAGCCGTGGCTCCCGTTTTCTCGCACGGCGGTTAGGTGTGAAAGCCAAGCCGGCCTTGACGCCGCACGCTCGCCTTTATCAAGAAATTGCAGGCAAAATTAAGAGCGGGGACCCACTCCCAATTCCGCCACCCGAAGCGCTTGGTCCGCTGGAGTTATGCTTTGCCGCGTACGAGTCCGCACTAACGGGAAGGGAGGTCGGCCTTCCGCTGAGTTACGGAAGCACGGTCTATCGTGAGGTATTAAAAGAACAATACGATGCGCGCAAATGCGCGCGGAAGAGAACCGAGCGGAAGGCGATCCAAACAGTGAGCAGGAAAGCAAACGGCAACGTCGTCCGGGTGGGCCTTATCGGGCTGGACACGACCCATGCTTCCACGTTTGCTAGCATTCTGCACGATGCCAACAATCCATTTCACATTCCCGGGGCGAGGGTAGTTGCGGCGTATCCCGGCGGCTCGCCCGATATGACGATCAGCATCTCCCGTGTGAACGGCTTTACAAACGAGTTGAAAAATATCTACGGCGTCCGCATCGCGGAGTCACCCGAAGACGTAGCCGAGGCGTGCGATCTCGTCTTCATCCTCGCATCCGACGGGCGGGTTCACCCAGCGCTGTTCCGTACCGTAGCCGGTCGCGGCAAACCGGTCTTTGTGGACAAGCCATTCGCAGTGTCAGCCTCCGATGCGCAGGACATGGTTACACTCGCTGCAGAAAGCGGAACGCGGGTATTCGCCAGCTCGGCGTTCCGCTACGCAGACGGCTTGGTGGGCGTGCTGAATTCGATCCGTGAGAAGGGGGAGCGAGTGAAAACATGCCGCGTTCGCTACTGGTTGCAAATTCAGGAGACGCAAGGCCGGTATTTCTGGTATGGCATTCATGGCGCTGAAATGTTGCTCGCCGTCATGGGACGCGGCGTGCGGGAAGTAGAGGCCTCCAGCAACTCAGACGAGGACTGTATTACTGTCAGGCATGATGACGGGCGACAATCGTCGATCATTGGATCGAGTGTCGATGGGACGTTCCGTGTCACCATCGAGACCGACAAGCGAAAGATAGATGTTGACCTGACTTCGTCGATGCCAGCCCTGTCCGCCCGAGTGCTCTGGGCCGCTCTGGATGTGCTGACTGAAGGGCAGTTTCCCAGGCTGTGGGGCGCCACGGCGGTGGGGTCTGTTTCGGGGCCTCGGCCTGGACGCGCATTCGATCCCGACGGCAAAGAGACCTTTGAGATCGTGCGGCTGCTTGATGCCGCACAACGCAGTTACGAATCACAGCAGAGAGTAGTCGTCTAGCGGACCGTGCGTCCCGATAGAACCACGAGAAAGAAATCAAAGAAATGAGACTGTTAGATTCAGCCAAACGGTTCGCCTTCGGCGTTGCCCGGCGAGGGCTTAGCATCGCGAACATCGAGCCGGCCATGGTTAAGGCGCTGCTGCGAAAGCCGCCGCCGGTGCACGGCGGCCCCCGCGCCCGTAGATTTCCTTGGCCGCGCCGACGCCACTTCGACAAGAGGGAGAAGCGGGCGGTCATGCGGTTGCTAGATCGGGAGATCCGCAAGGGTGATGCTGTGATCTATGGCGGACCGGAGACAAAGGCCTATTGCCAAGCCTTCGCAAATTATCTGGGGGGTGGCTACGCCGCCGCCGTGAACTCGGGCACCAATGCCATCTATGTGGCGCTGCGGTCGCTCGATCTTGAGCCTGGTAGCGAGGTGGTCGTGCCGGCGATCACCGATCCGGGCGGCACGATGCCAGTTGTGATGCTGGGTTGCATCCCCGTCCCGGCGGACTCGGACCGTGGTTCTCTCAACATTTCCGCGGAACAAATCAAGAAGGTTCTGACTGACCGGACGTCGGCGATCGTCGTAGCGCACATCTCGGGTCACCCGGTGGACATGGATCCCATATTGGAACTGGCTTCCGAGCGTCGGATTCCGGTCGTGGAAGACTGCGCGCAAGCGCACGGGGCCCTCTACAAGGGGCGGATGGCGGGATCGTTAGGCACAATCTCAGCATTCTCCACGATGTTTGGGAAGCAGCACTGCACCGGAGCGCAGGGAGGTATGGTCTTCACGAAGGACACGCTCCTGTTTGCGAGGGCTAGACAGATTGTCGATCGCGGAAAACCACATGGGGCGCTCGGAAATCCCGCAAATCTAGTCGCGTCACTGAATTTTAACCAAGATGAGATCAGCATGGCCATCGGCCGAGTGCAACTCGAAAAACTGCCGGTGACCATCCGAGCACGGCGCACCTTCGTTTCTTTGGTTGAGACCGGTCTGCACGAAGTGGATGGCGTATCTCTTGTGGGTGACCCGCCTGACTGTTCGGGTTCCTACTGGTTCCTGATGATACGGCTCGATACCTCAAAGCTTGTTTGCGACTCTCAAGAATTCGCTGCAGCCCTCCTGGACGAGGGGATCGACGGGGTGTTCGCCGGCTACCCATTCTTTCCGACCGATCAGCCGTGGCACCGAGACGCCGTCGTCTTCGGCAAGAGCGGCCTGCCTTGGTCGGCGCTTACCGGGCATCCCAGGCCGCAGCATTTCGAACTAGCCAATGCGCATCAGGCTACCCGGGAGATTGTCCGCGTTGACGTCCATGAATCTTTGGGAGACGGCGAGGCAAGGGATTTGGTGACGGCCGTCAAGAAACTCGCTCAGTACTTCAGAGCAACAACCTCGCGGCCAACTGCGACCGTGGATGCAAGCCAAGCCGTCCAAATCTGAAGAGCTTTCTCCTCGCGCCCACACCAACGATGAATCCACTTGTGGCCGTCATCACGCCGACCAAGAATCGGCTCAAGCTGCTTTGCGAGACGATGGATTCAGTCCAGCGGCAAAGCTTCGATGCCTGGGAGCACGTCGTTGTGGACGATGGGTCGGACGACGGCACGGCCGAGGAAGTCGCTAGGCGCGCCGCGACCGATCCACGCATCCGTTACATCCGGCGAACCGGGGAAAAATCCGGCGCGAATGTCTGCCGCAACATCGGTGTCAGGGAAAGCCGAGCCGAGTTTATCGTATTCCTCGACTCGGACGACCTTCTTGCCCCGAGCTGCCTTGCCCGCCGAGTCGAGCTAATGCAGCGGAATTTGGACGTTGATTTTGCCGCGTTCCAAGCGGCGGTTTTTAAACAGACGCCCGGGGATCTTGGCAGAACGTTGAACGCTGAAATGCTGGGTGACGACCTCCTGCGGTTCCTGTTCTTCGAATACCCCTGGATCATAACCGGTCCAGTGTGGCGAAGAATGTCACTGGTCCGACTCGGCTTGTTTGATGAGTCACTATTGAGTTGGCAGGACCTCGACCTGCACATCCGGGCGGTCGCATTAGGCTTCCGTTATCTGCGACTCGCTGACGTGGACCACCTTGTCCGGTGGCAGTTTGAGCCCACGAAGGTCAGCATTGAGCAGCGTCGTTCGTCTCGTCACCTCGAGGCGGCAATCGAAGTTCTGGAGAAATTCGAGCGCATTATTCGGGAAGGGCCCGGGATGAACTGGGTAAGACAGCGTGCGTTGTGCAGCCCTTACTTCTTTGTCGCTGAGCAATGGGTGGCCGCGGGTAGCTTGTCAGCGGCGTTACAGTCTTGGAGACAGATCCGCCGGAGACGGCTAGGTTCTCGCGTTTTGCACCTCTCCGGCGCGGCTTTGCTCATCATGCAGGCGTGGGGCGTGCCCGGTCGCAGTTTCAGTGCTCGCATCGCCAATAAATGGAAAGGCTGGATGCGGTTGAGGACCAATTCTGAGTTGGTGGCGCATTGAGCAAACGCGAGAGTTCGATTGACTGCATTTACATTGCGGCGTGTGCACGCGATGCTCGCTTGACGCGCATCTGCGTCGCGAGCATTCGCTACTTTTACCCCGACATTCCCATCCGGCTTCTCGCGGGGGATATCTTGCAGCGCGGACTGGCGGAGGAACTGCATCGTTATTGGGGTGTTGAGTTGGTGGATCTTCCCAGAGGCGATTACGGTTGGGGATTGGTCAAACTAGAACCGCTGTTTGGTCCAGCCGGCCAGAGATTCCTCGTGATGGATGTGGACACGACCTTCACGGGGCGCGTGCTGGATATTCGTGCCGAAAGTGATGCGCCGTTTTTTGTGGACGACGAACAGCTGTCTGATGCCAATTTCAAGCGGCTTTACTATGACTGGGACAAGCTTCGCGAAATAGACCCGAGAGTCCAATCTGCTCGGGCCGCGTTCAATGTAGGCCAATGGTTCGGGACGGCCGGGCTGGTTAAACGTGAGGAGTTTGACCCTTGGGTTGAATGGACCCTACCTCGTCGCCTGCGTTATCCAGAGTATTTCATGGGTGGCGATCAAGGCGTGATGAACTATGTCATCCTGCAAAAAGAGGCATTCGAGGGGTTACGCATTGAACGCCGGACGATCATGCGCTGGCCGGGCACTTCCATAGAGGGCCTGGATGTCGAAAGCGTGTCGAAGGGTACAGCGCCGCCGCTTGTGATCCACTGGGCAGGCATGAAAAAGACGCTCTTGCGGGGCATGGTAGGCGCGGACTTGCTATTGTTCTTTGAAAAGTTTTACTACCAAAGGCTTCCCGCTGGAAAGTTACGAAGGGTTCTTGCGAACTGCTACCATGTTTGGCTCCAGTGCCTGCATGCCGTTCAGTGGAGGATGAGGTTGCAGTATCGCAAATGGATTGGAACGCGATTATCTAAGAACCTTAAGCCCGAGATCGTGAAACAGTCCATTGCGACATGAAACAATGGGTCAAGAAACTGCTTGCTAAGCTTGGCTACCAAGTGCAAGGAACACGGTATTGTCCACGTCAGCTCCTTGAGCCGAGTTTCCTCCGTCCGCTGGAGTTTGACGATGTCGTCTGTCGCAGGATGTTTGAATTCGGTCAGGAACTCACGTTCGTTCAGGTTGGCGCATTTGATGGCATCACAAAGGATCCATTGCACAGGTACATCCGGAAGTGTGGCTGGCGGGGAGTCCTGATAGAGCCGCAACCTCGGCCCGCCGCCCAGCTTCGGGAACTCTACCGTGATAACGATCGCATTGTCGTTCTGCAAGCCGCGCTGGATTGCAGATCTGGTAAACGCACCCTCTTCACAGTCGAGTCCGACAATGTCCCTGCATGGGCTCGAGGAATGGCTTCCTTCCAGCGCGATAACATCGTCAAAAACTCCTACCTTGTCCCTGGGTTGGAAGCAATGATCAAGGAACTTACCGTGGATTGCATCCCCTTTGAGGATGCCATGCAGAGACTCCCATCCGATCGGCTCGATCTATTGCAAGTTGACGCTGAGGGCGCCGACGGCTACATTTTGTCCCTTTTCCCATTTGATCGCGTCAAGCCTGCGATTGTTCATTGGGAGAGTAAGAATCTGACCAAATCCCAACAGGAAGAAGCGCTCGATATGTTGAGTAAGCATGGTTATCGCTTTGCCCGTTCAGGTGAAGAGGATATGCTGGCCGTGCTCGGCTGATTGAAGGGCGCGCCTGGGATAACTCTCCCATGACAACATTCCCTGGCGGACGAGACTAGAGAATCTACGCAACACGACTTATGCGAACTGACGCAGGCCCGTACACGCTTCCTCCATTTCATGCGGTGTGCGCCAAGATGGTGCCGACCGGATTTGCTTTCCTATCGCACATTCTCGGTTCCTACCCAAGCCTCGAGCTCCCCAGCTTTACGTCGGGTCCAAGGCTACGTTTGGTCGTACATACAAGCTCTGGGAGACTACCATCATGCTGATGAACAAGCTCAGAACGTATGCACGCGATCTTGTAGACAAGGTGGTCCGCCAACTGTTCGAGAATCCCATACTGAGGCGATTTCTCGACATGTCGATGGAGCGGCATTGGCGCATTAAGGCCCAGATCAGCTGCAACTCTCTTCTTCGGCGAGGTGAAAAGTTCCACTCGCAAAACGACGAGGACGGTATTATCAGCGCAATCCTCAGGCGACTAAAGATAGACAGTGGAGTCTTTGTTGAATACGGGTGTGGCGACGGGCTGGAAAACAATACCATCCAGTTGTTGATGCGCGGTTGGAGTGGGGTTTGGATCGGAGCGACAGATTTGAGCGTCCGGATTCCTGCATCAAGCCGAAAGCTTCGGTTCGAACGGGAGTGGGTGACTCTCGACAATTGCGTCGAGATCATGCAGCGCGGCATCCAAAGGATCGGTGCTAACGAAGTAAATCTCGTCAGCATGGATCTAGACGGCAATGACTTCTTCTTCGTCCAGGCAATACTTGAGCGTGGATTTGAGCCTGATGTCTTTGTTGTCGAATATAACGGTAAGTTCCCTCCGCCAATTCGATTTACCATTGACTATGATCCTGCTTATGTCTGGTCTGGCAGCGATTACTTCGGGGCATCATTGCAGTCATTCATTGACTTATTCGATTCGTTCGGGTTTAGTCTTGTCTGCTGTAATGTTACCGGTGCCAATGCATTCTTTGTCGCGAGACGCCATGCAGACTTATTCGCAGACGTGCCAAAGGAAGCGGAGGGATTGTTTATGCCACCTGATTACAACTGGTTTTTTAGGCGGGGACATGCACCTGACCCGCGCTCGATAGAGCATTTTCTGTATAAAGACTAAACATGGGCCTGCGCGGTCGGCAATCGCTGCCCCAAACCGTGTGCCTGTCGCTCGCCGCGACCATCTATCACCTCGTTGAAAAACTTGTGGTCTTGTCATCACTGAAACAGTTGGGGAGCATGTTAGGGTGCTCGGCTGACCGGCATCTCAATTACCCGGAATCAAGCAGATGAGAGGGAGCATCCTTCCCACGGCCGCCGGAGTGTTCGATCGCCTGCCGCGATATTTGCGGCGGCACAAGTTGATGAAGACGTGGATGCGGCTAACTGGCGAAGATCCGTTGCAGCTGGTTCGGATTAGAGATGACGCTTTCGGATACGCGGATATGAGCGATGGATTCCTCAGGCTTGTGGTCATAGAAGGCCATTACGAGAAAGAGTTTTTCAGGATCGCGGACGAATTACTGTCGCGGGGCGGTGTGTTCTTTGATGTTGGGGCCAATTATGGGTTGTTGAGTTTTGGGCTGGCTAAGAAGTTTTGCGAAGCCGTGCACTTTCATCTCTTCGAACCAAACCCCTCGCTCGTAAGATCGATTGAAAGAACGCGTGAGCTATACCATTCGATGCACTCGGTGGTGAATGAGGTGGCGGTTAGCGATGAGAGCGGTTTCGTCCTGTTCGACGTGGATCCACGCCAGACTGGGGGTTCGCACATCACCGAAGTAGGAGGCAGTCGCGTCCCGTCGATCAAGCTCGACGACTATATTAATGCGGCGCAGCTCGAACGTATCGACTTGGTGAAGCTCGACATAGAAGGTTACGAACTATCCGCCCTGCGTGGTGCCGAGCGTGCGCTGAAAAATAGAACTGTTAAAGCTGTATACTTCGAATATTTTGAGAAATGGCTTGTTCGAGTCGCGCCGCCTCAGGTTTTGCTTGAATACCTTGAGTCGGTCGGTTTTGAAGTTTGCTTTTGTCGGCACTGCGATTTTGAAACCCGTGGAACGCCGGGGCTGACCTTGAAACAAGGATTGCCCGGCCACGGCCTACCGCTCTTGGCGGTCAAGGGATACCGACCTCCGGCGATGACTGACCTGCTTGCCGTGCCCAAGGAACACTTAGCTGCCATCTAACGACGCTCTGGTTATTACCCGGCATTGTGCCGCTTTTGATTCGCCGGCCTGCAACTGAATACGTTCTATGTTGACCGAGCCAATCGCGCTTTCGGTGGTCATTTGTACGCACAACCCGCGTCCGGAGTATTTCGCCCGGTGCCTCAAGGCGCTCGAAACGCAGACCCTTTCTGTTGATAAGTGGGAGTTGCTGCTCGTTGACAACGCCAGTGACTCGGCCAAGGCGCCTCGGCCGGACCTATCATGGCATCCTCGCGCTCGCCTGTTGTGCGAGCCGCGACTTGGCCTTACGCCTGCCCGATTGCGGGGTATCCGCGAGGCGAACGGCGGTCTGCTCGTGTTCGTCGACGATGACAATGTGCTTGACGCAGACTTCTTCGAAACGGCGCTTCGGGTCTCCAAAGAGAAGCCATTCTTGGGTTCGTGGAGCGGTCAATGCCGGCCTGCTTTCGAGGAGCAGCCTCCCGAATGGACGCGCCGCTACTGGGGAAATCTTGTTATCCGCCAGTTTGACAAGGATGTCTGGTCCAACCTGCCGCGATTGTCCGATAGTATGCCTTGCGGAGCCGGGCTTTGCGTGAGACGTGATGTGGCGCTGCATTATCTTCATTTGCACGGATCTGGGAAACGTTCGTTTCAATTTGATCGCACCGGCGGCTCCCTCCTCTCCGGCGGCGATAATGATCTCACTGCCTGTGCATGCGACATCGGCCTCGGCGTCGGGCTCATCGCTTCGCTCAAGCTTACGCACCTGATTTCGCCGGAGAGGTTGACGGAAGACTATCTCGTGCGGCTCACTGAGGGGATATTCTTTTCGGCCGTAGTACTTGGTCACCTCCGTTCCTCATTATCGGAGCTGGCGTCGTATAAAGTGCGATGGCATGAACCCGTACGCGCGTTGCTAGCTGGCGGTCCACACCGGAAAATCCAACTCGCCTGCTTGAGGGGTAGGCGACGGGGACTTAAGTTTGTCGCATCGCTTGACTGATCTGATGTTCTCGACCGGTTTGAAGTGGCGCCTTGCGTAAGTTTCTCCTATTTCTTTTTAGTCACCGCTTCCTTGCTATTGCGCGCTGGGATGTTCACTTTCTTCGACTCCGAGCCTGGAACGCGATCACCTCGCAAAAACGCCGAATTCGCAACTTTCTCTCCAATCGCCAAAGCGCACTATTCCTGAATCTCGGTTCCGGCCCGCGGGGTGTTGACGACGCCCGCTGGGTGAATGTCGACGGGTTTCGTGATCAGAACGTTCATTATCTGGTTGACTTCGGCCGGCCGCTCCCATTCCCAAGTCAGTCGTTCGACGGCGTCTTCTGCGAACATGTGATGGAGCACTTTTCCCTTGAGGACGGACAGAGGCTGGCGCGGGAAGTATATCGTATTCTCCGTCTCGGCGGCTGCTTCCGAGTTGTCGTACCTGACGCCGAACTCCTGTTGCGACGATATTTTGATACGCCGGATGAGTTGGTCGCGCGGCGTTGCGCTGGCGAAGCAACACCAATGGAGATCGTGAATCTGTATTTTCGCCAGCGCTACGAGCACCAGTTTCTCTACGATTGGCCGACTATTGAGAAGATGCTTTTAGGCGCAGGATTTGAAACGGTCTCCCGTGTGGCTTTTGGCCGGAGCCGCCATTGCCTACCGGCTATTCTGGACGACGAAAAGTATGAGTGGGAAAGCCTATACGTTGAAGCGCTGAAATCGCGAGCTGGATTGGGGAGCTGATTTTCGGCGCTCCCATCAACCTCATCGGTTCTCGCTCCTAGCTTCATAGCTACGTTTCTAAGCCCTCTTGAAAGTCCTCCATATCGTTGAAAACCTCGAGCGTGGCGCAGTGGAGAACTGGCTGATGCGGATGCTAGGGTATGCGCGTAAACGAGAAATAGAAGTCGATTGGACCTTTTATTGCATACTCGAGCAGCCTGGAGCAATGGACGAAAAAGCGCGAGCGCTCGGGGCACGCGTAATCCGTTCTCCGGTTCCGATCGTAAAGAAACTGGGATTTCTCCGCTCCCTGCGCATGGAGTTGCACCGTGGAGAATACGACGTCTTATACTGCCATCATGACATTATGAGCGCAGTCTATTTGCTGGCTGCGGCAGGAACGCGGATCCGTCGGCGAATCGTTTACGTGCACAACGCGGACGAAGCATTGCCCACTCCCAGCCGCCTCAAGCAGCGCTTCTACCGCGAACCAATGCGGCAAGTCTGTCTTCTTATGGCCGATCGTATCGTAGGAATCTCCAACCATACCCTTGACACATTTCTCGCGGGACGCGCACGCCGTCCCGAACGCGATTCCGTACACTATTACGGAGTGGATCCCACGCCGTTCGAGAATGTCGCCGCCGATCGCGTCGGATTTCGCCGCCAGTTGGGCCTGCCCCAGGATGCATTCATTCTTCTCTTCGGAGGACGGTTGGTTCCGGAAAAGAACCCGGTGTTCGTCGTGGATGTCTTGGCCAATCTGCGTTGCATCGCCCCCCGGGCTGTCGCGGTCTTCGCTGGGGCTGGGTCTCTGGAAATGGAGGTATTGGCGCGAGCGCGGGAACTCGGCGTGGAAGATTCGGTGCGCCTGCTCGGGTGGCGAAACGATCTACCCGAGATCATGAGTTGCAGCGACTGGTTCATACTTCCCCACCCGGAGCACCCGATGGAGGGATTCGGGCTCGCGGTCGTGGAAGCGCAGCTCGCCGGCTTACGAATGCTTCTGTCGTGTGGAGTTCCTGACGATCCGTTGCTTCCAACGGCCTGTTTTCGCCACCTCCCACTCTCCAGCGGGGCCGAGGCGTGGGCCATAGCCGCCGTGGAACTTCTAGAGAGTCCCGCACCATCAAGGGCCGCGGCACTCGCTGCTCTCCGCGGATCACCTATGAACATGGACCAGGCACTCAAGGGGCTCCTTGGACTCCATACATGAAGCAAGAGCGCCCCATCAGGGTCCTCCAGGTTATCGATAGCCTCAGCATGGGCGGTGCCGAGACCTGGCTCATGGAAGTGCTGCGGCTCTGGTCCAAAGGCGATGTTTGCCGAATTGACTTCTTGGCCACCAGCGGCAAGCCCGGGATCTTCGATGAGGAGGCGCGGCGGTTGGGCGCGCAAGTTCATTATGTGCGCTACGGACGTGCCAATGTTTCACAATTTGCGAGGCAATTCCGCCAGTTGCTGCGGAAGGGGCGGTACCACGCCATCCACGACCACCAGGACTATGCCAGCGGATGGCATTTCCTGATGGGCGCAAGCGCGCTGCCGCCCGTGCGGGTGACGCATGTACATAATCCGTGGCTTCATATCGAGGCCAACTACGCGGTGAGTTTCT
>Ga0181524_10001664_pt1 | contig 24883 bp, 20 predicted proteins | sample PEATcosm2014_Bin_34_FD_119761 | JGI IMG/M metagenome (GOLD analysis project Ga0181524, IMG submission 119761) | Peatland microbial communities from MTU Mesocosm Facility, Houghton, MI, USA - PEATcosm2014_Bin05_60_metaG | ecosystem: Environmental > Terrestrial > Soil > Wetlands > Peat | place... | reverse complement strand
GGCTTTGGACATGGCTTTGGACATGGCTTTGGACATGGCTTTGGCCGCGGTTTTTATGACGGCGGGCAGCACGGTTTCGCCGGCCACGGCGCCCCCCGCAACGGACATCAGGACGCACATCACGACGGACTTGGGCGGCACTCCGCCGATCATCACTTCGGTCGTTGGGCCGGGCATGGATCGGCCGGCCAACTCGGCCATCGGCGGCCCGGCCATTGGCAGCGCTCGTCCGGCTTCGGCGAGCACGGACACGGCTCGCACGAAGAGGGCGTTTGGCACCGCTGACGGCGCTGCGTCGTTACTGCCATCGCGCTTTCAGGCCTGCGCGTCTTCCGCCAGCGCTTCCAGCAGGTCCAGTGCCTGCGCCACGGAACGCAGCCGCACCCGCTGACGCCCGATCTTGCCGAAACGCCGGCTGCGCGCGAGGCGCTTGCCGTCGCGACGTGCGGCGGCGAAGTAGACGAGGCCGACCGGCTTGCGCTTCGAACCGCCGCCCGGACCGGCGATGCCGGTGATCGCCACCGCCAGATCCGCTTGCGACTTTTGCAGCGCGCCCTTGACCATCGCAGCGGCGGTCTGGGCGCTCACCGCGCCATGGCGATTGAGCGTCGCTGCCGGCACGCCGAGCATGGCCTGTTTGGCAGCGTTCGAATATGTCACCAAACCGCAATCGACCACGTCCGAGGAACCGGCGATTTCGGTCAACGCCGCCGCAACGAGGCCGCCGGTGCAGGACTCGGCAGTCGCAATGCGCAAGCCCTGCGCGCGGCAAAGATCGAGAAGACGGCTTGCGTCACGGCGCAGTCTGTCGTCGATCATGCGGCGCTCCACGGCAACCGCACGGTGGCCGTCGCCATCGCGACCATGCCGTCGCCGCGACCGGTAAAGCCGAGCTTTTCACTCGTCGTCGCCTTTACCGCAACCCGCCCCACGGGCACGCCGGCGATCTCGGCGATCCGCGCGCGCATGGCGTCGCGATGCGGCGAAACGCGTGGCGCTTCGCAGACGATGGTTACGTCGAGATGCGCGATCATGCCGCGGCGCGCCCGCACTCGCTCGCAAGCGAAGGCAAGGAAGCGGTCCGACGAGGCGCCTTTCCACTGCGGATCGCTCGGCGGAAAATGCGAACCGATGTCGCCGTCGGCGAGTGCACCGAGAATGGCGTCGACCAGCGCATGCAGCGCGACATCGGCGTCGGAATGGCCGGTGAGGCCGTGCGTATGCGGAATGCTGACGCCGCCGAGCCAGACATGATCGCCGTCGGCAAAGGCATGCACGTCGAAGCCGTTGCCGGTGCGGACGTCGGACAGAGCGGCCAACTGCGCAATTTCGGCGCGAGCAAAATCCTCGTTGGTTGTCACTTTCACGTTGCCGGTTTCTCCGTCGAACACGCTGACGCGGTGGCCGGCCCATTCGGCGAGGGCGGCATCGTCAGTAAAGTTCTCGAGCCCCGCCGCCGCTGCGCGCCGGTGCGCATCGAGGATGAGATCGAAAGCAAAAGCCTGCGGCGTCTGCACGATCCGCAGCCGGCTGCGGTCGAGCGTCGCGGCGACGACGGACACGGCATCGATCTCCTTTACGGTATCCGGGATGACAATGCCCGGTACCGCGGCGCCATACATCTTGCCGGCGGCGATAGCGCGATCGATCAGGGCGGCGGTGAAAAATGGCCGCGCGGCGTCGTGGATCAGGACCACGTCGGGCGCACTTGCTGCCAGCGCCTCGAGGCCGGCGCGAACCGAGGCTTGGCGGGTCGCGCCGCCGGCAACCGGCGGCGGCAGGTTCGCAAGCCCTTCGATCGCCGTGCGGTAGCTCGTTTCGTCGCTCGGGTGAATGACCGGCTGCACCCGGCCGATCTGCCGGTGGCCGAGCAGACCTGAAAGGGTGGTCCGGATCATCGGCTCGCCGGCGATATTGCGATACTGCTTCGGCACGCCGCCACCAGCGCGCTCGCCGCGACCCGCGGCAACGACAACGACCCCCACCGAACCCGCCATGGAATAATCCCGATCCGATCCGGCGATGGCTTTAGCGCATGTCGCAGCAATGTGCGAACGGCTTGACCGTTCAAAAGACCGGACCGGGAAGAGGGGGACTATGGCGTGCGATAAGCATGATGTACACAGCTTAGGCGATATTGCAGCGCAGCACTTGCACTACCCGGTATTTTGGTTAAACTCTATGCAACAATTTCGTGACGCCTAATTACTGTGCATATGACTGATAACCCCCCCGGAATGCCGAAATTGGGCTCATCATTGGCCATCGGGTCATTGTGCTCGCCAAATCGCGTATTCCTGGCCCCCATGTCAGGCGTTACCGACGCACCGTTTCGCCGGATGGCCGCAGAGGAAGGCGCCGGCCTCGTCATCTCGGAAATGACGGCATGTGCAGCTCTCGCCAAAGGAAAACGCAGCGCGCGACGGCGCCTCGAGCACCATGGGACGGGGCTGCACGTCGTACAGATTGCCGGCTGCGAGCCGCACTGGATGACTGAAGGGGCCCGCCTTGCGCAGGATGCCGGCGCCGCGATCGTCGATATCAATATGGGCTGTCCGGCGAAACACGTCACCAACGGCGAATCCGGCTCCGCCCTGATGCGCGACCTCGATCACGCGCTCACCCTGATCGAGGCGGTGGTGAAGTCCGTCAAGATTCCGGTGACGCTGAAAATGCGGCTCGGCTGGGACGACCGCACCCGCAACGCGCCGCAACTCGCACGGCGCGCCGAAGCCGCCGGAGTGGCACTCGTGACCGTGCATGGCCGCACCCGCTGCCAATTTTACAAGGGGCGTGCCGATTGGGCTGCCGTCCGTGCGGTCAAGCAAGCCGTCGCGATACCGGTTGTGATCAACGGCGACATCGACGATTTCGACACCGCGGACCGGGCGCTCGCCGAATCCGGAGCCGATGCCGTCATGGTCGGCCGCGGCGCGCAGGGCAGGGCTTGGTTCCCCGGGCAACTGGCGCGATATTTTGCGACCGGCAAACGCGAAAAGCCGCCCGCGCTCGGCACGCAGCTCGCCTCTATCAGCGCGCTATACGACGCGACGCTCCTCCACTACGGCATCGATATCGGGCTGCGCCACGCGCGCAAACATCTCGCCTGGGCGCTCGACACCGCGGCGGCGACCGTCGGCGCCCCGCTTCATGTACTCAAGGCCGCCCGCGGCAATGTCCTCACCTCCGTCGAGCCCTCGATCGTGCGGCAACGTCTTGCCGAAGCATTCGACGCGCTCGGCGCGACGGCGTGGAGGGCCGCGGCATGAGCGCCGTCGCCCCGCTCCTGAATGGATCGGCCGCCGACGCGGTGCTCAATGCGTTGCCGCATCCCGTCATCGTCGTGTCGTCGGACGGCAAGGTGGTCGATGCCAATGTCGCGGCGGAAGCCTTCTTCGAAATCTCGGTGCCGCTGTTGCGGCGCAATCTGATACGCGATCTGGTGCCGTTCGGCAGTCCGCTCTTGGCGCTGATCGAGCAGGTGCGCCGCCGCAACGCCGCGGTCAACGAATACAAAGTCGATCTCGGCACGCCGCGCAATCCCGGCGACCGGCTGGTCGACCTTTACGTCGCGCCGCTGCCGGAGCGGCCCGATTACGTCGTGGTGATGCTGCAAGAACGTACCATCGCCGACAAGATGGATCGCCAGCTCACGCACCGCGGCGCGGCGCGCTCGGTGAGCGCGCTCGCCGCCATGCTTGCCCATGAGATCAAGAATCCGCTGTCGGGCATCCGCGGCGCGGCGCAGTTGCTCGAGCAATCCGTCGAGGACGAGGACCGCACTTTGACGCGGCTGATCTGCGACGAAGCCGACCGCATTGTGAAGCTCGTCGACCGGATGGAGGTCTTCACCGACGAACGGCCGATCGAACGCGAGCCGATCAATATCCACGTCGTGCTCGAGCACGTGAAGCGGCTGGCGCAATCCGGTTTTGCCCGTCACATAAAATTTGTCGAGGATTACGACCCGTCGCTGCCGCCGGTGCTCGCCAACCGCGATCAGCTCGTGCAGGTGTTCCTGAACCTGGTCAAGAACGCCGCGGAAGCGATCGGCGACAATGCGGCGGGCGGCGAAATCGCGCTGACGACCGCTTTCCGGCCCGGGGTGCGGCTGTCGCTGCCCGGCGTCAAAGCCCGCGTTTCCTTGCCGCTGGAATTCTGCGTGCGGGACAACGGACCCGGCGTGCCCGACGAGCTGATGCCGCATTTGTTCGATCCGTTCGTGACCACCAAACCCACGGGATCTGGTTTGGGCCTCGCGCTGGTCGCCAAGATTGTCGGCGATCACGGCGGCATCATCGAATGCGAGTCGCAGCCGCGGCGAACCACTTTTCGTATCCTCATGCCGACATACACCGCAACCCACACCACTGAAGGCGAGGCCGGGCCGGGCGGCGGTCGTCAACCACAAGGGGATCATTGATGCCCGCGGGAAGCATTCTCGTTGCCGACGACGACGGCGCGATCCGGACCGTACTCAACCAGGCATTGTCGCGCGCCGGTTACGAAGTCCGCTCGACCGGCAATGCTGCCACGCTGTGGCGCTGGGTGAGCCAGGGCGATGGCGATCTGATCATCAGCGACGTGGTGTTGCCCGACGAGAGCGCCTTCGACCTGTTGCCGCGCATCAAGAAAGTGCGGCCCGATCTGCCGATCATCATCATGAGCGCGCAGAATACTTTCATGACCGCGATCCGCGCTTCGGAGCGCGGCGCCTACGAATATCTGCCGAAGCCGTTCGACCTCAAGGAGCTGATTGCGATCGTCGGCCGCGCACTGTCGGAACCGAAGGAAAAGGCGCGGCCGTCGGCCAAGGTCGAAGACTTCGAATCGATCCCGCTGGTCGGCCGCTCGCCGGCGATGCAGGAGATCTATCGCGTCTTGGCGCGGCTGATGCAGACCGATCTCACGGTCATGATTTCCGGCGAATCCGGTACCGGCAAGGAATTGGTTGCCCGCGCGCTGCATGATTACGGCAAGCGGCGTACCGGCCCATTCGTCGCCATCAACATGGCAGCGATCCCGCGCGACCTGATCGAGTCGGAACTGTTCGGGCACGAGAAGGGGGCCTTCACCGGCGCCAATTCCCGCAGCTCCGGCCGCTTCGAGCAAGCCGAAGGCGGCACGCTGTTCCTCGACGAAATTGGCGATATGCCGATGGAGGCGCAGACCCGACTGTTGCGGGTGCTGCAACAGGGCGAATACACCACCGTCGGTGGCCGCACCCCGATCAAGGCCGACGTACGGATCATCGCCGCGACCAATAAAGACCTCCGTCAACTCATTCAGCAGGGCCTGTTCAGGGAAGACCTGTTCTTCCGGCTCAATGTGGTGCCGCTGCGCTTGCCGCCGTTGCGCGAACGCACCGAGGACATTCCCGATCTGATCCGGCACTTTTTCGCGATCGTGGAACGCGAAGGTCTGCCGCCGAAGCAGATCGATCAGGCGGCCCTCGACCGGCTCAAACGCCATCGCTGGCCCGGCAATGTGCGCGAACTGGAAAACCTGGCACGGCGTCTTGCCGCGCTTTATCCCCAGGAAACCATTACGGCCGCCGTCATCGACGCCGAATTGGCGCAGCCGACGCTGGCGGCGCCTGGCGAAAGCCGCAGCGCCGACGACAATCTGTCGAGCGCGGTTGAGCGTTTTCTGACCCGCTACTTTTCCGAGTTCGAGGACGGCTTGCCACCTCCGGGGCTCTATCATCGCATTCTGCGCGAGGTCGAAGGTCCCCTGCTGTCCGCGGCATTAGCCGCCACGCGCGGCAATCAGATCCGCGCGGCCGACCTCTTGGGCGTCAACCGCAATACATTACGCAAGAAAATCAGAGATTTAGACATTCAAGTCTATCGCAGCGGCGGGGGCTGAGCGAGCTCGAACCGCAATCTGGGCCCAATTTCAAGGCGCCTAGTTATTGTCGCAATCGTGCAACATTGTTGTATAAAAGCCTCACCTGCAGGAGGCTTGGTATGTGCCATTGCCCTCAAGATAACTTGCCAAGCCAGCCGCTCGGTCCGGGACGTTTCATATGTCGACTGTCGAACAGGTCGCCCCACTCGATCCGGCGGCCACCGCACCGCTGCCGGTTGCCTCCCGGCTGATCGGCGCCATCGCCGTCGGCATTGCGTTGCTCTCCGCCACCGCGACCTTCCTGGTGCTCGCTGGACTGACCCCGATCGCCCCGGTCCACGAAGTCGTCGTCAAGCTCCTCCTCGGCAACGCCGTCACCGGGCTTCTGCTTCTCGGCATCATCGGGCGCGAAGTTTTCGTCGTCATCCAGGCGCGCCGACGCGGTCGCGCCGGATCGCGGTTGCACATCCAGATCGTCAGTCTGTTCGCGGTCATTGCCGCGGTGCCGACCATTCTCGTCGCCGTCGTCGCATCGACGACGCTCGATCGCGGTCTCGACCGCTTTTTCTCGACCCGCACACGCGCCATGATCGAGCAATCGCTGATCGTGGCCAACGCTTATATGAGCGAGCACGCCGAGGCGATCCGCGGCGAAGTTCTGGCCATGGCCTACGATCTGTCGCGGGCCAAGCCGGTCTTCGACCAGGATCGCGACCAGTTCCGCAAATTCCTCACCGCGCAGGCGGCCGGGCGCAATCTCTCCGCCGCCATCATCATCATGCCGGACGGCGCCACGGTGACGCGCGCCGACGTGAAGATGGATCGGAAGATCGTGCTGCCGTCGCCGCAGCTTTTGAACGAGACCACCGAAACCGAGCCGCAGGTCGCGCTCATTCCGGAGGGCGACCACGTCGCCGCCGTCGTCAAGTTGCACGGCTACGACGACATGTATCTGTATGTCGCGCGGCTGCTCGATCCGCGCGTCGTGCAGCAATTGCGCGCGACCCAGGAAAGCGTCGGCGAATACGCCAATCTCGAAGCTCGCCGGCTCGGCATTCAGATCGCCTTCGCCCTGATGTTCGCCGTCATCGCGCTCATCGTGCTGTTGTCGTCGGCGTGGATCGGGCTGGATTTCGCCAATCGCCTGGTGGCGCCGATCCGCCGCCTGATCGGAGCCGCCAACGTGGTCTCGACCGGCAACCTCGACATCCAGGTGCCGGTGCGGCGTTCGGAAGGCGATCTCGCCATACTCGGCGAGACATTCAACAAGATGACGCAGGAACTGCGCACCCAGCACGAAGACATCGTGCGCGCCCGCGACCTTATCGACAGCCGCCGCCGCTTCACCGAAGCGGTGCTGGCTGGCGCCAGCGCCGGCGTCATCGGCGTCAATGCCGATGGCCGCATCTCGATCCTCAACCGCTCGGCGGAACGGCTGGTCGGACGCGTCGAGAGCGAGGCGCTCGGCCTGCCGCTCGCCGACGTGGCGCCCGAGCTTGCCGAAATCTTCCTTGCCGCACGTAACGGCAATCAGCGCCTGGTGCAGCGCCAGGTCACGGTGACGCGCGACGGCCAGGAACGCAATTATTCGGTGCGCGTGACCAGCGAACAAGCAAACGAGTCCGAGCACGGCTACGTCATCACCATCGACGACATAACCGAGCTGGTGCTGGCGCAGCGCTCCTCGGCGTGGGCCGACATCGCCCGGCGCATCGCCCACGAAATCAAGAATCCGCTCACGCCGATTCAACTTTCCGCCGAACGGCTGCGGCGCAAATACGGCAAATCGATCACCGAGGATCCGGCCGTGTTCGAGCAGTGCACCGAGACGATCGTGCGCCAGGTCGACGACATCAAGCGCATGGTCGACGAGTTCTCGCGCTTCGCGCGCATGCCGAAGGCGGTCGTTGCCGACGAGGACGTGGCCGAGACGGTGCGCCAAGTCGTATTCCTGCTGCGTGTCGGCCATCCCGACATCGATTTCGACGTTGAATTAGCCGCCGAGACGATGCCGGCACGGTTCGACCGGCGGCTGATTTCGCAGGCGCTGACCAACATCATCAAGAACGCCACCGAGGCGATCGGCGCCGTGCCGCCGGCGGAGCTCGGCCGTGGCCGCATCGTCGTGCGGGCAGAGCGCGCCGGCAAGGAGGTCGTCATCGACGTGATCGACAACGGCATCGGACTGCCCAAGGAAAACCGGGCGCGACTGCTCGAACCCTATGTGACGACCCGGGAAAAGGGCACCGGGCTCGGCCTCGCCATCGTCGGCCGCGTCCTCGAGGAGCACGGCGGGCGCATCGAGCTGCGCGATGCCTCCGACCAGGTGCCGGGCGCGCGCGGCGCCTGGATGCAGTTGCGTTTCATCGCAGAGCCGCTTGCCGCGCGGAGCAAGCCCGCGCTCGAACCGCGCGCGGCGGCAGAATGACGAAGCTTTAGGACCTCAAACCGGAAAGGCTCGGCGGCAGTCAAACCATGGCATCCGACATACTCATCGTCGACGACGAAGCCGATATCCGCGATCTGGTCGCGGGTATCCTGCAGGACGAAGGCCACGGTACGCGCACCGCGCGCGACAGCGACGACGCGCTCGGCGCGGTCGTTGCGCGGCGGCCGAATCTCGTCTTCCTCGACATCTGGCTGCAGGGCAGCCGCCTCGACGGTCTGCAATTGCTCGACAGCCTCAAGCGGGAGCATCCCGAACTGCCGATCGTGATGATTTCCGGACACGGCAATATCGAAACCGCGGTTTCGGCCATCAAACGTGGCGCCTACGACTTCATCGAAAAGCCGTTCAAGGCCGACCGCTTGCTGCTGGTTGCCGAACGCGCGCTGGAAAACTCGCGGCTCAAGCGCGAGGTGCGCGAACTCAAGCAGATGGCGCCGCTCGCTGCGACCTTGGTGGGCCGTTCGCCGTCCGCCAATCAACTGCGCCAGACGATCGAGAAGGTGGCGCCGACCAACAGCCGCGTCCTGATCGTCGGACCGCCCGGCAGCGGCAAGGAACTCACGGCGCGCACCATTCACACCAGCTCGGCGCGGGCCAACGGACCCTTCGTGGTGATCAATGCCGCCGCCATCACGCCGGAGTTCATGGAAGTCGAATTGTTCGGCGTCGAGGGCGGCAACGGCGCCGGCAACCGCAAAGTCGGCGCGCTGGAAGAGGCCCATGGCGGCACGCTGTTTATCGACGAAATCGCCGACATGCCGCGCGAAACGCAGAACAAGATCTTGCGCGTCCTGGTCGATCAGACCTTCCAGCGCGTCGGCGGCGGCACCAAAGTGACGGTCGATGTTCGCATCGTTTCCTCGACCAGCCGCAACATCGAAGCCGACATCGCCGTCGGCAAATTCCGCGAGGACCTCTATCACCGGATGTCGGTGGTGCCGATCCGCGTGCCGGCGCTGGCCGAGCGGCGGGAGGATATTCCCGAACTCGTCGAATATTTCATGACGCAGATTTCGCAGACCACGGGGCTACCCCGACGCAATGTCGGCGCCGACGCGCTCGCCGTTCTGCAGTCGCACGACTGGCCGGGCAATGTGCGCCAGCTGCGCAACAATGTGGAGCGACTGATGATCCTCGCCGGCGGCGATCCGGGCGCGGTGATCACGGCGGCGATGCTGCCGCAGGACGTCGGCTCCATGATTCCCAACATGCCGGCCGGCAACGGCGGCGAGCATCTGATGAGCTTGGCCCTGCGCGAGGCCCGCGAAGTCTTCGAACGCGAATATCTGTTGGCGCAGATCAACCGTTTCGGCGGCAACATATCGCGCACCGCCGAATTCGTCGGCATGGAACGTTCGGCGCTGCATCGGAAGTTGAAGGCGTTGGGGATCGACTGATCAGAGGTCAGAGGTCAGCGGTCAGTAATCGGACAATTGAGCTGATGCGCTTGCCGGAAATTATCTTTCTGATTACCGATTACCAACAACCGATGCCTGGTTACTGATGTCGCGAATAGCCTACGTCAACGGCCGCTACCTGCCACTGCGCGACGCCAAGGTCCATGTCGAGGATCGCGGCTACCAGTTCGCCGATAGCGTCTATGAAGTCTGCGAGGTGAGGGGCGGGCGGCTTATCGACGAGCGGCGCCACATCGAACGGCTCATGCGCTCGCTTGCCGCATTGCGCATCCGCATGCCGATGTCGACCGCCGCGCTCGGCGTCGTGTTGCGCGAGGTCGTTGCCAGGAACCGCATCGGCTACGGCATCGTCTATCTGCAGATCACCCGGGGCGTCGCGCGCCGCGACCCCGCTTTTCCGGCGGGCGAGATCGCGCCGACGGTCGTCGTAACAGCGCGGGCGCTGAATCGAGCCCGCAACGAGGCGCTCGCCGAAAACGGCATCGCCGTGATCAGCGTGCCGGATAACCGCTGGGGCCGCGTCGACATCAAGACGACCGCCCTTCTGCCCAATGTGCTCGCCCGCCAGGCCGCGATCGAGCAGGGCGCACGCGAGGCTTGGTTCGTCGACAAGGACGGCGCCGTAACCGAAGCCGCCTCGGCCAATGCGTTCATCGTCACGGCGACCGGCAGGCTGGTGACGCGGCCGGCCGACCACGCCATTTTGCGCGGCATCACGCGCAACGTGCTGTTCGAGGCGATCGCGGCACAGGGGCTCGCGGTCGAGGAGCGCAGTTTCACGCTCGCGGAGGCCTATGCCGCGCGCGAAGCCTTCGTCACTTCAGCCAGCCAAATCGTGCTGCCGGTCGTGAGCATCGACGGCCGCCCGATCGGCAACGGCAAGCCGGGGCCCATCGCCAAGGCGTTGCGCCGGGAGTTTCATCGCCACGCCGAGGTGCGGTGAGCCGTCTCCTCGCGCAACGGATTGATGACGGGCAAATCGGCTAAAAACGCGCATCGATTGCGCGCGCCGGAGCGGAACGGCGATCGGGGACGCTCGCGACTTTCCCGCCGACTTTTTCCGCCAACTTGGGCTTGCATCGCCGGCCGTCGCGCACTCTAATAGTCGATCTTTCGGGGCCGGCCGGCCTTATCCGCCGGACGGGACGACGTGGGGTGGGCCGAGCATGGCGAAATCCACCCCGCGGCTAAGGTGGTGTCGCTTCGCTCAAGCCGCCGCAAGTAAGCCCTCCAAGAAACGACCCGCGGGTGAGGGGCCCGCGGTACAAAGAACGGAACAACGGCCATGGCAGCCGACCGCGCACAAAACCTACAAGACACCTTCCTCAATCACGTTCGCAAAAGCAAAATTCCGCTCACCATCTTCCTGGTGAACGGCGTCAAACTGCAGGGCGTCGTGACCTGGTTCGATAATTTCTGCGTGCTGTTGCGTCGCGACGGGCATTCGCAACTCGTCTACAAGCACGCCATCTCGACCATCATGCCGGGGCATCCGGTCCAGCTTTTCGAAGGCGCCGAGGAACCCCCGAGCGGGGAATAGATCCGATTGGAGCCCCGCCGCCGCGACACGCGCACTGCGCCCCCTCTCAGCCCTCCCCCGCGTGCGGGGGAGGGCAAGGGTGGAGGCGGCTCGCCGACCGCCCGCGCGCTCGTCATCGAGCCGGCGTTGCGGCGGTCTGAGGCGCGCGCCGAGGCGTCCGATCGGACGGCTGCGGCCAAGCTCGACGAAGCGGTCGGGCTGGCGCGCGCCATCGACCTCGATGTCAGCCAATCCGGCATCGTCATGCTCCGCGCGCTGCATCCCGCGACCTATCTCAGCAAGGGCAAAGTCGAGGAGATCGCCGGCCTCGTCAAAAGCTTCGAAGCCGGCGTCGTGGTGATGGATTGCGCGCTCACGCCGGTGCAGCAGCGCAATCTCGAACAGGCCTGGAACGCCAAGGTGCTCGACCGCACCAGCCTCATTCTAGAAATCTTCGGCCGCCGTGCGCGCACCCGCGAAGGCGCGCTGCAGGTCGAGCATGCGCATCTGACCTATCAGAAGGGCCGGCTGGTGCGCACCTGGACCCATCTCGAACGCCAGCGCGGCGGCTTCGGCTTTCTCGGCGGCCCGGGCGAAACCCAGCTCGAAGCCGACCGCCGCATCATCGAGGAGCGGCTGGCCAAGATCGAGAGCGAACTCGCCAAGGTCAAGCGCACACGCGAGCTGCATCGCGAGAGCCGCCGCCGGGTGCCTTATCCGATCGTCGCTCTGGTCGGCTACACCAATGCCGGCAAGTCGACGCTGTTCAACCGCATGACGCAGGCCAGCGTGTTGTCCGCCGACATGTTGTTCGCCACGCTTGATCCGACGCTGCGCGCGGTAGCGCTGCCGCACGGCTCGCGCATCATCCTTTCCGACACGGTAGGCTTCATCTCCGACCTGCCGACCATGCTGATTGCGGCGTTCCGCGCCACGCTCGAGGAAGTGATCGAGGCCGACGTCATCCTGCACGTGCGCGACGTGTCGCATGAAGATGCCGAGGCGCAATTGCGCGACGTCGAAAAAATCTTGAGCGAACTCGGCATCGATCCGCACAGCACGACCCACAAGCGGGCGCTGATCGAAGTGTGGAACAAGATCGACCGAATCGACGCAGCCGAGCGCGCGCGGCTGCAAAACATCGCCGAACGTCGCCCGGCGGAAGAGCGGCCGGTTCTGGTCTCCGCAATCACGGGGGAGGGGCTCGACCGGCTCTCGGCGGCGATCGAAACGCGGCTCGCCGCCGGCCGGGTGCTCATCGAGCTTGATCTCGACTCAGCCGACGGCGCCGGCGTGAGCTGGCTGCATCGTCATACCGAGGTCATCCACAAGGTCGCCGACGACGCCACCGGCCGCATCGCCATGACCGTGCGCGTCGCGCCGGACAAGGCGGAAGCGGTGCGGGCGAGATTTGCTTCCTCAATGCATTCTGGCCGGACAGGTTTCAGCCGAGACTGACGTTGGCTGCGTCATGTTCGCACCGGGCGGGCTGGAGACGCACCGCACCGATTTGAGTGAGGTTTGAATCAATTGCAGCGGCCTACGCCGATTCGGGCTCCGGCGCGGCTGAACCGGCCGCGGAGGCAACTTCGCCCTGGTATACTGATCGCAGTCCCTCGACCGGCTTAGCCGCCAGCAGGTCAGTGCGGTTTGCCAGGCGGCTTCCAATGATCATGAATGCACAAACGCCATAGAAGCAAACGCCAAGCGCATATGTGTTGGCGATGCCAAATTCTATGGACAAGGCCATGCCCAGCACAGACGCAAACATCGACGTAATTCCGTTTGCACTCCAGAGGAACGGCAGAAGCTCCGCGTGACGGCGCCAGATGCTCAGTCCAAGAGGGAACATCGTTCCCATGCAGAACGCCGGCGGTGCCAGAAGCAACACAGACACGACAATGCGTATATCGGTAGCTTCCGACCGCGCCCACGTCGTGACCAAAGGAGTGAGCAGCCCAGCCGCCACGAGCGCGGCGAGCAGAGCGACAACCCGAGCGATGACCGCGCTCGGCCGCGGCACATGCGCACCGACCGTGGCGCTGCCGACGCCGCTAAAAAGCAGAATTGTAAAAAGTACCACACTCAGCCCGTAGACCGGATGTCCAAGGAAGACCATTAGCCGCTGCATCTGCGATATCTCGATCAGCATGAAACCCATGCCGATTGCGCTGAAATAGGTTACGGGCGCGGCCAGCGTCGACAGCGGCATCCGCCTCGTGAGGCGGACCAAGGGGATGATGATGTAATACCCGCAGGCGCAAAGCGTTATGACGACGAGCCACAGGGTCATACTGATCGCCGCGTTGTTATTCATGGAGACCGATGAGTGCGTGGCAAAAAGATCCCTGAGACGCGCCGTATAGAAAAAGAACGGATTGTCGTCCGTTGAGGGAGCGATATTTTCCGGCAACGACCCGAAGAAAGCGGCGTCTGCCTTGCCGGACATCAATGTCGAAGTGATGGTGTCGAAGGCGACATCCGGTCCCAGTATTATCTTGAAACCTTGCGCCTGAAGCCTCGTGCGCGCGCCTTCCCATTGCGCATCGGTGAAGGCGTCGGGACGGGTGATCACTGTCACGATGTCGCCGACGTTCACCGCGACAACATGACGAGGTAGCTCGGTGGCGGACACGCCACTGCGCTGGAGCGCGCTCGCCGCGATCGCCACCAGGCGATAGAATTCGTCGCGGTGATCCTGCGGATTAAACCAGCGCGATACGGACAGCAGCCCACCAGGCTTCAGCGCCCGGTAAAAATCGTCCCACGCCTCCACGGTATAAAGGCGGTTTTCCGTGAGCGTTAGCCCGCCAGCGGCGGTGGCGGCCCAAGTGTCGATCAGCGAAATCTGGATAAGATCGTATCGGTCGGATGAATGGTTGATGTAGCTGCGGGCTTCGGCGTTGACCAGCGACACGCCAGGTTGCCGATCGAGATGGCCGGAGAAATCGGCGAATTTGTCGGTGAGCACTTCGAAGATCGCGGGGTTGATCTCAATTCCACGTATGGACTTGGCGCCGAAAAACAGGGCAGAAAGAACGTCGCGGCCGCCGCCCACGCCAACGACAGCGACGTCGGCCGGCGGTTGCACCAAGTAGGCGGCATTGATGACGTCGTCTTTCAGATAGGAGAGCTTGCCGATCTCGCCATCCTGCCGGGTGATGACCGTGCTCGCATCAGCATCGATATCGAGGTAGTCCTGGTCAATTATCGTCGGCGGCAGCTGAGCGAAACCCCAACCGACCGGAACGCTCTCTCCGAGCGGCCTCACCCTCACGCGCGAATACGTGTTCCAGCGCTCGAAGAGCGTTCCCGTCTGCTGTTGCCCTTTGGCCCAATAGACGCCCAGATGGCTTTTACCGGAGGCCGCCAGCCCGGTATGTACCGAGGCCGCGACAGCCAGCGTGAGCGCGACCGTGCCGCTGAGGCGCAAGCTGCGGACGTCGTCGCTGCCCCGTACCGCAATCCAACCCGCGCCAGCGGCAAAGGCTCCGATCCATAGTGTGGCGCTGACGGGATCCACCACGAGCAACAGGAAGATGACCCCAAGGCATCCGAGCGCCGCACCCGAAAGGTCGGCCGCGTAGAGCCATCCGCCGCCATAGGGCAGGCGAGTCAACAATAGCGTTATACAGACGCCGCTTTCGGTGAAAGGCTTGACGAAGGCCAATGTCGCTATCGCCAGGACCACGGGCACGTATTCGCCAGGGATCACAAGCGGCGCGCACAGGAAGGCGATCATTGCGCCAACCCCGGTGATCGCGAACCACGATGCGTGGCGCGCGAATTCCACCGCCACCCGTTCGCGAGCGTAGCGAGCGGGATTGCCGTAGACCTCCATCGCCCCGCGAGTAAGTCCGAACATGGCAAGTGAAATGGCGGCAAACGCAAAATGATAATACAGCATCACGCTGAAAAAACGCGTTATCAGGATCTGATAGGATAGAGTTGCGGACGCCAATACAAAAATTGAAAGATAATAACGGCTCTGATTTTTAGGAAATGTTTGAAGCAAGATGCCGCCCCTCGATGAGATCCCTGATCGATCCGCGCGATGCCCGCTGTCGGGCAAGTGTTGAGTGAAACTCACTAACAACCCGTTGACAAAAGCGCAGTGGCCCAAAGGGCCACCGAGCCCGACATTTTCTAATGGTTGAGATTTGAAACCGCGCGCTCTCGCGCGGCTACAGCTCCCGCGCCTTGGCCTCGTCCCACAGCGCGTCCATTTCGGCAAGCGTAGCGTCTTGCGGCGACTTGCCGCGCGCCGCGAGCGCGCGCTCGATCGCAGCGAAGCGGCGCTCGAATTTTTCGTTGGTCCGGCGCAACATCGCTTCGGGATCGGCGTGCAGATGCCGCGCCAGGTTGACCGCGGCGAAAAGCAGATCGCCGACTTCGGCCGCGGCCCGTTCCGGCGCGCTGTCGAGTTCGGCCTCGATTTCGTCGGCTTCCTCGCGGATTTTGCGCAATACCGCGCGCGGATCGTTCCAATCGAAACCGACCTTGCTCGCTTTGGCCTGAAGCTTCAGCGCGCGTGTCAGGGCAGGGAACGTGACCGGAACGCCGGCCAACGCGCCCGCTTCACTCTCGCCGTTGCCCTGCGCCGCCTTGTCTTTCTTTTCCTGCGCCTTGATCCGCTCCCACAAGCCTTCGACCGCCTGCGGCGTGTGCGAGCGCGCGTCGCCGAAAACATGAGGGTGGCGGCGGACGAGCTTTTCGGTGATGGCCTGGACCACGTCGCCGAAATCGAACGCCGCCTGCTCTTCGGCCATGCGGGCGTGAAACACGACCTGCAGCAGGAGGTCGCCCAGTTCCTCTTTGAGATCGGTGAGATCGCCGCGCGCAATCGCGTCGGCGACCTCGTAGGCCTCTTCGAGAGTATAGGGCGCGATGGTGGCAAAGTTCTGCGCCAGATCCCAGGGACAGCCGGTCTGCGGCGTCCGCAGCGCCGCCATGATTTCGAGAAGCCGCCCGATATCGCGCGAAGGGGTCATGATCGAATCCCGCCAGAACCGCGCGGACCCTATCAGACCCCGAATGTCGCTGCGACGGTAGCGATTCTGACGTTCGGCGGCGCTATTTCTCCGCCGCCCGGCCCGCCTCGAACAGGAACCAGGTTCGCTTCTCGGTGCCGTCGATGAAGTTTTCCAGCAGCCCCGCGGTCGCCGCGTCCTCGTGCTTTTCGGCAAGCGCGTGACATTCGCGCATCGAGGCGGCGATCATCTTGTTGTCGGCCATCAATTCCAGCAGCATCTCCTTCGGCGGGACGAAGCTCGAGTCGTTGTCCTTGACGGTCTGCAATTTCGCGATATGGCCGATGGAGCGCAGCGTGCTGCCGCCGATCTTGCGCACGCGTTCGGCGATCTCGTCCGTGGTGCCCAGAATCTGCTCGGACTGTTCGTCCAGCAACAGATGATAGTCGCGGAAGTGCGAACCGCTGACGTGCCAATGGAAATTCTTGGTCTTGAGATAGACCGCAAAGGCATCGGCCAGGATTTCGTTCAGTTTGGCCGAAAGCTCGCGCACCGCCTCGTCGGGAAGATCGGTCGGTGTATCGAGGGAAGGGGCCACTTTGTGGCGCGTATCGATAGCTCGGACTTTGTTGTTCATGGCATCACCTTGCACTATGTGAAGGGGGAAAACGGCTACGGTCGCCCAAACTCGATCTGCCGAACGCCGGACGGCGGGCTTGTCAATGAACGCCGTCGTGACGACCTTGGTTCCGTGAATTTGCTGCCATGAATTCACCCGGGGATGACGGATGCCCGTTTCGGCCTACATTCAATCGGCGGTATTTCTGGTCCTGCTGGCCGCCGCGCTGTTCGGTTCGGCCGGAACGATCGATATCCCCGGCTTCTGGCTTTATTTGGCGATTTTCGTCATGGTCTTCGTGGCGTCGTTCCTTGGGCTCGACCCCGACCTGTTTCGCGAGCGGATGCGGCCTGGCGGCAATCCGATGCCGGTGTCGCTCCGGCTATTCAGCATGGTGCTTTTCCTGCATTGGATTCTCGCCGGGCTCGACCGCGGCCGTTTCCATTGGAGCGACACCGTGCCGCTCTGGCTGCAGGTGGTAGGCCTGATCGTCGTCGCCGTAGCTTACGCCTTGTGCTTCTGGGCGATGCGGGTGAACCGGTTCTTTTCCTCGGTGATCCGCATCCAGGCCGACCGCGGCCAATACGTGGTCACGACCGGGCCATACGCCTTCGTCCGCCACCCAGGCTATACCGCCGGCATCCTGATCATCCTGGCGAGCGGCATCGCGCTCGGCTCGTGGCTTGCCACGGCGCTGCTGACGATCGCAAGCCTGCCATTCCTGCTTTACCGCACGATCGCGGAAGATCGCATCCTGACGGCCGAACTGGCCGGGTATAGCGACTACGCCCGGCACGTGCGCTGGCGGCTTTGCCCGGGAATTTTGTGAGCGGGTAGAGGGATTTGCTTCAAGTTTTAAATGTAACATCGCAATAGATGATTCGCATAAGACATATTATGGAACATCTCTGCCGGGGCTTGGATTATCAGGCCATGCTTGATCAGGCCTCCGCCACAGTGAGCGTCATGCCGTCGAACGCCGGTACGACGTGGACCGGCAGCTTGCCGCGCAGCGTTTCGTAATCGAGGTCGGAATGCAGATTGGTCAGGATGGCGCGGCGCGGCTTTATGCGCTCGATCCAGGAGAGCGCATCGTCGAGCGAAAAGTGGCTCGGATGCGGCCGGTAGCGCAGCGCGTCGACGATCCAGACATCGAGGTCGGCCAAGGCCGCGACGCTTGACGCGTGCAGGCCGCTCACGTCGCAGGAATAGGCCAGGTTGCCGAAGCGAAAGCCGAGCGAGGGGATGTCGCCATGCTCCTGACGGTAGGGTAGCGCGGTGATCGGGCCGCCCTCCCCTTGGATCGTCACCGCGGTTCCGGCGCAGAGCCGATGCTCGTTCAGGATCGGCGGATATTCGCTGCCGGGCGGCGACTTGAAGCAATAGCCGAACCGCGTCTGCATCACCGCCGCGGTCTGCTCGTCGAGATAGACATCGACGCGCCGGCGGCGGTGCATGAATAGAGCGCGCAGATCGTCGATGCCATGGGTATGGTCGGCATGCTCGTGGGTGTAAAGCACGCCGTCGAGCCAATCGACCTTGGCGTCGATGAGTTGCTCGCGCAAATCGGGTGACGTGTCGACCAGAATGCGGGTGACCCCTTCCGTTGCCTCGCCCGGTTGCGGGGCAGGCTTGGCCGGGGAGCGCCGTTCGACCAGCAGCGAGGTCCGCCGGCGCCGGTTCTTCGGATTATCCGGATCGCAATCGCCCCAGCCCAAAGCCGGGCGCGGCACGCCGCCGGACGAGCCGCAGCCGAGGATGGTGAATTTCAGCGTCATGGAGTCTTTCTTGAAAGCTTACTTAAAAGCTTTCTTCAAAACCTTCTTGGCACAAATTTCGGCATCGTTCACGCGGCCGCCGCGGCGGGACGCGGCACTTTGCCGAACAGCGAAAAGAAATTCGCGCTGGTCTGCCGCGCGATCTCGTCCAAGGAAACGCCGCGTGTTTCGGCCAAAACCTTGGCGGTTTCGATCACATAGGCCGGCTCGTTGCGCCTGCCGCGATACGGGCTCGGCGCGAGATAGGGCGCATCGGTTTCGACCAGGATGCGGTCCGCCGGCAGGGCCGCGGCAATCGCGCGCAAGGCGGTGGAATTCTTGAAGGTCAAAATGCCGGTGAACGAGACGAACAGCCCGAGCGCGACCGCGCGGCGCGCGAGGTCGGGTCCGCCGGTGTAGCAATGCAGCACGGCGGGGAAGGCGCCCTTCCCGGTTTCTTCCTCGAGGATGCGCGCGGTATCGTCGTCGGCCTCGCGGGTGTGGATGACGAGCGGCAAACCGGTTTCGCGGGCGGCTGCGATATGGGCGCGAAAACCGCGCTCCTGCGCCTCGCGCGGCGACTTGTCGTAGTGATAGTCGAGGCCTGCTTCGCCCAGCGCCACGACTTTCGTCGCGCGGCTGCGCGCGACCAGATCGGCCGTCGTCACGTCCAATTCCTCATGCGCATAATGCGGGTGCGTGCCGACCGAACAAAAGACGTCAGGAAAGCGCTCCGTGATGGCGAGGAGATCGGCGTGACGCTTCACCCGCGTCGAGATCGTCACCATGCGCTCGACGCCGGCCGCGCGGGCGCGCCCGACCACGCCGTCGAGATCGGCGGCAAAATCGGGAAAGTCGAGATGGCAGTGGCTGTCGACGATCATGCGATTGTTGCGCTCATTGCGACGCCGGCCCGGCGGGCTCGACGTAACGCGGGAAAACTGGAGCGGGCGCCGGAAGTTTCGCACCCGCGGCGATGCGGTGCTGGCCGCCGAGAAACGCGAACGTTCGTTCCGCGCTCGGAACCGCCAAGAGATCGAGCAATTTGCCCATGGAATCCGGCATGAAGGGCTGCGCCAAGATCGCGATCTGGCGCAATACCTCCGCCGTCACATAGAGCACGGTGCCTTGGCGCGGCGGGTCGATCTTGGCCAGCGCCCAGGGCGCTTCGCCGGCGAAATAACGGTTGGCGTCGGCGACCACGGCCCATATTGCGTTGAGCACCTGGTGCAATTGCTGGGTCGCCATGGCGGCGCGCGCCTTGCCGATCAAAGCGTCGGCGGCCGCCAAAATCGCTTTGTCGTTTTCGCTGAACGCGCCCGGCTGCGGCAACACGCCGCCGAGCCCGCGCGCCACCATCGTCAGCGAACGTTGCGCCAGATTGCCGAGATCGTTGGCGAGGTCGGCATTGATGCGATTGACGATGGCCTCGTGGCTGTAATTGCCGTCCTGGCCGAACGGCACTTCGCGCAGCAGAAAAAAGCGCAGTGGATCGACGCCATAGGCGTCGGCGAGCGCGAACGGGTCGATGACATTGCCGACCGATTTCGACATTTTCTCGCCGCGGTTGAACAAAAAGCCGTGCGAGAAAATCCGCCGCGGCACCGCGACCCCGGCCGACATCAGGAATGCCGGCCAATAGACGGCGTGAAACCGCACGATGTCCTTGCCGATGACGTGCAGATCGGCCGGCCAATATTTCTTGAATTTCTCGCATTCGGTGTCGGGGAAGCCGACCGCGGTGATGTAATTGGTCAGCGCATCGACCCAGACATACATGATGTGCTTTTTGTCCTTGGGCACCGGAATGCCCCAATCGAAGGTCGTGCGCGACAGCGAAAGATCCTTCAGCCCGCCGCGCACGAAGCTCGCCACTTCGTTCAGGCGCTCCTTGGGCAGCACGAAATCCGGCACGTCGCTATAGAGCTTGAGCAGCTTGTCCGCATAGCTCGACAGTCTGAAGAAGTAGCTCTCTTCCTCGACCCATTCGACCGGGGTGCCGTGCGGGCCGAGTCGTTGGCCTTTGTCGTCGAGGTGGGTCTCGCTCTCGTCGTAATAGGCCTCGTCGCGCACCGAATACCAGCCGGAATATTTGTCGAGATAAATGTCGCCGTTCGCCTGCATGCGCTCCCAGATCGCGACCGAGGAGGCGTGGTGACGCGGTTCGGTGGTGCGGATGAAGTCGTCGTTCGAGCAGTTGAACCTTTGCACCATGGCCTGAAAGCGCGGCACGTTGCGCTCGACGAGCTGCCGCGGCGTCAGGTTCTCCTTGGCCGCCGTCTGCAGCATCTTGATGCCGTGCTCGTCGGTGCCGGTGAGAAAATACACGTCACGGCCGTCGAGCCGCATGAAGCGGGCAATGGCATCGGTGGCGATCGCCTCATAGGCATGGCCGATATGCGGCGCGCCGTTCGGATAGGCGATCGCGGTGGTGATGTAATAGGGCTTTGCGGACAAATCGCGTTTCGCTGACATGAGGGGTTGGTATCAACCGCGGGTGGCCTCGGCAAGCAAGCCGAAGACGTTGAAGACGAGCGGCTTGCGCTCGAGGTTGTAGGTTTCGGCGTCGCGCGCGGCGGCATTGATGCGCTCCGAGGCCTCGGCGAGGCGCGCGAGCCGCCCGATCTCGGCACGTCCGCCGTCGAGCCGCTGCGCCAGCCATCCATTGACGGTGTCGACGAAGGCGGCGAGCAGCTGCGGGTCGGTGCCGGCCAAGGCTTCGCCCAGCGCATGGAGCGCCCGGGAGTCGAGTGCCGGCAAGCGGTCGAGCATGGCGAGCGCCTGCTGCCGCAGCGCTATCGCATCGCCGTCGAGCAAGGCGAGCGCGCGGGCGACCGAACCTTCGGCCGCCGCCGCGGCTGCCGCGATTTGGGCTTCGTCGGCGGCCTCTCCGGTGGCTGCTGCAACAGCAGCAGCCACTTCGCCGTCGGCCAGCGGCCGCAGCGTGAGGATGCGGCAGCGCGAGCGCAGCGTCGCCGGCACCCGCGCCGCCGAATGGCTGACCAGGAGCAGCAAGGCGCGCTCCGGCGGCTCCTCCAAAACCTTCAGGAGCGCATTGGCGCCGGAGCGGTTCAATTCGTCGACCGCATCGACGATCGCCACTCGCCAGCCACCCTCGCCCGCGGTCGAGCCGAAAAACGTCACGGTGCGCCGGATGTCCTCGACCGCGATCTGCTTGTGCAAGACGCCCTTGTCGTTGAGCGTGCGCTCGACGATCAGGAGATCGGGCTGCGCGCGGGCAGCGATCCGCCGCGCGACCGGATCGGTCGGCGGAACGGCAAGCGATGAAGCCGCCTGCACCTCGGACGCCGCCGGATCGGGATGCGCCAGCACGAAGCGCGCCATGCGGTAGGCAAGCGTCGCCTTGCCGATGCCCTGGGGGCCGGCGATCAGGAAGGCATGTGGCACACGCCCGGAACGGTAGGCGGACAGCAGCGCCGCTTCGGCCAACGCGTGGCCAAACAAGACCGTGGTCGCGCGCGGATGCGGCGCCGCATCGCTATCCTCCTCGCCTGAAGCGGCTTTCCTCATGCGCCAGGGCTCGTCATGCGCTGGGACTCGCGACAGCGTCTTCGACCACGCGCCGGGCCGGCTCCGGTTCGAGCCGCGTTTTGACCGCGTCCCAAACCTGCCGGGCGATGTCTTCCTTGGCGCCGCCGGCATCGATGACGACGCAGCGCTCGGGTTCGGCGGCCGCGATCGCGAGATAGGCTTCGCGCAGCTTTTGATGAAATTCGAGGTTCTCCGATTCGAACCGGTCGGGCTTGGCCTCGCCGCGGCGCAGTCGGACCCGTTCCAGCCCGAGTTCGACCGGCACGTCGAGGATCACGGTGAGATCGGGGGCGAGATCGCCGATCGAAACGCGTTGCAAGCTGTTGATGAGCCGTTGATCGACCCGGCCGAGCGCGCCCTGATAGACCCGCGTGGAATCGGCAAAGCGGTCGGAGATGACCCATTTGCCGGCATCGAGGGCGGGCAGGATCGTGCACTGCACATGGTCGTCGCGCGCCGCGGCAAACAGCATCGCCTCGACTTCCGGGCCGAACGGCTTCGCCGCCCCCGACAACAGCACGTGGCGAATGATCTCCGCGCCCGGCGAACCGCCCGGCTCGCGGGTCAATTGGACGCGAATTCCAAGCGATTCCAGCCGCAGCGCCAGCATCGCTGACTGCGTCGACTTCCCGGTGCCTTCGCCGCCTTCGAAGGTGATGAACTTTCCTCGCATCGCTTAAGCTCGCAAGACCGCCCTGCAGCACGGCGATCGAAGTTCTACATAAATAAGTCAGATACTTATGACAGTTTTCGAATCTAGAACACTAGCCACGGCCAACGCGCCCAGGCGAGTGCAATATAGGCGCCGCAGGCGCCGGGCGCACGCAGCCGGTCCGCCGACAGGTGCTCGCTTCACAGCTTTCCGACGCCGGCGCGAAGAACGCCGATCATCAGCTCGGTCGCGCCGTCCATGGCGCGTTGCGACATCGTGCCCGGGCCGACATCGTCGGCAGCCTGCAGCGGCACCTCAAGCGCGAGATTGTCGCCGCGCCACACTTTCAGCTTGCCGATCGACTGGCCCTTGGCGACCGGCGCCGGCACCGGACCGGTATAGACGATGCGCGCGACCAGCCGGTCATTGCTATTGCGCGGCATCATGACCTTGATAGTGCCGGGAGCGATCAGCGGCACGTAGCCCTGGTCGCCGCCGAACACCTTCGCCGAGCCGATGGTCTGGCCCTCCGCGAATACCACCCGCGCCTCGAAACCGTGGAAGCCCAGATCGAGCAGTTTCTTCGCTTCGTCGGACCGCTCTTTGTCGGTCTTGGCGCCGGTGACCACGACGATCAGGCGGAAATTGTCCTGGATCGCCGAGCCGACGAGGTTGAAGCCCGCTTCCGCGGTCTCCCCGGTCTTCAGGCCGTCGGCGCCGATCCCCATGCCGAGCAGCGGATTGCGGTTCTGCTGACGGATATTGTTCCAGGTAAAATCGCGCCCGGCGAAATAGGGATAGAAATCCGGATAGCTCTGCATGATGTGGCGCGCGAGCTGCGCCATGTCGCGCACCGTGACGCGCAGATTGGGATCGGAAAAGCCGGTCGCATTGGTGAAAGTCGAATTCTGCAGCCCGATCTCGCGCGCGCGCTTGGTCAGCGCCGCGCCGAACGCGGCTTCGTTGCCGGCCAGCGCTTCGGCGATCGCAATGCAGGCGTCATTGGCGGAATCGACGATGACGCCCTGGACGAGGTCGGCGACTTTGACCCGGCTGTTGATCGCCGCGAACATGGTCGAGCCGTGCGACGGCGCGCCGCCTTTGCGCCAGGCGTTCTCGCTGATCATGTATTCGTCGTCGAGCTTGACGCGGCCTTGCTTGATTTCGTTGAACAGGTATTCGAGCGTCATCAGCTTGGCGAGGCTCGCCGGCGCCACCGGCTGATCGCCGTTCTTCTCGAACAACACGCTATCGCTGTCGGGATCGAGCAGGATGGCGGCGGGAATGCTGGTTTGGAATCCCTCTTCCTTTTTCGGCGCGGCGACCGGCGCCGCGTGCGCCCCGGTCAGCACAAGCGCCAAGACGACAGCGGTCATCATCGCGGCAGCCGCCCCGAAATACCCGCCCCTGCCCGACCGCACCCCGCGATCCTTGCTACGCAAACCGGCCTCCATTCCGACCGCACCCATCCCCGCCGGATAGCTCGGCACAAAATAGGCCACGTAAACCCGCTCCGCGCAACGACACCGCGGCGGGACGCGACAGGAGAAACCATAGACGCCTGAAAACGATGCCAAAACCGACCGGCGCCGGTGGCGACCAAATCGGCGACCAAGTCGGCGTCCAAGCCGGCGACCAAGTCCGCGTCCAAGTCCGCCGGATCGATCAATAGAGCCCGCGGCCGTTGAGGAACTGTTCGGTGCCGTCGGCGCCGTCGGGCGACGCGGCATAGGACATCGCAGGTGCCGGCGTAAGCCCCGGCGATGCATCGTTCGCCGTCATCGCGGTCACGACGCTGGCCAGGCGTTGATTGCGGAGCGGCGCCGGTTGCGGCGGAAAATTGGGAACGATCGGGAAGGCCGCGAGCCTGCTGTCGTTCGGCGCCGGCGCCGGCCCGTTGTCGCGCAGCGTGGCTTCGAGGACGCGGTCGTCCGAGCCCTCGATCGGCGCGCGTCCGACATATTCCACGCGCACAAAGGCCGTGCCGCGCACGGTGAAGCCCAGGAGACGGGCGGCACGTCTCGACACGTCGAGAATGCGATTGGCGGCATAGGGCCCGCGATCGTTGACCCGCACGATCAGCGACTTGCCGTTGCT
>Ga0181524_10001662_pt1 | contig 24892 bp, 22 predicted proteins | sample PEATcosm2014_Bin_34_FD_119761 | JGI IMG/M metagenome (GOLD analysis project Ga0181524, IMG submission 119761) | Peatland microbial communities from MTU Mesocosm Facility, Houghton, MI, USA - PEATcosm2014_Bin05_60_metaG | ecosystem: Environmental > Terrestrial > Soil > Wetlands > Peat | place... | reverse complement strand
GGCTGCCTTGGCCGTACCTGACGGTGACGTCACCGGGAAGAATGCGGAACGAACCCAATTTCGAATAAACCTCTTGTAATCAATGGCCAGGAAGCCATCCAGCGGCGTTTCGCGCGCGGCGGGCGCTCATTCGATCCCGAGATGGGACTTGAGGACCGGGTCGTAGTTTTCGGGGACGGCGCGCTTGCTGAGGGCAAGGGCTTGAGAGACCCGGCCGGCCTGGATGGCGAAGGCATCCTGGACACTGAGTTTGCCGGTCAGAATGTCGCCATGAAGAACAAGTCCATTGGCGTCGGAAACGCCCTCGCTGGCGCGGGGCATGATAAGTTTTCGGTCGTCACGTTTTGAGAAATAGCTATGAACTGGCATTGCATCACCTCAGCTTCACAATAGCAGCAACGACCCCGGGAAACGGCGGGTGAGAGGAGTATCTCTTTTGTTTTCACTGCAATATTTCAGGGAATTAGATGTGACCGTCCTCGCGGGGGCCCCCGTTTGGCCGGAACGACGAGAGAGATTTTGGGGAGGCGGGCCGAGGAACGGCTGTTGTGCCGGCCTTTGGCGGGCCTGCGCCGGTGGAGCAAGGCTTTTTCGTGCAAAGGGGCTGAGGGTCCGGCAAACGGAATTGGGGCAAAATGACACCCCTGGCCGGTGGGGTATCGTCCGCCAATTGTCAGTTTGGGGAGGATGCGACAAACGGAACTGGGCCAAAATGACACCTCTGGAGGGTGGGGTATCGTCCGCCAATTGTCAGTTTGGGGAGGATGCGACAAACGGAATTGGGGGAAGGTAAGCTTCATGTCAGCCAGAATATCTGATAGCAGCCGACTCACAGTCTACCGATTGAGGAACGGAACACCGTGTTGGTTTCGGACGGGCGGATCTGTCGGGATCGCGGACATTCTCAACACGCCTCAGTGAGGTCGTAAGACCGCTAGCCATGACAAAACGTGCCCTCGTGACTGGTTCCTGCGGCCTGATTGGTTCCGAAGTTTCCGTCTTTCTCGCGCGACAGGGTTTCAAAGTCATTGGGATCGACAGCAACCACCGCGCGGTCTTCTTCGGGCCGGAAGGCGATACGAGTTGGGTGCTCGAGCGCCTGCGCCGCGAGATTGCCGGCTACCGACACGAAGCATTGGACATCTGCGCGAGAGAACGCGTGCTGGCGCTGATGGACGAGGTGCGTCCCAATCTCATCGTTCACACCGCGGCCCAGCCGTCGCATGATCGGGCCGCCGCAATTCCGTTTCTCGATTTCGAAGTCAACGCCGTGGGCACGCTCAACATGCTGGAGGCGGCCAGGAGGTCGTGCCCGGAATCGCCTTTTATCCACATGTCGACCAACAAGGTCTACGGCGACCGGCCCAACACCATTCCGCTCAAGGAACTGGAGACCCGCTGGGATTATGCCGATCCGGCTTTTGAGAACGGCATTCCCGAGGACTTCCCCGTGGATCAGTCCAAGCATTCTCTGTTTGGGGCCTCGAAGCTCGCGGGCGATGTGATGGTGCAGGAGTACGGCCGGTATTTCAACATGCCCACCTGCTGCCTGCGCGGCGGCTGTTTGACGGGCCCGAACCATTCCGGCGTCGAATTGCACGGCTTCCTCAGCTACCTGATCAAGTGCAACCTCGACGGTCGTGAGTACAAGGTCTACGGTTATAGAGGCAAGCAGGTCCGCGACAACATTCACTCCGGGGATGTCGCGCGATTCATGCTGGAGTTCTTCAAGGCCCCGCGCGTCGCCGAGGTGTACAACCTGGGCGGCGGCAAAGGGAATGCCTGCTCAATACTGGAAGCGTTCCGCAAGGCCGAGAACCTTACGGGACGGTCCACAACCTGGCAATACATCGACGAGAACCGCATCGGCGACCACATCTGCTACTACAGCGACTTGCGCAAAATGAAGGCGCACTATCCCGCCTGGGACATCACCAAATCCCTGGACACGATCTTCCATGAGATAGCCGAAAGCTGGATGCAGAGGCTGGCAAGTAAGGCAACCAGATGAGGACGCCGATCTGCGCAGCGGGTCCAGGTAGGAGCCGCCTGTGAGGGCGATGGCGCAGCCGCCCAAGCAGGAGCCCATCAAGCTCCTCTCGGTAGTGATTCCTTGCCGGAACGAAGGGGGTGCCATCGCTTCAACCGTGGAACACCTTCACATAGAGTTGCGCCTCCATAACGTCGAGCACGAAACTGTCACGGTGGGCGACGGCAGCACGAACTCCACTTGGGCCGTTCTGCAGGGCCGCCGGCGCCGCCTCAAAGGAGTCCGCCCAAGCGGCAAAGGTAGACGGACTAGGCAGCCAAACACTGGCGAACTGACCAGGGTATGCAAAGCTCTCCAAACAGGATTGCCGATTTCCACCCTCTGCTTTGGATCTGGTTGCTCGCCGTTCTCGTGCGAGGCGCGATGTTCCGTTCTCATCAACATACCTATTTCGTGTCCGGCATGGCCCCTGGCGATCTCACATTACGAAATCGAGAAAACGTAGGTGTGTGGGCAGCGAGAATATCAAGTATCTATGCTTCACAGTTCACCGATCGATAATATGCCACTGGCCAACTCAGTTATCCTCATCACTGGCGGAACCGGATCGTTCGGCCATCGGATCGCCGAGCATTTATTGAATTGCAAGCCGGCTCAGATTCGCATCTATAGCCGCGACGAGAAAAAGCAGTGGGAGATGCGAAGAACATTCCCGCAATTTCGATATATAATCGGGGATGTGCGCGATCCGGGCCGGCTCATGGAGGCGATGGCCGGCGTCGACTATGTCTTCCACGCGGCTGCCCTGAAGCAGGTGCCCTCATGTGAAGAATATCCCATGGAGGCTTTCAAGACCAACGTTATCGGAACCCAAAATGCGTGTGAGGCGGCATGGACTAACCACGTCAGGACATTTGTTGCGTTGAGCACGGATAAAGCCGTCAAGCCAGTGAATGCGATGGGGATAAGCAAGGCGATGATGGAGAAAATAGTTTGTAGCCAGAACATCTACGATAACACCACCGTGTTCTCCTGCGTCCGCTATGGCAACGTCATGGGCAGCCGTGGTTCCGTCATCCCGCTATTTCGTGAACTCATTGCAGAAGACAAGCCTCTGACAATAACAATACCGCACATGACCCGGTTCTTGATGACGCTAGACCAATCGGTCGACCTGGTCCTTTACGCCATGACGTGCGCGAAGGGCGGCGAAATCTTCGTACGCAAAGCTCCCGCATGTACAGTGATGAAGCTGGCTGAGACTATGGCATGGAAATACAGCAAGCGCGGTTCTGGACATGCCATCGACACCATGGGCGTTCGACCCGGCGAGAAGATTCACGAAACACTTGTCAACGAGTATGAGATCCAGCGGGTCCGGGAAGAGGAAGACTATTTCATTATCTATCCCGAATACCGTGTTAGCGGAAATCTCACTCTTAAACCGATCGGCGAGGAGTATACCTCCGAGAATACCCATCTGCTCACCGGCGCCGAAGAGATCGGCGCCCTCCTGGATGCGATGGGCAATGACAGGTCGTATATCTGAATACGCCTCAAAGGTTGCTGAAGCTGGGCCAGGCGGCCCTCAGTAGGTGGAGCAACCCTCCCGCATGCGAGTCTTAATCCTAGGGGGCAGCGGCATGCTTGGCCACAAGCTCTGGCAGACGTGCCGTAGCCGGTTCGACACGTGGGTCACTGTGCGCGGGCGGTGCGCTGAATACGCACACTACGGAATGTTTGACCCGGAACGCTTACTGGATGAAGTGGACGTGTTCGACTTCGAAACCGTCGCGCGGTCATTCCAACGTGTCCGACCCGAGGCGGTGGTCAACTGCGTCGGGGTGATTAAGCAACTGCCGGCTGCGTCAGATCCTCTTGTGAGTATTCCTGTAAACTCCCTGTTCCCCCACAGGCTTGTCACCCTGTCGCGGTCAGTCGGCGCGCGCCTGATTCACCTCAGTACCGACTGCGTCTTTTCAGGGAGGGAGGGCATGCGCGTGGAAGACGACGTACCCGATCCCACCGACCTCTACGGGCGCAGTAAGTGCCTCGGCGAGGTGATTGGTCCGAACTGCCTGACGCTTCGCACCTCGATGATCGGCCGGGAATTAAGTTCGCGGAACGGGCTTTTGGAGTGGTTTCTCAGCCGCCGGGAAGGCGCGGTATCGGGCTACAAGCGCGCAATATACACGGGACTTACCACCGTGGCGTTGTCTCGCGTCATCGCCGACGTCCTCGAGAGACATCCGGCGTTGGATGGCCTCTACCACGTTGCCGCCACTCCCATCAGCAAGTATGACCTGCTTTGTGGCATTCGTGAGGCATTCAATACGCAGGTGGATCTCCGCGCCGACAATCAGGTCGTGCTCGACCGCAGCCTCGACGGCGGCCGTTTCCAGAAGGTCACTGGCTTCCAGCCGCCGCCGTGGCCGGAGATGATCCAGGAACTGGTGGCGGACCCGACTGCCTACGGCTGGGCACATTGAGATCCGGACATCTGCGCCAGACGGACCGGCGTACCCAGGGCTGGCTTCGGGTAGGTTGCTGCTGAAGTTTTACGTACTTAACTAGCGGATGTCCCGCATCAACTACGCTGGAGCGCTAGGTAAGGCTGGCGCATCGGCCGGAAGCGGCGACGCTCGCACCTGAATCAAAGCTGAGGGATGCGACGATGAAAGTCGTTAAGAGAGCACTGCTACCTTGGCTGGAGGCGGCCTTTCAATACCATGACGCAGGACTGCGCCTTCAAGTGCACAAACTGCACGGCGAAATAGCAGCAGGCCAAATATTGATTAGCGCGGTCAGCAGCTTGCACGATTCCCCTGGAAAGCCGAACGATTTTCTTCTCACTCTGGCGACTGAACTCATCAGCAAATGCAGGGGCGAGGACCTTCCCCTCTTGCGCCAGCGGAACGCTCCGGAGTGGGTCTTCAGCTGGCCAGGCGAACACTATCGATTACTTGCCAGCGTAGTCTCGCTGCTGCAGCCCCTTAGAATCGTCGAAATCGGAACAAACACAGGCCTGAGTGCTCTGGCGATGCGCCCGCGTATGCGCCAAAATTCGCGGCTCTGGACCTTTGACATCGTGCCGTGGAATCAGCTACGCGAGCGGCTGGGGTGCGAAGACGGAAGCTTTCTGTGCGATTCAGATTTTAGCGACGGGAAGCTGTGTCAAATAATCGGCGATCTGGCATGCGATATGACCTTCCGTGAGCACTGTGAGATCCTCCAAAATGCCGACCTAATCTTTGTCGATGGCCCGAAAGACGGGTTGTTCGAAGCAAACTTGCTTCGAAACCTCGAACATTGGGGCCTCAAGAAGACGTGCCTGGTGATCTTCGACGACATCCGCTATTGGACGATGCTGGCTTTCTGGAGGGCGATTGACCGCCCGAAACTGGACATAACCAGCTTCGGTCATTTTGCGGGCACGGGACTCGTGTCGTGGGAATGAAGCGCGAACTTCGGGCCGAAGGCCAGGCTGCTGAAGGGGCAACCGGAGAATGCTTTGCGCGAGCGTATGGCATCGTGACAGTGAGGGTAGCTCTTTTAGTCAAACCGGAAACCGCGGAGGCGTGAATGAACTCGCCCCGAAGCCGGAACCGGCGCGGATCTCAGCAGGAAGGGTTCTACCCAAGCCAGGTTCTCCCGCGACGCTTCCAAGGGAGCCTCTCACATGATCCAACGAAACATCGTCGCTAATGTGATAGGTCGCATCTGGGGAATCGTCTCGGCCTATGTCTTCATTCCGCTATATCTCAAATTCCTCGGAATCGAAGCCTATGGCCTCGTTGGCTTCTACTCCACATTATTGGCCGTGCTGGCTTTCGCCGACGTGGGCTTCACCGCTACTATCAATCGGGAAATGGCTAGGCTTTCCGTGCGCGAAGACTCCACCGGGAAAATGGGGAATTTGCTGCGCACCTATGAATCGACATATTTTTGTATCTCTTCAGCCCTAGCAGTCATTATTTGGGTTTTGGCGCCGCTGATCGCCACGCACTGGCTGCGCTCCCAGGTTTTGCAGCCGCGCGAAATCGCGGCAACCATCCGTTTGATGGGAGTTGCCGTTACCTTCCAGTTGCCTTCCGGACTCTATATTGGCGGGCTCATGGGATTGCAGAGACAAGTCCGGGCGAATTCCATTCAAATCGGCTGGGGCGTATTCAGAGGACTTGGGGCGGTTCTTGTCTTGTGGCTTTGCTCTCCGACAATCTTTGCCTTTGCTCTGTGGCAACTGATCTCCACTGCCCTATACTGCTTCATCGCTCGTCTAGGTCTGTGGCGTGCGCTGCCGTGCTCCCTAGGCAATCCGGGGCCGCACTTCGAGTGGCGGGTTTTTCGTGACACGTGGCACTACGCAGCGGGCATGGCCGGCATGGCTGTTGTTTCTACCCTCCTGACCCAGACCGACAAACTGGCGGTCAGCAAGATGCTCTCGCTGGAGATGCTCGGATACTATACGCTCGCCGGCAGTGTCGCCTCGGTTCCGCTCATGCTGGCCGGACCCATCGCCACAGCTGTATTCCCGCGTCTCACAGGGCTGGTTGCGTCGGACGACTGCAAGGGTCTAACCCTGCTTTACCATCGAACGTCCGAACTTGTGGCCGTAGCCGTTATCCCGGCGGGGCTGACCGTTGCCATATTTGGAGGCAATCTAATCTTCGCCTGGACCGGCTCCGCAATCATAGCCCAGCGGGCAGCACCAGTTGCGTCCCTTCTGCTTGGAGGTCAACTCATGCAGTCCGTTACGATTGTACCGTACTATGTTGCCTTAGCCCACGGCAACGTCAGGCTGATCCTGCAGATTTGCATCGTTTCGGTTGTCTTGATTACACCCTTGCTAGTTCTCCTGATCCTGAAATATGGCATTGTGGGAGCTGGGTTTTCCTGGTTGCTCATGAATCTCTGCACCGTGCCGCCGTACATGTACTTCCTCCACCGCCGCTTCTTGCCTGGGGAGCTCCAGAAATGGGTACTGCGCGACGTGCTACGTCCCTTGCTCGCCGCCCTCCCGATAATTATGCTGGCTCGCTGCTTTTTGCCTGCGCCCTCATCGCGACTGCTCACGTTTGGCCTCATCGGGTTGGTGTGGAGCGCATCCGCTGCTGCGGCGGCGTTCACCGTGCCAGAATTGCGCCGCGAGGTTGCTAAAACAACCGGGAAAGTATTCGGATGGTTTTATGCAAGTTGAAGCGGATCGCCCTCCTTTGCTCAGCATTGTGATTCCGACTCGCAATCGGAGCCTGTACGCCATTTCGGCCATTCAGAGTGTTCTGGAGATCCCTGATCCTAGGCTGGAACTTGTCGTGCAGGATAACAGCGATTCACGTGAATTAGAGTCCTATGTTGATGAGAACATCAAGGACATTCGGTTTCGTTACCGATACACCCCGCCACCGTTGTCCTACATCGACAATTTTAATGCGGCGGTGGGTCTCGCAACCGGGGACTATGTTTGTCTCATAGGCGATGATGATGGAGTGAATCCAGAGATTGTAGAAGCGGCTTCATGGGCGAAAAGCGAGGGCGTGGACTCTTTGGCTGTCAGAACCAGACTTTCCTACTACTGGCCAGGTGCCGGTGTCCCCTCCACGGTTTTCACGAAAGCACCTGCAGGGTCTATTTCAGTCTTCGACTTTCAAGGCTACATAAGGGGCGCGGACACCGAGGCCGAAATGCTGAAGCTGCTCCGAAATGGAGGGTTGGTCTATTCGGCTTTCGACTTGCCCAAGTTGTATCACGGTCTTGTTCATACTCGCTGCCTCAAGGTCGTCCGTGAGAAGGTAGGGGTCTATTTCGGGGGCTTAAGTCCAGATGTATTCGCCTCACTCACAGTAGCGTGTGTTGCCGATCGCTCCGTGGTCACAGATTATCCGTTGATTATCCCAGGTGCGTGCAGCCAAAGCAGCACGGTCAATGAGGGATCGTTGAGGCGATTCTCGAAAAAGGTAGAAGACGCGCCCCATCTGCGTGACAGAGGGGAGTACCATTGGTGTGAACTAGTTCCTCGCGTGTACACAGCTCAGACGATATGGGCTGATTCCGGTATCGCTGCCCTCCGTGCGATGGGCCGGAATGACCTTGTGCGACAACTCAACCTTCCCAAACTGGCCGTGCACTGCATTGTGCGCAACCCTGGCTTTGCGGGGCCAGTATTGCGCGACCTGGTCAAGGCGACGCGAATCATGGGCAGGGATCCATTCCTCGCGGCTGTTCACTTTGTTTGGAGTTTCCTGATGTTTCAGTGCGTGACCTTTGGCCGACGGGTATGGCTTCGCTTTGAGCTAATCATCGGGACGAAGCGTGTGTATCGGGTTGATGGCCTTCCGAATATGGTTGAGGCTTCACACGCGCTGACGCGGTATCTTAAGGACAATGGGCACAGCTTTGGCAACGGTTCTCGCTGTAAGACCGATTCGATTGCACGAAGCGAAGCCACGTCAACAAACACCGAAGGGAGCGCACAGAATCGTATATGAAGTCTTTCTTGGTCCGGATCTTCGGCTTTCCCGCTACCCTGATCCATGGCGATACGCTCGTGCTGGATCGGTGGCTCTGGCTGAACCGGAACCTTCCAAAGACCTCCCGCGATACGAAGCGCTTGCTCGACGTCGGCTGTGGCACCGGCGCGTTCACTATCGGGGCGGCTCGGCGAGGCTACAGGGCATTGGGCTTGAGTTGGGACGAGCGGAACCAAAGAGTAGCACGACAGAGGGCAGCCATATGCCAAGCTCCCTCGGCGACATTTGAGGTGCAAGATGTTCGGCACCTCGATCAACGTCCGGACCTCCAAAACACGTTCGACATAGTCGTGTGCTGCGAGAACATCGAACACATTCTTAATGATTGGAAGCTGATGGTTGATCTGAGCCGCTGCCTGAAACCTAAGGGGACGCTACTACTCACGACACCCAACTTCAATTGCAGGCCGATAACCAAAAGCGATGATGGGCCCTTCTCACAGATAGAGGACGGCGGACACGTACGAAGAGGATACACACCGGAAGGGTTGCGCCAACTATGTGCGTCAGCGGGCCTGAAAGTTTCGGAGATCGGATATTGCAGTGGCTTTATCAGTCAGAAAACGACGGCCCTAATGAGAACCGCCTCTAAGGTGCATTTTCTGTTTGCATGGGTACTTGTCCTTCCGTTGCGGGTGCTACCGCCTCTGTGCGACACATGGATCTCCAAAATCGTCCGCTGGCCCGGATTCTGCATCACCCTCATCGCGACGAAGGATTGATGACTATAGCCTTTCAACCGAGAAGTCGGAGGATTGACTCAGGCGACCCGCGGTACCATCGTCTCATTGCATCGGGTACTCTCCACTGGCGTGACAACGCTGAGGACGTCAGGCCCTTATGAAGCGAATTCTGTTATATGGGCATTTCGCCAAATATGGCGGCACTGAGACACATGTGTCAGCACTGGCGCAGCTTCTTTCCCGAGCGGGTGCTGAAGTGGTTATAGCCAGCCTTTCTCGGGACCTATTTGATGCTCAACAAACAGTATTTCATGAGGCCGGAATTGAAACGGTGTCCACGGGCCTGTGCTACGACAGCCCTCTTCGATTGAAACACGTCCGTGCCCTCGGCCTGTGGCTCGGCAAACTACCGTTGCATTCGTTCGACATTGTGTGCGGGTTTGGGGCGGGCGGGTTTCTTAGCCTCTTGAGCACTCTTAGAAAACGTGATGGACTATTGTACTTCAATGAGTGCTCCGCAGGGATTCGATCCCGTTACTTCGACAAGAGCGCGATTACCCTCCGTGTCGCCGATGGAATACTTTGTAATGCGCTGACTGTCGAGGAGAATATGAGGCGCTCTTATACCATTGGTGCTCCCGTTCGAGTACTACCACATTTTACTTGTCTTGATATGAACCGTCCGGCGACCAAGAGGTTCGCTCCTAAGGGTGTACTGCGAGTTGCGTTTTTTGGCCGGCTGGACCCCAGTAAAGGGCCGGCGCTGCTGCTCGATGTCTGGTCTGACCTGGATATTGGGCCGGCTGAATTGACGTTCTACGGGGATGGGGAATTGCGGGGGCAACTGCAGGAGGTTGTTGCGCGCCGACGGCTATCCAACGTGAAGTTCGGTGGTGGCTACGACCAGCGCAATGACCTGGGTCGGCTCTTGTCGGGGGTGGACTTGGTCGTACTTCCGTCCCCATCCGAGGGACTCGGCTTAGTTTTGCTGGAGGCCATGTTTTACGGGGTTCCTTTCGTTGGGACGAACAACGGGGGCCCCAGGGATATTGCCTCTGCTGCCAATGGCTGCTTGGCGGTGGAACCTTCCCAGCAAGGAGTGAAATCAGGGATCGAACGTCTGAAGCAGGGCATAATGTCCGGTCGAATATCAGCACAGGCGATTCAAGATGATTACATGCGCCGCTTCAGCGTGGATGTGCTTTGGCCACGATGGAGAGCGGCTTTCTTGGAACCAGTCGAATTCTGGAAGCAACCGTCATGCTAGCTGCGATCGTTGTCACGGCATGTGTGTTCATCCTGGCTGGTTACAGCCTTCTGCGGTCTGGTTCGGATAGGCTATCAACTGCCCTTCTCCCTGTGTTCGTTGGAGCTGTGTTTTTTGTGATTCAGCCGTTTGTTTTGTATTCGTCGGACACTCTCCAGCTGTTTCTTTCTGATAAAGTGGTCATCAAAGCTCTGATTCTAGCCTGCACGACGACCCTAGCATTCTTTGCCGGTTGGCGTGCTGGCGTACGGCATCCGTACGCTGCGAAGCCTCTTGCGATCAGTACTCGCTCTCGGCGGAGGCTCCAGGAATGTGGCTTCGGCATTGCGCTGTTAGGTCTGGTGGCCTTCATGGTTTTTCTCGTGCAGAGTGGCGGCCCCTTAGCCTATTACTCAGCGCCGCATAGCTCTGCTGGAAACTACACTACGAGTTCCGGGTACCTGTGGTCGGGAACGTATTGGATAGATGCTGGGCTGGTGCTAATGCTCACGGCCTATGTGGCCCGCGGCCCACGCGTGGTATCGGTCATACCCTTGCTGTTGTTCGGTACTTTTGCGCTAGCTGATGCTGTTCTTAGTGGGTCTCGTGGGCCGGTGTGGCTTCTGCTCTCCGTAGGTTTCTCCGTGCCGGTCTTTGTCCGAGGGCTAACGGTCAGTAGGGGTGCAGTCGTGTTAGGGTGTCTTATTCTCGGTTCAGCGGTCGCGCTTGTTTTGGGTTACAGAATGTTTCTGCACCTGGGCGACAAGGGCGATCTTGAGGCACCCTCGCTGAGCAGGGCCATGACTCGAATGGTTACGGTGACGGAGGAGGAGAAACGGGTACGCAGTTCAGGCTCCGAATTCATCTATTGCGCGAGTCTCATTGACGCCACCGACGAGAGCGGAAAACTGCTGTTGGGCGCGGACTACTTGCACGCCGTGACTGTGCAGGTGATCCCGCGGTTTCTGTGGCCGGATAAGCCCTACGGATTCCGCAGTCGTGCTGTGAATTGGGATGACATTGCAGCGTACGAGGGCTGGCGGGTTGCGCCCGGCAGCGCGCCTGGTCTTGCCGGTGACTTGTATATTAACTATAGCTATGGATCCTTGGTGGTGTGGTTTCTGCTTGGGCTAGGGATGAAGAAGGTTCATGTGAGTGCGAGAACGGGTAAATCGCTAAGCGGCTCGTGCTTCAATTCGATTTTGTTCGGCTTTGGTATGTATCTGTTTGCGCAGGACTTCCGCCAAGGCTTGGTCATCATTCTGTATGCGTGGATACCGTGTTGGATAGCGCTCTATTTGTTTGTGTTCCCGAAGGAGACGCGGGGGGCCTCGATGAGGCCTGGTGTTCGCGCGTGGAGACCAGCTTGAATCCGCCTGCGCGCGCGCCGGAGAAACGTGCTTGGGCGGTAGCTCAGATGGGTGCCCGTATGCACTATGCCGTACCACGGGTCTTGCACTCTGCGGGATTACTGGACAGGCTCTATACGGACATTGTCGGATCGGACCGTTTGGCGCATTGGATACGATTGTTACCTCGGATGGCTCAGGCTAAACCACTGAAGCGATTGATGGCACGCGTGCCGGTGGGTATACCGGAAGAAAGGATCGAGTGTTCCCCGTTGTTCGGCCTTGAGGCGTTTGCCCGCTTCGCGTTGGCACGAAGATATCCGCGCCTCCTCGAATGGGCGATACTTGAAAGCGGCAGAGGGTTTTGTGAGGAGCTCTTGCCTAGGACATTGGAAGGCCTTAAGGGGCTATACGTCTTTAATCTAGCTGGCCTTGAGTTGCTTAAGCGAGCCGTGGACGAGGGTTTGGTCGGTGTGGTGGAGCAGACCATTGCGCCTTACCGAATAGAGGTTCAGTTGCTGAGGAACGAGCACTCGGCATGGCCATCCTGGGAGACGCCGACAGAATGTGGCGGGAGGACCGATGAGATTGCTGAACGCGAGAGGGATGAATGGGCTCTTGCGAAGATTATCGTCTGCGGCTCGGAGTTTGTGCGGGAGGGGGTCATATCAAGCGGTGGCCCTGCCGGCCGCTGCTGCGTTGTTCCGTACGGGGTGGACAGCGCTGTCGGGTCAAGGCGGCTACGACGGGCCGATCACCAGAGAGCGGTAAATGTCCTGTTTGCTGGTACCCTTTGCCTTCGGAAGGGAATTCAATACCTGTACGACGCTGCGAAGCGCCTGCCGAGGGGCCGCTTCAGGGTGAGAGCCGTCGGGGCCTGCAGATTGACGAAGGCAGCACAGAAGGAGGTCGCGAAGTACATTGACGTAACCCCTCACGTTCCAAGATCCGCGATGGCGGAGCTATTTGCCTGGGCTGACGTATTCGTCCTGCCGTCTATTTGCGAGGGGTCGGCCACCGTGATTTATGAGGCGCTCTCAGCGGGACTGCCGGTAATCACGACCCGTAATTCGGGGAGTATCGTCCGTCACGGAATCGATGGCTTTGTCGTGCCACTCCGCAATTCCGAGAAAATCGTGGAACATCTGGAGTTGCTACTGTCGCAGCCCAAAATCCAAGAAGAACTCTCAGAGAACGCTCGAGCACGCTCCATGAGCTTTACCGTGGCCGAGTATGGTGATCGTTTGCTCGCAACCATACTCTAGCAATCAATCAAGTTTCACACCTAAGGGTAATCGTCGTCTCCGACTGGTCCGAATGGATGGCTGAGCGCAGTCGCTAGGCCTCTGCGGACACTAATAGGAGCGGCATAACATGAAGATTCTTCAGTGCGTGGGTGGTGATATCGATCCCGCTATGGGGGGGCATGTAGAAGCAGCTCGCCAGTTGGCCCACGGCCTGAATCGGGCTGGCCACTGCTCCGATCTCTTGACTCTGAAGCAGCCGACCAGATCGTGGAACGACGAATGGCCGGGTTCGATCATCTCCATGGGTGCTACCCGCAGTACGTATCTCTATACACCGCGCTTGACTCCTTGGCTACAACACCACGCGCAGGAGTATGACGCGGTAATCGTCCACGGACTGTGGCGTTACATCTCGGTTGGCGTGTGGAGGGTGCTTCAGAAGTCAACCACGCCATACTACGTTTTCGCGCACGGGATGCTTGATCCTTACTACAAACTGTACCGGTGGAAGCACGTACAGAAAGCAATCTGCTGGGCACTGGCAGAACACCGCACAGTGCGCGATGCTGCTGCCGTGTTCTTCACGTCTGAAGAGGAGATGCTCAGAGCGCGCAACTCATTTCGTCCATATTCCTGTAAAGAGGCCGTCGTCGGTTTGGGAATTGTGACAGCGCCGGGTGATGCGGCATGGGACATTGAGGAATTCTTTACATCGTTTCCTGACCTGCGTGCGAAACGGTTGCTGCTTCACCTGGGACGTTTGCATCCGAAAAAGGGTTGCGATTTGCTAGTTCGAGCTTTTGCCGAGATCGCTCGCGACAATGAAGACCTGCATCTCGTACTGGCCGGGCCTGACGAGTGTGGCATGGGGTCGGCCTTGAAGCAACTTGTTCGAAACCTCTGTCCACCAGCCAGCGTGACTTTTACTGGACCGCTTTCTGGTTCGTTGAAATGGGGGGCTTTCCGTGCTGCCGAGGCCCTCGTTCTACCTTCACACAATGAAAACTACGGAATTGTAGTAGTTGAGGCGCTCGCCTGTGGTACACCAGCATTAATATCGGATCAGGTTGCGATTTGGAGAGAGGTGACAGAAGACTCAGCTGGAATGGCGGATTCGGATACCCTCGAAGGCACTATTCGGCTGTTGAGGCGGTGGCTCGCCCTGTCCCTATATGAACGGCGTGTAATGCAACGGGCTGCAAGAACCTCGTTCGAGAAGCGATACGAGCTATCGACCAGCATTCGTAAGCTTCTTGCCAAGTTAAACGAGCCAAGCCGTTCCCCGCAACTCCTAAATACACGTTAGCTATCACACTGTCGGTTGAGCTGTCGCCCATGAGGGGCACCGCTCCGCGGCGCCGCCCCCTAAGTTGGGACGGCGATGCTTCGGCCGTGCTCCGGGCGGCGCCGAGTATTGGGGCCTGTCGTGCAACGTGGTGCCCGTGCCGCTCCAATTGGTACATCGCCTCCTTTCAGCGTCAGCATCCTGTAAATCCTGAGAAAAAACACTCCAATGTCATTGGGCAAAAACCTGCAGGAACTGGAACGAATCCGTGAACGATACTGGCTCGCGTACCCTGCCACCTCCCCGACAAAGCTCCGCTGGAGAGCATTAACGGTCCGCCACTGTTTCCATGTCCTCCCAGGCCAAACGGTTCTCGAGATTGGGGCAGGCAGCGGCATTTGGACAAGGCACTTATCTGAGGTGCTTCGCCACGAGAACCACATCACGTGTGCCGTATTCAATCACGATTACGCCTGTGACCCGCGCTGGCAAACACTTTCCAGTGCTCGCCCAGTGCACGTTAAGGAATTACACGAGTTGCCATCCTGTAGCTTTGACTATGTCGTAGGTACGGCTATTCTCTGCCACACTCGCTTCGAAGAGAATCTGAGAGAGATCAGTCGCCTTCTGAAGCCAGGAGGGCAGATGCTATTCTTTGAGAATAACTTCTGGAACCCACAGGTGTTGGCCAAGAGTGCACTGCGACTTGCGGCTAGGTGCTGTGGCTATGTTTCATCTCAGATAGGGTTACGCAAGTACGACCTCATGCGTGCTGCATCCCACTCTGGTTTTACTGATATAGACGTAATTCCGTACGACCTCATTCACCCCCTCCTTCCTTCGTTTCTTGTTCGGCGAGTGCAATCAATGGCCTTTGTGATAGAGCACGCGCCGCTCCTCAAAGAGCTATGCGGAACGTTGTACATCTGGGCCCGCAAGCCGGGGCACACTGCTACAAGCAGCGCCCGACTCAGCACGCACAGCCAGTTTCGGAAGGCCGTCTCGTTTGTCATTCCCTGCCACAACGAGGAAATGAACATCGGCCGCCTCGTTGATGCAGTGCTGACAATGTATGGCGCGTACGTTCACGAGATGATCATTGTCAACGATAACAGTTCCGACGGGACCGCGCGCGTGGCACATGCTCTGTCGGAGCGTGACCCGCGAATCCGGTCAATTGACCGGAATCCACCAAATGGTGTGGGCAGGGCATTGCGCGATGGATGCGCGGCTGCGACCGGTGAGTACATTCTGATGATGGACTGTGATTTCGTGCAGATCGTACCGGAGTTGCGAGACTTGTTCGATGCGGTTGCTGAGGGTTATGATGGAGCGATTGGAAGCAGATTCACTCATGAATCTATAATGATGAATTATCCTTTCGCCAAGATTCTGTGCAACCGCACATTTCATTTTCTTGCAAACGTAGCCCTATCGTGTCACGTGCACGATGTTTCGAATAATCTCAAACTGTACCGCGCCGAGATCCTCAAGACCGTCGGGATTGAGCAGCCCCACTTTGCCGCGAATGCTGAGATCGGTCTGAGGCCAATCCTCGCGGGATACCGTATCAAAGAAGTGCCGATTTCGTGGATCAATCGGGCGCACGATATGGGCGCATCCTCATTTTATTTACCGACGGTGGCTCCTGGGTACGTATGGGCTCTGTGGAAGCTGGTTAGGTCAATTCGAGAACTCAGAAGGGCTTCAGCGGCGGAGCGGGCGCTTAGGTGCGCCAGAACTCATGAAGGACCGACTCGCCTGAAGTAGAATTGCCTGCCTGCCGTGTGTTCCTCAGTATGAATTCCAATCATCGGCATAACCGAAGCGTGATGCTTAGCAAGTGGCTCGAGTCTCTGCGAAATTGGCGCGTCTGGGGTACGTTCATGGCGCTTCAGGTGCCTGCGATGAGGACCTACTTCAAGTATGTCTATCCATCCTATGGAATATTACTCCCCCTGCTACTGGCAATTGCGTTCTGTGCGAGTTTATATCTTCTGCGGTCACGACGAGCTGGAACGATCGGAGATAAGTTGCTCGGCTCCAAATGGACTGGCTGCGGACTTATCGCCCTGCTCGTCGCGGTAAACGTCGTTGTATACCCAATCGCTGATTCTCTCAAATACCAGAGGCGTGGATCAGATCAGGACGATATCTTAATTCAGGCAGCAGCTCAGCTCGAGCGTGGGCACAATCCGTATGAAGGCTCGACATATCTGCATAATCCATTCAGCCCGGGACCTGGTTGGATTTTGGCTGTTTTTCCATTCAGTGCATCAGGGTGTTACTCCCTACTGACGCCAGCATTTGTTCTTTTGTTATGGTTCTGTCTGAGGGCGCTAACGGGCAGCAACGTTGCTGCCAATAAAGCTGTAGCGCTCCTGGCGACATCTCCTATTTTTTGGGAACTGATGGTTGTCGGTTCGGACTTGATTGCGGTTGCCTGCCTCATTGTAGGAACGCTCACGTTAGTGTCTCTCAGATGGGGTAGAGGTGTCTTTTGGGACAGTTTGACCATTATTGCTGGCGTTGTGCTGTGTACAAGTAGGGCGGTGTTTTTGTTTTTACCCATTGCCACAGCCACGCTTTTCGTTGTCCGGCGTCGCACTAGGGCTGCCGTTTATACTTCAGTCGGAATTGCATGTTCGTTGGGAATCCATGCGATCTTCTATTTCTGGAATCACGAACAGGTCCAATCGATCACTGGAATGCGGTATCCGCCACTGCATCTCTTTGGAAAAGGCAATCGGCTCGTGCCAAATAGCCTTAAGGTTGCCTGCGTGTGTCTTCTGATCGGAGCTTTTCTGTATGCAGTAGAGACGTATTCGAGCGATGTGCGGCGTTGGCTGTACCTGACATGGTTACTGTTAGTGATTCCCCTTGGATTTGTGAGCGCGGGTGATTTGATTTTCGTGGATTCGTGGTGCTGGGCATGCTGGGAGGGTGCGAATTATCTGGTATTGCCGATGACTGTCTACGTCGCGTACGTTTGCTGCGATTTCGCTACAGAGGAGAACCTCGCTGGCAGCGTCGACTCGCCGAAGCGGTGCTAGCCTTTGGGATTTGCCGTAGCGTGTTCTTGGTGTCGGTAGGAGAGTTTTATTAGATGCAATAGGAATTGGCAGCCTATGAAAAGGCGGGCAGCACACTTGGATTGCGGGTCCGCTAAGGTCCGGCCGGCGCGACAGGCGAAGAACGGGACCGCGGGCCGAGCAGGTTGTTCGTCGAGCCCGTATGTCAGGAGTTCAGGGAGCCATGGTTTCCAATCGCGTTTTTGTTGATTGCTTCAATGGCCACTTTGACATCGAGTCAAGCGTGCGGCGGGCCGGTGAAGCATTGGAGATTCAGAACTGCATTGGGCCGGGGGCCCGTGTTGCGATTAAGCCCAACTTCACTTATCCAAAGTACAAGCCAGGCGTAACAACGTCCCCGGCGGTACTCGAAACGGTTGTTCGTGTGCTGACTGATTTCACGCCTCACATTCGGATCGTGGAATCCGACGGTGGCTCCGGCGCCTGGGGCGCTGAGCAGGCCTTCGCTGGGCATGGCGTGCCCGACCTGTGCCGCAAGTACGGCGTTACCGCGGTAGGCCTCACGCAGCAACCACGGAAAGTGGCGCGCACAGTGGTCGCGGGTGAAGAGATCGAAATGGAGTTGCCCGCCGTTCTCGTGGAGGAGACCGATTTCTTCATCACCATGCCCGTGCCGAAGGTGCACGCGATGACAGGTGTCAGCCTCGGCTTCAAGAACCAGTGGGGCTGCATCCCCGACGTGAAGCGCCTGAAACATCACCCGCGGTTCAGCCGCAAAATCATTGCCATCAACAAGATCTTGCGAACGCGCCTGGCCATCTTCGACGGTACGTACTTCCTGGACGGCTCGGGGCCAATGGAGGGCGACGCCGTCCGCCAGGACCTGCTGGTAGTCGGTGAAGTCGGCGCGGCGACGCGCGTCTGCTGTGACCTGATGATGGTGGACCCGTGGACCGTGCCGCACCTTCGCGTCGCGATGGGCGAAGGTATGATGCCGGCGACCCTCGAAGAACTGGCGCTCAACTGCGACATCGCGCGCCTTCGGCGCCCATTCCGTTTACAGCGCTCCTTGCTGAATTGGATGACGTTGGGTGTGTTCCACAACCAGTTCGCCACCAACTTGCTGTACAACTCAGGCTTTGCCGCTCCCGTGCACGAGTTGCTGTACCTCCTGCGCGGCCGTCCCAAGGATTTTGCTCCCAAGTGGTAATGTACTCCGGTCTCATCCTGTGAAAGCGCCCTGTCAAACTTATCCGGATGGGGCGGTCGTCCTTGCCGCTGTGCCGCCGCCCGGCGCCAAAGGCCGCAATCATCACGTTGTCAAACGGGCCTCGGCCATCAGCATCGGCACTGAGCGTAGCGTTGTTGAGATCGGCCGCTGCAGTATCGTTGGCAAACTCAAAGCCCGCTTAGATCCGCTGAAAGGCGCCACCGAGAAGGGCCGATCGGGGATCCGTCAGTAGCTGCGTATTACGTCGTTCTAGATGTTCGATATAAGCAATTGCCTAGCCACTTTCTACCCGGAATCGCGTTTCGGGGGTTTTTCGGATGTCGATGGGACGATGGCATTCTACCTTCGCGTAAACTCGCTGCTGAGCTCGCAGTCCGTGGTCGCGGACTTCGGTTGCGGAGCGGGCGAATATAGCAGCGGCCGCGTCGAGGCGAGTCTGCGTCAAAGAGTATTGAAAGGCAAAGTGCGGACCGTTGTTGGGCTTGACGTCGATGCGTCGGCGGCGCTGAACCCCTTTATTGATGAATTCCACAAGGTCTGTGAAGGCAGCAGGTGGTCTTTGACCGACAGCTCTGTCGATTTGATTCTCTGCGACCAGGTTCTCGAGCACATCCGCGACGTGGGGTGGTTTTTCTCTGAAGCTCGGCGCGTGCTCCGGAGTGGAGGCCATCTCTGCATACGGACCACCAATGCGTTCAGTTATGTCGGCTTCATCTCCCGGCTGGTGCCGAACAAGTGGCACAAGAACGTACTAAGGACCGTGCAGCGAAATCGGAAGCAAGACGACGTATTCCCCACGGTATACCGATGCAACACAGTGTGGGCGCTGCGTCGGGCGCTAGCCCGGCAGGGATTTGACGCGGTCGTGTACGGTCACGGAGCTGAGCCCAGCTATTTGGAGTTCTCAAAAGCCGCGTACGCCTTCGGAGTGCTTCTTCACAAGTTGTCTCCGAGCGCCATTTGCCCCGCCCTGTTTGCGTTTGGAAGAGTCCTCAAGTAAAGCACCCCATCGCCGACAACGCTACCCCCACCAACACCATATGAAGGCGTTATACCAAACCTATGCGCACGGCGATGTCGTTTCTGCGTCCGTGCCACGCCCCGAAATCTCCGGCCGCAATCTCCTGGTGGCAAACCAGGCCTCCGCCATCAGCGTCGGAACCGAACGTAGCGTCCTCGAGATGGGCCGGCGGAGCATTATTGCCAAGCTGAGGTCGCGTCCGGATCTGCTGAGGCGCGCCGTCGAGAAGGCGCGGCAGGAAGGGTTCTGGAAAGCCTGGCGCGAAGGTACGAACAAGCTGGACGAAGCGATCCCGCTCGGATACAGCTCCGCCGGGCGTGTAGTTGGGGTTGGACCCGAGGTGCGGGATTTCGCCGTCGGGGATAGCGTCGCTTGTTACGGCGCCGGAGTTGCCAGCCACGCCGAACTTGTCGTGGTTCCCGAACTGATGGCGGTGCCCCTTCCCCGGCGCGCTGACGGAGGGCTCCTCGACTGGGAATCCGCGAGCTTCGGGATGATTGGCGCGATCCCACTACACGGCTTCCGGCTCGCGAACACGACGCTCGGCGACAACGTAGGCGTTATCGGCTTGGGGCTGTTGGGGCTCATCGGCGTGCAGTTGGTCCGCAGCAGTGGTGCCAGCGTGATCGGCCTGGACAAATCGGTAGCGCGCGTAGACCTCGGCCGATCCTTGGGCGCGGCGTTTTCGACCACCGATGACACCGCCTTCGAGCAACGCGCATTCGAGTTGACTGAGGGCCGCGGCTTGGATGCAGTACTCGTCTGCACCGCCGGGGCACCGGCCGAGGTGCTCGAACTCGCCGTCCATTGCGCCCGCGCACGGGCGAGAATCGTCATTGTTGGCGTTGTCGATGTCGCGATTCCGCGGCAGTTTCTTTGGGAAAAGGAAGTCGAGGTGCTCGTCTCGCGCGCCGCCGGCGCCGGGTTCCTTGATGCGGAATTCGAGAAGCGTAGCCGGGACTACCCGGCGGAATACGTCCGCTGGACGGAGCGACGCAATGTGGCAGCGTTCCTGCAGTTGATGGCGGACGGGCGGGTTGACGTTCAGCCGCTCATCACCAAACGCTACATGATTGACGATGGACAGCAGGCCTATGACGTACTGCTCGGCGACAGTGGCCGCGACGTCATCGGCGCGGTGTTCACGTATCCGGCGGCTCCATCGGCGTCTCCGCAGCAGCAGCCAAAGGTAATCACCCACTTGCCGTCGCGATCTCGGTCCGGACGCATCGGCGCTGCCGTAGTTGGTTGCGGTACGTTTGCGCGCGCCCTGTTCTTGCCCGCGCTCGCCAAAGCCGGAAAGTTCGACTTGCGCTGGCTGGTGGAGCGCAACGTCGTAGCGGCGTCCCGGCCTGCCGAGCGGTACCGCTTCGCCAGGCTGACCACACACCTCGGGGATGCTCTGGACGATCCCGCCGTCGAAACCGTGTTTATCCTGACGCGCCACGACGCGCACGCGCCGCTCGTGCGGCAGGCGCTGGCGGCCGGCAAGTCAGTGTATGTCGAGAAACCGATGTGCCAATCGGTTGGGGATTTCGAGGCCATCCGGGAAGCACTCGCCGAGAGGCAATCGTTGCTGTGGGTGGGATACAACCGACGCTATTCGCGGCTCGTTCAGGAGGTGCACGCACAGTTGCAGCTCAGATCCGGTCCTGCGCTAGTCTCATGCCGGGCGAACGTGGGCCAGTTGCCAGCCGATCACTGGGTCAACGACGAAAAGGAAGGCGGCGGACGCTTCCTATCAGAGGGCTGCCACTTCCTCGATCTCGTGTTCTACTTGGTCGGCCGGAAACCCATTTCTGTAACTGCTGCCGGCGTCCAGGGTGCCAACCGCTCCTCCTACGAAAACGTCACCGCTTCGGTTCGTTTCGCCGACGGCTCCGCGGGTACAGTGATCTACAGCGGCCTTGGAGACCGCTCTCCAGATCGTGAGCGTGTGGAGGCTTGGTCTGAGGGGCGCACCTTCTATCTCACCGACCTGCGCAGTCTGGAGTGGTCTTCCAAGGGCCGCCGCCGCACCAAGCGGCTGATGAACCAGGACGCAGGCTACGAACGGGAGATCACGGCGTTCGCGGAAGCCCTGCGCCACCCTGAATCGTTTTCCGAGAACAACGGAAGTTTTTTGGAATCCACGGCGCTGCTGCTTGCCACCATGGGATCGCTGCGCATGGGGGTTCCAGTGGAAGTGGAAAACCCTTGATACGTGCAACGAATCTTGAAAGCCGAAAGGTCCTTGTCACAGGGGGCGCCGGCGCGATCGGCACCAACCTCTGCCGTGCGCTGCTCGACAGAGGCGCTCAGGTCATCGTGCTCGACGATTTCTCGTCCGCCTACCGCTGGAATGTACCGACGCACCCCAGCCTGACGGTTGTGGCAGGATCCGTGACCGACGATGACGCCCTGAAGAGCGTGTTTCGGCAGGGGCCGTCCCTCGTTTTTCATCTCGCTGCACTCTTTGCTAACCAGAATTCGATCGACAACCCCGAGCGCGACCTGCTTGTGAACGGCATGGGGACCCTGAAGGTACTTCAGTACAGCCACCTTTCCGGCGTTGAGCGCCTTATTTACGCCTCCTCCGGCTGCTCGGTCTACGGCCACGCCCCCGTACCCCTGGTGGAGGACTACAACAGCCTCGAGTTGGACACTCCGTACCAGATTACGAAGATGGTCGGCGAGTGTTACTGCAATTTCTTCAAGTACTACTACGACGTCCAGACGGTTCGCTGCCGCTTCTTCAATAGCTTCGGGCCAGGTGAAATTCCGGGCGCATACCGCAACGTCATCCCCAACTTCATCTACTGGGCGATGTCGGGTCGGCCGCTTCCGGTGATGGGCGACGGCAGGCAGACCCGCGACTGGACCTTCGTCGAAGATATCGTCGACGGCCTGCTCCGCGCGGCCGCCTCGCCGGAAGCAGTCGGCGACGCCTTTAATCTTGCCAGCGCCAGGGAAACTCACGTCATCGATATGGCGCACGCGGTGCTTGAGTTGACCGGCGGTGGCGCCGGCATCGAGTACCTCCCGATGCGCAAGTGGGACACCAAGAAACGCCTGCTGGCCAGCATCGACAAAGCCCGCCGCGTGCTGGGGTACGAACCCCAGACAGGTTTCCGGACGGGCCTGGAACGTACCGTGGCATGGTTCCGCAAAAACTGGGAGCAGATCCAGCGATCTGCCAAGTTTTGAACAATGGCTCACCTCTGTCTCATCACGGATGCGTATCCCCCGGAGATCCGCTCCGCGTCCGTTCTGATGCGGGAACTGGCGAACGAACTCGTGGCCTCTGGTCATGACGTGACCGTCCTGACCACCATGCCGCGCTACAACCTGGCCAGGCAGGAGGACTCCCCTCCCAACCGGGCTGTAGAGGGCGGCGTGCGCGTCGTCCGGATCCCGTCGGTGTTTTTGCACAACGTTGGCCCATGGTTGAAAGCTCTGGGGCAGTTCTGGTTGCCCCTCCCGATGGTGTGTGCCGGGCTGCGGTCCATGCCGCGGTTCGACTCGGTCATTGTCTATACACCACCTCTGCCTCTGGTGATCGCCGGGTTCGTTCTCGCCCACGCCCACGGGGCGCGCCTCATACTCAACGTGCAGGATCTGTTCCCGCAGAACGCGATCGACCTGGGAGTGTTGAAGAATCCGATCGCAATCGCACTCTTCAGGCGTCTGGAGAAGTTCGGGTATGAGCACGCGCATTCTTTGGTGGTTCACTCCAGCGGCAATGCCCGCTGGCTGTCCGACCGAGGGTATGGAGAGAAGGTTGCCATCATCCACAATTGGTTTGACTTCTCCCCGGTGGAGCGTGATCCGGAGCGGCGCGCGCTGGCTGAGATCGATGTCCCCGCCAGGTTCACGGCCTTTTTCGGCGGAGTGATGGGATACGCTCAGGACCTCGACGTCATCATCGAGGCCGCCGCCGAACTCCGCGACCAGCCGGACATTCAGTTTCTGCTGGTAGGCGATGGAGTGGACCGCGGCCGCGCAGAGGCCGAGGCGCGGCGGAATTCGTGCGCGAATGTCTTCTTTCGGGGCTTTGTCGATCCTCCGACGTATCGCAGGCTGCTGGGTTCCGTCGATGTCGGTCTGCTCACCCTGCGGAGCAGCATGCAGACTCCAGTGGTTCCGAATAAGCTGCTGAGTTTCCTGGCCGCCCAACTGCCCGTGGCCGCGGCCCTGAACAGCGAGAGTGACGCGAAGGCGCTGATCTCCGAAGCGGGCGCCGGTATCAATCTGCCCGCCGGTGACGGCAAGTCCCTGGCCGAAGCCATCCGCAAGTTCTACCTCAACCCGGATTTCGCCACCGAATGCGGCAGGCTCGGCCGGGAATACGGGCTGCGACGCTTCAGCGTGCGCCGCGCGGCGGAAGAATACACACGCCTGGTGATGGCGGACGGTAGCCAGCGGCATCCAGCCCCAGCTTCCGCCGATGTCGGTTGACATGCTCCCGCTGCTCATACTCGCGGTTTCGGCCCTTCTGCTCACCTTGACCCTCACGCCGGCGTGCCGCGCCCTGTGCAGGCGCGCCGGCTGGGTGGACCATCCCGACCTCCGCAGGATCCACCGCGCTGCCATCCCCCGGGCGGGCGGCATCGCCATTTTCCTGGGCTATGCGGCTGCCCTGGCACTGTTCCGGTTCTCTCCGCTGTGGGCGGCGTACCATGTCGCGTGGGCCCCGCTTTCCGTCCGCGCCCTTCTGCCGGCTGTTCTCATAGCGTTTGCGACGGGCCTCCTCGACGATGTCTACGGCCTCAAGCCCTGGATGAAGATCCTCGGCCAGGTCCTGGCCGCCGCGGTGGCCTGTTATGCCGGCGTCCAGATTCACGGTATCGGCGGCCACAGCATCGCGGGCGCATGGTGGCAGATCCCGCTGACCATGTTCTGGCTGGTGGGGTGCGCCAATGCGTTCAACCTCATCGATGGCCTCGACGGCCTCGCCACGGGCGTCGGCCTGTTTGCCACAGCCACAGCTTTCCTGAGCGCCCTCATCACCGGCAATGCCGCCCTGGCTTTCGTCACCGCGCCCCTGCTCGGCGCCCTGCTCGGCTTCTTCCCCTACAACTTCAATCCGGCGTCCATCTTCATGGGCGATTGCGGCAGTATGACGGTGGGCTTCCTGCTGGGATGCTTCGGCGTCATCTGGTGTCAGAAATCCGCGACACTGCTGGGCATGACCGCGCCCCTGATTGCGCTGGCCATCCCGCTGCTCGATACGGCGCTGGCCATCGCGCGGCGGTTTCTGCGGCACCAGCCCGTGTTCGGCGCGGACCGCGGCCATATCCAT
>Ga0181524_10001661_pt1 | contig 24929 bp, 14 predicted proteins | sample PEATcosm2014_Bin_34_FD_119761 | JGI IMG/M metagenome (GOLD analysis project Ga0181524, IMG submission 119761) | Peatland microbial communities from MTU Mesocosm Facility, Houghton, MI, USA - PEATcosm2014_Bin05_60_metaG | ecosystem: Environmental > Terrestrial > Soil > Wetlands > Peat | place... | reverse complement strand
CTGGTTCTTTCTGATGGCCTGCGAGATGTTTGTCTTGGGAAATCGCGACCTTCGTCTTCCCGGCCTCGGTTCATACCTCCAAACCGCAGCCAATGCGGGAGATACCCGAGCGATTATCTGGGGACTGGCCGCCATGGTGGCGGTTATCGTTCTGGTTGACCAGATCATCTGGCGTCCAACCATTGCTTGGGCTGAGAAGTTCAAATTTGAGCAGGTCGAAGCTGCGGTGACGTCGCGATCACCCGTTCTCGATCTGCTGCGCCGGTCGAGGATACTTCATCTTGCCGCCCGCATGTCTGTCTTACCTCTGCGTGAGGCCTTGAGTCTGCGTTTTGCCAGAGCGCAGGTATCCCCTTCCCGGTCTCATTCGAGGCGCAGGCTAGTGAAATGGACATTACGTACGCTGCTGGTGGCCGGCCTCCTTGGCGTTGCGTACGCCGTCGTGAAGATGAGTGGCATGCTGGCGGCGCTCTCGCGACCGGAAATACGCGAAATCCTGTGGGGAGCCGGAGCGACATTCCTTCGAGTCGAGGCGACTATCTTACTGGCGGCATGCTGGACGGTTCCGGTCGGCCTTTATGTAGGGTTAAGGCCGAAGCTCTGCGCTGTCACCCAACCGATCGCTCAAATTGCAGCTTCCGTACCCGCCACGGCTTTGTTCCCCATCGTTCTGCTTCTGCTGCTCCGCCTCGGCGGCGGACTCGGGATTGGCTCGATTGTTCTGCTGCTGCTGGGTACACAGTGGTACATCCTGTTCAATGTTATCGCCGGGGCCAGCGCCATTCCGACGGACCTTAAAGAAGTGTGCGGTGTGTTCCGCTTGGGCAACCTCCAGCGCTGGCGCAAATTGCTTTTGCCCGGAATCTTTCCCTACTTGATCACCGGACTGGTCACCGCCTCCGGCGGAGCATGGAACGCCAGCATTGTTGCGGAATATTTCCATTTTCGAGGGCAAACCTTCTCGACTACGGGACTTGGTGCGGTGATCAGCCGCGCGACAGATGGTGGCAACTTCCGCCTGCTCTTCGCGGCCACAATTTGCTTGGCCGTGATGGTCGTTACCATCAATCGGCTGGCCTGGCGACGGCTCTACAACTTGGCTTCAAACCGTTTCAAGCTTGATGGGTAAGACTTGTTTCCCAGCATTCCCGTCACGCAGCGAACTTGAGGTTCCACAGTAGACTTCCCACTCGTCGTCACGCTCAGGGCAAGCTTTTCGCGGGAATGGCTGCGGCTTCGAGTGCCCATTTCTCGCAAATGACACCAGTACCCAGCGATGGGCCGTCTTGACAGCCTGGCGCACAAGGCCTATATAATATGTAGGCTTAGCGGTCGGGTGACGAACTCCCGGCTGGAGAAAGCCAGGGGCGGCACTACCTTAAATCTTGACCATGCGGATGCGACCTCTTCCTAAGCCGATGCTCGATTCGGGGTTTGGCCATGGGCCTTGCTCAGCGTCCCGCTGCCCTTCGATTCTTCGCTGGCCCATCTTGATGCTTTGGGCGCTATGGGCATTATCGCCGGCCTGCCGGGCGGCGGAAGCACGAACCCCTTCCGCCGCACAACTTCCCCCCCCACCTTCTTTTTGCGATCAAGGCTGTGCGGTTGCTGATCTGGACGGTGATGGCCATCCTGACCTGGCCATCGTCAAGGCAGAGGGTTGGGGTCCGAGCGGCTTCCGGTACCGAATTGACCTTGATCTTACGAGTCGTGTTGGTCTGAGCTCCTTCAGCGTTTCCGCCCAGAGAGGGGGCCTGCGTATTATCCCTTGCGATGTGAATGGTGACTGGGACCTGGACCTCGTCATCACGACCGCCTGGTCGTTTACTCCCGTCGGGGTGTGGATCAACGACGGCCATGGCGGATTCATTCGGGGTGATCCCACTGCCTACCCACAATCTATGTGGGATGAAGGCCATGGAATTCGTTCGGAAACCCCGCATGAATCATCTCAGGCAACCGTGCCTGAGTTTTCCCGGAACTGGCCTGATTCCTCCGCGGGGTCCTCTTTCTGCGACGAACTCATCATCACACCCCTGACTCCTCCGTTGACCGCTGCCAAGCCTCCGGGGGCCGCCACACGCCGGCCACAGACGAGAGGTCCGCCTTTTCCCCTCGGTCAACAACCAGAGTAGTTGGCGAGCACTCAAGCTGGTCAGGGCGACCGATTCCGGGCTGGCCGTGTCTGCTGACGGGAGGTCAACTCTATCAAGCCGCAAACTCCCCCGGAGATCGAGCGCACTCATTACGCATTAACGCAGGTATAGGAATCCGCAGATTGCGCAGATTACACAGATTAGAAGGGCACGGAAAATGGTAATTCGAAACCCGGAACTGGAACCATCATCGGCCCAACGTGGCCGGTTTCCAATTTCCGGTCTTTCGAGGTGGACCATGAAATATCGCTCTTACATGATGATCGCCCTAATTTTCCTTCTTTGCTTCGCTTCTTGTGTTTTATCGGGCTGCAAGGGGAGGCAAGTGGACGCAGCGGCAGAGGCCCCGCCGCCGGCGCAGGTGGAGCGTGAACAGGATGGCGGCGCCTTCAAGGTGGATCATCCGGAACGATTTGCTCTCGTAACGGCGGGTGAGCACGAGGCTGCGCCCGAACTGAATGTGACGGGCACCGTCAGTCCCGATGTGTCACGAAACATCCCGGTGATTTCTATTGCTTCGGGCCGGGTAGTGGACATCCGTGCCCGCCTGGGCGACACCGTAGCCAAAGGGCAGATCTTGATGCGCATCCAAAGTGCGGATATTGTGCAAGCCTTCTCCGATTACCGGCAGGCCGTTGCGGACGACACATTGGCGCACGCGCAACTCGACCGCTCCAAGCTCCTCCATGAGAAAGGCGCGATAGCCCAGAAGGACCTGGAGGTTGCGGTGGACGCCGAAGCTAAAGCCAAAGTCACCCTCGAGACCACCATCGATCGCCTCCGGGTGCTGGGCGCTGACATCAATCATCCCGCCGCCATCGTCGATATTCACGCCCCCGCCTCCGGCGTGATTACTGACCAACAAGTGACCAACGCGGCGGGCGTGCAAGGCCTCGCGGGTCCGAACCCATTCACGATTTCCGATCTCTCGCACGTCTGGGTGCTATGCGACGTGTATGAAAATGACCTTCCTTTTGTCCGCCTTGGTGAATACGCGGACATTCATCTGAATGCATACCCGGACTTGATTTTGAAGGGTAGGATCGGCAATATTAGCCCGATCCTTGATCCTAATCTTCGCACGGCGAAGGTCCGGTTGGAAGTTCAGAACTCGGGCCTGTTGCGGCTCGGCATGTTTGTCACCGCGACATTCTATGGGATGAAAAAGGAAGTACACGCCATCGTTCCGGCGGGCGCGGTCCTGCACTTACACGACCGCGACTGGGTCTACGTGCCGATCGAGGGCGGCCGTTTCGAGCGCCTCGAGGTCGTCGCCGGCAAAATGCTTCCGGGTAACGCCGGCGAAAGGCAGGAAATCACCTCGGGCCTCCGGCCCGGTCAGCAAGTAGTTGCAAATGCCCTGGATCTTCAGGCCACGGTGGAACAGTAAGAGCTGCCCGTAGTCAGTTGTCCGTGGTCCGTTGTCGAAGACCGACCTTCGAAAATCGAAATTCGAAAATGGAAACTCGAACATCGCGGCGAATTTCGAGTTTCGCTTTTCATCTTAACTGATGACTGGCGACTGAGACGTGACAAGTGACAACTGACGACGGACAACGGACGCAGGAGAGGAAATGATCCGCGCGGTTGTTGACTTTGCCTTGAACAAACGCTTGCTGGTGCTGGCGGGCGCCCTCGTGCTATTCGGCTGGGGCATCATTTCGTTCCACAAGCTCCCCATCGAAGCGTACCCCGATGTGGCGGACAACTACGTTGAAGTCATCACCCAGTGGCCGGGCATTTCGGCGGAACAAATCGAGCAACAGGTCACGATTCCGCTTGAAAACGTGATGAGCGGCGTTCCGGGAATCTCGCATCTGCGCTCGTTCTCGCTCTTCGGGCTCTCCGACCTGAAGCTAATATTCACCGATGACACGGAGGATGCCTGGAACCGGGAAAGGGTTCTCGAGCGGCTCTCACAAATCACTTTGCCACCGGGAGTTGTGCCCCAAATGGGCACCGACTGGAGCCCGGTCGGGCAAATCTATTTCTTTACGCTCCATAGCGCCAATCCCGCCATCGACGTCATGGAATTGAAGTCGATCGAAGACTGGGTCATCGAGAAGAATCTCAAAGCTGCGCCGGATATCGTTGACGTGGCCAGCTTCGGAGGGCCCACGCGCGAATACCAGGTTCGCGTTGACCCCAATAAGCTAATCGCCTATGGACTCAGCATCGGCCAAGTGGAACAACAGCTCACCAATAACAACGTCAATGCCGGCGGCAGCTTCATCGAAGCCGGCTTGCAGCAAATCAACGTTCGGGAAGTGGGCTTGGTGAGGAACGTCCACGATATCGAAAACACCGTCATCCTGACCAAGAGTGGCACGCCGCTGCGCATGAAGGATATCGCAGTGGTGGTGCAAGGTCCGAAAATTCGCCTCGGCCAGTTCGGCCGGGCGATCCACCGTGAGGACGGGAAGATTATTGACAACGATGATGTAGTTTCAGCCTGGGTGCCCATGCGGAAAGGGGCTGAGCCCGAAGCGGCGCTCGAGGGGCTGCACAAGAAAGTAAAGGAGCTAAACGACCGTATTTTGCCGGCGGGCGTGAAGATCGTTCCCTTCATCGACCGCACTGATCTCGTTCACTTCACCACCCACACCGTACTGCGCAACCTCACCGAGGGCTTCGTTCTCGTGACTATCATTCTGCTCCTGTTCTTAGGCAGCGTTCGGGGCGCCCTCATAGTCGCCGTGACGATTCCATTTTCATTATTGTTTGCATCCATCTGTCTGGACCTGAGAAACATTCCGGCCAATCTGCTCTCGCTCGGAGCTCTCGATTTCGGGATGGTCGTGGATGGTGCGGTCGTAATGGTCGAAAACATCGTTCGCCACATCGATCACCGGGAAGAGGTGTATAAGTCAATTCCGGATAGAATTCGGGCGGCGGCGCATGAGGTGCAAAGGCCCGTCTTTTACGCCATCATGATTATCATCACCGCCTATCTGCCCATCTTCACACTCCAGCGGGTGGAAGGGCGGCTTTTCCGGCCTATGGCCTGGACCGTAGCTTTTGCCCTGCTAGGCGCGGTGATTTTCTCGATGACGATCGCGCCAGTGTTGGCCAGCTTTCTGTTCCGCAAAGAGGTCCGCGAGTGGCACAATCCAGTTCTCGCCTGGCTTACGGAACACTATCAACGGGCGCTGCGCCGGTCCATCCATCATCGCTGGGTGATGGTGGGCGTCGCCTTGGCGGCATTGGGTGGGGCCGCCTATCTGGTGCTGGGCGACGTTATTGGATCGGAATTTCTGCCCCACCTGGACGAGGGCTCGCTCTGGGTGCGTGGCACCCTGTCGCCCAGCACCGGGCCGAGTGAGAGCATCCGGCTGGCGAATCAGGTCCGAGTGTTGCTGGCCTCCTTTCCCGAGGCCAGTGAAACCACCAGCCAAGTGGGACGGCCGGACGACGGAACGGACACCACCGGCTTCTTCGACACCGAATACTTCGTCGGCCTGAAACCCGAAGTACAATGGAGGCCTGTCTTTCGCCAGAACAAGGAGGAACTGATCTCCGCCATGAATCGCGAACTGGAAAAGATACCCGGGGTGATCTGGAACTTCTCCCAGCCCATTGAAGACAACATGGAGGAGGCAGTAAGCGGTGTTAAAGGGGAACTGGCCACGAAGGTCTATGGAGATGACCTGAAAACTTTGGAAGAGAAGGCTGATCAGATTGTCGCTATTATGCGCGGGGTCAAAGGAATCGAGGATCTGGGAGTCCTTCGCGTGCTTGGCCAGCCGAACCTGAATGTGACGGTGGATCGCCAGCAGGCCGCCCGCTACCAGATCAATGTGGCGGACGTCCAGGATGCCATCCAGACCGCCGTGGGCGGCAACGCCCTCACCCAGGTGCTGCAAGGCGAGGCGCGCTACGACCTGGTGATGCGCTATCTGCCGCAGTACCGTAGCACCCAAGAAGCGATCGAGAACATTCGCCTGCTCTCACCCACCGGCGGACGAGTTTCGCTCGCCCAACTCTCGAAAATCGAAGAACGGGACGGCGCTTCAGAAATTTACCGGGAGGGAAACCAGCGGTATATTGCTATCAAGTACAGCGTGCGTGGGCGGGACCTGGGCGGCGCGGTCGAGGAGGCGATTGCGAAGGTCAACGCGCAGGTTCAACTGCCCCGTGGGTATCACCTCGATTGGGAAGGTGAGTACGAAAGCCAGAAGCGCGCGGAGGCTCGGCTCTTCTTGATTGTACCTCTGACGGTGTTCTTCATATTTATGATCATGTACATGGCTTTTGGCTCGGCCAAGTGGGCTTGCCTGAATCTGATGAATATGGTCGTGGCGCCGCTTGGAGGTCTTCTCGCACTCTGGGTGACCGGGACGCATCTGAGCGTATCCTCGGGCGTGGGCTTCCTGGCCTTGTTCGGGGTCTCGGTTCAGATCGGCGTCATCATGGTGGAATACATCAATCAACTGCGTGCGCGAGGCCGCACGATTGAAGATGCGGCGGTGGAGGGGGCTGTGCGCCGGCTCCGGCCCATCATGATGACCATGCTGGTGGCTACGTTGGGTCTGCTGCCGGCGGCTATGTCCCATGCCATCGGATCGGATTCGCAGCGCCCCTTTGCCATCGTGATCGTAGGCGGGTTGATCGCCGATCTGCTGATGAGCATTTTTTTGTTGCCCACGTTTTACGTCTGGTGGGCTCGACCTACCGACCGCCTGCCCAGCCCTGAGGGGGCGAAGAGCGTGTACGAATAGGGAACAGGAATAGGGAGCAGGGAACAGGCAAGAAAGGTTAAAGTGTAAAGGCTAAAGGCTGATTGTGCGGAAAGGCTAAAGGATGGGGTGAGTGAAACCTTTACACTTTATCCTTTAGACTTTAGCCTTCGCCCGCTCCCCAATGCCCATTCCTATTCCCACTCCCTATTCGCTATTCCCTATTCCCTGAATTTTCGTGTTCTTCTGGCATGCATGACTCACGGAATGCCTTACGGAAGGAGTCGGATTGATGAAAAGGGAAGAAGTTCGCGTTCGCCTCGAGGAAATCGGCATCATCCCACTGGTTCGTGTATCCTCCGCGGAGGAGGCGCGTTTTGCCGCGGAGGCGGTGGCCAGCGGCGGGATCCCCATCGTGGAAATCACCATGACAGTGCCCGGAGCGCATGAATTGATTTCCCACTTGGTGCGCAGCGCTCCGGAAATGATCGTCGGTGCGGGCTCCGTCTTAGATATAGAAATGGCGCGCCTCTGTGTACATGAGGGGGCAAAATTTCTGACCAGTGAGGGATTCGATCTGGAGGTGGTGGAATTCGCAGTTAAGGAAGGCGTGGTGGTTTTCCCCGGTGCATTGACCCCAACGGAGGTGATTGCGGCGTGGAAGGCTGCTTCTGACTTCGTCAAAGTGTTTCCTTGCGCGCAGCTCGGCGGCGACAGCTACATCCGAGCTCTGAAGGCGGCCTTGCCCCAGGTGCCCTTGATCGCCGCAGGAGGCGTGAATCAACTGACCGCTGGCAATTTCATTCTGGCGGGGGCCTCCGCGCTTGGCGTTGGGGGAGAGTTGATCCCCAAAGAGGCTATCCAACAGCGGAGGCCGGAATGGATTCGTGAATTGGCGCAAAGGTTCCTGGGCTTTGTGAAGACCGCTCGCAGTCAAACGGTAGCCCGGAAGGGAAGCGTGGTCACCCGGAAGTGACACGGAGGAAGCAGCGTACGGATTTGTGCGGGGGCGCCGGCTAACCGGCATCCCTACCGCGACTGCAACTCGCTGTTTTACATCCAGAGCCTCAGGGGGTAATGCCATGAGATCCCGGCTGTTCCTACTGCTTGCAATGATCTTGATTCCCTGGTCTTGCCCGGCCTCCGGGTACCGCTATGAAATCCGCAAGGGAGGATTCTGGATCCACAATGGGCCATCGTACTTTAACCGCCCTCTATTTGGGACGCACGAGCCGACAATGCTTCTCAGCGGAGACCGGCCTGCGTTTGCCTACCTTGCGCCTGCGGACATCGGTAAAATCGTGACCCTCTGCATTGGCTTAGTGACTACGCGCGGAGGCAAATGGCTGGACCGTTTCTCGGAAATCGACAGTGTGTACCAGCCGGGATTGACTCGCCACAGCGTGGAGGATCCTGCGCTTATGACAGGGGCACTGGACGTAACAGCCGTTCCGTTGTCCTCCGTCGAGGGATTCACCATCGAGCTCCGATGGATTAAACCGCCTGCGGAAAGAGTTCGTCTGGTATGGGCCTTTGGGGGCGCATCGGGATACGGCGGAAATTACGATCTCTTGATCGATAAACTGAAGCTTTCAGGGGATGATGCGGCGCGAAACGTCATCCACATCTGGGGCAATCGCTTTTCCTTGAATTCACCTACAACGAAGGGCAAGGAGATGTGGGGCACATGCGACCTACCGGGTCAGTTGGCGTCGAAAGATGCCGGCGAAGTTGTGGGTGGACCTTCAGAGGCCGTGCGCGCCGCTCCTTCCAAGTCGCCGGTTGCGGTTTTTGTCGGCGAGTGGTCGCCGGGACAGGGTCCCGTGCATTTGCTATTTACCATGGGGGGTGCGGTGGCACTCGAAGAAATCGCTGCCCATCCCGCCCAGACATTTGACCAATCCGTGCAGTTTTACCGGAGTCTTGCGCGCCGCGTACAGGTGCGGACTCCCGATGCGTACTTTAACCTGGGTGTGGAAGCGATGGCCATTGCCAACGACGGCATGTGGCAACCGCCCAGTTTCCTTCACGGTGCGATGAGTTGGATGCAGCACTACCTGGGGTGGCGCACCTGGTACGGATCAGAAGCCTACGGATGGCATGACCGTGTTCTCAGCAGCATCCTTGCCTTCGCAGCCCTCCAGATTCAATCCGGCGATAGTCGCGGAGCCATACCCGAAATGCTGGAAGATCCTGGGGCCGTCTTCTACAACATGAACGAAGTTTATCTGGACCACATCCACTACCACTATCTTTGGACCGGGGATCGAGGCCTGTTAGGCTCGCTGTTCCCCGTCATCCAAGGCATTCTTTCCTGGGAAAAGCGCCGGTTGGACCCGGACGACGACGCGCTCTTCGAAAACTGCTTGAACACCTGGATCAGCGACTCGCATTGGTATAGTGGTGGAGATTGCACGCAGGCATCCGCCTACATGTATCGGGGCTACCAGCTTGCCTCGGAGGCTGCCGAGGCCGCCGGGGAGGATCCCAAACCCTTTCGGCAGGAAGCCGAGCGCATTCGAGCGGCAATGAACAGTAAACTTTGGCTTTCTTCCGAGGGGCACTTCGCGGAGTTTGTCGATCGCCTGGGTCTGAAAAGAATTCACCCCGAAGCGGAGCTGCCGACGATTTACCACCCGATTGACTTTGGTGTTACGGACCAGTTCCAGGCTTACCAAATGTTGCGTTTCACGGAGACTAAGCTTCGGAACGAAACAGGAATCCCGAACGGTGGACGGTTGGTGTGGAGTTCGAATTGGGCTCCCAATTACAATCAGCATTATACCCACAGCACCTATGATCTGATCTTTGCAGAGAATCTGAATCTCGCCATCGCCTATTACCGGACGGGGCAGGTTGACAAGGCCTACGAACTGGTGAAGGGTGTCTATGCCTCGATGTACCAGGGTGGAATTCCCGGAGGTCTTTCCTGCCACGCCTACTCGAACGGTCAACAGCGAGCTAATGAAGAGTTTGGCGACGCCATCAGCATGTTCGCGCGCACAGCCGTGGAGGGGGTGTTCGGGATTCTGCCGGAGATGCAGCATAGGACGATCACGATTTCGCCTGGTTTCCCCGGAGATTGGATGGACGCGTCTATTTCGACCCCTGACCTGAGCTACCGTTTTCACAAAACGAACTCGGAGATTTCCCTGGAGGTTGAGACCGCTCAACCCCTCCGCATCCACTATCGCATACCGCTTTTCGAGGTAAGCATAGCAGAAGCGTCGATCAATGGATCACCTGTGGAAGCGCGTACAGAACCGGGCATCGGCGGCTCGTTTGCGAGTGTCACCGCGCCGCTCACCACCAAGAGTCAATTGACCGTGAAGCTCAAACCGCACCCGACGGCTTTGCGTGTCCAGACCGTGGGCGTGGCTGGAGAGCGCTTGACGATTGGGATTGAGGACGCTCGCTTGCAAGAGTTCAAAGATCCTCAGTCGATCTTAGAAAAGGCGAAGTTAACAGAGCATTCCCTATCGGGGATCGTCAAGGAGAGTTTGGGGCCGCACACGCTGTTTGTGTTGGTGGGGGATGCGAAGGCTTCCCGGTGGGAACCGATCAATTTCGACGTGCGTCCCCCCGTGGAGATCGTGAATCCCCAAGTGGATCTCAAGTCCGGGCAATGCAGCTTCACATTGCGAAACAACCGAGCCTTGGGGATGAAGGTCAAGGGGAAGTGCCTTTGGGCAGGGAAAACGACAGAGTTGGACGTTCAAGTGCCTTCCGGAGAGGAGGGGAGATTTACCGCCCAAGGCGACCTTTCAACTCTCCTGCTGGGAAAGAACCTGCTGGAAGTCTCCGGATTAATGGGCGTAAGTACGCTGCGAGCCGAGGTGCCCTATTGGCCTCAAACACTGCCAGCCACAGCCGGGAAAATGGAGTGGAAACTTGTGAGGCTGGATCAGTTCTATAACGACAGTCTTTCCTCGGTTCTATCTCACGCTTTCTGGACCTCGGACACAGATTATCCTTATGCGGTGTGCCGCGACTATATGCTCGATCACCTGGTGGGCGACCGCAGTGCAAGGCCCAACGACTACCGCTTAAGGTCTCGCGTCAATGCCCAAGGGGTGTTCGTAACGGACGATGGAATACCGTTTGCGCAGCGCGCCGAGGGGAGCAACCTTGTGGCCTTATCGCGCTGGAGGGATTTTCCCGATCATTTTACGGTTCCCGTAGACGATGTGGCCCGCAAAATATACCTTCTGATCAGCGGGATCACCTTTCCCATGCAGAGCCAGATTGCCAATCTGCATGTGGTCGTGAACTACGCCGAGGGCGGCAAAACTGAGGTCGATCTGGCGAATCCGGAAACCTTCGATTCCGGTTGGGCAGGATTCTATGGCGGTAATTATCATTACGCTGCAAATGGCATGGAAGTGATCGGTACGGGTGAGAAGGACATGATGTCTCGTAACATGCCCATCGGCCGCCCCAGGACGATTCTCGGTCAGCAAGGAGTGCCCGAACTGCTTGATTATGCCCAATGGGCGACTGCAACCCACGCCGATATCGTGGACGTGGACTGTGACGCTTCTCGCAGGATTCAAAGCCTTGAGATAACAGTGCTCTCGAACGAAATCATTGCGGCTTTACATGGCATCACGCTATTAAAGTGACGGCACGGAAAAAGACGAACGGGACTCTTCACGCATAACTGAAATCAGCGACCTGCAAGGAGCCGGCAATGGAGAAAAAAACGCTACCCTTCACGGTAAGCCGCAGGGTATTCCTTACCACCACTGGGGGCTTATTGGCTGGCGCCTCGGCGGACGGCAGACCAGACCCGAGTGCCGCCGTGGAAGCACAACCCGAGCCGGAGGCATCATGGCCTGAACCCATCCGTCAGAAGCGCCCGGCTTGGTGGTGCGACGAAGGAGTCGTAGTGGCGGGTGACGACTGGGAATCCTTGCTTCCCCGCCTCCGGGCCGGAAGCTTCGACAAGTCCCAAGCGTCTATGAGTTACGATGAGAAGATGGCCGTTTGGCGACGCGAACATAGCGAAGAAATGGCACGCCGGCTGAAAGAGATGGGTTTCAATTTCATCATGATCCCGCTTTACAAGGGCGGAGGGCTCAAGGCCGAGCGGACTTCCCTAGAGAATGCCAAACGATTTACAGAAATCTGCCATCGCCTGGGCCTGCGCGTGGGTTGCTACACTACCAGTGGGACAATCCTATACGAGGCCATGCTGGCGGAACACCCCGAAGCCAAAGATTGGTTTGCTTTGGACCAGAACGGCCGGTACGTTACATACGGCCCTCTGTATTTCCGCCGCTACGCTAACCGCAGTCATCCCGGCTTTCGCAAGTTCATGCTTGAATTGGTGCGCTACGCCGTTCGAGAGGCCAAGGTAGACCTTCTCCACTTTGACAACTACACGGTTGGGCCAGGCTATGAACCTTATTCGGTGCAGCAGTTCCGGGAATATTTGCGAAACAAATACTCGCCGGAGGAGAGGGCCCGTCGATTCGGGTTTGCGGAAGTGGAGTTCATTGAGCCTCCGCCCGCGCCACCCCAGCCCGATGCGTACAATGGAGACCCGCTCTATCGAGACTTTGTCGATTATCGATGTGAAGTGATGGGCGGCGTCTTCCGTGAATTGGCCGAGTATGCTCGATCGCTCAACCCCGAAATTGTGATGGAATGCAACCCCGGAGGGTATGCGGGGCAACTGATCTCTTCATTAGGTATCGGCACGGTCGATCACACCCGCCTATTGCCATGGGGTGGCGCATTCTGGGACGAAGATGCGCGCAGCCGGTTGGAAAACGGCATCATGATTTCGAGGTTCCGCTCTCTGATGTTGGGCCGTCAGTTCAACAACATGGTACTCCATTACACTTCGGATCGCATCGCCATGGCCGAATCCCTGGCCTACAACCTCCAGTGTATAGGCTGCCCTGCTTGGGTTAATGGAGAGGAGATCATCCCATCCTACTCGATGTCCATGCCTAACCCACCGCAGTTCGACCCCTATGTGCTGGCTTCGATCCGTTTCTTTCGCCGGGAGCAGCAATACTATCGGGACACCGAGGTGATCGCCGATGTTGGCGTGCTCAACACCTATGCCAATACCGCCTATGGTCCCAGCATCACTCGCAACCGGTGGGCCGCTTTTACGCAGGCGCTCTACCAGGGCAAGATTCCGTTCACCTTTGTGGAGGACCGTTATCCGGGGAATCTGCGCCGCTTTCGTGTACTGGTTCTGGCCGATCTGGCCTTGATTTCAGACAAACTGCTGGAGGCCATCCGCAGTTACGTGCAGCAGGGCGGGGGACTGATGATGACCGGCCAGGCAACGGAGTTTGATGAGCACAATCATCGTCGAAAGGAAGCGGGGCTCGCTGACGTATTCCCCGAACCCCTGGCGGATAAAGTCCTCCGCGCGAATCCGGGTAAAGGGCGGGCGGTCTACATCCCTCAAATTGCAATCCCGGAAAAATTCCAAATGGGGATGCTGCCTGAAAACGGCGCGGAATTACTGGAGGCCGTGGCCTGGGCGGCAGGCGGTCCCTTGCAGGTTGAAGTGAAAGCGCCGGAAACGGTGACCATGAGTCTATACTTACAACCAAACGGTCGGCGACTGTTACATCTGGTTAATTATGACGAGGGTCATCCGATTAGCGACATCGAGGTTGAGGTGCAGTGGCCATCGGAAAAGGGAATCGCCTCCGTCCGGTGGCTTTCACCGGATTTGGATGAGGCTCGGACCCTGACCGCCGAGCAGGTGGGCCGTGCCTTGCACTTCACAGTGCCACGCCTGGAGGTTTACGGCTTGATTGTCATTGGGTAAGAAGCAGAAGTTTCAATGTGAGCAAAGGCTATATCGTTTTTGCCGTGCCATCTCTCGCGACGGATGGCTTGGTGGAGGTCAGATCGGGCCGTTCAGAGTCAGAAAATGAGCGCCCGCAGGAGGAAGCATGAAATCTTGGTGTATGGTGATCGGTTATTTTTTTCTCAGCGCATTTTTGGCGTCGGCCCAAAGTACGCAGTATCAAGTGGGGCCCATTCTGGATAAGCAACTCCAGGCGCCTGATGTAGTGACCTTTCAACTACAGGAATATCTGATGGGCCAACTTCCAAAGCTCCCCGCGCCCAGCGGCGCGGCAGGGTGGACAGCCGAGGCCGACCGAATCCGTAAGCATCTCCTCCAGGACGTCGTCTACCACGGCTGGCCCGAGGAGTGGCTAAAGGCTCCGCCCAAATTTGAGGACCTGGGGCCGATCGAGTCCGGCAAGGGGTACAAACTGCGTAAGTTTCGGTATGAGGTTGTGCCCGGGTTCTACTCCACCGCAATCCTTTACGAGCCGGAAACGCTTCACGGCAAGGCGCCTGGCGTACTAAACGTCATGGGGCATTACGGACCCATCGGCAAGGCGGACGAGAGCTACCAAACGCTCTGCATCAATGAAGCTCTGAGAGGCATGATAGCGCTCAATCTCGAGTGGCTGGGGATGGGCGAACTCACCGCGAAGGAGAATGAGCACTGGTTTGCCGGGCACCTCGACTTGGTGGGGGCCAATGGCGTGGGGCTGTTTTACCTGGCCATGCGCCGCGGACTCGACTTCCTCTGCGACAATCCCAACGTGGATCGCACCCGAATCGCAGTAACGGGGCTGTCAGGCGGCGGCTGGCAAACCATCGTCTTGAGCTCGCTCGACCCAAGGGTGCGCGTATCCATTCCCGTGGCGGGATACACATCACTCCAGGGAAGGCTGGCGCTTGCCCCTATCACGGAGGCAGGAGATCTCGAGCAAAACCCCGCGGACTTCCTTGTCGGCCAAGATTACTCCACCCTGACCGCCATTCGCGCACCTCGACCAACCCTGTTGATTAACAATGCTGAGGACACTTGCTGCTTTCGAGCGCCTTTCGTCAAGCCTTATATCTTCGACGCCGTAGGACCCTTTTTCCGCCTGTACGGGAGAGAGGATGCGTTGCAGTTCTACGAGAACACCGACATCTCGGCTCACAATTATGAGCTTTCCAATCGCGAGCAAGCTTACCGCTTCTTTGCCAAACACTTTGGTTTGACTGCTCCCGAACGGGAGATTCCGGTTGGCGCCTACATCAAAACCTTTAGCGAACTGGCTGTGGGTGTGCCGAAGGATAATCTGACTATTCTTGGCTTGGCAAGGCAAATGGCTCGCCAGATTACGCGCGCGCCCGTTCCCACGGACGATGCCGGCAAGGCAGCCTGGGCCGATTCAGAGAGAGAAAAACTCAAGGACGTGGTTCGCTACAAGCCGGTAACAGTGCAGCAAGCCTGGGCCGTTGCAAATACCCACCACAACGGCGTGGAATCCCTGTCGTTCCGTTTCTTGCTCAGCAACGGGCTGAGCGCCACAGGCGTATGGCTCAAAGATGTGCCGACTCCGCCGGGCGCCCCGCTGACTGTGGTGTTGAACGATAAGGGTAAGAAGGGCGCCGGCGCTGAGGTCTGGGACCACGCCGCCGAAGTTGCTGACCGCATGGATCGCGGTGAACACGTGCTGGTGCTTGATCTGCTGCTCACCGGGGATGCGGCGCCCGAGGGCCCTTCATTCCTGTTCCCGGAAATGCTAGCGGCCACAGGCAACCGCGCTATCAGCATGGGAGCGGCGCAACTTGTTGCCGCCACCAATTGGGCCCGCGCGAGGTGGGGCAACCCGTCGGTTCGACTCGAGAGCACAGGGATGCGTAGCCAAGTGCTATCCCTCATTACTTCCGCCCTTGAGCCACGTTTGTTTTCCGAGGTTGCCGTGCGAGGGGGAATGCACAGCCTGAGTCACCTCTTGGATGCACCCGTTCCTCTTCTTGATGCGGCCGACCTGTTTTGCCTCGACCTTTACAAGGATTTCGATTTGGATCGTCTAATTCTGGTAGCCGGACCGACAAAGGTTCAGGAACAGGATTACGTGACAGAATCGGCGCCCTCAGAGCAGACTAGCGTTCACTAGAACGTATGCGCCACCCATCGTGGGCTAAATTGTTTCGCCCGCGCCGCAGGCTGACTACGTCGGCACACGGGAGGGAAAATGAGCAGATTCTTCTCAGTCGTGGTCATGGTTGCGTTGGCCGCAGCGACGATATCGGCACGGCCCGCGAACCCGGTTTCTGTTTCCGGCAAAGGTTGGACTGTCGTGGCTGACGTAGACCAGAGCGTTCTCAGCATTATGCACGACAATCTGGGAACGGTGATTAAGAATGTTCGACTGAATCTCCAGGGAGAGCGCGACCTGCTCCGCTTGAAGAACTGGTCGGTTGAAAGGAAAGCTGAGAACCAACTTTCCATAATAACGGCTCAACCTCAGACCGCTTGGCTCTTCGAGTTGGGCCCCGACATGTTGAAAATCTCCAGCACCTCGGCGGACGCAGTTCTAACCGCTGAGGCGCCGGCCTCAAAGGACCGTGTGGTTGCCCGTCTCATGGACACGCAGGGAGTGCCTGTCACTTGGGTGGGAACCGATGCAGGTGGGAGTTGGGGCGCGAGTGAAACCCGGAACCCATCTTTCCTTCCCAACCGGAACCCCGAGTGCATGTACTTTGCTCTGGGGCAGGTGTCGAGTTCAAACTTGCACAGCCTCTTTGACCGCCCCAGCGACACGGCCATTAGTTTCTCAGATCGGACCTCCATGCGACGCAACCGTCAAGATCCGGATCAGCTCGATACGATTATTCCCGTCCCGGGTAATGTCCTCATTCGCATCCTTCCGGACTATTTCACGAAAATTCTTGGGGCGCCTTTCTATGTTCCGTTCGACGATTCGTACTTCCCTACACCCCCGATGGTGTGGGGGAGTTGGAGCAGCTACTACGATGATGTGACCGAAAAGGACATAGTCCGGAATACGAATTGGATCGCGGAGAACTTGAAGCCGTACGGGTTGGAATATGTTCTCCTGGACGACGGCTACGACCGCGGGGAAAAGGGAGAGCACAACTGGATTGGAAAGTGGGACCAGGCGAAATTTCCCCATGGGCCGAGGTGGCTGGCCCAATACATCAAGTCAAAAGGCCTGCACGCCGGCTTATGGATCGTCCCCAACGCTTACGCCGGAGCCACGGAGCAGCATCCGGACTGGTATCTGCGGGACAAGCAAGGAAAGTTCATACGCGATTATGAAACTCCCGCCCTGGATTCCACCAACCCCCAGGTCCTCGATTTCCTCAAGAAGCTATTCATCACTTTGGATGACTGGGGCTTCGATTATTACAAGTTCGACGGCGAGTTCTCTCTTCCCAGGTATTCGCCGCTGGTTGACAGGGCCAGCCTTTTCGACAAGACCATCGATCCTGTGGTGGCTTATCGAAACCGGCTCAAACTGATCCGTGAGACCATTGGCCCGAAGGTCATGCTTGAGGGATCGCCGGAGGGCACTCCTCTGGATGGGATCGGCTACTTCACTACTTACTGGAACGGGTATGACGATTACAACGGCTGGCAGGGAATGTGTCATGTCGTGAGTTCCATCAACGACAACGCTTTCTTGAACCACATCGCTTTTTATCTGATCGCCGGGGAGGGAATTGACGTCTCGCCCTGGATGACGATGGAGGAAGCAAAGCAGAAGAGACCTCCGACCTTTACAAAGTATGCTGAGGACCGTCAAGACCATGAAGTAGGATTCGGCTTAACTCTTGCTGAAGCGCACACCCTGGTCACTTACATGGCATTGACGGGAGGCGTTTACTCTGTGGCTAGCGTGATGCCCGAACTGCCCGAAGAGAGAAGCAGGCTGTTGAAGCAGACGTTGCCGACCCTTCCCATCCTGCCCATCGACCTGTTCAGCCGCGGGAGCGACATGCATTATGAGAAGTTCCAACATACCACTCCCGACGTTTACATCCACAACTACCCGGAGGTCCTGGACCTGAAGGTAAATGCCAAATCCGGGGTCTATGATGTCGTGGGCCTGACCAACTGGCGGACCGGGACGGCTTCCAGAACGCTTTCCTTCGCGGATAAGCTGGGACTTGACCCCAATTCCCGCTACATTGCCTTCGATTTCTGGGGCCAGAAACTGTTCGGCGTTTTCCAAGATCGGATGAAAGTTGACATAGGTTCGCATGACACGCGGGTGTTCCTGATTCACCCCTTGTTGACGAGACCCCAGTTGATCGGAACTTCGCGCCACATCAGTGGGGCCTATTCCATTCTGGACGTGCAGTGGGACGGTTCGGGAAACCGGCTGTTCGGTTCATCTGAGACTGTAGCCGGTGATGACTACGCACTTTTCATTTACCTTCCCGAGGGAATGACTGTCTCTGGGGTTCGAGCGACAGTGAAGGGGCAACGTAGCGTGCCTGTCCATCATGAACTGACCAGGAATATGCTGAAGGTCAGTTTTCAAGGACAATCCGAAGCCGTGGACTGGGAAGTGAAGTTCGCCCCCTCCATCGCCAAAGGAGGGCACTCTAGTACACCACTACAATTAGCTCGTTAGACAGGGCGGACCTGTCCTGACGTAGAGCCCAGCTTGCGCCTGCGCGTGTCCCGGGAATTGGATCTTCGCCCTCTCCCAAAAGGAGAGGGTGTCCCGCTACCGGCGCTTTTACCAGCCGGAGCGGGACAGGTGAGGGCTCGGTTGCACGCCGAGGAGGGATCAGATGGTCGAACATGACGAAGTAACCCCTCGGAGATATGGCTAAAGATCAGCGCTTACTTGTGGGGCGCCGCTGCCGATTTTCACTTGTTCGGGTGGGCTCTGGCCCATGTACACTCAGCATGATGGCCGTGCGCTCTGCCAGCTTCTTCATGATCACCAGATGTAACTGCCCCTGGACCGGCATCGGCTGATCGCACTCAAAGCAGTTCGCATTCCGCGAGAATCCTTTTGACCAATTCGCATTTTGCGAACGTAATACCAAACAGGGAGAATCTTCCTGCGCCATGTGCTGACGCATGCTGAGTACAGCAAGGGAGGCTGGAGAAGATGAGCACTCTCAGCGTAAGCCCGGAGTACGGTGCCCTGCTCAGAAAAATCCCTCCAAAGGTCATTCGTACTGAGAAGGAAAATGAGGCCTACACGGAAATTCTTTACGAGCTCGACCGGCGCAGCAAAACGCTGACCCCAGCCGAGAAGGAACTTGCCCAACTTCTGACGTTGTTGATTGAAGATTTCGAGGAAGGGCAATACCAACTACCGCGCGCAAAGCCGCTCGAGGTGTTGCGCTTCCTGACGGACGAGCACGGGCTCAAGCAAAGAGACCTCGTGGGTGTGTTCGGCACGCCCAGTATTGTGTCGGAAGTATTGAGCGGCAAGCGCGAATTGAACAAGGACCACATCAAACGCCTGAGTGAGCGTTTCCACGTCTCTCCAGAACTCTTCTTCTAACATATTTGGCTGCCGCCGGCACGCGAGTCGCAAAATGGGCAAAGCGGATAGCGCAGAGCTTCGCTTCGCAGAAACTCTGCGGCTTTTCGGCGGCTCCCGAAATGTTAACCTGCGTGGTATCGAATAACTTGCGGCAGGGACGGCTCGGCCCTGTTCCTCCATCCCTCAAGAACGGCGTTGCGTCTTGAACGGGAGGCCGCATAGAATTGAGGGCTTTAACTTGCGAGGTGCAACCCGTTGCTGTTCCTCAAGTCGCTTTCCTCGAGACTCGGACAGGTGCTGGCCCTTTATGGTGGTTGGGGGCTTTGCGTAATGTCTTTTCTGGACTCTTCTTTCATTCCATTCCCGGGCGTGAACGATCTGGCGCTCCTCATACTGGCCAGCCAGCATCCGGCTCGCGCGCCCTACTATGCCTTGATGAGCATCGTGGGCTCGGTCTTGGGGTGCTATGTTATCTATGGTATCGCGCTCGGAGGAGGAAGGCTGGCGTGGGGCCGACCCGCCTCGACTAAGGAACGCCGCGCGCGTGGCTGGTTGGGGGAGAATGACTTTGTGGCGATGCTAGTAATGTGCTTGCTGCCTCCGCCGGCCCCCCTGAAAATCTTCGTTATCGCCGCCGGAGCTTTGCGCATGAAAGCGCTGCCCTTCGGCGCTGCCTTGCTGGTTGGGCGCAGCTTGAGGTTTGCGGCTGAGGCCTGGCTGGGAGCGCGTTACGGGGCCCAGGCTGAAGCTTATATGAAGAAAAACCTCGCCTTGACCTCGCTGGTGACTATCCTCATTGTTATCGGCTTGGCGTTTCTTTCCCGCTGGTGGAAGCGTCGCCGGCCTGCCGGTCCCGATGATTCGGGTTAGTCCCCGGTCTCATCTCTCCGGCGACTCATGGTCCGGGGCGCGGAAACTGAAAGATTCCGAGAGCACGCGCCAGGCCTTGTCCATTTCGATTTCCGCAAGGAAGCCGCGCCCGGCATCGTTCGTGTAGAAGCGCAAATCGCGGATTTGCACATCAAAACCATAGTCGTTTTCATTCGCCTGCGCCCAGGGGAACCTGGCGAAATCCATGAAGATACGTCCTGTGCGCGTCTTCAGAGCTGCGTCGAGAGCTGGTGAGGTCGCGGGTTTATGGAATTCCTGCGCGGACCGCGGATTCACGTCGTCCTCGAGGGCATTAGCCGGCAGGACGTCATAGGCGCTCTCGGTCTCGACCACTCCCGTCCACTCGAAGGGATTGATTGGGGAGGGAAAGGCTCCCACTCGAAGCGGGTCTTGTTCAGAGTAAGTGTGAGCTTCAAGGAACCCCAGGACGCGACGGTGGGCGACGTCGCGCAGGCCCCAGAGAAATAGCAGCACACAGAGCGACAAGACCGCACCCCACGCCGGGCGCGATTTGCGCGCTCCGACTTCCTCCGAGACAAGCCGCAGCAGCGTGGGCAAGCCGAGGCCAAGGCAAAGGAACAAGAGCAATAGAGGATCGAATATAAACATGATGTCCCAGGCGTACCAGCGCGCGCTGAAGGGGAGGAAAGGTCTGACGCCGTAGGAGTTCGTGAAGTCCATGAGAAGGTGGCTGGCCGTTCCAATCCACGCCAGGATCAGGAGCCAGCCCAACCTGAGTGGCGGCCCGAGTTTGGGCTTTGCTTTGCGGCCAAGACGGTAAATGGTCTCTGCCAGCAGGAAAGCAAGCAGGCTGGCTCCCAGAATTGAATGAGTGTAACCGCGGTGGTACTCGAGATAGGTGACGCTTCCCCGGATGCGGGAGATGATGTCGAGATCCGGCAGGTTCGCAGCCGCGATCAGAGTCAGGGTGGCAAAGCGGGTTTTGCGGTGCAGCCCGGCATGGCTCAAGGCAACTGCGGTAAGGGTATGGGTTAGGTTATCCACGGCAAGTCTCGAAATTGGAAAATGGAAACTGGAAACTGGCGATTTTAATTGAACCCTCCTTCATAAATCTCGAATTTCGGTTTTCGAGTTTCTATTTTCCACTTTCCATTTTCGAATCACGGAACGAGCAGCGTAACTGCATCGGGCACGATTTCAAATGTTGCCGGGAGCGTCCCCACCAGTTCGCCATCAAGTTCGAAGCGGATGGTATCGCCGGCAACCTGGGCAGCGCAGCAGAGCTTACGCGCTTGCACAAGTTCCACATCGCCGAGGTGGAGGTGTTGGCGCGCCAGGACCAGGGCTGCGTAAAGGAAATAGCGGGCGCGATTATGGCTTTTGAAAAGGCACAGATTAAACCGGTCATCAAAGAAGCGTGCATCAGGAGTAAGGTGAAGCCATCCCCCGTAATTGCGGGCTCGCTGGGCAGCGGCGAAGGTGGCCACCCGGTCCGGCCCATCGTCCGCGCGGCAAGAAAAGCTTTGGAACGGGTAGTGGAAGGCCTGCCGCAAGGCTTCCATGATGTATCCCGCGACGCCCCACGACAACTTCATCTGAAGTGAGAGCTTATAGACGATGTGAGCATCATAGCCAACTCCCGCCACACTTATGAAGTAGCGAGTGGCTTGTTCCTTTTGAGCGGGAGCTCCATTTATCGAGGCCTTCTCATTGCACCAAGTGGCTTTGCCCAGGGGAATCCGGAGGGGCGACCAATGCGAAAATCCCGCGGCGGCGCGAACCGGGTCGAGCGGAAGGCCCAGTTCCCTGGCCAGAATGTTGGCTGTCCCTCCCGGCAAAAGGCCGAGCGGAACCTGGCTGCCGGCGAGACCGTTAATCACTTCGTTGATGGTGCCGTCACCCCCGCAAACCAGGACCACGTCGCTGCCTTTGCTTACGGCTTTATTTGCCAACTCAGACGCCGCTCCGGGTCCAGCCGTCGGAGCGAGATCCACTTCGACCCCCACTCCGCGGAGTATCTCAGCCACTCGCCGAATCTCCCCTGTGCGCTGGGCAGGGCGCCGTCCAGCTATCGGGTTATAGATCAAGGTGGAAGTTTTCAAACCCGCAGACTCAGTTCGCGCAAGGTCGGTTTTGAACCTGGTTGTTTATTCCAACGGCACGACAATGCCCGAAACCACCCTCTTGGCATAAAGGTCGCCGGTTTTCTTGTCCTCGTGGATTTCTACGTAGACTTGGTCGCCGACCTTCAGATCCCCCCGCGAACTTGGCTTATCGTCGTGAATGAACTTGGTCTTGGGCTGGAACTTAAAAGTTTGGTCGACGCCGGCCTTGGTCTTCTCCAGTACCATTCCATTGGCGTCAAGCGTCTTGATGACGCCGTAGAGAAAGTTCTGGTACTTGCGCGCGGTGCCGGTTGGGTCTCCGAAACGCGCCGTTCCCGCCTTGACGGGTTTGTCCTGCGCCGTCGCGGGCACTGTCATAACCAGGCAAAGGGTAGCCGGGATGCATATTGTTCGCAGACTCATGGCTCCATCTTCTCCTGCCTCTAATGGCCCCCCATACCGACACTAGCAGCGGGTTCGGGCGCCTGTCAAGATAGGCTTTCACTCCGCGGCGCTGTTTGCGAAATTCTTCGCGTCTTGTGATGAATCATTGCGATCATCGTTTGGCCCAGGATGGCTGGAATTGCAGATTTTCGATTTTCGATTGCCGATTGACACGGGAGGAAGTTGCCACACCACTTTTTCAATCGAAAATCGGCAATGAAAACCTGGTCTCTGGTGGCGGCTGTGCCGCGCTAACTGCCGGCCTCGAGCAGGTCAGCAGATATACGGCCGCCCGGTGGGTTATAATTCCGCTGGGAAATGAAAACCTACGGGGGGCATTGGAAGCATTCCCGGCCCGCGCCGGGTTGGGAGGGATATCGTGGCCAAAGCCATTGAAAAAGAAATCGAAAAGCTCCGAAATGATATCCGCTACCACGAGTATCGGTACTACGTCTTGGATAACCCTGAAATCTCCGACTTCGAGTTCGACAAACTGATGCGGCGGCTTCAGAAGCTGGAGGCCCAGAATCCGGAGCTTGTTACACCGGATTCTCCTACCCAGCGTGTGGGAGGCCAACCAGCGGAAGAGTTCCCCAAGCTGCGGCACTCCCTGCCCATGTTAAGCCTGGACAACACTTACTCGGTGGATGAGCTGAAGGACTTCGACCGCCGGGTGCGCGAGCTTTCGGGTCGTTCCAAGATCGAGTATGTAGGGGAGTTGAAGCTGGACGGGCTTTCGATGGCCTTGACCTATGAAGATGGCGTGTTGACGCACGGGGTCACGCGCGGCGACGGTGTCGAGGGTGAGGATGTCACGGCCAACGTGAAGACCATCCGCTCCGTGCCTCTCCGCATTGACCCCAAGGGGAAGGAGATGATCGGCGATCCAAGGCGCTTCGAAGCCCGCGGAGAAGTCATCCTGCCACGCAAAGCCTTCGAACAAACGAATGCGCAACGCGAGGCGGCAGGCGAGGCGCGCTTCGCCAACCCGCGCAACGCCGCCGCCGGCTCCATGCGCCAGCTCGACTCGCGCATCGTGGCCCAGCGCAAGCTCGACATGTTCCTCTATTACCTCCTGGTGGACAGCCGAGAGCCGCTTCGCGAACACTGGCAAAACCTTGAAGCCCTGGCCAAGATGGGCTTCAAGGTGAACCCCCACAGGCGCCTGTGCAAGTCGTTCGAGGAATTGATGGCCTATATCCAGGAATGGGAGTCGAAACGGGATAGCTTGGACTACGAGATTGACGGCATTGTCGTGAAGGTGAACGACATTCACGTGTGGGACGAACTCGGGAACACGGCCAAGTCACCGCGCTGGGCGATCGCTTACAAGTATGCCGCGCGCCATGCCACCACACGCGTCATGAATATTCGCGCCCAAGTCGGGAGGACCGGAACATTGACCCCGGTGGCCGACCTGGAGCCGGTGGACGTGGGCGGAGTGACCGTGAGCCACGCCACACTACACAACATGGATGAAATCGCGCGCCTGGACGTCAAGATTGGCGACACGGTGCTGATCCAGCGGGCCGGAGAAGTGATCCCGCAGGTGGTGAAGGTAGTGAATCAAGCACCGGAGGGGCGCGAATTCAGCATGCCCAAACAATGCCCCATTTGTGGCAGGGAGGTGCACCGAGCCGAAGGAGAAGTGGCTTACCGCTGCGTCAACGCGGCTTGCCCGGCCAGGCTCAAAGAATCTCTGCTGTATTTCGCCGGTCGCCGCGCTATGAATATTGATGGGCTGGGAGAAGCCCTGGTGGACCAACTGGTGGACAAAGGGCTGGTCCACGACGTTGCCGACCTTTACGGTTTGACCCACGAACAGTTGGCGAATCAGGATCGGATGGGGGACAAGTCAGCGGGCAATCTCCGGGAGGAAATCGAGAACAGCAAGAAGGCGAGCCTGCCGCGGCTGATCTTTGCTTTGGGCATTCGCTTTGTCGGCGAACGTACCGGCCAGCTCCTAGCCGACCATTTTGCCTCGCTGGACAAGCTCGCCAAGGCCAGCGAAGCGGAACTTTTGGAGGTCGAAGAAGTGGGGCCAAGAGTGGCCGAGAGCATCCTCGAGTTCTTCCGCGAACCGCGCAACCTCGAGGTCCTCGAGAAACTCCGCCAAGCCGGCTTGCAGTTCGACCAGGCAAAAGTGTACAAGCCCCAAGGCAACTTAGCCGGAAAACAGTTTGTGCTCACCGGCACGCTGCCTCGTTATTCCCGCGACGAAGCTAAGAAGATGATTGAGGAAACCGGCGGACGCGTCACCGGCACCGTCAGCAAGAAGACGGATTACGTGGTCGTCGGCGCCGACCCTGGGTCGAAGCTCGCAAAGGCCCGGTCCCTGGGAGTCAAAACGATTGAGGAGGACGAGTTGCTCAAGCTTTTGGGTGGCTAGAG
>Ga0181524_10001658_pt1 | contig 24959 bp, 24 predicted proteins | sample PEATcosm2014_Bin_34_FD_119761 | JGI IMG/M metagenome (GOLD analysis project Ga0181524, IMG submission 119761) | Peatland microbial communities from MTU Mesocosm Facility, Houghton, MI, USA - PEATcosm2014_Bin05_60_metaG | ecosystem: Environmental > Terrestrial > Soil > Wetlands > Peat | place... | reverse complement strand
GAGATTCGCTATGGCATGATCGGCTCGGAAGCCGTTTGCCGCGAGTGCAAGAACTACGAGGAAACCAAACACTGGCAGTTCAGCAGCTCGTTCGAAGAGACGTTGGCGGCGCTCAATGGCAAGCCAGCTACGATGGCCACGTCGGACTGAGCGCCGCCCAGGTGCCAGCCGAACTCGTGAAACGCCCAGCGCTCCGGGTTGTGTTCGTTGCCGATAAGGGCCTGATGTTCCTTGAAGGTGCTTGCCATTGCGCTGAGCGCCGGGGGGTATCGTTTCTCATTGAGCCTGAGTTTTTGGGGTGGGTCCATTCTCGTTATCGGATTCGTTGGTAATTCTGCAGGTCCGTTCCTGGATTTCAAGATCGTCGGCTTGAAGCCTTATGGAGGTCGATGGTGACCTTGGCACGACACCATGGACTGAGCCCAGTAGGCCAAGCCCCCAGCGTAAATTGCACCGCCCTCAAGCGCCGCCTGGTGGACAGTCCGGCTCCGCAAGCTTCCAGGACCGACGCCGTGTCGGCGGGGTTTGTCGAGGTGCCGGTGACGGCCTGGCCTCCCGACCCGTCGGGACAGTGGGTGATGGAACTGGAGGACCGTGGAGCAACGGCCACAAAATCCCTCGAATCGGCCAGGCGCACCTCAGTCCAGCCGGTCTTCTGGGCCGCCGGCCCTGTGGCTCGGGCACGTTTGACCTTGGGCACCTGGCCGATGAGTTCACGGAATGCCTGGTAAAGGTCGTAAGAGGCGAACTTGATGCACTGGTCCGTGGTGGCGCTCCCCTCGGCCAAATCGCAGCCCGTCTCGCCCCCCCCGGAACAGTTGCTGCAGTACGGAACGGCCAGTTCCCAGAATCCGGCGTGGCGCCTCGGTGCGCAGGCGGCAACGGATGCGGCTGGCCAGGGGTGAGAGTTCGGGGGAATCGAGCTTGGCGGCCAGACGAGCGTCGCCCGCCAGGATGACGGTGAGGATGGAGCGGGAGTCCAGGTCGGCGCTGGCGAGCAGGCGCAGTTCGCATAGCACGGTTGGGTTCATTTCCTGGGCCTCGATGGGCAGCACCGGGCGGTAGAGCGAGGTCTCGATGTGGTTGTGCCACTTTTCGCGTCAGACTTTGGCGCTGGCCCAGCGGTTGTGTGGACAGAGGGGCACCTGGAAGAGTTCGCCCAGTTCGCGGTAGAAGTCGGCCAGGTTGGCCTGGGGCCGGGTGAGCACGCCCACGGCGACATCGCGCAACTCGCCCAGGCGGGCGCAGAGCAGGCGCAAGGCGGCGCTCTTGCCGGTGCCCGGCTCGCCCAGGGCCAGGGCGAAGCCGCCCTCGCCGACCTGCTGCTCGATGCGCCAGCGGAAGTTTTCCAGCGGCGGGGCCACCCAGAGGGCGGCGGCGGGGATTTCCGGGGAGAAGGGGTTGAACTTGAGACTGTAGCGGGAGAGGAGTCTCTTGTTCATGAGGGGTTGGCGTCGTTGGCGGGGGCGGAGGTGATTTCGTCCTTGGGCAGATAGGCCGGGGGCAGGCCGGTGCATCCCGACTTCGGGAACCTTGTGCGCGCAGTATGGGAAGTGCCCGGCACACTTCACCGCGTCACGGCGCCGCACGCCTACTGCCTCTTCTTCCGCGAGCATCTGAAAATCCACCCCAAACTGTTCCGCATCCTGGTCGCCGACGCCGTGAATCTCAACGATAACAGGAATTGCTCTATAGCCCCGCGGATCCCCGTGCGCACATGCCAGAGATGCAACAGGAACACTGACCGGTGGGAGCTTCGCGGAATCCTCGGTTCCGTCCGCACAACAAGTCCCAGGCTTCCTCGCCAAGGCACTCAATGCTGAAAAGGCTTTGGAGCGCACTGGTGACTAAGGGGAGCTTTACCATTACCCACACTACACTAGGTTGTCCGCCATGAAGAGGCCGTTGACGAGGCTCGTGGATTGCTTGCCGGGGTTGGAGGAGACGGAGTTGTTTTCCGTGCAGACCAATTCGATGTTGGTGCCACCGGGGCCGAAGTAATCGGTGATTTGCTGACGCAGGTTCGCCGCATCGGATGCCCAACCGGTGGACGAGGCCAGCAACCCGGCGTCGGTCTCCGCCCCCGGGCCCTCTGGGTAACGGTGGTGGATGGCGAAGTCGGGCGTGACGCCAAGGCTGGCCAACGTTGCCAGCAACACCGGCGTCCAGCCATTGTGCGTCTGTTGGGTCCGCGGATTGACGACGGGAGGGTTGGTGTAGTTCGAGTAGGCGTCCTCGCCGGGCGTGACGACGACCCCGGTTTTAACGGTCGGATCAACCCCCTTGATCAACGAAATGTAGTCGCGGGCGCGCAGAGTGTAGGTGTAAGGATCGTGGGGCGGGGAATTGCTGTCGGTTTCCCAGGAGCCGTAAACCCCGTTGCCAATCTCCCAATACTTGAAGCCCACCGGCGCCGCCCTGGAAATGCGGAGGAAATCAAGGTAGTAGTTCCAGACGGTAGTCACCACCAACCCGGTGTTGATCCAGCGCATTCCCTTGCCGCGGCGTCCCGGCGGCTCAGCGCTGCGCGTGTGGGCGGTCATCCAAGTCTGCCCACGATCGCGGGTGATGCAGCACTGCATCCAATCGGTGACGATCACATGATCCGGGTCGGCGGGGTTGATGCCGAAGCCCGAAATGTAATCGCCCCCGCCGTCGCTCGAACGAGAGATGCCGCGACGAGTGCTGACCAACATCAGTTGAGGATGCGTCGGGTCAATTCCGATCGCGCTCACTCTGACCATCCACGGTGTGCTTCATAGTGTCCCCCGGGGTTTTACTGCTCAGCCTGTCGGATGTGCAACAACCAGTCTTTGAACAGCAGGTTGCCGGGGTAGTCGAGCGTGTTCGTTTCAAACGATTTTTCCAGGGGCCAGGAGCCCTGGCCGGCGGGCGACTCCGGCAGGTGCGCCCACCAGACGTGGTCGCCGCCGTAAGAGTGTCCCGCCGCGCCCGATAAGAGGGCGGTCCGGGCGCCGTAGCGGATGTCCATTGCGGGCGGGTTGCCCGCGATGAATTCGTACCAGGGCTCGGTAACAACGGTTGGCTTGGCAGGTTGGCGCGCGTAATCGGCGGCGATCACGAGTGGGATCATCTCGTTGCGCCAGCGCGCGTGGCCGACCTGGCTTTGGTTGTAATCCGGTGGCGGCTGCTCTGGGCGTGGAGCGCGGGAGCAACAGATGGATGCAACACAAGGAAACGAAGAGGGCGCTTGCGGTGGGCGTGGAGCGGGGGGGCGTGGAGCGGGGGGCGTGGAGCGGTTGGGGAGTTGGGGATTTGAGATTTAAGATTTGAGATTTCAGAGGCCGGAGGCGGCTGCTATGCCGTGGCAAGTGCGGGGGGACTCGAGATTTCAGATTTCAGAGGGGGTGGCGGAGGGAGAGGAAGCCGCGGCGGGAAGTGTCGAAGAGGGCGCGGTAGGCGGCGCTTTGGCGGAGGTCGTGGAAGGCTTTGCTGGGGCTGCGATATGCGAATCGATGATCTCAGTACCACGATGTTACTACTGTCACACATTTATGTTACAATTGTGGCACGATGTCAACGGTTTTTTTGACCGTTTGAAGCCCGTGTCCTCAAGTCGCTCCGGATTCTGCCGATACCGTGACAAAGGGCGCGGTCTGCCTTTATAGAGAATGCCATACGTTAAACTCGAGTCGTTGCAGGAAGGGATGATCGTGACCGTGGACGTCCGGAATCTGGACAACATGCTCCTCATTCCCGCCGGTTGCGCGCTCACGGACAGACAAGTCAACATCCTGAACGCCTGGGGCATCGCCGAAATCCAGGTCGAGGCCTGCGGCGATTCCGAAGGCTTGGCCGACCCCGTGCAGCAACTGCCTCCTGAAACGCTGGAGCCGCTCCGGCGGGACCTGGAGGCGGCTTTTTGGGAGCCGGTGGACACCAGTCCCGTGCAGCAAGAGGTCTTTAACCTTGTGCTGCGCCGCCGGGCCAAACAGGTCCTCGAGAAGCAGCCCCCCAAGCCATGAGCGCTACACTGAATCACTTGGTCAATGGAATCCCCAGCCTGGGGTCCTATGCTCGAGCGATGGCGGAGCTTGAGGCGGTCTTGAATCATCCGCACAGCACGCTGGCCGATTTGGGCGACGTCATCGAGAAGGACCCGGACATTACGGCGCGGCTCCTGAAACTGGGCAACAGCTCGTTCTTTGGGTTCCCTAACCGCCTCGAGACGGTCGCCGAAGCGGTGGGCGTAATTGGCATCCAGCAAGTGCAGGACTTGATCCTCGCCTCCAGCGTGGTGGAAGTCTTCGAAGGAATTGGGGCGGACATGGCGGACATGGAATCATTTTGGAAGCACTCCCTGGCCTGCGGGATTGGCGCCCGGTGCCTGGCCATCGCCCGCCAGATGCCCAAAGCGGAGAAATTCTTTGTGGCCGGCCTGCTCCACGACTTGGGACGCCTGGTGCTCTTCTCGCGTGCTCCCGAGCAGGCGGTCGAGATATTCAAGCTCTATCAGAGCCGGAGGATGCTCCTGCGGGAGGCTGAAGTGGCCATCCTCGGATTCGATCACGCCGTGATCGCAGAGACGCTCATGCGTTCCTGGCAATATCCGGCCAACCTCGTCAACGCCGTAGCCTATCATCACCATCCCATGGCCGCCGGGGTGTACCAGTTGGAGAGTTCGCTGGTCCACCTGGCCGATTACCTGGTTCACGCCATGCAAATGGGCCGCTCCGGCGAGCGGTTCGTTCCCGCACTCAACCAGAAGGCCTGGGAACGGGTCGGCTTGGCCACGAGCATTCTGGAGTCTATCATTCGCTCGATTGACGAACAGATCGAGATCGTTCAGGAGACATTTCTCAAGGCGCCCGGGAAGGCCGTTCACCGGTGAACTACGATTCCATCTATCCCGAGTTCTTCAAGACCGGCGTCGGCAGACTGCAACAACAAGGCGCCGGGAGCCTGGATTTTCAGGGGCTCTTCGCGGCCCTGGAGCATTTCCGGCATGACCTTGCCGACCAGCGGGAGGTCAAGGCCCTGCTGCAGATGACCGAACTCTATGTCCTGGGGTTGGGCCTGTTCAAGACGGTTGGCTTTTTCATGATCAACCCCAGGGACTTCGGTTTCGAGTTGGCTCATTGCGCCCCGGACGACCAGGCGGGACTCATGGAGAAGCTCGTGGGCCAGGAGATCAGGAGCGGGCAGTTCGCCTGGGCCTTGCGGCAGAATCGGCCTGTGTTCTTCACCTCCCAGGCCCAGGGCGGGCCTGTGCGGGGCGTCTTTCACACCCTGGGCGTGGCCACGCACCGCCTGGGCATGTTCTGCGGCCTGCTGGAACGCGAGCGCGTCCCCAGCCAGGAGGTCACCTTCAACTTGCTGTCCATCCTTCTGGGCGCCAGCTCCGATGCCCTGGCCGTCATCCGAACTACCGACGAACTTCAAAACCAGATCCTCGCCGCCAATAACAACCTCCAGCGAGCCCTCACCGAAAATGAAGTCCTCGCCCGCATCCCCGCCGAAAGCCCCAACCCCGTCCTGCGGCTGCATCGAACCGGCCGGGTGCTCTACAGCAACCAAACGGGCGCTCAAGTGCTCCGGGCGCTGGGATGCCAGGTGGGTGACCTCCTTTCAGGCAAATGGATGGACCTGCTGGCCAGTTCATTCGATCACGGCGCCCGCCACGAATTTGAGGCCGCCTTCGACGGCCGCGTTTATGCGTTTTTAATCGTGCCCATCCCGGACGCCGGCTACGCCAATTTCTATGGCACCGACATCACTGCCCGCAAGATTGCGCAGCGGGAAAAGGAGTCGCTCATCCGTGAGTTGCAGGAGGCCCTGGCCAATGTCAAGACGCTTAGCGGCCTGGTTCCGATTTGCGCCTGGTGCAAGAAAATCCGTGATGACCAGGGATTCTGGAGACAGGTCGAGGTCTTCATCCAAAGCCATTCCGACGCCGTTTTCACCCACGGCGTTTGCCCGGATTGCATGAGAAAAGTCGCCGGTGACGCGGTCGGGCTGCTCGGGAGCCAGGCGGCGGAGGCAGAACCAGGCGGGCGGCGATGAAAACTAGCAGGCCCAGGGACGGGCGCGTGTCTTGGCGCGGTCCAGGGCTTCGGAAGCCAGCTTGACGTCTTCGGCGATTTCGTAGTCGAACATGCCTGCCAGGATGCAATCGGCGCCGTGTTCGAAGGCGAAGCGGAAGGCGTTGGAAGGGGGGATAGCGCCGGCAGCCATGACTTTGAAGGCGAGCCAGGGTTTCTGGACGGTCTTCATGAATTCGGCGGTCTCCTCGGGATTCCGGCACCAGTAGCCTGGAAACTCGTTGTAAGGCTCTTTCAACTGCTCGGGCTTGGGGCCGGTAGGGTAGCTATGGTGGTGAAAGGTCTTGATGTAGAAGTCGGCCTTGATGCCATGGGTTTCGCAGGCCTTGACGACGTCGAGGGAATGGCCGCCGACCCCGGAGGGCACGCCGTATTCCTTGGGCAGCTCGACGGCTTTGGCAACCAGGTCGAACTTGCCTTGGGCAACCAGCGAATCGGCATGCACACCCCAGAGGTAGATTGCCTCGCAGCCGTCCTTGAGCAAGTCTTCGACATGCTGCCGGTACTGGGCCATGTCGGGCTCGACCGGGGCGGTAGGGCAAATAATCCACTGTATCTTGCCGCCGCGCTCCTTGCGGTAACGGCGCAGGACCGAGATGGGGTGCGGGGGGTTATGCATCGAGACGGTGTTGATGCCGTTGGCCTCGGCCAGGGCCAAGGTTTCCATGATTTTCTCGTCCGTGTTGTAGTGGGCCGCCAGGGTATAGACGTACCTCAGATCGCGGCTATGGGTGAAATGGGTCAGGAGGTTGCCCCCCAGGATGAGGCGGCTGACCTGGAGCTTGCCAATCCTGGCTTTGGGCAGCGAGCCGGGGGAAGCCGGGGCGGAGGCTGCGGCTGGAGTTTCATTCTGGGCTGTGCCGTCCGCTGCCAAGGCCAGGCCGGCTGACGAGACCAAGGCCGTTTTGACGAAAGCGCGGCGAGTCATGTCTGGACGCATAAGTTCTGTTTTCTTTCCGAATGTCCCGGCAGAATGCGAAGGGCAAACGACCGGGGCGATTACAAGTGTCTTGACGTTGCGCATCCATTATTCATTCGGCCCGGGCCGGAAGTCAACTCTGATGAAACACCCGATCGGCGCCCATTGGCGGTTCCTACCGGAGCTTGGCCGAATCGGTGGCTGGGGTTGAGGGCGGGGCCAGGGGCCGGCGGCGGAGTTTGTTCTGGAACCAGAGGCGCAGGACCATGATGAAGGCCTCGCGGATGATATGACCGGACATCTTGGAGCGGCCCTGGAAACGCTCGGTAAAGATGATAGGCACTTCGACGATGCGGAAACCCTGGCGCCACAGATTATGGGTCATCTCGACTTGAAAGCTGTAGCCGGTCGAGCGGATGGCATCGAGGTTGATGGCCTGGAGGGAGCGCCGGCGGAAACATTTGTAGCCCCCGGTCGGATCGGTGAAAGGCATGCCGGTAAAGACCTGGACGTACTTGGCGGCGCAACTGCTCAACAAGAGGCGGCTCAGGGGCCAGTTGATGATGCGAATGCCGTTGAGGTAGCGCGACCCAAGCACAAGGTCGGCCTCTTTGGCCGCCTCGAGGAACATCGGGATGTCGTCCGGGTTATGGGAGAAATCACCGTCCTGCTCAAGAATGTAATCGTAGGAGCGTTCGAGGGCCCATTTGAAGCCGGCGACGTAGGCCGAGCCTAGCCCGCCTTTTTGCTTGCGGTGGAGGGCGTGGATCGAGGGGTGTTTGGCTGCCAGTTCATCGGCCAGTTTGCCGGTACCGTCGGGCGAATTGTCGTCCACCACCAACAGGTCAACCGGGACGGGCAGCGCGAGAAGGCGCTCGGCGAGCAGGGGAAGGTTTTCCCGCTCATTGTAGGTCGGCATTACCACCAGCGCGTTGTTCATGCAAATGACGCCCGCAGATTCAAGATTCATAAGCGACCTCCAAGTAGAAGACAAGGCAAAATTTAGGGCGCAGTTCATAGCAAAGACCTGCGCTACGCAGCCTCGGGAGCAGGCAGCGCTCTGAGACTGGCCTGGTCTGCCGCCTCAGGGCGGCCCTGGAGTTTGGACATTCTGAATCACCGGATGGACGGCACCGCGTAGCGGTGCTTTGAAGTTAGCCGTGGACTTCGAGTCCACGGCCTGAGGCGTTGCCATTGTCGTGCGTCGCGTAGCGACGCCTGATGGCCTTGCGCCGCGCAATCAAGGGTTGAAAGGATGGGGCCTGCCCTTGAGGCGTCGCTACGCGACGCGCCTCATCTTGGGCCAAGGGAACCGTGGATGTCGGCGTTACGAGGAAGGTTTTCCGATGCAGTAAAGGTGCTGGGCGGTGCGGATAAACAACTGGCCGCGGGCCACGGCGATCGAGGAACGCACCGGGCCCTCGCCCATTGGAATCGTCGAGAGAATCTTGAACTCCTCGCCTGCCTCCAGCACCACTGCCGTGCCATTTTCGCCCAGGCAATAAATCCGCCCGCCGGCCCCCGTGGGCGAGGCGCGGAAGATCTCGCGCGGGCCCAGGTTGCCCTGCCACTTCTTGAGGCCGGTCTTGGGGTCGAGGCAAGTCATCATCTGGCGATCACCGTCCAGGACGTACAGGTTATTGAGATAGACCAGGGGCGTGACGCAATCGCTGGGGAATTCCTTGAACTGCCACGCCAGATGCGTGTCAGTCACCAGGCCCTTGCCGCCGTCCCGGATGCCGAGCACGGGGTCGTGTTTGGGGCCGCAGGCGATGATCATCCCGTCCGCCACGACGGGCGAGGGGACGACGCGCCAGAATCTTTCGCCTCGGGCGTTGAGGCCCCCGCAACGCCAGAGTTCCTCGCCGGTGGCGGGGGAGTGGGCGGTAACATAGTTGCCGCCCACAACGAGGATTTCCGGGCCGCCGGTCCCTTCCCACGGAATCGGCGTGGTGTAGGCCTCTTGCGCCTCGGAGATGGCGTCGGTGGGGCGGGGGTGGCGCCAGAGGTTCCGGCCGGTGGCCGGCTCCATGCAGAGCAGAAACGAGTCGCGGCAGGCGGTGTCGTCCCGCGCCTGGGACACCCCGTTGGGCGGAGTGCTTTGGATTACCTCGACGTAAAGGCGGCCACGCCAGAGCATCGGGCTGGAGCCGTAAAGCCAATTGATGGCCAAGCGGCCATATTCCCCGGCCAGTTGCCGGCGCCAAACTTCCTTGCCCGAGAAATCGAACGCAGCCATATCTCCGGTGCCGAAGAGGACGAACACGCTCTGGCCGTCTGTGACAGGCGAGGGGGAGGCCATGTTATTGCGGCCCTTCTCGCGGTCGCCGGCGGCGACCACCCTCTGCCAACGAACCTGGCCCGTCTTGCGTTCGAGGCAAATCAAGAGCAGGTTCTTCTGCGGGCCGGGACTCGAGACGAACACGGAATCTTCCCAGATCGCCGGCGTGGCCCCGCTAAAGCCCGGCAACTCCGCCGCCCAGGCCACGTTGTCGGTCTTGCTCCACTGGGTGGGCAAGCCCGCTTCGGTGGTCGAGCCGTTGAAGAAGGGCCCGCGCCACTGGGGCCAGTTCTCCGCGCGCGCGGCAAGCGCCGCCAGCGCCAGCGCCAGCGCCAGGCCGGCCTGGAAAGCAGTCGTTCTCATAGTGCCATAGAGTCGTTCTACTTGGCCTGGGGAGCAAGGCGAATTCGGCGGAGCGTGAGGGCGTGGAGCGTGGAGCGTGGGAAGCGCTAAGATGCCGTCGGGCGCGATTAAAAGTGTCGCTCAGTTCGCGGCACTTTTTTGCCCCGAAGGGGCTTCCGAAAATAGCCCGGCGTTTCAACGCCGGGTGAGCGGATCGAAAGGATGCATCCGTCCCGAAGGGACGGCTGAGGGCAAGGAGTGTTCTCAATCGTCCCTTTGGGACGAGAATCCCTTTTCTGGCCTCCCCGGCGTTGAAACGCCGGGCTATTGTCGGATGTCCCTCCGGGACAGAGCTTCCGATATGCATGCCCGACACTTTTAATCGCACCCGATGCCCTCACGGTCTTACGCTCCACGCTCTCACGCTCCACGCTCTTGCTCTCCACGCTCTCCACGCTCTCCACGCTCCCATCACGCGAGCTTCGGCACCACGAAGGGCTGGCGGTAGTCACGGTGAGAAAGCCCATTGGCCTGGCCGGCGAAGTCGTTGACAAACTGCTCCTGCGTGGGGTCGTAGGTCACCCAGGGGCCGAGAACGGCCGGCGTAGCGGCCAGGTCAACCCCATTCTCGAGCAGATACGCCCTGCAACGCTCAAAAGCGTCCGACAGCTCCCGGTTCGCCTGGATTGTTTCCCGGATGGCTTCGGGCGCTGACTGCTTGCCGAGGCGATGGGAAACGTTGGCCGCATGGCAGCCGGCGGCAGAGAGGTGTCCCTGCAAGGCCTCGGCGGCCAAATCGCCGGCGTTCCGGCTGCGAACCGCTGCCACGAAGTTGGACAGATGGGTTGCCTCCAGCCGCCGGTAGCTGCCGTCGTCCGGAATGTCCTTGATCTTCTTGTCCTGCTTGTCGAAGAGCGCTCCGCCGGAACCGTTGCCGGCGAAGTAACCGCCTTCGCAGTCAATGACCACGCCGTCGGTTAGGTTGCGGAACTTGCCGATGCCGTTGGGGCTGTTGGCCGCGCGCACGTTGCGGACTTCGCAGATGAGCGGGGCGGGTTGATAATCCAACAGCGCAATCTGGGTGTTGGCCGTCTCGGCGCAATCGTCGACGGCAAACCGGCCGCCGATGCTCATGGCGCGGGGCGGCGGCGTGTTCTGGCCCAAAGCCCACCGGCAAAGGTCGATGACATGGACTCCATTATTGCCCATCTCGCCGTTGCCGGTGGCCCAGAACCAATGCCATTCGTAGTGCAGTTGCTTGCGCATGAGCGGCCCCTTGGGCGCGGGACCGCACCAGAGGTCGTAGTCCACGGTCGCGGGCACGGGTGTCGGCCCGCTCACCTTGCCGATGCCCCCGCGGGGCCGGTAAACCAGGGCATGGGCAAAGCGGAGGGGACCCAACTCGCCCCCGCGCAGCGAGTCAAAGGCCTGGCGCAGGAGCGAACTCGAACGATTTTGAGTGCCCACCTGGACCATGCGCCCATATTTCCGGGCCGCGGCGACCACTTGGCGGCCCTCCCAGATGTCGTATGAAAACGGCTTCTCGACATAGACATCCTTGCCGGCCTGGCAGGCCCAGATTGCCGCCAGCGCATGCCAGTGGTTGGGCAGGGCGATGATAACCGCGTCGATGGTTTTGTCGTCAAAAACCCGGCGCAGGTCCGTGTAAGTGGCCACCTCTTCGCCCCGCGCCTTGAATCGCTGGACCTCGCGGTCCAGGAACGCCTGATCCACATCGCACAAAGCGACAATCTTTGCTCCCGGGACCTCCGGCACCCGGGCAATGAAATGGGTAATGAGCTGGTGCCCTCGCCCGCCCACGCCCCCGATGGCTTCGGTGGCGCCGAGTCCCACCACCGCCAACCGCACCGCATCATTGGGTCCGATAGCCTTGGACGGGGCCCCGCCGCCGATTGCCATTCTCGGCAGCCCAAGCGCCAGCCCGGCCGCCATCGAACTCTTCAAGAAGCCTCTGCGAGTTGTTTGTCTCATGCGTCCCGAGTATGGGCCATTCACGGGCGCAAGACAACGAGGAAACCGTGGACGTGGACGAATTGGGACGATCCGGCGAGATCGTCCGGCCGGACTAAAGGATCAAGGATGAAGGCTGGAGGATGTGAGGGTGGTGGTTGTTCAGGTGGGGCGCGGGTCTGTTTTTGGGAGCTGGTCTTATTGGGCAGCCCGCTCGCCCTCACCCCGGCCCTCTCCCTCGGGGAGAGGGAGCAGACAATGCCGGCTCTCGAACATTCCCGCGCCGCTGGATTCGTCGACCGGCTGGCGAACATTCTCCCTCTCCCCGAGGGAGAGGGCCGGGATCTGGCCTGCTGCAAGGACGAAGATATTGCGGCACTTTGCGACCTATACGACGAGTTTTCCGCCCCGGTGTTCGCGCAGTATCCCAGATGCAGATGTACCATGATGAACTCGATATGGAGTCGCCGGACTGGGTCACAGCCACGGCTTGCCAGGCATTCTCGCTGGCCGGCCGCGTCGAGAACACCGAGTGGCTGGTCAAGAACCAAACGACCGTGCGCCCGTCCGACACGCTGCAACTCAAGTTGGCGCCCTCGGGAGGAACCGCCGTTGTCTTCTCCACCGCAAAGTGAGTAACCGCCAAGTGATTCGCGGTTGTGCAACGGTGATGCCGCGCTTGTCCGGGCGACAAAAGTGCGAGGCCCTAAGACCCTGTTGAAATACTGCGTTGCCGGCCCAGTGTTATGGCGTGCGGTGGCAAGCGGCCTGCCGCGCCGTAGCTCGCGTCCTCGCGAGCGAAGGCGGGAGGGCGACACCGCTTTGGCTTCGGAGGAGAATCCCGGCTCGTGGGGACGCTAAACTCTTGACAAATACGACCAGGGCTTCATACAACCAGACGTTCTGAAGCGAGAGAGTTCGTTAACATACCACAGTATGACTATGCGATCTTATGTGACCGTTCTGCTCCCGTTGGCGGTCGGGGTGGGCGTGGGGTGTTCCGGGTGCCAGGTCAGGCGCGCGTTGAAGCAACCTATCCCCGCTTCTTCAGTTGTGGGCATCCACGACCCGCGCACCGAGCGAATCGCCAACGTCATCCGCGAAACCATGCGCAAGGAAGGCATTCCCGGCCTCTCTATTGCGGTTATCGATCACGGCGAAATGGTCTGGGCGCAGGGCTTCGGATGGAGAGATGTCGGCAAGCGGCTGCCGGTGGACACCGACACGCAATTCCAAGTCGGCTCGATTAGCAAGCCGGTGACCGGCCTGGCGGTGCTGCTAATGAGCGGGGCCGGGAAACTCGATCTCAATGCGGACGTAAACAGCTACCTTAAAGGATGGCAACTGGAATCCAAATACACGAACGGCCCGGTGACGCTCCGGCAGTTGCTTTGTCACCGGGCCGGGACGGTACCGCACGGCTTTGCCGGGTTCAGCGAATCCAGGACGCCTCCTGCTTTGCTCGACATCTTGAGCCGCCATTACTTTCTAAATGGACCAGTCAAGGTCAAGTATCCGCCCGGTGGGTTCCACTATTCCGGCGGCGGTTATTGTGTGATTCAAAAGGCATTGGAGGATACAACTCATCTCCCATTTGAAGACACCATGAACCAGGTGCTGCTCGAGCCGCTCGGAATGCGTCGCTCCCATTTCCGGCAGCCGCCCCTGGAATCGGAGACAACGAACACGGCGCATGGTTATGGGGTGTTGAAGGCCTTGGCGTATGGCGGCCGGTGGGGTGTGTTCCCGCAGAAAGCGGCCGCTGGACTCTGGACCACCCCGCAAGACCTGGCACGTTGGATTGTGGCAGTGCAGAAGGCCCAATCCGGAGATGCGGCGGGACCGATTCCACCGGCCGCGGCCAAGGAATTTCTGGAACCTCAGTTCGACAGCGGCATGGGAATGGGAATTTGCCTGGATGGCGAGGGCGAGCATCGTGGATTCTTTTTTGCGGGCATGAATCCGGGCTTTGTAGCGGGCTTTGGCGCAGGCGTATCCAATGGTCGCGCCTGGATCATCATGACCAATGCCGAAAAGTATCGCTGCAAAACACCCATTCTCAAGGCGGTTCTGGAAGAATTTCGTTGGTAGCTCCGGGTCTTAACGAGAAAATGGCGCGGAGCCAAGTGGATTTGGCCGAGCGCAAAGCGGCGAACCATGTTGCAACCCACTCATAACGGCGAGCGTTTTGAACTGCTAAGCCCCACGGCCATGCCGCGGGCGGCAGGTTTCTTATGGAATCGCAAAATGCTGATCCAGGTTACCTGCCGCGGCTACGCGGTTGCCCAATTCATGCAGCCTGAGCCGGCAAAATATGCCTACGCGCCCAATCTCGAGGCCAGGACCTTTCTGCAGCCGGAGCAACCCTATTACGCCCACCACCCCGGCCGCTTTTTCTATGTGAAAGACGAAGAGAGCGGGCGTGTGTTCTCGGCGCCTTACGAACCGGTGCGCGCCCGGCTCGATCGTTACAGCTTCTCCGTGGGCAAGAGCGACATCCGCTGGAGCATCGAGAAGGACGGCATCGCGCTGGACCTCACCCTGGGTTTGTCCACCGGCGACGTGGTGGAACTCTGGAGCCTGCAAGTCCGCAACACTTCGGACCATCGGCGGAAGATCAGCGTCTATCCCTATTTTCCCGTGGGCTACATGAGCTGGATGAACCAGTCGGGCCAATACCTGCCCGACCTGGTCGGGATTATCGCCACCTGCGTGACTCCATACCAAAAGGTGGCGGACTATTTCAAGAACAGGAATTTCAAGGACAAAACCTTCTTGCTCGCGGATCAGGCGCCCACGGCATGGGAGGCCGGGCAGGAAGCCTTCGAAGGCGAAGGCGGGTTACAGAATCCAGCGGGTGTGCAGCAAGAGGAGCTATCCAAAGGCGATGCCCTTTACGAAACCCCTGCAGCCGTTCTCCAATATCGCATCCAACTGGCTGCTGAGCAAAGTCAGCACTACCGGTTTATGTTTGGCCCGGCATTTGATGATGCAGAGATCATTGCGCTGCGCAACAAATACCTGAATGCCCAAGGCTCCGTCCGCGCCGCGGCCGAATACGCAAGCTACATCGCCCAGGGAAAAGGCCCGCTGAGAATCGAAACCCCTGACCCCGAGCTGGATAATTTCGTCAACCATTGGCTGCCTCGGCAGGTGTTCTATCACGGGGAGGTCAATCGTTTGACCACCGATCCGCAGACTCGCAACTACCTGCAGGACAATATGGGCATGAGTTACATCAAGCCCCAGGTGGCGCGCGCGGCCTTTTTGCGCGCATTGAGCCAGCAGGAGGCCTCTGGCGCCATGCCGGACGGCATTCTTTTGGCTGACGGTGCCGAGTTGAAATACATCAACCAGATCCCCCATGCCGATCACTGTGTCTGGCTCCCGGTCTGCCTCAAGGCTTATCTGGACGAAACCAACGACTACGGGATTTTACGCGAGCAGGCAACCGGCCGGGATGGTCACGGCCGCACGGTGTTCGAGCGGATCGCCGGCGCCATGCGCTGGCTGCTTCAGGCGCGTGACGAGCGCGGGTTGAGCTACATTGGCCAGGGCGATTGGTGCGACCCCATGAACATGGTAGGTTACAAGGGCAAAGGCGTCTCCGGTTGGTTGTCCCTGGCGACGGCCTACGCGCTGAACCTCTGGGCCGAGGTTTGCGATGGTGAAAACGCAGGCCAACTGGCGGAAGAATTCCGGGCCGGCGCAAGAGAGATCAACGAGGCGGTAAACACTTGTCTTTGGGACGGCCGATGGTTTGGCCGCGGCATCACTGACGACGGCGTTGTTTTCGGCGTCAGCAACGACAAAGAGGGCCGTATCTTCCTGAATCCTCAGAGCTGGGCGATCCTGGCCGGGGCCGCCAGCGAGCAACAGCGCAAACTCATGCTCGAGGCCGTGGCCGGGCAATTGGAGACTCCCTACGGCGTCATGAACCATGCGCCGGCCTTCACCGCTATGCGCGAGGACATCGGGCGGGTCACCCAAAAATTCCCCGGCTCGGCCGAGAACGGTTCGGTCTATAATCACGCCGCCGCTTTTTGCGTCTATAGCCTCTACACCATACGCGAGAGTGATCGGGCTTTCCGCCTGTTGCGTCAGATGCTCCCGGGCCCGGAGATCGCGGATTACCTGCGCAGAGGCCAGCTACCCGTATATGTCCCAAACTATTATCGGGGCGCCTGCTCCCGGCACCCGAGGACCGCCGGCCGCTCCAGCCAGTTGTTTAATACCGGCACAGCCTCCTGGTTATACCGCTGCCTGATCGAAGGATTATTTGGCGTCAAGGGCGACAAACATGGCCTGGTGATTCAACCTCAACTGCCCAGCCATTGGAGCCAGGCAAGAGTGACCCGCGAATTTCGCGGCGCGACCTTTCATGTTGAAATTCGGCGTGAAAGCAGGATTTGCAGGACTCTGACCATCGTTAACGGCCAAACCCTGCCAGCCAACCGGCTCACCAGTATTCAGCCGGGCCAAAGCTATAAAGTGGAGGTAAGGATGCCGTATTGACCGGCTTATGAGGAAATTCACTCTCGGTTTTTTCGCTTTGCTAATCAGTGCTAATCTGAATCTCCTTCGCGCTGGAGCGGCAGATGATCGTTCGACTGCCCAGCCCAAGGCAGATGCAATTGTTGAGCAGATGCGAGGTTTCTCGATGCAGCTATCTGGAATTGCTCCATCGGATGGAAGGATCGACCCTAAACAGCAGCGCAAGATAGAGATCACGAGACAGCTACGTTTGACCGGAAAAGAGGCGGTTCCGGCACTGGTAAAAGCTCTAAAGGACCCAGACGTGCAGATGAGACGAAATTCGGCTCTGGTTTTGATTACTTTAGCCGGAGCCTATGAAGAGGAGCAGCCACGGCCGGGAAAAGTGGATATTAGGGAGGCCGTACCCGCACTAATCAATGCCATGGAGGACAGCGACGGCGTAGTGAGATCATGGGCCGCCCAAGCACTGGGCGAAGTTGGCCCGGATGCAAAAGACGCAGTTCCGGCGCTGCTCAAGTTGATCACGGATCGTGAGGAGGGTTGTCGGAATTGCAGTTGCATTGCCTTGGCCGGCATTGGCCCCGCTGCCAGAGATGCCTTGCCAGCGTTGCGAAAAGCCCTGAAAGATCCCAGCAAGGATGTGCGTCAATTTGCAAAAAGAGCCGTTGAGCAGATTGAGAAGAAATGATCTGGGGAGGCAGCTATGATAATTCAAATTCTCCACCCGCTTTCCTTGCGTCAGCCACGAACTTCCTCCAATATCCGGAAATTCTTATGAATAATCTGCGTCCGATGAGACTGGCGGCTTTTCTGTGGACTCTGGCTTTGACCGCCTTCGGGCAGTACTCGGCTCGTCAGGAGGGGGACGTTGTTCGCCTCGAGGACGCCCAGAGCCAAACGGTGGTTTCCGTGATGCCCTCGCATGGCAACAACGCCTTTGATATGAAGGTGAAGGGGAAGAATGTGCTCCAATTCCCCTTCGCCTCGGCCGCTGAATTCAAGAGCAGGGGAAGCTTTAGCGGCATTCCCTTCCTGGCCCCGTGGGCCAACCGGCTCGACGGACTGGCGTTCTACGCAAATGGGAAGAAGTATCTGCTCAACGCGGGGTTGGGCAATGTCCGGGGTCCGATCCCCATCCATGGGTTCCTCGCGACGGCCCCGTGGGAGGTGGTGGAGGTCAAAGCCGGCCAGGAGGCCGCATGGGTGACCAGCCGCATCGAGGTTTACCGGCAGCCTGACTGGATGGCGCAATTCCCGTTCGCCCACGCCATCGAAATGACCTACCGATTGAAGGACGGCACCCTCGAGGTGGCGGTAAAGCTCAACAACCTGAGCGCCGCGCCCATGCCGGTGGCCATCGGATTTCACCCCTACTTTCAGGTCAACGACGCTCCGCGCGACGATTGGACGTTTTCGGTCGGCGCGAAAACGCATTGGCTCGCGACGCAAAACATCCCGACGGGAGAGACGGAGCCGATCGAGAAGGTGATTCCCAATCCCAAGGGCGGGTCGCTAAAGGGCATGAAGCTCGATGACGTGTTCGGTGACTTGATCCGCGACGCGTCCGGCAAGGCGACTATGTGGGTCCAAGGCAAATCCGAGAGGGTGGAAGTGGCGTTCGGCCCGAAATACTACGCGGCTGTGGTGTGGTTTCCGGCGGGACCCGGGCAAGACTTCATCTGCTTTGAGCCGATGGCCGGAATCACCGACTCGATGAACCTGGCGCAGAAGGGCCTCTATAAGGATCTGCAATACATCCCGCCTGGCCAGACCTGGCAGGAGAGCTTCTGGATCAAGCCCAGCGGTTTCTGAGACGCGCGACTCCATGACCCCGCGTGAACGAGTTCTGGCCGCGTTGGACCACCGGCAACCAGACCGCGTGCCGCGGCTGCTGTATGAGGAGGCGATAGGTTACACGCCGCCCATCGAGCGGCTGCTGCTGGAACGTTGCAGTCCCGGAACACCGCGCGAGTATTTTGAAATGGACATCACCCGCGTGGTCCTTGCTCCAAGCCGTCTGCAGCGAGACCGGTTTACAGAATGGCTCGGAGCAGATGCCTCGGTGGCGCTGGCCAGCGGCCAGGTCGATGAGTGGGGGGTATGGTGGCGGGCGGGCAACTTCCATCACTTCACCCGGCTCCAGTCGCCATTGCGGGGGATTGAGAATCTCCAGCGGCTCAAGAGCTATCCCTGGCCGGACCTCGACCAAGCCTACCGCTTTGAACCCGTCCGCCGCCAGGTCGAGCACTGGCACGCCCAAGGCATGGCCGTGGCCGCCTCGGCGGGATCCGTGTTCGAGCGTTCGTGGTATTTGCGCGGCATGGAAGAACTGCTGGTCGACATGCTCGAGGCGCCGGAGAGGGCACATTTCCTCTTCGACCGTACGGCGGCATTTCAGAAAGTCGTCGCCGAGCGATTGGCTCGGTCCGGAGTGGACATCATCATCCTTGGCGACGACGTGGCAACCCAGCGGTCGCTCATGATGCGGGTCGAGACGTGGCGAAAGTTCCTTGGGCCGCACTTGGCGGCCACTGCCCAGGCGGTAAAGGCAGCCAATCCGGCTTCGTTTGTGTTTTACCATTCGGATGGGAACGTGACGGCCCTGGTTCCGGACTTGATTCAAGCGGGCATGGATATCCTGAATCCTGTCCAACCGGAATGCATGGACCCGGCGGCGCTCAAGCAGCAGTATGGGGATCGGCTTTCCTTTTGGGGGACTGTGAGCGTGCAAAAAACGATGCCGTTCGGTTCCCCGGAAGAGGTCCGAGCCGAAGTGCGGGCACGCATCCGCGAAGTGGGTCGTGGTGGCGGCCTCATTTTGGCGCCAGCCCATGTCTTGAGCCCGGAAGTCCCCTGGGAGAATATTGTCGCCTTTTTCGAGGCCGCCTCTGAACCCCTATAGCAGACCTCCATGTCTTCACTCCGAACTTCCTAACACCATGAGAACACAAAAACCCTTGAGAATCGCTTGTGTCGGCTGCGGCGCCCGAGCGCAGACTTATGTGCAGCTTGCGGGCCGGTTTCCGGATTCCTTCCGGATTGTCGCCGGCGCCGATCCGGTGGCCGAACGGGTGGAGAGGATACGCCGCCTCTCGGCCAATCCTGAGTTTAGAGGATTTGCCCGCGGCGAAGAGCTGTTGTCGGTGGGCAAGCTGGCCGACGTCGTCCTGGTAGCCACCCAGGACAGTGACCACTACGAGCCATGCCGTCGAGCTTTGGAATCGGGATGCGACGTGTTGCTGGAAAAGCCCATCGCCACGCGTGTCGGCCAGGTGCTCGAGATCGAACGTCTGGCCAACAAGACCGGCCGCCGAGTCATGGTCTGCTTTGTCCTGCGCTTTGCCGCGTTTTATCGGAAGGTAAAGGAGATCATTGACTCCGGCCTCATTGGGGAAGTGGTGTCGATTCAGGCCAACGAAGGAGTCATGCCCTGGCACCAGGCCCATTCCTTCGTGCGCGGCCATTGGGCGGTCACAGGGAAGAGCTCCCCCATGATTCTGTCCAAGTGCTGCCACGACATGGATGTCATTCACTGGCTCGTGGGACGACGTTGCCAACGCCTTTCCAGTTACGGCTCGCTCGAGTTGTTCCGCCCCGAGCGTGCCCCGGCCGGAGCGCCGTCTCGATGCACGGAGGGCTGCCCAGAGCAGGCCGTGTGCCCCTACAATGCCCTGCGATATGCGGGTGACATGCGCACGCCTTGGCTGGCCCAAGTGTATGACCGCGCTGCGGATGCCTCCCGTGAAGAGATTGTGGCCTGGCTGGCCACAAGTCCGTGGGGACGTTGCGTTTATCGTTGCGACAACGACGCCGTCGATCGCCAGGTGCTCGCCATGGAGTTTGAGGGCGGCATCACGGGCACCTTTACCATGACGGCGTTTGCCAGCGGCCGCCATATCGAGATTTACGGCACCCGGGGGGCGCTCAAAGGCGGCGAAACCTACCGGCAACATCTTGGCGTCCACCTCCTGGTTATTCCCCACGAAGGTCCGGTGCAGCGCTACACCGTCCAGGCGGAGGACGGAGGCTATGAACTGCATGGCGGGGGAGATGCCGGACTGGTGAAAGCCCTCTACGGCGAGATGACCAAAACGGCCGAACAGCCACTGGAAGCGGGCATCGAATCCACCGTGCATAGCCATGTCATCGCCTTCGCCGCCGAAGAGTCCCGCACCTCCGGCCGGCCCGTGGACGTGGCCCAATACCAAAAGGCCTGGAGCTGACCACCAGATACCGCTATATGAAACAAACAGTAATGAATTCAGTCTCTGTCCGGTGTCTCCGCTGTCTTCCGGCAGTTTGTTGGCTGGCGATTTCCGTCCGGGCTCAGGCTCCTCCTGGTCCAAAGTGCATGGTCGACGTTTCCCGGCCGGGAGCCATCGTGGCCCCGATTTGCAGGGGCCAGCAAATCGAGGAGTTCAATCACCAGTTTGAGGGAGGCTTATACGCCCAGTTGATCAACAATCCCTCCTTCGAGGAGCTGAAAAACCCGGTCGCCGGATGGAGTTTAGTCAAACCGGGAACCTCGAATGGGAATTTATCCGCACAAACTTCCTCCGAGACCGCCATGCTGAACAACCGCCAAAATCATTGCGCTAAACTTGAGGTGACTTCGGTGGCGTCCGGGAGCGTGGGCCTGGCAAATGAGGGGTACTGGGGAATCGCGCTAAGGAACCATACGATCTACAGAGTTTCCTTTTGGGCCAAGAAAGGCCCGCGTTTCACCGGGACCCTAAAGGCGGCATTGGAAAGCAATGGCGGCGTCCTTTACGCTCAATCGCCCGAGCTCGAGCCGACTGACACCTGGCAGCATTTTACTTGCGACCTAACCACCAGCGGCATTTCCAGCGTTTCCGGCGCCAACCGCTTTGTAATCTATGCCTCAGCCACGGGCGAGGTTTACTTTGACGTGGTTACCCTTATGCCGCCGACCTGGAAGAACCGTCCCAATGGCCTGCGGCTCGACCTGGCTGAAAAGCTGGCGGCCTTGAAGCCCAAGTACTTACAGTTCCCGGGTGGTTGCACCGCCGAGTCCGCGGGCATGGATGTTTGCTGGAACTGGAAGAACTCCATCGGCCCCATCGAAGAAAGACCCGGGTCCACCAGAAACAACTGGGGGTACAAGAACGACCTTTATTTCGGTTTGGATGAGTACCTGCAATTATGCGAAGACCTGGGGGCGGAACCGGTTTATGTCTGCTCGTCGGGGATCAGTGAAAATCCCGACAATAAAGAGTGGTTTGGCATTTGCCCGCTCGATCGAATGCAGCCCATCATCGCCGACATCTTGGACCTGCTCGAGTATTGCAAGGGACCCGCCTCAGCCAGGTGGGGCGCCCGGCGCGCGGCCAACGGCCATCCGGCGCCCTACCATCTCGCATTCATCGAGATCGGCAATGAAAATGGCTGGCAAACCGTCAAGGACTACATTCCCCGCTACACCATGATTCATGACGCGATATTGGCCCATTATCCTGATATGAAGATCATGTTCAATGCCACCAGCGTGCCTTCACCGGCGCCGGAGAATTTCCTGGATTTCGCCGATGACCATTTCTATGAGAAGGACCTCTCGCATTTGTATGACAAATATGACAGCATCAACCCGGCCTGCAAAAAGATATGCGTCGCTGAGTATGCGTCATCCATCCACGGCAACGGAGGCGACGCAATCGGGAATTTCGGCGACGCCCTGGGAGATGCGGTCTTCATGCTGGGATGCGAAAAAAACTCTGAGAGAATGTGGTGGACTGGCTATGGCAATTACGCCGGGCTTGTTGGTCATGGCAATTTTGGTCCCTGCCTTGTCTGGAATGACGCTGTGACCGCCTTTGCCACTCCATCATACTACATGCAAAAAATGTTGTTTGTGGATAACGCGGGGTCACGAGTCTTGCCTTTGACTCAAAATACGGCGCATTGCTGCTGGTCCGCATCTGTCGACACCGAAGCGGGCAGGGATGACGTGCTTTTGAAGGTCGTAAACAAGTCGGACGCGCCCGAATCCGTCAGTATAACTCTAAATGGCGCCAGGGAGGTTGACCCTGTCGGGCATTTCACCGTATTGAGCGGCGCCCTGGACGCCGAAAACTCATTGGCCAAGCCAAACCGCGTGGTTCCGTCGTCCGGCACTTTTACTGCCGGCGCTGGTTTTCAGTACCTTTTTCCACCCCACTCTATCAGTGCGCTCAGGGTAGGACTAAAACCTTAGAGCCTTCAAGAGCAAAGTAAGACTGGAAAAACAGCGCCCTTGGAAGCCATACTGCTGCTATGAACGACGAACTCACGAGTGGGACCTGCCGGCTTTGCGGCAGGATAGTTGGCAAGCGCCCGGCGACCAGCCACCTTAAGTCCTGCTGGGAACGGCACGCGATTGCCGGGCTCGGCAAGAGAATTGGCCGCTGGTTCCATCTGGTCGTGCAGGCCCGGCACGCGCCCGATTATTGGCTTCACATGCAGGCGCCGGGACTCCGCACGTTCGGCGAACTCGACAGCGTCCTGCGCGCCCTCTGGCTGGAATGCTGCAACCATCTCAGCGCGTTCGAGTTTCCCGTAAAACGGCCCCCGCGTCCACGCGGCTTTCCGAACGATTTCGGCGCGATGATTGCCGCGTTGAGCCAAGGCGCCGGGCAGCGGATGCCGGATGACGACGAAGCGTTGATGGACGAGACCCTGGAGAGCAGGCTCCACCCTGGCACGGCGTTTTCTCATCAATACGATTTCGGCTCCACCACGCACCTGGAGCTGCGGGTCGCCGGCGAACACCCCGCGCCCGCCATCAAAGGCGAGTTGGAAAGGATCAAGAGCCGGGAATTGCGAGCAGGCTGTGCTGGGTAGGAACGTAGAGCACGCCGTCGGCCGCGGTGAGCGTGATCGGGCTGGTTCTGAGGTGCGTTTTGGAGAGGACCTGCAACTCTTTGCCTGCCTTCAAGGTCCAAAGAGTACCCGTTTCAGTGCCGATGTACACCTTGCCATCGGCCACGAAGGACGAACCATAGCAGGTTGCGGCGCCCAAAGGGTGGACCCAATATCGCTGGCCTGTGTCGGTGTCAAAACAGTGGAGATTGCCGGTGGTATCCGGGATGTAGAGGAGACCCTCGGCCAGCGATGGTGTCGCCAGGGACCGCTCGACCAGTTCTGAGGCCCAGACTTTGGTTCCCGTCTCGGCATCAACGCAAGAGAGGCAGCCGCGCCCGTTGCCGTGCAGGGGGCTCTGGCCAATCGCCACATACACGCGGCCCTGGTAGAGCACCGCGGTCCCGATGATCTCGCTCGGGCCGTCCGGCCGGTTCTTGCTGCTCTTGGAATAGGGGACCGGCTGGCCGTCCCGGACCCGGAAATCGGGCGGATTGCAGTCGTAGGACCAGACCTTGTGGAGAATCCGGACCTGTGAGTCCGAGCGAGCCGCCGGAGGCTCGAAGGCATACAAGATGCCGTCGCCGCCTCCGAAGAAGATCAAGGTCCGGCCATTGACCCGGCCGGGCGAGGGGGACGACCAATTGCCGTGCAACAAGCGCCGGCCGATTTTCTCATCGTCTCTGGCCACCAGCCGGCCGGTCTGCTTATCCAGGACGATCAAGCTCGGCGCATCGGGCCTGGGGACCTTCTCGTGCCGTTCATCAATCCCGTTGGAGGTGCAGGCGTAGAGGAAGTCGCCGTGGACCAGGAGCGTGCTGCCGCAAACGTCGTGCAGCACCACGTCCAACTCGGGGATGAGGTCGTATTTCCAGATGATGTCGCCGTCCGTCGGTTCCAGTTTGGCATCCGGCGCGTTGGTGATGCCCATGTAAGCCAGTTCATCCTGGAAAGGGCCGTCATTGCCATTGGCCTGGCCTTCCCGGTCCAGGCACAGGATCTCGCCCCGGCTGCCGATCACATAAACACGGTCTCCGTCCACCACCGGGCCCGAGCAGATGCCGCAATTCCACTGGTCGAAGTGATAGGGTGGCTTGACTCCGGCGAAGTAGCGCGGGCTGGGCAACTGCCAGATCAATCTGCCAGTGGCCTGGTCCACACACATCAGAACCCCGCCGCCAGTGGGCTTGTAGCCCGTCCGCCGCACCCCGGCATCATTGGCGCCGATGTAAATTCGGCCCCGATCAATCGTGGGAATGGAGTATGTGTGCGAACCCAGCGTCAATTCCCATAAAGGGGCGGCACTGCCAGGATCGGCCGGCAAACGCTTCGCCTTGCTGGTCATGTTAGGACTGGAACCGCCACCCCACCGGAACGGGATGTCTGTTTCTTCCTGCCCTGTGGCGCCACACACCATGACTGCGGCCAGCGCCAAGGCGATGCTGATAACAAAGAGGGATAAACCGCCGGCGACAAAGCGAAAGGCTGGCGGCCGCATTGAATTGTGGAGTGCATTCACGGTCATAAAGCTTGCGCTCGCGGACACTGGGAAGTCAAGCGGACGAGCGCCGGAGGCCGAACGCGGGAGCTTTCAGCGGCGATTTGGCCTTGGGCTGCTCGCAGAATTGCAGGGTCGCCTTGATCCCTGGCAGCGTCCGACTAATCTCATTTGTTGTTAGACAAAAAATGCACCGCGGCGGTGCAATCCATGGTGGTTGGGAACGATGAGGGCCGGCCGGCCAAAGAAACCGCCTCGCAGCAGAAACGAATCGTTATCGAGACGATCGAACCGGAAAGTGGAAAACAGGGCGCCAAGGAGGTGCCGTGGCTCGGTGTGTCCACGGACGAAACGACCGACCCCCTCGCGTCGCAGTTGGGCCTGAATTCCGGTGAGGGCTTGGTGGTGACTTACACAGGGGTTAGCGGGATAGGACACAATCCGAATAGCCGCGAAAAGGCACAAAAGGCGCAAAAACCCTGATTTCTTGCGCCTTTTGTGCCTTTTCGCGGCTATTCCATTCGGGGTTGGTGT
>Ga0181524_10001655_pt1 | contig 24974 bp, 24 predicted proteins | sample PEATcosm2014_Bin_34_FD_119761 | JGI IMG/M metagenome (GOLD analysis project Ga0181524, IMG submission 119761) | Peatland microbial communities from MTU Mesocosm Facility, Houghton, MI, USA - PEATcosm2014_Bin05_60_metaG | ecosystem: Environmental > Terrestrial > Soil > Wetlands > Peat | place... | reverse complement strand
TTCCGGCGTCTCCAGGGCTTCCGCCGCATCTTCTCGCTTTGAGAACCTCGATGTCCTCTTCCTGGGATTTCTCACCTTCGCTCTGACTGTCGAGGCTCTCAGATAGTGTTAACACGCCCTAGGAAAAAACAGGATTTCGCCCCGGCCCTACGGGACGGGGTGGATGCAAGGTGGAACGCTAACCCAGGGTTGTCCGCCGCGGCGGACTCCACCCTGGGCTATTTTCGTATCCTCCCTGGCGGGAGGATTGACGCCGAGGCAGCCAGTTTCATACTTCGCGGGTCGACAACGCCGGTGGGGGACTAAAAAGTCCGGTTCGAGGGCTGGTTGACTTCAGCGGTTCCAGGCGCACCGGGGTCCGCGGCGGAGGTGTATATTTCTCTGTGGCGGAACAACGGTGAGTTGCAAGGAGGAGATGAAGATGACAGTGCGGCGCAATGAGATGGCCAAGCCGGCAGAAGATGAAGTATTGCTCGTTACCAGCGGCGATTTGAGGCTTGCGGCGAACCAGGAGTGTTGGCCCGCGCAGAGGGACATGGAAGAGAAGTTGACTGCGGCTTTCACTCAGAAGGGCTTCAAACTCGTCCGCGCCCATGCGTACAACGAGGCGGAGATGCATGGCTTTATCTCGTCGCAGCGGATGGGAATGGATGTTTTCATGAACATTCATCCCGAGGCGCGGCTGGTTTTTGCGACGGCGGCGTGGCAGTACAGTCACCATGTGCTTCCGGGTCTGCGCAGCCATCGGGGGCCGATTTTGACGGTCGCAAACTGGTCGGGACAATGGCCGGGATTGGTCGGGTTGCTCAATCTGAATGGGTCGCTCATCAAGGCCGGCAAAGAGTTTTCCTCCATTTGGAGCAAGGACTTTACGGATGATTATTTTGTTGCCGCGCTTGGGGAGTGGCTGCGCGACGGGAGAATCACCCATGACCTCAAGCATGTGCATGCGCTTGACACGGCCAGATTGCCTGCTGAGAGCGCGAAACTGGGCGCTTCGCTGGCCGGCGAACTGAAGCATCGCAAGGCAATCATAGGAATCTTCGATGAAGGTTGCATGGGCATGTACAACGCCATCATCGATGACGAGTTATTGAACCCCGCAGGCATTTACAAGGAGCGCCTGAGCCAGTCCGCATTGGTTGCGAAGATGCGGACGGTGAGCGATGCGGAGGCGGAGGCCGTCTATCAGTGGCTGGTTGCGAAGGGGGTGAAGTTCGATTTCGGCAAGGACCCCGCGACCGATCTGACGCTGGAGCAGACACTCGAACAATGCAAGATGTACATCGCGGCCGTGCGCATCGCAAAGAGTTTTGGATGCGATGCGATCGGCATCCAGTATCAACAGGGGTTGAAAGACATGACGGCCGCGTCCGATCTGGCCGAGGGCCTGCTGAACAACGCCGATCGTCCCGCGGTGTTTGCGGAAGACACCCATGAAGAGCTTTATCCCGGCGGACCGCTGGTGCATTTCAACGAGGTGGATGAATGCGCCGGTGTGGACGCGCTGATTACGAATCGTTGCTGGACGGCGCTGGGGCTTGACCCATCGACGACGCTGCACGATGTTCGCTGGGGCGAACAGTTCAAGGGGCAGGATCTGGATGCGTTTGTGTGGCTGCTGCAAATCTCCGGAGCCGCGCCTGCCAATCATTTTGTTGGCGGCTATGCGGGCGCCAGCAGCGAACGTCAGCCGGCCATGTATTTTCCTCTCGGCGGCGGATCGCTGAAGGGCATCGGCAAACCGGGCGAGATCGTCTGGAGCCGCGTGTTCGTTGAGGGCGGCGCGTTGCATGCCGACCTGGGAAGAGGCACGGCAGTCAGTTTGCCATTGGAGGAGACGGAGCGCCGCTGGCGGGAGACGACGCCCCAGTGGCCGATCGTTCATGCCGTCTTCCATGGCGTAAGTCAGAACCAATTCATGGCCCGGCACCGCGCCAACCACGTGAACGTTGCGTATGCGCCCTCAGCAGGAATTGCCGACAAGGCTCTGGCGACGAAGGCGGCGATGCTGGCGGAGTTAGGCGTCACGGTGCATCTGTGCGGCGTTACGCAGCCGGGCTGACGGCAACGGGCGGGTCGAGTGTGAGATAGCTCATTGCTGGATTTCTTCCTCTGGCGGCAGGATTCCCATCTCCCGATAGATAGGCCGGATTTCGCGGCGCACCGCCGGCAACTGCGTCGCGAACCATGCCGCGCCCAGCAGGACGGCGGATCCGTTTGCGATTACCGTCCACGGAGCGCCTATGGCATGCGCCAGGGTGCCGGCGAGCAGGCTGCCAAATGGGGCCATGCCCACGAAGGCCATCGTATAGTAGCTCATCACGCGCCCACGCTTGTCTTCGCTGACGATGGTCTGGATGATGGTGTTGCTGCCTGCCATCCCCTGCATCATGCCCATGCCTGCTATGAGCACCATGATCATGGATAGCCAGAAGACGCGCGACAGGCCGAAGCCAATCAGGCCCAGGCCAAAAACGGCGGCGGCGATGGGAATCATGCGGACCAGTCCCAGCACGCTTTTGCGCGCGGCCAGCGAGAGCGCCGACACCAGCGCGCCGACGCCCATGGCGCCCATCAGGAAACCGAGAGTGTGCGGGCCGCCGTGCAGCACCCTGGCCGCGAAGATGGGCATGAGGACCACAAACGGCATACCCATCAGGCTGATAACGGCGAACAGCAGCAGGATGGTGCGGACGGGCAGGAACTCCGACACATAGGTCCATCCGGCTTTCAACTCGGTCAGCGTCGAGGTGGTCCGGCGCTCCACTACGGGCGCATGCAGGCGCATCATGAGCAGCGAGGCAATGACGGCGATGTAACTGATGCCGTCGATCAGAAAGCACCATCCTTCGCTGGTAACCGCGATCAACATGCCGGCCAGCGACGGGCCGATCAGACGCGCCACGTTCACCATCGAGGAGTTGATGGCGATGGCGTTCGAGAGGTCGCGGCGGTCCTCGACCATCTTCACCATGAACGCCTGGCGACCGGGCATATCGAAGGCGTTGATGATGCCCTGCATTACGCTGAGAGCCAAAATCCAGTGGATGGTGATGTGGTGCGAAAGGGTCAGTGCTGCCAGCGCGAAGGATTGGACCATGGAGAGTGTCTGCGTCCAGACGAGCACCTGGCGGCGGTCGAGGCGGTCTACCCAAACGCCGGCGAAGGGAGCGAAGAGGAAGGTGGGAATCTGCCCCGCGAAACTGACCGTGCCCAGCAGCAGCGCCGAACCCGTGAGCCGGTAGACCAGCCAACTGGTGGCGATGCGCGTCATCCAGGTGCCGACGAGGGAGATGCTCTGTCCGCCAAAAAAGAGGCGGAAGTTGCGATGCTTGAGCGCGCGCCACGCGTGAGAAGAGCCGCTGGCGGCAGGCGAGGTCTCTTCGGGTCCGCTCAAAAGTCGCTCCTCAGTAGAGCCTGAAATTCATCTCGATGGTGACCCGCGTCGCAACGGGAACCCCTTCTTTCATCGCAGGCTGAAACCTGTATTTCAGGGCGCACTCGACCGCCTTCTCATCGAGTCCGGGCTCGAGAGAATGGACGATTTGAGGGTCAATCGGGATTCCTTCTTCGTTCACAAGCACCGAAACAGTCACCACCCCCTGAATCTTGTTTTTCCGCGCTGCATCGGTAAACTCCGGCTCGGCTGTGGAGATTGGTCTCGGCGGAGTCACGCCTCGCGAATTCATCAGCGGGCTGCGGAAGCCTTGCGATGGCAGGCCGGTGGGCGGGCCAAAGTGCACCATGATTCTTGGATACGCCGGTCTCATATCGGCAAGGAAGCGGGTCCGGGCAAACATGCGGACAGGGACCGGCTTTCCATTCACCGTTCCCGGTTCGAACTTGGATTGTCGAATGGCCGTTGTCGCGGCGGCGTCAAAGGATGCGCCATGGGAGCGCACCACCTGGATGTCCGTTGGGACTCCGTCTGTGCCGACGACCATGGAAAGAACGCAGTCGCCCTCGACTGCATCCGGCGGTGCTCCTTCCGGATACGCGGCCGGCACGCGCTGAATCACCATCGGCGCCACCACGCCGGGGCCTACGGCGTACACGCCATCGGCGCCCGGTTTGGGCGCCACAGGCTTGATGTTCATCGGCTCGTCGCCGGAGGACGGCGCTGACACCTGCTGCGCCCATGCTGTTCCGGCGGCCAGCACCAGAAGTGCCGGCAACAGTGCTGTTTTTCGCATCTGCCTCTCCTGCATTGACCCGAGGATGCCCTCACTCTAGCACACAAGTCCCAGCTCGCGGAGCAGGAAGGCATAGTCGAAGGCGATCTCTTTGAGGTAGTCGTAGCGGCCGCTTGCGCCGCCGTGGCCGGCTTGCATGTTGGTTACTAACAGCAGTAGGTTGTTATCTGTTTTGAGGGTGCGGAGTTTGGCCACATACTTGGCCGGCTCCCAGTACATGACCTGGCTGTCCTGGAGCGATGTCTTGACCAACATGGCCGGATAACTTGCCGCCTTGAGGTTGTCATAGGGGGAGTAACTCAGCATGTAGTGGAAATAAGTCTCCTCGTTGGGATTGCCCCACTCTTCATACTCGGGAACGGTGAGGGGAAGCGTGGCGTCGAGCATGGTGTTCATCACGTCTACAAAAGGCACGTGGGAGACGACGGCGCGGAAGAGATCGGGACGGAAGTTGGCGACCGCGCCCATCAGCAAACCTCCGGCTGAGCCGCCTTCGATGGCCACGCGGGCCGGGTCGCCGTATTTCGACGAGGTCAGATACTCGACGGCGGCGATGAAATCGGTGAAGGTGTTGCGCTTGGCGAGCATCTTGCCGGCGTCGTGCCAGGGCTTGCCCAGGTCGCCGCCGCCGCGGACGTGGGCATAGGCCATGACCACGCCGCGATCGAGCAGGCTGAGGCGGTTGGAGCTGAACCCGAGGGGAAGCGAGTAACCATAGGAACCGTAGCCGTAGACGTAAAGCGGATTTCGGGCGGGCTCGCGCTTGTCCATCTTGTCGATGCGGTAGACGAAAGAGACGGGAACTTTGACGCCGTCCGGCGCGACGGCATGGACTCGCTCGCTGGCGTAGAGGGTACGGTCGAAGCCGCCGGGAATCTCAAGTTGCTTGAGCAGCGTGGAGGCGCCGGTGGATACGTCGTAAGAGAAGACCGAGCTGGGAGTGGCGAGGGACTGGTAGGCGTAGCGGAATGTTGTTGCATCAAAGATGCGGTTGATGTGGGGCTGGGCGCTGTAGGCCGGTTCGGGGAAGGCGATTTCGCCGGCGGGAACGGCCTCGGGTCCGTCGCCGGAAAAGCGCCAGATACGCAGCCGGGGCAGGCCGTCTTCGCGCTCGCAGGCCACAAAGAAGCCGGCGAACAGATCCACCTCCTCCAGCATGACGTCGTCGCGGTGGGGAATGCGCTCGGTCCAGTGCTCACGGCCCGGGGTGGTGACCGGGGCGGTCACCAGGCGGAGATTTCTTCCTTGATCGTTGGTGCGGATGAACCACAGGCCGTTGCGGTGATCGATGGTGTACTCGTGCTCGTCCTGGCGAGGACTGATGAGGGTGAAGGCGCCGCCGGGTTCGGCGGCCGGCAGCACCCAGGATTCGCTGGTGGTGTGGCTGGCCGATTCCATCACCAGGAAGCGGCCGTCGCGGGTGCGACCGGCGCCGAGGTTGAAGCGCTCATCGTCGTCCTGGTAGACCAGCACATCTTCTGAATGCGGCGTTTCCCGCACATGCCGCCAAAGCTGGTACTGGCGCTTCTGCTCTTCGTCCTCGACGGTGTAGAAAAGGGTCAGACTATCGGCGGCCCACGCGACGGAACCGACGCGCTCGACTTGACTGGGGACAGGGGGATCGGGAAGGGTCTCGCCGGTGGCCAGGTCCTTGATGTGCAGCGTGTACTGGCGAAAGCCGGTGGTGTCGGTGATATAGGCCAGCCAACGGCCGTCGTCCGTGATGTCGGTGGCGCCGATCGCGAAGAAGGCGTGGCCCTCAGCCAGTTGATTGCCGTCGAGAATCACCTCTTCCGGCGCGTCCTCACTTGCATCTGGAGTTACTTGCTTGCGGCAGTGGATGGCGTATTGGCGGCCCTCTTCGGTGCGGGTGTAATACCACCAGCCGCCGTCGCGGAAGGGAACCGAAACGTCGGTCTGCTTTATGTGCGAGAGCATCTCGCGGTAAAGGTCTTCGCGGAGACCGGCGAGCGGGGCCATCACGGCCTCGGCGTAGACGTTTTCGGCCTCGAGGTACGCGGTGACCTCGGGATCCTGTTTGTCGCGCAGCCACGCGTAATCGTCGCTGAGGGTGACGCCATGCAAATGGGTCTCGGTGTGTTGCTTGCGGGCGACAGGAGGAGTGGGAAGCTGGTTCTGGGTCATTTCCTTCCCAGTGTAGTGCAAAGGCCAGCTTCCAGCTTCTAGCCTCCAGTCCCAGCTTTCCATAGGCAGGGGCGATTTTTTTGGTGTTCGGATGGTGCGCCTGGGGCGAGGAAAACCTAGAGGCTGGAAGCTAGCAGCTAGAGGCTTGGGAGCCAGCCGATGGAACCTTTGGCCGTCGGTCCGCGTACAATGGAGAGCGATGAAAGGCTTTCGCCGCGCACATTTGACCGTTTTCCGGCTGCTGCTGGCCGCTGGCGTGGGTTTTTCCGCCACGACCCTGGCGGCCCAGCGGGTTGACGATCTGCCCAAACCCACGGACTACGTGAGCGATTATGCCCACGTGCTGTCGCCTGAGGCGATTGCGCGGCTGGACCACATCTGCGACCAGCTCGACCACTCCCAGGCCAATGCGCAAGTGGCGGTGGTGACCGTCCAAACGCTGGATGGGGAGGACGCGGCAGAGTATGCCAACCAGCTTGAAGACAAGTGGAAGATGGGCCGCAAGGGCTCAGACCACGGCGTGCTGGTTCTGCTTGCGGTGGGCGACCACCAGCGCAGGATTGAGGTGGGCTATGGCTTGGAAGGCATCCTGCCCGACGGCAAGCTGGGCGATATTGGGCGGGAGATGGTTCCGCAACTGCGGGTTAACGATTTTGACGGCGCCGTAACGCTCGCCGTGGACGAGATCGCGCAGGTGATCGCGGCCGATGCCAAGGTGACGCTGGACGACGAGCCGGCTCTGCAACAGCCGGCGCCGCAGCACCACTCATCCGGGGTCAGAATCGTGCAGATCATAATCGTCCTGATCGTGGTTGGTCTCTACCTTTTCCGCGTCCTTGGCAGTTTTGGCCTGTTTGGCGCCTGGGGCTTGGGATTGCTGGGCGGCGGAATGGGCGGCCTGGGCAGCGGAGGCTTTGGCGGCAGCTTCGGCGGCGGCGGCTTCGGCGGCGGTGGCGGTGGCGGTGGCGGTGGTGGTGGAGGCGGTTTTGGTGGTTTTGGCGGAGGGGGCTTTGGCGGCGGTGGCGCCGGGGGCTCCTGGTAATTCTTCAAGTTTCAAAAGAAGGGGCATCCTTGAGTGGAGGCCGGAGGAGAAGAGAACTGTATGGGTAAAGGGCTTTGGATTGCAGTTGGAGTGCTGGGCGTGCTGGTTTTGGCCGTTCTGATGGTATTTGCCAGCTATGTGACAGCGAGGAATCAGATGGTGGCCAAGGATCAGAACGTGAAGAGCATGTGGTCGGAGGTGGATGTGCAATTGGAGCGGCGCGCCGACCTGATCCCCAACCTGGTGGAGACCGTGAAGGGATTCACCAAAGAGGAGAGCACGGTTTTTGGCGATATTGCCAACGCGCGGGCCGGGATGCTGAATGCGCAGGGGCCGCAGGCCAAGATTGCAGCCAACGGACAGCTCGACTCCGCGATCGGCCGATTGCTGCTGCTGACCGAGAACTATCCGCAACTGCGCTCGAGCGAGCAGTTCATGCGCTTGCAGGATGAGCTGGCGGGGACAGAAAACCGCATCGGCGTGGCGCGCAAGCGCTATAACGACGCCCTCCAGGACTACAACACTTTTATCCTTCAATTCCCCAACAACATCTGGGCAGGCATAGCCGGCTTCAAGGAGAACACCGCCTACTTCACGGCCAGCCCCGCTGCGCGGACGGTGCCGGCAGTCAAGTTTTGAGGGCAAGCTTGAGCGGTGGGGCAGCGCAAACGCGAAAAAGGCCATCCCGGAGTGTGGGGTGGCCTTTCAACGGTTGGGTTTGGGACGCGGCCCGGACTGTTCTACTTGAAAGAGGCGATGGCGCTGGCCTCGTCGTCGTAGATGTCGAAGACGGTGTAGAGCTTGGTCAATTGAAGCAGGTCGTGGACCTTCTTGGTCAGTTTCAGCAGCTTGAGGGCAGCGCCCTGGTTCTTGCAGGTGGTATAGGCGCCTACCAACTCGCCCAACCCCGAGCTATCGATATAGTTGACGTCCCCAAGATTAAGCAGGATGTTCTTCTGTCCTTTGCCGATCAGGTCGCGAATGGCATCGCGTATCTGCACGCTGCCCTCGCCGAGCGTGATCCGCCCGCTGAGGTCCAGAACGGTAACGCCGTCCACTTCACGGGAAGCAATAGCAAGTGCCACGAGAGTTCCTCCTTGTTGTTATTTCGGTTATAGCACTTCCGCCGGCAGCAGTGGCGGGAAAATCCCAAACTGCCCGAATCGCCGGCAGGGAGTAGTTGACCTCCGTCCGCCGCCGACGCTCCCTGCGCAAGCACCTCAAGTTTTTTCGCCGGCCGACGCCAGATGTTTCACCAGCGTCAACTCGGTTCCGGGATGCAGTTGTCGAAAGTGTACCTCATCCATGAAGGAACGGATAAGGAAGATGCCGCGGCCAGTGCCGCGCAAGAGGTTTTCCGGGGCCAGCGGGTCCGGAATCGTCTCCGGATCGAGGCCCCTGCCCTGGTCGGCAATGGAAATGACAAGCGCCCCGCCAGTGTTCTCCAAGGTTACGGCGATCTGCTTTGCGGGGTCGTACTCGTTGCCGTGGAGCACAGCGTTTACGGCGGCCTCGCGCACGGCCATGGTTACCCGAAAGCGCTCGTCCTCGTCCAGGCCTGCCTGCTCGGCCAGCTTGTCGGCGGCAGCCTCCACCTCGCCGACGCTTTCCATGGTGGAACTCAGCGAAAAACTCATCCGTCCTTCCTTGGGCGCGCTCACCGGGTCGTATCCACCTCTTCCGGACCGGGCCGGGGCGCACTCCCCCCTTCGCGCCTCAGCAACCTTGCTGGCAGTTTCATGGCTGAAAGTGATTGTGTCAAGCAGCGGCTTGGGCGCGGGTCCCGGAAATAGGGGGAAGCTGTGTCAATTTGAGCTTGCCTCACTCGAACCTAGGGCCAAGTCTTCATTGCCTCTTGTCTTGGGCGAAAGCCTACGCCTGATTCCGCGCTCCATGCAGTATCTGGAGAATTTGAACGGCTCCCCGTCCCTTTCGGTAATAGATCAGATATTTGCCCGCGGCGAAGATGCGAACGCTGGTAGCAATCTCATCGCAAGTGCGGCCGATTTCTGGGGATTCGGCGATCAAAGGGAAGCGATCCGTGATGGTATAAACCAGCCGTCCAGCAATGTCCGGGCTTGCCCGTTGAGCCCAGTAGTCGTAGATGGCGTCCAGATCGCGCCTCGCCGTCTTGGTCACGCGGAGACGCATCACTGGGATTGGTTGAACCGTTCGCGCCCACGGGCCGCAACATCGGCGGCAAGCGCTTCAATCCCGGCGCGGTCTTCGTACTCGGTGTATTCACCCCGATCGATTTCGGCGACGCTTTCCAGGACGCGCTTGCGGATGCCTTCGGTCTGGACAGCCGTCAGGTCCGTCAAAATGTCCTCGACGGTGGGGGCGGCGATACGCAGAGCGCGCTGATCGTCATCCTCCATGCGGCGCAGGGCATCGCGCACCACTTCGCTGGCATTGTTGTAGCGTCCGCTCTTGACTCTGGCGCGCACGTACTCCGCCAGATGGTCCGTTATCGAAACGTTCATCTGATCCATGAGAATCCCTTCAGCCTGGGAGCCGAAGCCCTTGTCAGGAGCATATATCCCGGCAAGCACACTGTCAATCATTGACATGACTGCGGCGCGGAGGAGATTTGTCCATCTTCGCGCATCGCAGTCTCCCGGCCCGATGCATCCACAGGCCCAGAGCCGCCCCCAGGGGATACACTTTGCTCATGCAGCCTCGCACCACAGCCCGCGTGAGCCTGACCGCGCTTCTCGGCACACCGGTGACCGATGCACAGGGGCACCTTCGCGGGCGGCTCAAGGATATTGCCGTGGCTACCGGTCCCGATGCGGGGAAGGTCGCCGGCCTGGTGCTGAAAACCCGCACCGGGCTGTGCATCGTGCCCTCCCAGGACGTGATGGAGACGCCTGCCGGCACGCTCGAGCTGCGTTCGTCCGGGGCGCTCGTTCCGCTCAAGGAGGAGGGCAACTATCTCTACCTGCGGCAGGACCTGGTGGACCGGCAGATCATCGATATTCACGGCCGCAAGGTGGTCCGGGTGAACGATGTGGACCTGGAGTGGATGGGGCGGGGCGCGGCGCACCTGCTGCGCGTGGCGGAGGTCGAGGTGGGGCTGCGCGGGGCCTTTCGCAGGGTTTTCAAAGGGCTCTTGCCGCGGGCTACGCTGGAGACGCTCTCGCGAAAGTTCGGGGCCAGCGGCATTCCCTGGCAGTTTGTAGACGTGATCGAGGTTGACCCGGCGCGGCGCGTCAAGCTGCGCATCGAGTACGAACGGCTGGCCGAAATGCACCCCTCCGATCTGGCCGAAATCCTGGAAGACCTGGCGCCGGCCGAGCGCGAAGCGGTGTTTACCTCACTGGACGAGGAGGTGGCCGCCGAGACCCTCGAGGAGGTCGAACCCAAGCTGCAAAAGGCTCTTTTGGAGAAGCTGGACGAGGAGAAGATCGCCGACATCGTCGAGGAGATGGACCCTGGCGCGGCGGCCGACCTGCTGGCCGAGTTGTCTGAAGAGCAGTCCGACGCCATCCTCGAGGAGATGGAGCCGGAGGAGCGGCAAGAGGTGGAGGAACTGCTGGAGTTCGACGAGGATTCGGCCGCCGGCTGCATGACCACCGACTTCATCTATTTAGGGATGCAGTCTACCGTTGCCCAGGCGGTGCAAGCGCTGCGCAGCTTCGACGGCGATCCGGAGAGCGTAACCGAGATTTATCTGCTCGACGAGAGGCGGGTGCTTCGCGGCGCAATCTCTTTGGCGCGGCTGGTGGTGGCGCAGCCGGAAACGCGGCTGGCCGTGCTGGCCGAGCCCCGCGTGCTCTCCTGCCCAGCCGATCTGCCCCAAAACGACCTGGCCGAGCTGTTCGACAAGTACAATCTGCACGCGCTGCCCGTGGTGGACGCCCAGGGCCGGATGGTAGGGGTGGTGCAGGCTGACCACGTGATCAGCTTCCTGCGCGAGAAGCTGTAGGGCGTTTTGAACCAGGAAGACCCCAATGAGGCTCTCAATCGGACATTTCTGAGCAAAAAGGGTCACCGCCGTTTCATTCTTGTGACTAATCTATGAGAAAGTAGCCGGGTTTATCCGGAATTGTGAAAGAATTTAGACATGATGCAGTTTCCCCAGATCATTCAGGGCGGCATGGGTGTGGGTGTCTCGAACTGGCGCCTAGCCCAGGCGGTCTCCAAACTCGGCCAGCTTGGCGTGGTCTCCGGCACGGCGCTCGACGCGCTTTTTGTGCGGCGGCTTGCCGATGGCGACGAGGGCGGGCACATGCAACGGGGACTGGAGGCTTTCCCCTTTCCGGAGATGGCCCGGCGCATCTGGCAGGAGTACTTTGTTCCCGGCGGCAAGCCCAGCGAGGCGCCGTATCCGGCCATGCCGATGCACCAGCGGCGAGACCCGCGCAAGCTGGTCGAGCTGTGCATGGTGAGCAACTTTGTCGAGGTCTTTCTGGCGCGGGAGGGACACAAGAATCCGGTCGGGATCAATTTTCTTGAGAAGGTGCAGATCCCCCACCTGGCTTCGATTTACGGTGCCATGCTGGCCGGGGTCGGCTATGTGCTGATGGGCGCGGGCATTCCGCTGCACATTCCCGGCGTGCTGGACGCCTTTGCGGCGCACCATGCGGCCAAATACAAGTTGGCGGTGACGGGAGCATTGCCGGGGCAGGATACTCAGATGCGCCTCGATGCAGCCGAATACGCGGAGGGCTGGCTCCCCGTGCTCCATCGGCCCAGGTTCCTGGCCATCGTCTCCTCCAACACTCTGGCCACCACCATGCTCCGGCGAGCCAGCGGCAGGGTGGACGGGTTGGTGATCGAAAGCCCGACGGCGGGCGGGCATAATGCGCCGCCTCGCGGCAAGCTGCAACTGAATGCCGCCGGAGAACCGGTTTACGGTGAGCGCGATCGGGTCAATATTCAGGATTTGGTGGCGCTGGGCGTTCCTTTCTGGCTGGCGGGCGGGTATGGAAACGCCGCGAAACTGCGCGAGGCGCTTGAGCAGGGCGCAACGGGCGTGCAGGTGGGCACAGCCTTTGCGTTCAGCCGGGAATCCGGTCTGCGTCAGGACTTGAAGAAGAGGCTTCTGGCCCAGGCGATGACGGGAACGGGCGAGGTGTTTACCGATCCGCTGGCTTCCCCTACTGGATTTCCGTTCAAGGTGGCCCTGCTGCAAGGCACCTATTCCGATCCTGAGGTCGCCGCGGCGCGGAAGCGCGTCTGCGATGTGGGTTTGCTGAGGGAGCCGTATGCGGCGCCGGACGGCAACATCGGGTACCGCTGCTCGGCAGAGCCGGTGGCGAACTACCTGTCCAAGGGCGGCAAGATCGAGGAGACAGTGGGAAGAAAATGCCTGTGCAATGCGCTGCTGGCCAACATCGGCTGTGCGCAGATGCGTAAGGACGCGGTTGCGGAGCCGGCCCTGGTCACCATCGGCGACGACCTGAATACCGTGGCGCAGTTTCTGGCTCCGGGCCGCGAGAGCTACAGCGCCGCGGACGTCGTTGCGTCTCTTTTGAGTGGCGTGACGGCCGAGCCCGCCTTCGAGACCGAGGCCGGCCTTCTGGTTACCGCTTAGCTGGCCGCCGCCGGCACCGCTCCCCCACTTACCCTGAACACCTTGGGAACGCGATCCGCGGGTGCAGGCAGGGCAGGGAAGGCTGCGTGCGGCTCGGTCTGGTACCAGTAGGCCGTCGAGTAGAAATTGTCGGAGCGATCGTTGGCAGTGCCGTGCTCGATGGTCACGCGAATCGACTTCTCAAAGGCGATGGGGCTTTCGGTGTGCCAGCGGTAGAGGCAATAGCGGCCGCCGAGCCGCTCCGGGTCCACGATGTAAGGCGCGCCCTGGTGCAGATTGGCAAAAGCCTGGCCGCCAAAGTCCCAGGCTCCGTTGTAGTAGTCCTCGGTTCCGGTGCCGTTGATGGTAGGCAGCGCGTCGCCATCGATGAAGATCATGTCGTCGCCTTCGCCGAACCAGCCGTCCCGATTCTGCTCGACGGCTTGGGTCACACCCACAAAATGCCCCTTGCCCGCGGCCTCGAGGAAGACGTAGTTGTCCGCTCCGCTCAGGTTCTTGCCGTCGTTGATGCCGGGACCGATCCTGCAAGGAGCGGCCTGCCGATACTGCGCATGAAAGCGGCCCACGTCGCCGGGAAGGGCGGGCAACGTCACATAGTCGACGGCGAAGTAGAGATTATCGGTGCGGACCTTGCCTTCGTTGGCCAGGCTGAGGCGGGCCGAACTTGCAAACGGCATCTGGAAGTAGGCGTTGAGCGCCTTGATGGGCGCAACGGCCAGCAAAGCCGATTGATAGGTGAAATACTCGCCCAGGCCAAGGCCGAAAAAGTCGCCGATGGGGACCTCGACTGAGGGCGTGGATTCGCCGTCCCACCAGGCGCGCAGGACGAGATTCTTCAGGTGCATCGGGTCCTCGGAGTTGATGGTGAACCAGATGTGCGTGACTACCCCGGCCCCCGTCACATCCAATAGCGATGCCGTGTTGCCTGCTTCCACCCTGACCCAGTCGTCATTGCCGCCCGTCCGGTCCCAGCTTGAGGAGCGGCGGTTCTTGTAATTGCGCAGACGGGCCTGCGCCAGAAGTTCCTCCGGCCCGGCGGGAATGAGCTCGGGAGGCGCGGGCATGGCGCCCTCCGCGGCAGGCGCGCTGGCCGCGGCTCCGGTGGCGTTCAGGCCCAGCAGGCCGACGGCCGAGACTCCGGCTACGGAAGCCATGGCGCCAAGCAACCTGCGGCGCGCCGGTGAGCTTTCATTTGTGTCAGGCGAATGCATAGGATGGGTCCTCCGATGTGGCGAGTGGTGAAAGCGTGTTGTAGTCTCATGCGCCGGGGGCTGTCAAGCAGGACAGCCTCGACTCGGCGATCATCTCTCAGGGCAAGGACAGGTCCTGTGCCGGCGAGTGAGAGGGCTTCCGGGCCAGGGAGATTCGAGGGAGGCCAATCCCGCTTAATTGTGTTAGCCGCGCACTGCCGGGAAGATGGTGAGGCGCAACTGCGTTGAACCATAAGGGACGAGAGTCACGCGCTCTAGAGTCTCGCTGACTTTGGCGACGATCAAATCCGGCAGAGGCGGAGTGAATTTCTGGCTCGCATCATCGGGGTTGGACTGCAGTTCCCAGCCTTCGATCGTTCTTGCCGGCACCGTAAGAGTCGTGGGGGGATTCTCCCATGGATCAGGTTCCGGATCCTGAGCCGCCGGCTTTCTCTTGAATATAACTTCGCTGTTTAAGTTTGCCGGATCAAGCGCGATGCCGTAGTTCCATGCGCTGGCCGCAGTGGCTTCCCAACTGGGAAAGTCGGCCGTGGTGTATTTCGGCTCGATGCGCGGCGTCCAGTTCTCCTTGATGGCGAGTGAATAAACGAGCGGGCCATGCTCGATTCCGATGCCGTTCTGCGGCCAATGCGAAATTGCCAGTTTCATCGGCAGAGTTAGAGTCACCTGGTCGCCGGAGTTGAAACTGCGATGTAAGACCAGGAAGCCTTTGCCGGTCCGCGATGCGGTAACTGGTACGCCATTCACCGTGAGACGCGGGTTATCGCACCAGGCGGGAATCCGCAATGAAAGAGGAAATGTTACTGCGCGGCCGGCATCGATCCTGAGGTGGATCTGTTCGTCGAAGGGATAGTCCGTCGTCTGGACGATCTCAACCTGTCGGTGGTCCGGCCCCACGGTGGTCTTCATTCTCGAGGGGCCGTAGAGAACCGCCGCCAGGCCGTCATCGTTGGTCTTCATCCACATGCGAATGGCATAGTTGGGGAGGATGCGGTGGACATTGCCGCCGCAGCAAGCGGTAGCTTGTCCGGGATTGGGCTGATAGGCCATCATGCGGCCGCCGTGCTCCATCACATTGTGGTCGGAGGTCAGCGTGGCCAGGAATTGGTTGGGGCAGGAAAAATATTGCAGCGCTTTCCAGTCGTTCTTGATGGCCCCCGGCGCGGCATTGAAGCAGGCGCGCTCCACGCGATCGGCCCAGATTGCATCTCCCGTGGCCATCAGCATGTAGCCCCACGACCAGGTGTGGTCGGAGATGTCGCATGTTTCGTGGGAATCGAGGGAAGTTACGGTGCGGTACCACTCCGAAGTGGAAGGGATACCGTCGATCAGCATGTGGTGGTCGAAGATGCGCCGTTCGGCCGCGAGCGCGAACTTGAGATACTCATCCCTGCCTGTATAGAGATAGAGAATGGCCGGCAGTTTCATGGTTTCAGCGTAGGTGCAGCCGTGGGCATTGATGGGCGTGGCGGCAAAGACGCGCAGCGGCGTCAGGTCTCCATGGTCGGGGTCGGCGGCCACCTTCATGTACTCCCGCCACGCATTCTCAGCCAGGGCAAGCAGGCCGGGATCGCCGGTGCGCGCATAACACCACAGAATCGCCTCGATGTTGGTGACGTTTCTGGTTGGCGTTCCATAGGAAGCCTTGTCGCCGAGATAGTGCTTCCTGAGCGCTTCGGCAATGTCGATGCTGTCTGGCCCGCCCGGCGCGGGCTGCGCATCCCCAAGGGCCGCCAGGCCGCGGAACAAGACATTCTGCGGCCAGCGATGAAAATCGCCCTTGGGATCTTCGAATTCTTTCGGTCCGAGATAGCCGTTGGCGGCAGCGTGAGAGAGCGTGTAGTCGATCGACGCCCGCACCTGCGCCATGAGCCGTTCATCCTGAAGCACAATGGCTAAACGAGTGGCTCCGTCGATCCAATATGCTTTCTGCTCCCACGGCCACCACGAGTCCTCAAATCCCGGGACCCCGTGTTCCTCGCCGGCCCAATACGCCCCGGTGAATGGCCAGGAGATCTGCGGGAGTTGAGACCCCAGTTGCGAGGCCTGCTTTTCCAAGTACCCGCGCAGCCAACCTTCAGGCTGGATGGTTCCGGGGGCCAGGGCGTGCAATGCGGCATGAGAATGCGCGGTTGAATCCGGCTCCGCCCCCTCGAGCAGAGGGCTTGAGCCCATCAGCATCGCGGAACCGATCAAGGCCAGGCGAATGAATTCGCGGCGGCTCAGTTCATTTTCTTGAAGACTGGCTTGAATCCCCATCACAACCCCTCTCTCAGGTGCCATCTCCGGGCAGTTTGTTCGCGGAAGGGATTCTAGCATAGACCAGCCCGGCAGGGACGGAGGGCGCGGCACTGGCCGTTTAATCAAACGCCGGCGCGACCAATCCCGCGGCGGCCATGAGGGCAAAAACGCATTTCATCTTTTCCGCTCCCTCAGGTTGTGGCTGTCAGCGGCCTTCAGAGTCATGCCGTAAAGGGACTTGAACTGCTCAATGTCCTTGAGCGTTTGCGGAGAGAAGGGAACAACTTTGCCCTCGAAAGCGTGCAGGACGATTCCCTCCAGCAGGTCGCCGAGGGTGATCTCCTTCTGCTCGGCGACCGCTTTGAGCACCTTCAACATGCGCTTCTCCAACCGGACGCCGGTCTGGACGCGCTCGACTACGACGGGTTCGCGATTTTGCTGCTCTTGCGCCATGTGTGGCTCCTGTTATCCTGGTACAAATGTACCCAGGTAGTTGAGTCCTGTCAACCCCCTCCTTCGAGATTCCTCCGCAGGGTCATGGCCGCCGGGGTTCGCATCCCCCGGTCCGGCCTGTTATGGTCAGTGAGGAAACCTGGATGAATCCCCCTTAGGAACCGGCTGGAATGTGGAAGCGTTGGCGAACCCGGATACTCCTGTTTCTGGCCGTTCTCGGCCCCGGATTCATTACCGCCAATGTTGACAACGACTCCGGGGGCATTCTCACCTACTCCCAGGCCGGCGCGCAGTTCGGCTATACCCTGCTGTGGACCATCATTCCCATCACCATTGCGCTGATCGTGGTGCAGGAGATGTGCGCCCGCATGGGCGTGGTCACCGGCAAGGGCTTGAGCGACCTGATCCGCGAGGAGTTCGGCCTGCGGCTCACCTTTGTGCTGATGGTGCTTCTGGTGGTGGTCAACTACACCAACGTGGTCACCGAGTTCATCGGCATCGCCGGGTCGATGCACCTTTTTCATGTGTCCAAGTTCATCTCCGTGCCTTTTTGCGCGGCGCTGGTGTGGTACATGGTAGTGCGCGGCAGCTACAAGAGCACGGAAAAGATCTTCATCGTCGCCTCTTTGGTTTACATCTGCTACATCTTTGCCGGGGTGCTCTCGCAGCCCAGCTGGCACGATGCGTTGTGGGCCACGGTCAAGTTGCCGCAGAAGTCGGTGTGGAGCGACAAGGCCTATATGTACATGGCAATCGGCGTGGTGGGCACCACCATCGCCCCGTGGATGCAGTTCTACCTGCAATCGTCGGTCGTGGAGAAGGGCATTCGCGTGAAGGACTACGCGGCCTCGCGGCTGGACGTGATCGTGGGCAGCCTGTTCACCGACATTGTGGCCTGGTTCATCATCGTGGCCTGCGCGGCCACTCTCTATGTGCATGGCATGGGGGCCATCCAGGTGGCCGCGGACGCGGCCGAGGCCATGCGCCCCCTGGCCGGCGACTACGCGTTTATTCTCTTCGCCTTCGGCCTCTTCAACGCCTCGGTCTTCGCCGCCTCGATTCTGCCGATTTCGACGGCCTACACGGTTTGCGAGGGGTTGGGCGTCGAGTCCGGCGTGGACAAGCACTTCAAGGAAGCGCCGTTCTTCTACTGGCTCTACACGCTGCTGATCGTTGGCGGCGCGCTGACCGTGCTCCTGCTGCCCGACGCGCAACTGATCAACGTGGCCATCCTCTCGCAAGTGTTGAACGGCGTTCTGCTCCCGGTGGTCATTATCCTGATGCTGATGCTCATCAACCGCCAGGACCTTATGGGTGAGCACAGGAATTCACGCCTGTGGAACTGGATCGCGTGGGGCACCAGCGTCATCGTCATCGGCATGACGCTGGTGATGCTGTGGGGGATGATACCGGGACACTGAGGGATGAGCTGGCGGGGTCTGTGGTTTCCCTGGTCTTCAGAATGGTATGTACTCTCCTATCTGCCTCGAAACTCCGGCTTTCTCTTCTCAAGAAATGCCCGGATGCCCTCTTGATAATCTTCGCTGTCATAAACCTCACGACGCAGTGACTGGATGCGTTCGTAAGCTTCCGGCGTAATGGGATGCGCCGAGGCCAGCACGCGCAGTTCTTCCTTCAAGATGCGGAGTACGAGCGGCGAGGTCTCCACGATCTGCATCGCCAACTGTTGGGTGAAGCTTTCGAGCTCTTCCCTGGGGACAACGTGATTGATGACTCCGCACTCCATCAGACGCTGCGCCGAAACAGGCCGGGCGGTAAACAACATCTCCTTAATGATTGGCATATTGACAACTTTCATCAGGTTCAGTATCCCCGACAGGTTGTAAGGAACGCCGAGTTTGGCCGGAGTAATTGCCAGCGTCGTGTCCTGGGCGGCAACGATCAGATCGCAGCTCATCACCAGTTCGCATGCGCCTCCCCAGACCGATCCCTCGACCATGGCGATGACCGGGCAGGGGTGTAACTGGATGGCACGCACGATTTGGCGCAGCGGATCGTTGTAAGTGATGGGATCGCGCCCATTGGTCGGTAACTCGGTAACTTCATGCCCGGCGGAGAAGACCTTCGCTCCCCGTTTGGCGCGGAGAATGATCACGCGCAGATTCCGCGCCTTCATGGCATTCAGGGCAGAGGCGATTTCATCAATCAATTCTCCGTTCAGCGCATTGACTTTGGCACGATTGAGCGTAATCGTGCCGATTGCGCCACTGACTTCGACGATCACTAACGACATAAGATCTCCTAAAATTCACTTGACGAAAGTGCCGCAGCCTGCACGTTCCGTCCGATAGTTGCCGGGTATCCTTCGGATCGTTTCGCTGTTGCCGGGACCTGCCTACAGGAGCTTGCCGGCGGCGAGGTCGAGAATCAGGCTGCGGTCGGCAGCCAGGAAGTCGTAGCCGGGCAGGTCTTCGAGCCTGGTCCAGCGCACCTCATGGTAGATGCGGTTTTGCATCTCGCCTGAGAACTCATGGACGGCAAAGAACTGGAGGTCGACGGCGCCGCCATGGCGGTAGTTGTGGCGGATGCGGGTGATGCGGGGGCCAACGACGGCCTGAATGCCGAGTTCTTCTTCCAGTTCGCGGACCAGCGCCTGCTCAGGGCTTTCGCCGGACTCGATCTTGCCCCCCGGGAACTCCCACCGCAAGGCCATCGGTTGATCCGGACGGCGTTGACCTATGAGGACTTCGCCGCCGCGCACGATGAGTGCAGCCGCTACAAAACGAAGGGCGGGACCGGCGGACCGCTTGGTGGAGTTCGGCTGATCTTCTTGCACATGTTTAGTGTAAACGCAGCAAAAGAAATGCGAAACCGGACCAGGCATCGCGGGCTTTGGTAGGGCGAAAAGGTGCTCTCAAGCCAGCCTGAAAGAAGAATCTTCCCGGAAAAGCTCTATTCCCCGTCAACCGCCGCCTCGAGGCCCTCGGCAGCCTGGGGCCGGAAGTATCCCCAGCCGTTTTTTGACGCCGCCTGAAGCAGCGCGGGGGAAGGGTTGACGGGGAAGGCGTGGCGTGCGATCCGGAGCATGGCGAGGTCGTGAATGGAGTTGCCGAAGACCGCGTCAGGGCGCGCCAAGCCAACCCGTTGGAGCGCGCCGGCCTTGCGCTCGTCGGTGGGCACGTCGACAATTTCGCTGGAGATGACGCCGGCGGTGACACGAACCTCCGCGGCGAGCACATGTTCTTCCAGGATGCCGAAATCGCGCACGGCTTCGGCAATCACCCAACGATTGGTGGAGCTGACAACCCAAAGTTCGACTCCGGTCCGGCGCAGGGCAGCGAGCAACGAGACCATTTCCGGAAATACCCGGCCGCGCACAAACTGCTGCACATACTGAGCCGCGGCGTCGCGCAACTCCTGGTCGCGCAGGCCGGCATAGATCTGCACCATTTCGCCGCAGATTTCCAATTCGCCGACATGGCCGGACCGGTAGGCCCGGTGGCGGGCATCGATCCAGTGGCTGGTGGAACGCGAGACAAGGCCCTGCTCGAGAGACCAGACCATGAAGCCATAGCCCGAGTCACCGCTCCATAGCGTTCCATCACCATCGAAGACAGCAACCTTTGGGTTGCAACTGAGAACCAGCCGCTCGAACTCCTGGGCGGTCCACATGGGGATATCTTTCTGCCTAGATGTCACGCCTTCCTCGATCCTGCCGGGGACTCAATTCGTTCAACTCTATTCTCTTCCAAACCGGCCGGGTTTTGCACGTGAAGAGTTGAAGAAGGGCCGAAGGGAGGTACGTCGACGGATGGATCCGCGTATGGGGTGATGATGTTGATTCCTTGAGATACTGTAGAATCAATAGTTTACTGAATACAAAATGACGAATGCTGAAGAATTATTGCCAGTTCCTTGAGGAAGACCTGAAGCCCCCCGAGTTCTCAAGTTCGCCGCACCTGAGAAGGTGGCACAGATCGTGCGCCGGGGCGGCGTGCTGTCGAGTCTGGATAGCCGGCAGGTGCTTGACCAGGCAATCGTCACCGGACGGGGCGGCGAGTTCCTCAGCCTCACAGAGGGGCAGTGCTTCACGCTGAGTATTCGCTGAGAAAAGGGCGAAGGGTAACTGTGGCGCCAACTACCGGGGAACATCGGGGAGGTGAAAGTCAACTCCTGCGTCATGATTCACCTTCGCTGTCGCAGCGAGGTCGAGTTGGTCAGTTGGGATATCACGGTGATGCTGGTCTCCGACATAGAGTGTGGTCCGGGTCAGAACGTAGTTATGAATCTGCTCAGGAGGGCGACCATCTTTGAAGACGAGCGTGACCGCCTCCTCGCTGTCCGGGGCCGGTGACGGATGCGACAGACCAGATGTGGGCTGGTAGGGAACAAGAGGCCCTGGTTGCCCCTGCTCAGCGGGCTGTGCATCGTATCCCTCGGGTGCGTAGTCAGGCGAGGCCGAAGAATCGTCATAGCCGATGGCGTCTGGGTATGCAAGGAAATAAGGGCCTATCCATCCCGGTACACCGTAGGGAACTCCCACTCGGTAAGGCGACAGGTATGGCCTTCGATAGCGCCATGCCCCGGTATAGGGGGGGCGAGCGCTGAAATTGCCGGCACCACCTCTCTGCAATCCGCGGGCTATGCCGAGAGACCTGTTGCCGGTATACCGGGGAGAGCCTGCGAATCTATTGGGAACAGAAGCGCCGAAGCCTCCGTGAAAAGCCTGTCCGGTGTGGCCCGAGAAGTTGCCGCGAGATGTGGACCGCTGGGCGCAAGCCGGAAGCGCAACCCCAACAGCAATCAGCGCAACCGCGGCGAGACGCTTCATGAAGACATTTTACGCCTGTTTGCACATTGGGGGTTGGCGATTCTCAAGGCAGCCGGCGATCGTGGCGGTCTGTTATCGCGGCTGAATGTACTCGGAGAGCTTTACGAACCGAAGCCCCGCCTTTTGAGCATTCTCAATGATCGTCGGCAGTGCTTCCACCGTGTTCGACCTGTCTCCTCCAGAGTCATGAAGTACGATGATGGCGCCCCGCTTCAGACCTCTGGTAATCGCCCACTCAATGTACCGTTTTGGAGGTTGGTATGGGTCAAACGCGTAAGCTGAACCAAGGACAGCGGAATAGTCATGCTTCCAAAGCAGGCGAATCTGGCCGGTTCTGATCAAGCTCCCCGCCGGGCGAAAGAGTTTGGGCGGATTGCACAAGCCAATTGAGCGTTCCGCACGAAGCAGGTCACGCTCAAACTCATCGTTGTCCAGCCGGACTGTTCGACGCCATGAGTCAGAGCACCTTTAGAATCTGTAACTTACGTTGAATCAATGAGGTCTAAACTCCCGTAACCCCCGCAAATCCCCTGAATCCCGCACTCTCTTGTACAATCCTTGTACAAATCAGCCCAACCTTAGAACCTTCGGGTGGTGGGCCTCCATGAACCGGCGGCGTCCTTCCGGGCCGATGCGGAGGGAGATGCATTTCCTGGTGTGGAGAAGCTCACCGTGGCCGCTGGCCTGGCAGCCCGCGGGGTGTTCCGTGAACCACTTCCGGACATAGGTTGGTCCCCAGTGGAACTCAGCGGCGATCTCCGCGACTGTGAAGTAATCCCTGTTTGGATCGCGCGGCTTCTTGCGGGCCGGAGCTGGTGGGACCAGCTCGAGCCTCACTGGCTTCTTCCTGGCCACGCTGACAGGGTCCGGCAATCCCCACTCAGGAGCCTCGGGCAGCGAACTGCTCTCGTACTCGGCCTCGCCCTGATCATATTCGGTGTAGGGCTCGGGACGAAATGAAGGTGCCATGGCAACACCATTGTACGCCCCAGGCGTGATCGGTCACAGAACCTCCACCAGGAACCGTCAAAGTAGTAGGGGGCAAAATATAGCCTCGATGGCTAAAGCCTACTGTTTTCGCGGTAGTCTGGACAGCGCTCAGGACGCGCACAGTAGTAAGTGGAGGATGGTAAAGATGAGCAGCAACTCGGTTGTTTGCAACATATTCAAGGATGATTCGGCGCTGACCATGAGCAGCCGGGAGATCGCGGAACTGACTGGCAAGAAGCATGTGCACGTTCTCCGTGATATTCGCGTCATGTTGGCTGCTCTTCAGAACTCAGATTTGGATCCCCTTTCGTATCAAGGAGTTAAGGTAATCCGACGTTCAGACAACAACCAGATTGCAAAGATTCATCTTCCGAAGCGTGAGTGCCTCACTCTGCTCTGCGGTTACAGCGTCATTCTTCGCGCCAAGATCATCGACCGCTGGCAGGAGCTGGAAGCACAGGTCGCTCAAACGTCCATCCAGATGCCGGACGACCTGCGGCCGGCGATTGCTGCCCGCGCCTGGGCTGACGCGTACGAACGCGCGCACTGCTAGAAGGCGCCAACAGCCCGCTCAGCGGCTTCGTAGCTGAGATCCTGGCCTGGGTGACGACCCTCCAGCAGGGCGTTGAACAAGGGCGCGCCAGGAAGAAAGTGGAGAAACATCTGTCCACTTTCCAAGAATCTTCAGAATGTAATACCGAGGGGCAAAATATCGCCCTGATCGCAGGAACAGAGACTTTTACAGTAGTCGCGGCCAGCGATCAGGCGTGCACACTGAGGGTGGAGGAAGAAAAGGATGGAGACGATGAAGAGCAAACGTAGTGCTTGCAACAAGATATTCAACAATCCGGAGTTTACCAGCAGCCGGGAGATCGCGCGCTTGACCGGAAAGAGCCATCAGCAAGTGCTTGAAGCCATTGAACTTGCCAGCAAGGAAGGGCTCATTACGGGAAAGCCCGCGCCTGGGTACTGGCTGGACGGGCCTAGCGTCTTGATCGCCATTGGGCTGCTAATCGGCGTGCCCCTGGAAGCGTCGTAGCCGGGACCTGGCCCGGATGTATACCCGCCGGCCCCGGCGTTGACCACGGGCACGCCAGGACGACGACACGGCGCTGTACAGCCAATCCAGGCCACCGAACGGTGCGAGCCTACAAAGAAACAAAAATGCAAGTTCAACAAAACAAAGACAAATCGCGGGGCGCCCGTTTCATTCGCCGTGGGTCGGCGAAGCCGGTGGACGACTATAGAGAGACCTTTCCAGCCGGGCAGCAAAGAAACATGGCCGCTAAGGTTTTCCGCCTACGCCCCGGCCCTGGAATCTGGTGGATCATGGGTTCAGAGGCATACAAAAGCAATGATGATCGGCAATGCAATCTTTGGTACAGCGGTTCCAGGAACCTTTCTGCTTCGGCATGGCAAGGCCCCGCATTTCACCTCCACCGACCACGCCGCAGCCGCGTGGTATGAATGTACCCGCTGCGGCGAGTTCAAAGCCATCAGGGTAGGGGACGTCAAGCCCGGACGAACAGTGAGCTGTGGCTGCAAGGGACGCGAAGGCTTCATTGCGCATTGCAAGCAGCGGGTATCAAATCTGCCCCGCGGAACCCGCAAGCAGATGCGCCGGCTGGCCCGCAAGGGCGTGCCTACCGGGAACATAGCCAAGCAGTTCCACCTCGACAAGTACGTTGTTTCCTTCACCGTTCAGGGCCAGCGCGGTAACGCGCACGCGTAGATAGGGTCGGCGTCGGCAGAATCCCTATGCGCCAGATTGTGGATGCTTCTGCAGGAAGTCTGATCCCCTCTGTTCTGGATTCGGCCGTAGCGGGCAGCACGGTGCATACAGACGGGTGGCAAGGTTATCTTCCTCTGAAAGGCAATGGTTATCAGCACGAGGTTACGTATCTGAAGGGGAATAAGAAGGCTGCATCTGAACTGCTGCCACGCGTTCATCTGGTCATCTCGCAACTGAAACGGTGGATGATGGGAACCGACAAGGCGCAATCAGCCACAAGCATCTCGACTACTATCTGAATGAATTCACGTTCCGCTTCAACCGGCGGCGATCAAAGAGTCGGGGCAAGCTCTTCTTCCGACTGGCGCAGCAAGGCGTGGCAGTCGATCCCGTACCGCTAATGCAGATTATTTACCCTGAGGCAAAGGCAGAAGCAAAACCACATCCTATTGGGCCTAACTGAGTCAAGCAGATGCCCAGTACGGCAGTTTCTGTCATTAGCGATTCTCCCTAGTACTACTGTGTCATAAATTACGAGCACCACAGAACGGGCATCGGCAGAGTTGCTTGAGCAGGGAACGGGCCAGCAGAATGCGCAGGGTGGCAATGGAGCATGGGTTATGCCGCTCCGGA